>Ga0247841_10004577_pt1 | contig 23543 bp, 20 predicted proteins | sample LaCruzMarch2015__2_FD_192410 | JGI IMG/M metagenome (GOLD analysis project Ga0247841, IMG submission 192410) | Freshwater microbial communities from meromictic Lake La Cruz, Castile-La Mancha, Spain - LaCruzMarch2015_18m | ecosystem: Environmental > Aquatic > Freshwater > Lake | place: Spain... | reverse complement strand
AATGGGTCTTTCATAATTTTATTTTTAATTTACTTATTAATTGGCTGTTCCAAAGGTTCGCCAGCCCCTTTTAATATTTACTTTTTGCAGGCCAGCCCTCTGATACCATCCCAAAACATCTTCTCTTAAATACCTGTTTGCTGTAGCGGTGGCATATCTGTCAAAAGCGTCGTTGACCAAAACCCTAAAAGGATAATCTGCATATGCTTTGAACGGCCAGTCTATATGGCCCATTTTCATCGCTCTTAAAAATTTGTACGGCAAAACTAAAAGCAGATAATAAAAAGCTGCTATTGGAAAACAAAGAAAATACAGCAAGCCATGCGGCATTTTGGTAGTTATAATGCGGGGAAAATCAACCAAACGCAGGCCGTAATAGTTAAAATCATTTTTGGGAAAATCGTGATAAAGATAGGTCAAAATGCCTGCTTTGTCGCGCAATAATTCCACCAATTTTTTAAACCCGGTTTCAGGATCGGGCAGGTGGTGCAAAACGCCTATGCTGTATATAAAATCAAACGACTTTTTGGGAAACGGCAGAGCGCATATATCGGCCTGTATAAAATGAATATTATTATGCTCTTTTGTGTTGTTCAGCGCCACGTCTATGGCACAGCTTATATCAACGGCTATTATTTCTTTTGCCCATTTTGCGGCATAGTAAGCATGCCTTCCGCAGCCGCAACTGGCTTCTAAAGCTTTCTTTCCTTTCAGCGTACTCAAATCTCCTATCGGCTCAAAATAAAAATTAAAATTTTTCTCCCATTCTTTGCGCATCTGGGAAAATTTATCCCACTCATAACCGAAACTTTTAAGAACTCTTTCTTTTTCAAGAGTTTCCCCCTTTACTTCTCCTGCTGTTCCCTTTATTAAAACAAATTCAGGATACTTTGAAAAAAATTCCGGAAACTTTCCGTAAATATTGGCTCTTAAATCTCCTGCCAGAATTCTGGGAATTTTTTTTATAATTGGAAAAGACTGCCCGCAGGAGCAAAAGAGCGAGCCCTCTTCAATCTCATTGGCGTCTGACTTAAAAATTTTCAATTCAAACGCATTTTGGCAAAATGGGCAGACAATGGATTCTAATAAGCTTTTTTTCATAATAATATTTTAAATTTTTAATAAAGGATTAGGTTTTTCAGGAATAATTTTTAAAGATGCCAGATATTCAATAAAATTCAAAAGCAAATAATCATTATATTTTCTAGAAAAAATTTGCAGGCCAAAAGGCATGAGCGAGGGAGAAACAAATTGCGGGATGCTGGCAACCGGCAAGTGAGACAATGTCCATATCAGGGCCGGATCCGGCTGTTCTATCTCGTTTCTTTCCGGCGCTTCTCCGGCGGTGCCCAAAGAAATTGCGGTGTCATAATTTTTTAAAAAATCATCCATTGCTTTCTGCATTTTAACCTGTTCTCCTAAAGCCTTTTGATAATCTGCCACAGATATTTTTTGACCGAGCTTTATTAAATCGTTCATGATTGGCGACACCAACTCTGATTTCTGAAATTCTTTTTTAAAATAATATGACAAGGTTTTGTTATATATAGTAGCGTGCACTTGATGAGCTTTTTGCATTATGGCGGGCAGTTTTACTTCATCAACTTTAATATTCGGCGATAAAGAAAGTTTTTCTACAAATTCGAGCATGGACTTTTGTGCATAATCGTGGGCATTGTCCCACGTATGGGTACGAATAAAAGCGACTTTCCATGGCCTGCCTTTTGGCGGACTTTGGCGCTCTTTGTCTCTTAGGGCGCTGCTACTGAAAGGATAATTGCTTCCGCAAACTCTAATTGCTTCAAAAACCCTTTTTAGGTCTTTTTGAAAAACGGTAAAAAATCCTATTGTATCAAGACTATCTGTGGTTTTTAGGGTACCCGTACGCGGTATCAATCCAAACGAGGGTTTAAATCCATAAACTCCGCAAAAACTTGCCGGCCTGACAATGGAACCTGCTGTCTGCGTTCCTAAAGCGGCCGGAATCATGCCCAGAGCAACAGCAACCGCCGAACCGCTGGAAGATGTTCCTGGTGTTTTTGAAATATCGTGCGGATTTAAAGTTTTATCAAGAGTATGGACTGCAAATTCAGCCGTAACTGTCTTGCCGGGAATTATTGCACCCCGCCTTTTAATGTTAAATACTGCTCTGGCATCGTTGCCTGGGGTAAAATTCTTCCAAAGCGGGCTGCCCATCTGGGTTGGAAAATCAGCGGTGTTAAAAATATCTTTCACTCCAAACGGCACTCCTTCCAATAATCGGTAGTCATCGGGGCTAGCCGGCAATTTTAGTGTTTTTGCTTCGGTTAATAACTTTTCTTCGTCAAAACAAACCCAGGCCTTGAATACAGATTCCAATTTTTTAACCCGCTTAACTGAAGCCCTAGCCGCATCCAGGGGAGATAATTCACCTTTCTGATATTTTTCCAAAATCTGTCCTATGCTGTAATTTAAAAAAATACTATCCATTTTCAATTACCTGCCGGGAATATGGCAGAATTTTTTCTTTGGTTTTTCTTTTTTTTGCATGAACCGGCAGTTTAACATTTTTAATAAGAGGAACTTTTTTTGCTTCCATTGTTTTATGAAAATCTTTTTCAGACATTCCTGTGGCTTTCAAATAATAATCCAAAGCATCCGGCCTTTCTGTATCGTATTTTTCGGCCAGTTCAAAACCTTCCTGCCTTGTTAACAAACCGTTCCGGATGTCTGAACAGGCCTGCATTGTAGCCCGGCCATATCCCCTTTTTAAGTAGCAAGTAAAATCGTGCATGCCCGCCATTATGCACTCTGCGCTTTTGTATCCCTTATAAGCGCCTTCCATTTCTGTTTCTTTCCAACCATATTCATCGCGGATAAACTCTGTCTGCCTTTCGTCATCCCAAAAAATATAATCTCCAAGATGTATGCCTCTTACTCCCGCATCTTTTATCTCTTTAGCCGAAGGCACATTAAACATATTTAAATCCTTTTTAGACAAATAACTGCAAAGCATTTGTTCGGGCTTTAATTTAGCTGAAACCTTGGTAAAATAATCTCTGTCAAATTTATGCACCGGCGCCTCATAAGAAGCCCTGCCAGAAGATTCAGCGATTGATTCGCCCCAAACCAAAAGGGGTATTTTAAATTTAACGGCAATCTGCAAAGGAAAGGCTCCCACGCCCGCATGGCAATGCCAGCAAGTGTCGCCGATTGCCTCAAGCGACCGTTTGGCAATACGATTTACCAAATTCCGATTAGGGGTGAACATTATGTGGTCAACATTGAATTTTTCCAAAGCATTCTGCAAATTATACCACCCGGTATTGCTGTACCAGTTGTGGCTGAAAGTCACTGCCAAGGGTCTTAACCCATAAACCTTGACTAAAACGTGCATTTGAAAGGTACTGTCTTTGCCCCCGCTAATCGGGACTATGCAATCGTAATTATTGCCCGAATTTTGTTTTGCCTGTTCTAAAATTTTTCGCAATTCTTTTTCTCGCCTTACCCAGTCTATGTGAATTTTTTGTTCAGAAGACTGGCAGGCCTGACAAATTCCCATTTCATCGAATTTTACGCCTTCCTGGGTTTCAGGGATGCAACATCGGATGCAATATTTAATATTTTTTAGCATTAAAGCTTATCTTTATATTTTTTTAATAACGGCTCAAAAAAGGGCGACTTAAAATATTTATCAAGTATAGACGCGTTCGGAACTATGCAATGTTTTGGTTTTCCAAACTGGGGAGGATAAAAAACCGGCCTGATTACGTTTTTCTTGCCCAATTTTGCATATCCTTCATTATAGGTTTCATTAAAGTCTGTAACGGATTTTTCAAAATCAACGCCAAATTGATCGCAAATTTCTTTCATTTCACCGTGCCAGGCAATGACAACCCCGTAATAAGTCGTATCTAAAATTTTTCCTAATTCTGTGGTAACCGAAGGAAAAAAGGTTTTTGTCTTAATTCCTAAATTTTTAAAATGCTTTTCCGCCGTTTTTGACGCTTTGTCGTTTTCTGCGCCTATGTACTTTACAAAAATTTTAATACCCTCATACAAATTCGGATGCACGCCCCTAATTGGGCTGTGAACCACCATGCCATTAAGTTTGTCTGCTAATTTTTTTGTTGTCCCGGGAGCAACAGTTGAATGGATAATTACAAGTCCGGGTTTTGATTTTTGAATTTCTTTTTCTGCAATATCAAAAAAATTATCTGACCAAGGTATGCAAATATGTAAAACATCTACGCCCGCCAAATTGGTATTCCTTTCCAAATCCTTTATCAAAGGATTTTTATAAAATTTAGCTATTGCCTGGCCAACCTCGCCAAAACCCAATATACCTATTTTTTGACCCTTGTTTTTTTTCGGCATAAAAATAGAATCACCATTTTCCAATGGCTTTTTTAATTTTGTCTTTAATATTTAAATAAACTTCGTCTCCCTTAACCACGGCGCGAGGAGAAACCAATCCTAAAATTTCCCTCCCCCAAATCCGGTACTGTCCAGAAACCTTATAAGCTTTGATAATACCGTCCTTAAGCATCCTCTTCATTGTGCTTTCTGAAATTTTCAAAAAATCCCTGGCTTCCCTGGGCGTATAAATTTGATTTGGTTTTATTTCTTCAGCCATTATCTTATAATACTCGCAAAGATGCGGGTGTCAATGGGTGTCAAAACGTGTCAGAATACTAAATTCTTTTTGATTTTTTCAGCCAGCGAAAAATCTTTTATCACCAGAACTTGATTCTTAAAAGCATCAAATCCCTTATCTTTGTATCTTGGAATTAAATGCCAATGCACATGCTTTGCTTCATCCATATAAACCAGATAAACCTTTTTGACCTTCAAGGTTTTCATCAGAGCATTCCGTGCAGCAAAAACCGTGTCCATCAAATAATCGTAATCTCTGTCCGGCAGTTTGCTCAAATCAGAAATATCCCGCTTGAAAGCGACAATTGTGTGGCCAATTGCAACCGGCTCTTTTGCCAAGCAGACATATAGAATATCGTCCTCATAAATTATAGATTTTTTCGGCGCTTTTATTAAACTTGCCATATTTTTTAATTTATTTTTGTTTTTATTCAAAATAACATATTTTTTGTAAAAAAAATAGGGAAACCCGAAAGTCTCCCACGGAGAGCTCGCTAATTTTACGAGCTCTTTCCTATACTACCTGCCTAGCATACGACGGGCTATGACGCAAATGTGCTGAGCGCCTTGCCTGGGCATGCTTTGCACGATATTCTCGGCTTCCTCCCTCTTGCCTGCCGATAGGGCAAGGCGAGCAAGGACGAGAAGAGCCGTCGCTCTTCTTTCGGGTATGTCATCTGAGTTGGCGATGCCGCCAAGCGCCTCGTCAGCTCGCACATCACCCAGGTATACTAGATCAAGAGCTCGCACAAGCTGCGCGCTGGGCGTGAATGCCTCACCCAACTGTCCGGAAGCGGTGAGCGTTTTTTTGAGCCATGTGCTCCAACTATCAGGATATTTGTTCAGCCAAACACATGCCTCAATCATGCTCGCCGGGCCGTTTCCTTCCGCCCATTGCACCTGCAAGGCAGAACCGGCAAGGTCTTGAGACATTCTTCCAAATGCCTGTTCCAGGGCTGAAAACTGCGACTGGAACTCGGCATCAGAGCCGCCCCCCTTCAGGGCGTGCTTGAGCAAATTCCAAACTTCGCAGAAGCGTGCTATTGCCACGCCGGCCTTGTCGCCCAAACGCTCCGCCATCTGCGCCGACTTGCATTGAAGCCCGGCCGCCACCTCAAACCGGCCGCAAGCTTCGACAAAAACGCCTGCGTGATAATCTAGTAGTGATTGGCAACGCAGTTTCCTGGTGCCTTCCGGCAAGCAATCAACGGCTCCCACCAGCTCCTCAACCATCCGCACCAGGTGTTCCTCGCGTTCGGCATTGATTGGAAGGAGCCGTTCGCCTCGAAAAATAGCCAGCATAGCCAGAGTCTCCATTTCTGGCAAATCACGGACTTGCTCCAGGACGCCCCTGCCAACGTCGGCATAAACCGCGGGCAGTTTGCGGCTGATGACGATATAGTTGTCAACGTCCTGGAAAAGAGCATCCGTGCGCCAGCCGTTCCGCAGATTGCCGGGATCCGGCGCAGTCGCGTCTGTTCTCGCCCGCGCGACAATCAAGTCAACCAACGTGTCGACAAACATCAAACCGCCTCCTTAAAACAGAGTTACCCGGTTACGAACATGTCATTATAATATCCTGAGAATTAATTTATGTCAATATTAAAAAATTCACGCGTTTTTATAGTATAAAATTGTTCTTTTCAAACCCTCCTCCAAAGAAGTCTGCGGACGGAAATCAAGAACTTTCGCCATGTTAGCCACCTCTGGAAAGCGATGCCTGACGTCGTCTCTCTTAACTTTTACAAATTTGGGAGAAATTTTTCCTGTAAAACCGCAGGCGCGAATAACATCGTTTGCCAAGTTATAAATTGTAAGCGGTCTTCCGCTGCCTATGTTTATAACCAATCCGTTCGCCTTTTCAGACTGCATAGCCCTCCACGAAGCCTCAACATTGTCATCAATAAAAGTAAAATCCCTGGTTTGGCTCCCATCCCCAAAAATGGTGGGTGAATTTCCGGATAAAACCTGCTTTATGAAAATACCCACGACAAACCCATAATCACTGCTCTCTTGCCTGGGACCGTAAACATTAAAAAATCTAAGGGCGCAGGTTTTTAGATTATATTTGTTTGAATAAGCCTCTAAAAATTTTTCTCCTGCTAATTTTACCACAGCATAAGGCATTCTAGGGTTTAGCGGGCCGTCTTCCTTTTCCGGCAACCTTTCCGGCTCTCCATAAACCTCAGAACTTGAAGAAAACACTACTTTAGGCTTGTTGTATTTTAGCGACAGCTCCAAAACATTTTTAATACCGTTTATATCTTCCATAACCGCCAAAGGATTTTCCATTGTTCTTTTTACTCCCACAAGAGCTGCATAATGAAAAACTCCGTCTATTTTATATTTTTTGAAAACAGGCTCTAAATCATCAAATTTGTTTGCATCCCCTTCAATAAAAGTAAAATTCTTATTATTCTTTAACTTTAAAATATTATTTAAAGAGCCTGTGCTTAAATTATCAAAACAAATAACTTTTTTGCCAAGCTTAACAAGCTCCTCACACATGTAAGAGCCTATAAAACCAGCTCCTCCCGTCACTAAAAAAACTCTCTTGTTCATTGTTAAAGAGTATTGTTTTTAACCTTGTTCAACAGCCAGGAAGAACTTTGAATCTTATCTCCGCCTACGCCGTCAATTATCTTGATTCCATATTCGTTGCAAACGCCAGCTTCCGGAACATTATCTTTGTGCCTGTCTCCCCCATGGACGACAAACAATTCCCCTTCATGAGACTTGGCAATTGCTTTCAGACTCTCCTTGACCGATCCATCTTTATCTATAGATAAAAAAATCTCGTCAACGTATTTTATCGCCCTTATTATATTGATGCGCTCTTCGGCGGGCATGAAATGGGTGCTCCCTTTGATTTTTACCTGCTCATCATTATTCACAATTACCACCAAAATGTCTCCCAGTTTTTTTGCCTCCTTAAAATAATTAATATGGCCTACGTGAATCGGATTAAAATACCCGGAAGCAATCACTATTTTTTTCATAAAATTGCTTTTTGTATATATATTTTGTATCATAGAACAACATGAAAATCAATTTTCACCTAACGTATTTAAGCGGAATTTTTTTGATTCTGGCCTTGCCGATTATAAACGCTTTTCCTTTTTTAAATTTGCCGTTGTGGCTTTCTCCGCCCGATTTCGCAAAAACTATAATTTTCAGGATAATTTTGGCAATACTCTGCTTTGTTTTTTTAATCCAATTTTTAAACAAAAAAACGGGAGGCTACCAGATTATTCCTCGCGTTTCGTCAATTTCGCGCGCTTTTTGGCTGATAACAACGCTTTTTGCTTTATTTTTACTGGCAACTATTTTTTCGCAAGACCCGCTTTTCAGCCTTTTTGGCGACCCCATAAGATCGGGCGGATTTTTGAATTTCGGATTATATATCGTTTTTTGCCTTTTGGCTTTCTTGGTTTTAACCCGAGATGACTGGAAAAAAATATGGGACTTTTGCATCCTCATTGGTGCCTTAATTTCCGTAATAGCTGTTTTGCAGCAATTTAAAATTCTTAGCAATATTTTTGTTTCCACCGAAAGCCGGCCGGGATCCACCATTGGAAATGCGGTTCTTCTCTCTCTTTATCTTATATTCTTATTTTTCTTAAGCCTGATTTTTTTCCTAAAAGAGCAGAATACAAAAAGGAAAATATTTTATGCTATTTCGTTTTTACTTTTTCTTTTCGCCATCTTTATTGCAGGCAGCCGCGGAACCTATTTTGGCCTGATTATCGGTTTTCTTTATTTTCTCTTCTTCTACCAAAAAAAATTCATTTCCGAAAAAAAGAGGAAAATCGTTTTGGGTTTAAAAATAGCCTTCATTGCAGTTTTTGTTTTGGGAATTTTTGGAATTTATTACTACAACAGCCACAAAACTGAAATTTCCAACCTTTCCATTGTAAAAAACAATACCACAATAAGCCTCTTGCTCTACAGATTTGACCTTAATCTCTTGCTTTCTGAACCAAGATTCATAACATGGAAAATGCTGGCAGAAGCCGTCAAGGAAAAACCGATTTTGGGCTTTGGCCCCGAAAACTTATCAATTGCCTACGAAAAATATTTTGACCCCTCTTTGCCAAACGCAGATGCCGGACAATGGTGGGACAGAGCTCATAATTTTTTGTTTGACATTGGAGTAACTGCCGGCATTCCGGCCCTTTTGGTTTTTATCTCAATGTTTGGAGCGCTGTTTTATGGCCTGCAAAAACTAAAAAATCCGCCAGCTGGCGGACCGGAAAATTATTTACTCTATCACGGATTGCAAACTGTTTTTTTTGCTTATCTTGCAAACAATCTGTTTGCTTTTGATAGTTTCGCCAGTTATCTTATCTTATTTTTACTGATTGCTTTTTGCTTAAAATTAATATCAGACAGCAACCTTGCAATTCAAAACATAGCGCAAGAAAGACTTGTTCCAAAACAGCTGAAAATATCAATAATTTGCTTAGCCTCCATTGGCTTGGTATGGTTTGTTTGGGCTTATAACATAAAACCGCTGGCAATTAATGCTGAAATAAAATCAGCCCAAAGCCTTAAAAACTGTCAAAGCATCCTTTCTAAAATGGACAACCTAGTAAAAGGCAAAAGCTTTTTAGACCATTATGTTGGAGTAAAATACGCCGATTCTGTCAACGAATGCCTTAAAATAACTTCGCCGGAAGAGGCGGTTAACATGGTGGAAAAAACTGTAGCTGTTCTTGAAAATAATATAAAAATAAGGCCGACCTATTCAAGAGACTGGCTCTTTTTGGGAAAGTATAATAACTTTCTTTTGGAAACCACGGGAGACAAAAATTTTAAAGACAAAGCAGAGTATTATCTGGAAAAAACTAAGGAGCTGGCTCCCAAAAGGCAGGATGCCTTGGCTGAACTGGCTACAACTTACTTTTTGGTAAAAGATTATCAAAAAGCCGGAGAAATTTCGCAAACTTGCCTCAATATCAGCCCCTTAATGGGAAAATGCTGGTGGACAAAAGGACTCTCAAACATCTACCTCAAAAACTTAGAGGAGGCCAGATTAGATTTTAAAAATGCCAGCAAAAATCAGTACAATGCCTATTCTTTTGATTCTTTGTCTCAGCTGATGCAAATTTATTTTGATGAAAAAGATTACGGAGAATTAATCTGGATTCATCAAAAACTGATAGAGCAAGACTATAAAAATCCGCAGTACTATGCCGCGCTAGCTTATAATTATAAAATTTTAGGAGACTACAAAATGGCAAGAGAAACCTGTAAAGGGATGCTTGTGCTTTTTAGCAACAACCCTGAAATAAAGAAACAGGTAAATGAGTTCTTAAAAACTTTACTCTATTAAAGATTATTAATATCTTTTTCAATCTGCGCTTTTGAGTCGGGGTATTTTTTTATTACTTCCTGATAATACTTAATGGCATTGGATTTATCTCCAACGCTTTTGTAGTATTCAGCCAGTCCAATCAGCAAATCATAATCTCCGGGAAGAGTTTCTAAACCTTTTTTATATAAATCAGGAATCTGATTTTTTTTGTCCGGAAAAAAATTAGAATACAACTCTGAAAGCGCCAAATAGTGTCGCGATTGGTCGGGGCCGTTTTCAACAGCTTTTGAATAAGCGTTTTCAGCGCAAGTATAATCTTTTAGCTGCATGCAGACATTCCCCAAATTCCAAAAAGAGCTGTAATTTTTAGCGCTTATTTCTCCCGCCTTAATATAAATATCTCGGGCCGATTGATAATCTCCCAGCTGATAATATATAAAGGCAAAATTCATAAGAGCGCTGAAATCTTTAGGGTCTGCCATATATGCGGTTTTTGCCCTTTCGTAGTCGTCTTTTAACCTTTGCAACTGAGACTCTGGAATATTTTTTCCATTGGCCAAAGACCAGTCAACAGCATATGGAAATCCCGAGTTCTGGCTGTTTTTTTGTGCAAAGTAATACACAAAAAATCCGGCAACCGCTAAAACCAATACAATTATAATTGTTATAAAAATAGTTTTTTTGTTCATATACCAATAATATAGCAAAAATATATAAAAAAACAACCCCCGTGAGGGGGTTGTTTTTAGTGATTTTAAGTTATCACCAAAACTAGCTGCCAACAGAAGATACCAACGCATTGCCTTCTAAAGGCAACCAGTTGAAGTATGTATTGTTATCTGTGGACAAGCCAGCTGTTGTAGTATCTGACCAGTTCATGTCGCCTGCGGCATTGGCAATTGTTGCCTTAATGTTGTCGCCAGCGGCTGTGAAGTCTGTAGTGTCTACAGTCAAGCTCAGAATCCTTGATTCGCCTGCAGGAACCGTGAGAGTAGCAACACTGAAGTCTGTGCTTACAGTAGCATTTGCATTTACTACGTCACCGGTTATTGTTGAAACAGTGTCTAAAATTGCACTGTTATCTGTAAGGTTTTTCAAGGTAAGCGTACCGGCTGTGCTGTGTGTTGCAGCTTTTCCTGACAGGGTAAAGCGCAGTATATTGTTGTTTGAACCGCCATTTACAAACTGGATATCTCCAGCTGTATCAGCAGTAACTTTAAACCTCAATATCTCTGTGCCTGCACCAGCTGTCAAAGTACCTGCTCCTCCTGGCGATGCGGTGCCGCAAGTTGCGGCAGTGCACAATGCCATTGTTGGAACGGATCTTGCCAAATACATATCTGGCTGAGTGTTGACTACGGCTGAAGCATTAATGGTTGAACCAGATGCTACGCCTGTACCAACCAAATCTCCTGTGGCTGCAATATCAAATGAGTCTGAATACTTAGATGTTGCACCATTCAATACTCCATGGAAATCGGCTTTTACAGTCAAAACCTTGGTCACCTTTACGCCAATTGCGTATGGAGTGGTGCTGAAATCAAACCTGTAAACGTTTGTGGTTGTTTTTCCAGCAGTTCCAATCAATGTTGTGCCGTCATACAAATAGACAGCAGCAATATCGGCGTCAGCTCCGGTTCCGGCAGATGTTCTTGTAAAGTCGATGTGATCAAGTGCTACATCTTCGGTTGGAGCATAAAGTCTGATCTTTGTCATTGTGATTCCTGTTGTGCCGTAATCTCCAACTGCGATGTTGGCAGCATTTGGCCTTCCGGTATCCAATGTTGTGGTCAGAGTTCCGTTGGCTGCATAGGTCATTAATTGACCTGAACCCGTTGGGGTTGTGCCTTTCATTGAGGCTGTCAATGTTGTACCTGTGGTTGCGCCAACTGCGGTTATGTCACCAACTGCTGCGATAGCAAAGGTGTGGTTGCCTGTGGAACCTGTCTTGTAGTTACCATAAACTTTTACTGTTGAAGTGCCTGCCTTTGGAACTACCAAAGGTGTGCTCAAAGTAAAGGTTGTTTTGGCTGTGCTTGCAACTGGTTCTTTTGAAGGAGCCAATCTGCACATTGCTAAAGTGGTATCCCAAGCCCTTCCTGTTCCGGTACAATTTGCCTGTGTTATTGAGGCGTCAAATATCCTTAAGCTCTGAATTTCAGCTTCTGATACAGTTGCTGTATCGGTAACGCCGATTGAAGTAACGTTAAGGTTTTCACCAGAACTTACGGCGCTTAACTGAACGTTAGCCAAGAATACATTTGTTTGTCCGGGAACAACTGTAGCTGCAACCGGGGTTGTGAGAGTGGCGATTGTCAAAGCAGCTGCTTTGATTGTTTCGATATTTCCCAAAACGCTCGCGGCTGGAGTAGCAGTAACTGTTTCGTAAGTTGTTGCTCCTTTGGCTGTAACTGCTGTGGTTGGAGTGTCTGTTCCGGCAACTCCTCCTGAAGCTACTGTCAAAGTGTTTGCGCTGTTAAATCCGATTCTGATTGTTCCTGTTGTAATAGCAGAAGCTAAATTACATTTTACAGTGTATTTATGAATTCCCAATGGAACTGTAAATGTGTCTGTAAAAGCAATAAAGTCGTCTGTTGCTGCGCCAGCTGCAGTGGTATCAACCGGACCGGCAACTACGTTGCCGTTTTCATCAACCAATTTACAATTTGTAACTTGGTCATAGGTGATTGTGCCCAAAACAACTGTGTTGACAAATCTGCTGATAATAGCTCCTTCTCCTCTTGCTTCTATGTCATATGTTACAAGTGGAACATCTGTTCCTCCTGGAGCCACATAACCTGTAGCTGGAGAAGTTGTTGCCCTGGACACATTCAATGTGCCGGCAGCTATTGTCTGGGGTACGCCAGAACCAATTTGGTTGCTAGCTGTAACTGAATCCCAGTCTGTTGTTCCGTTTGTCAGAGTAACTCCATAGCCATAAGTTTTACCCACAGCAGTAATTGTAAATGCTGCTGCATCGTAAATTTTGGCTGAAATTGTCCTGCCAGAGCCGGAAGCAATGTCAACTAATACTGATACATTTTTACTGTTGCCTTTGGTTATTGTCAAAGGAGAAGCTAAATCAAATGTAGCTCTTCCTTCTGCGTCAAAGGTGGTCAATGTTGCTAAAGTTGTATTGTCGGTGTCGTTAAACAATGAAATTTTGCTGATATCTGTTGTGTTAACTGTTCCGCCTTTTACAACGATTACCTGCCTTAACTCAACATCTTCCGTGGCTGCGGTAAGATGCATTTGCAAAAGCCTCAATCCGGTGTCTCCCACATCTGGAGCAAAATCGCTTGACGGATTGCTTGGGCCGGCTGTAATAGAAATTGAACCAATTGTTATATTGGCTATTCCCATTGCATTTCCGACTGCTGTTCCCGTTGTTGAAGTTGCGTTAGAAGTGACATCTGTTGACGAAGCAACAGAGAAAATAATTGAGTGTCCGGTGTCAGCTCCATCGTGCATATCTGCCTTGATTGTCAAGGTTTTTGTTGAATTGGCTGGAACTACTAATGGAGTGGTAAAGCTGAATACTGCTTGATTTACAGAGTTTAAAGTGGAACCGTTTCCTTTTTGGATGGTGCCATCAAAAACTTTTAACAAATCAATATCAGTGTTTGCGCTCAAGCCTCCCCTTGTTACGGCCAATCTGGAAACTGATACGTCTCCTGAACCAGCTGTCAAATTAAGTTTAAGTACTGGCTGATTGAAAGCTGAATCTGGAATGGTTGTAGCTGCAGGATTGTCGGCAGCTAATCCAATTGTCAATGCGCCGGCTGCGGTTGAGGGTGGAGTTACTGTTCCGCCCGATCCGCCTGTTCCTCCGGCTATTACTGCGTTTAATTTAGCTCTTGTCAAAGGGCCAACCTGGTTTGCAGGAAGGATTCCGTTGGCTGTCTGGTATTTCTTAACTGCGGTTAATGTTAATCCGCCGAAGTAAGTTGTTTCGCTACCAGGTGAGCCTGCTCCTGTTGTTGCAACTTGAGTTGTAGCTGATTGGTTCAAAATTGCTTGTAAGCATTTTACATCTGAACCTGTAGCTCCAACGGTCAAATTGCGTGTAAATGTAACTCCGGTGCAAACTGCAGGGGCATTACCAGATGATGCTGGTGTTCCCGCTAAAGCATTCAATTGCGCTGTTAATTGCGCAATCAATGCCTGCAATTCTGCGATTGTTGCGGCGTTAGTTACACTAGGAGCAACTACTGCAACCAAAGCCAAAACGACTATGGTTGTTATAATTGTTCTTTTAATACTCATTTTTTTGTGTGTGTAGTGTGTTAATTTTTTGTATTTTTGTTTATTACCATCGGTCGACCATTGATATTTGGCCAAATACCCGCCTTTGCGGGCTTAATTCGGTGATTTCGCGGTTTTACGTACTAACAACGAACCCATCTTATTAAATCCCGCCGCGAACTATTTAACCAAATAACGACTTGTCCAATGTTAAGATAAGAAATTAATTGCCTATCGTTAATATTTCTTCCAATGCTGAGGCAAAATCTCCAGCATCATATAGCCCTTTTACTTCTTTTAGCGTTTCCTTTTGGGCTTCAGTCAGTGTTGTTTTTTCTAAGTCAGTAATTTCATTTTGTACTAAAGTGGCCAATGCATCATCAAGGCTCTTCATTTCCGGTGTTCCCGACAAATCAGCCAGTGTCTGCAATTGCTTTATTTTTTGAACTTCGCTTGCTAATTCTTTTGCTGATTGCGGATCTTTGGCCGAGCTTGCTTTAAGGCTTTCCGCCACCTTTGAAGCGCTCTGCCTCACCTCGTCAATTGCCGATGAAATATTGGCTGTCCTACCATCTTTTGTCAACTGAGTCAATTCATTAATCCTGCTTCCTAAAGTTGCCACCTCCTGTTTTAATCCTGTCTGTCCGCTCAAGGCTGCCTGGGACTGTTCTGTAATTTTCTTTACCGAAAAAAGCATATCTCCCGGCACTGTATATTGAGCAAATCCGAACATTCCAACCATTATAAAAAGCAGTGTTGCAAAAGCGTATGCCAAACTTTTCCGTGAAAAGAAAATCGAAATTAGAAATTCGAAATTCGAAAATTTTGGATTTGTTTCGGATTTCGGATTTAGGATTTCGGATTTAAGCGAAAAGACCCAGTCTTGTCTGGGCTTGATTTGATCCAACTTCTGCAGTTTAGAAATTAGGTCTTTTTCTGTCATTATTAATATGACGTAAAAATTAAGCTTTTATTACAATATTAAGACTCTTTTATCAATCCTTTCAGTTCTTTTAACCCCCTGTGAAGCATTACCCTTACGGTTCCGGCCGGCTTGCCCAAAGTCTCAGCTATTTCAGATATTTCCATGCCGTCAACATAATGCCAAATAACTATATCTTGGTAGTCCTTTTTAAGGCTCATGAGAGCCAGTTTTACTTCTTCAAAATCAGAGCTTAAAATGGCCTTTTCCTGCAAGTCTTTTCCCAGCTGTGGAATCTGGGGCGAAATCTCTGTAGAAACCACCCTTGTCCTGCCCTTTTCTCTGTAATGGTCTATAACCGAGTTTCTGGCTATTTGGTACAGAAAGGCGCCGGGATTCTTGATGTCATTTCCCTGCTTTTGATAGGTTTCCCAGCCCTTTAAAAACACCTTAGAAGTGATGTCTTCTGCGGTCTCCTGGGAATTCACCTTCAAATACACAAACCGGTATATTTTCTCAATATACTGGTCATAAATTTGTCCAAATTGTTCATTTAAATCGTTCATCTGTACTAAGCCTATATATTACTATAAAAATCTCTAAAAGTCAACATTTTTACCCTAAATTCCCTATTCGCTCAGACGTGATTGAGCGAATACAAGATAGGACATTTTTAGTAAAAACCCTTGTCCTATCTACTATATGCTATGTCCTATCTATTTACAGTGTAAAAAACCTGGTTAAACTCGCCCATTCTAGACACTTTCCCAGATTTTAACAGCTCGTCTATATCCCTTCTTATTGTCCTTTTTGTGACGTTGGTTAAAACCGACATTAAATCTGAAACTTGGCCTTTTCCATTTTGCTCCAAAAAACTTAAAATCTTCTTTTGCCTTTCAGTCCAGCCTTGACAAGAGACGGGTTCTGTTTTTTCAGCTCCCCTGCTATCTGCCACGCAGGGTTTTAAATTCCTTTTTATTTTTTCATACTCATTCTGAATTATCAGAAGACTAAGTCCATTTATCCACCCCTGGCTTTTGGCAATTTCTAAATAATTCAAAAGGCTGTCTATATCTTTTAAATTTGGATTATCCATTACTGCCAAAGCTTTTTCTTTCGCCCGGTTTTTCAATGGATCCGATTCAGGAAGATATTCTAAAACTTTATAAACCGCGTTTGTTAATTTTATAAATTTATCTCTTTCCATAATCATTCCGTAAAACTATCAAAAAATAAAATAAAAGTCAAAGTACTTTTTGCCTCTTTAAATAAAAAACGTTTTGTAATTATATCACAAACGTTTTAAAATATCACCTGTGGATAAGTGCTTACTTTGAAGTGATAAATTGGCCACAGGCAGCCTGAATATCATCTCCAAAACGATATCGCTGAACAAAATTTATACCTTCTTTTTTAAGAATCTTTTTAAAGACTTCTACTTGTTTTGTAGTTGAGGGCTTAAATATCCCTGTCGCATTATAGAGAATCAAATTAACAAAATACAATTTTTTACTCATCATTTTTGCCAACTGCCTGGCGCATTCTTCAGAATCATTTACATCTTTGATTAAAACATACTCAAACATTACTTTGCGCTTAGTAATTTTTATATACTCGTCAATCGCCGGAAAAAGTTTGTCTAAAGAATATTTTTTGTTTATGGGCATTAACTGTCCGCGCAATTCATTATTTGGCGCGTGCAAAGAAATAGCTAAATTTAATTGCAGCCCCTCTTTACTGAATTTTTCTATGCCCTCAACAATCCCGCAAGTTGAAACAGAAATAGACCTTGCTCCAATATTGAAATAATCCTTGTTATTTAAAATTCTTATAGAAGCCAAAACATTGTCGTAGTTTAAAAATGGCTCGCCCATGCCCATGTAGGTGACGTTAGTCACCCTGAGCGAAGTCGAAGGGTTTTCTTTTTTTAAATATCTTCCAAAGAAAATTACTTGTTCTAAGATCTCTTCCGACGACAAATTTCTCTTAAAACCCATTTTGCCTGTGGCGCAAAACAAGCATCCCATTGGGCAGCCAACCTGGCAAGATACGCAAACAGTGTTTCTGCCGCTCGCCTCGGGTCGAAGCTGGTCCTTGTGGCGCATTAAAACCGTTTCTATTTGCATACCATCTTTCAGTGTAATTTTAGCTTTTATAGCCGCCTCGCTCTGCGAGGCGAGCCTCGCCCCTCTGGGGCGGGACACCAAAACATCTGCCTTAATATCAAGCGGGCATTCTTTATTTAGCTTTTCCCGCAAATCCAAAGGTAAAAAAGTCGCCTCATTCCAGTTTGAAATGTATTGCTTAAAAACAGCTTCTTTGGCCTGCTTTAATCTGAACCTTGGTTCATTCTCCAATATTTTTTCTAAGCCGGTTAAATCCATAGTGTTTATCTTAGCTAAAAAATAACAAAAAGTCGAGCATTATTATATTAGTGGTAGTCGCCCGAATCTAAAAAATAATCTCCCGAATCGTTTGCGGGTAAATCAATCCATTCCTGATTTTCAGCTTTTGGAGTTAGCGAACAAATTACAAACTCTAAAGTGTTGCTTTTTCTGCACAGGCTTTTACCTGTTTCCGGGTTTCCAGACGCTTTTAAAGACAATTCGTCTGAAATTTCCCTATTTGGATTTTTGATAACAAAAGAATTATTTTTAGTAAGAGTCAAGCTTTCCAAGAGAATATCGGCTTTTAATTCCGTCCTGGAAATTAGAAAAAAACCTTTGGCTGAAATTGTTTTCCCCTCAAACTTTGTTGAAGAAACCGATGAATTCCAAGATTCGGAGGTTTCTGTTTTTCTTTGCAAATACCAACCCGTTAAACTAACATTGTTTTCGGTTGGATTATAAAGCTCTATAAACCTTTGTTCAATTGGGTTCAATTGCACTTCGGAAATTAAAATTTTAGGATAAACAAAAACCGGTTCGCTGCTTCCGCCACCGCTGGTTACTGGCGGCGCAGGGAGAGGCAATGTTAAAAATTCGCTTGAAACTTCTCCGTTTGGATTTTTCAAGGCAAGGGAATTATTTTCAGTAATGGTCAAATCTTCCAAAAAAATATCGGCTAAGGCGTTTGTTCTTGAAATCAAAAAATAACTATTCGGCATAATTATTTTATTTTGAAATTTTGTTGAAGAAACTAAAGACCCCCAAGAATCAGCACCCTGGGTTTTCCTTTGCAAATACCAGCCCGTTAAATCAATGCTAAATTCTGTTGGGTTGTATAGTTTTATAAATCTGTTTTCTATGGCGCTTTGAGCGTCTGAAATTAAAATTTGGGCAAAAACAAGCTTTTGTTCACCCATTTTTTCGTCTTTGGGCTCATTTTCTTTCTTTTCTTCATCAAGCTTTTTTTCTTGTTCTTCTTTATCTTCTTCCCGCTCTGAAAGAGCGAGGCTCGCCTCAGATTCTGAGGCGGCTGCTTGTTTGGCAACCATCTCATTCACTTGTTGCTGTATTATGTCCAGCTTCTCTGCAATCTCGTCCAATTGGTCCTCTAAGCTCAAACTGGACTCTATTACTGCCTCAACCAAAGGCGGGTCGTCTTCTAAATCAACTGCTTGTTGAGGCGCTATTTCGTCTGTCGGGGCAGACAAAGATGCCACAAAAAATTTTGGGCCAAAAAAAATCAGCCCCAATAAAAAAGCTGTAAACAAAACAAAAAACCAAATTTTAACCTTTACAATTTTCACATTTTAAAACTATATCCCTAAAAAGGACTTTATAGTATCTGCTGATATTGCCGAAACCTTTCCATCCTGGTCAATAAAATTCAAACCAATCAATTCTCCTGAGATATTAAACAAGGGCGTTCCGGATGCGATACTTTTTTCAGAAATATTTGTTTTTATAGGTTTATCTACAACCCTGATAATTCCCTCATTCGCAAACTTATTTCCGGTCGCAGCCGATGCAACACCCAGCAAAAACACCCTTTGCCCAGGCATCAACTTGTCAAAATCAGCAAAGCCTACTGTGGGCAAGTCGTTTTTATCAATTTTTATCAAAGATAAATTGTTTTTTAAATCTGTCTTTACAACTTTATAGGTTAGAACTTCCCCTGAAATATTAACTTTACCGCCAATAGAAACAAGCGAAGCTAAAGTTATTATTGAACCGTCAGATGTGGCGATTAAACCAGACCCCGCGATAACTCCGTTTTTCTGCATACCCACAACCGATTTTTGCGCATTTTTTATGGCGTTTTCCAGAGCAGCGTTTTCTTGGATATAAATTTGCTGAGTTTGGTTTACCACTATTTTTCCTTCTTTAAAATTTTTAATAAGTTGCAGGTTGGAAAAGGAGGGATCTAAAAGAAGATACGGAAAAATGAAAAACTCAAAAACAAGAGCTCCCAAAGCGCCTATAATCAAAATAGCTAAAACTTGTGCTATTGTTTTTACAATCATTAATTAAACTTTTATTTTTGCCCCTTGGCCGGCAAGCGGACGGGGCAATTTTGGAGATTCTTTTGGCAGAGCTTTCGGGGTTTCAAAAACAATTTTATTTCCTGCCTCATCAATCAAAACCCGGCTTCCTTCAAATATCTCATTGGTTACTATCTTAATTGATAGGGGGTCCAAAATCAACCTCTGAATAACTCGTTTCAGCGGACGCGCCCCCAAGTTAGGGTCAAAACCCTCCTTCAGCAACAGTTCTTTTGCCTTGTCTGAAATCTTAATTGTGATTTCTTTTGTTTTTAATCTCTTTTCAACTTTTGACAATTCCAAATCCACAATCGCTTTTATTTCCTTTTTCTTTAAATAGTTGAAAATAACAACTTCATCAATTCTGTTTAAAAATTCTGGCCTGAATTGCTCTTTTAAAGATTCTAATATTTTTTCCCTCATTGATTCCCTTTCAGCAATTTCTTCTTTAGAAGTAAATCCAATTGCTGACATCTTGTTAATATAATCAGACCCCAAGTTTGAAGTCATGATTATAATCGTATTTTTAAATGAAACTGTCCTGCCCTTTGAATCTGTTAATCTCCCGTCTTCAAAAATCTGCAGTAAAATATTAAAAACTTCAGGATGAGCTTTTTCAATCTCATCAAGCAAAATCACAGAATACGGCCTGCGCCTCACTTTTTCTGTTAGCTGGCCGGCTTCCTCATATCCAACATATCCCGGAGGAGAACCGATAATTTTTGAAACGGTGTGCCTTTCCATATACTCTGACATGTCCAGCCTTATCATTGCTTTTTCATCGTCAAACAAAAATTCGGCCAAAGCCCTTGCTGTTTCGGTTTTTCCAACTCCCGTTGGACCCAAAAATAAAAATGAGCCCAAGGGTTTATTTTCCTCTGAAATTCCTGCTCTTGCTCTTCTAATTGCCCGTGATATTGCTGAAATTGCCTCTTCCTGGCCAACCACTCTCCTGTTCAATGTTGCTTCCATTGCCTCAAGTTTTTTTGCTTCCTCTGTAATCAAACGCATCACCGGAATTCCTGTCCAGCGTGAAACAACTTTTGCCACGTCTTCTTCAGAAACCTCCTCTTTTAAAAAATGATGTTCTTTCTGAAGTTTTATAAGCTTTTGCTCTGTTGCCCCGAGCTCTTTTAAAAGAGTTGGAATTTTCCCGTATTTTATTTCGGCTACTTTTTCCAAATCCGCTTCCCTTTGCGCCAATTCGGTCTGGTATGACAAACTGTCAATTTTTTCCCTGATTTCTTTTATTTTGTTGATAAAATCTTTTTCTGCATCCCATTTTGCCCTCAGCCCTTTGGTTTTTTCTTTTAAATCTGCCAATTCCCTGGCAATAATTTTTAACCTTCTTTCAGAGCCTTTTTCCTTTTTTAAAGCCTGCCTTTCAATTTCCAATTTCGTAATTTCTTCATCATGCTTTTCCAGCTCTTGAGGCTCTGACTCAATTTCAAGTCTTAAAGCAGAAGCTGCTTCGTCCATCAAATCCACTGCCTTGTCCGGCAAAAATCTGTCGGCAATATAGCGAGAGCTCAACTCAACAGCAGCTTTAATGGCTGAATCTTTTATTCTCACTCCATGGTGAACTTCATATTTTTCTTTAATTCCGCGAAGAATTGCTGTTGCGTCTTCAATTGAGGGCTCTTGCACAAAAATGGGCTGAAATCTCCTTTCCAGAGCAGGATCTTTTTCAATATACTTTTGATATTCTTTTAAGGTTGTGGCTCCAACCGCTCTAAGTTCGCCACGCGCCAAAGCCGGTTTTAATAAGTTTGAAGCGTCAATCGCCCCTTCGGCAGCTCCAGCCCCCACTAAAGTGTGGAGCTCATCAATAAACAAAATGTATTTTCCGGAGGCCCTTGATAGTTCTTTTAGCAAGGCTTTAATTCGTGTTTCAAATTCGCCCCTGTATTTTGTTCCAGCAATTATAGAACCCAAATCAAGAGAAATAACTTCTTTATTTTTCAAAAACTCAGGCACATTTCCCCGGGCAATTCTTTGGGCAAAACCTTCCACAATTGCAGTTTTTCCAACTCCGGCTTCTCCAATAAGCACTGGATTGTTTTTTGTCCTGCGCGAAATTATCTGCATCAATCTTCTTATCTCGTTATCCCTGCCGATTATCGGGTCAATTTTCCCGGAAGCCGCCAGTTGTGTTAAATTTCTTGTATATTTTTCTATAACCTGAAACTTTGATTCGGGCTCCGGATCTGTAATCCTCTGCCCTCCTCTTATTTGCGATAAAATTTTAAAAGCGGAATCGTAATCTATTTTTGAAGTTTTTAGGCTGTTTGATTCTCCCGGAGTTAAAAACGTAACTTTTTCCAAAACATCTTTTGCGGTTGACTTTGTATCAAGCAAAGCCAAAAACAAATGTTCAACCGAAATAAACTCGTCGTTCATTTTTGTTGCCTCTTGTCTGGCTCTGTCTAAAACCTTTGCCATGTCTTGAGTCAAATAAAACTGGCCAAACGCCTGCTGAGCCAAAATCACCGGAATTTTCGTAATTTGAGTGTCAACCTTCTTTTTCAAGTTTTCCACATCAACTCCGAACTTTTGCAAAATTGTGATAACTATACTGCCCTCCTGCGTAAGCAAAGATTGCAGAAGATGCAAAGCATCAATCTGCTGCTGCCCCTTGTCTTGAGCCAGTTGCTGAGCCTGCATTATCGCGTCCTGGGCTTTGTTTGTAAAATTATTTCCTCCGTTCATTTGTTATTTTTATATATATTTAATACGTTTTTTTATTCATTTTAGTTCAAAATTGGACAAAAATCAAGACTATCGGTGCAAAAAAAAGCAGACGTTGCAGAACAACACCCGCTCAACCTGCGCGCTTTAATCCGCGCGCCTTCTTAGAATTGGCTATACACAATTCCTTATGCTGCTCAAAAATCCTGGCAGCGTCCCTAAAGGCCGTCGCCCAACCTTTGGTGCGGGCAACTCCTCGTAAGTCTTCCAAACTCCCAAGGCATTTTTCTGCAGATTCCCAATCCGCAAAAAGTTGCGTGAGAACATCTGCCGAAACGCTAAGCTGCAAAGAGGATTTCCCGCGCTTTTTAGCTGTTGCGATAGCTTCCTCCAACGCAACAATCTGAAAGTTCAGCGACACTTCCGCGCGGCGGAATATATCACCGCGCCGGCTAGCTTTGGCAAAAGACCTTTTCAGGCACGCCACCTTGCGTCCCAAAAACTTCTTTTGCCCGCCCTGGCACTTGACATAATCAGCCAAAGCCTTGGCGCTAATCCGCCTTTCGCTGCGCCTCCAATGCGACTTGGTGTACATCGTTCCTTCGATTACTCCCTTATCAACCATCTTTGCCACTTCTTCCCTGGTCACCCCCAAAACCTTGGCGGCCTGGCCCGTTGTGTACATGTCCATCGACCTTCCCTCCAGATGCGTATATGGTGTTTTGTAAAGAGCGAAAAAAAATGCGTGTGCAAACGTTCTGCACAGCATATTATGTCTATCATATATTCATATTTCTGTCAATACCATTGACACTTATATCTCATAAATGCTATAATTAAATATTAGAGCCGTTTTGGAGATGGCTCTGGCAAGGAAGATCCAGCTTTTAGGGAGAAGGAAATGTGTCGACGTAGAAGAGGAGTTATTGTATCCTCAAGGATGAGCCGGCTGGCGCAAATCAAGCCGGTGAAAAAGCCGCCAGAAAACGCGAACGGTGGAGCCAATACCACCCCGTATCACGTTTTCTATGGAAACATCTCAGAGCCTGACGGCTCTCCGGCAAGGCGTCGGCGCCTGCAACTCGGCCCTGGTTGACCAACACTTCCTACCCTGCCTCCAAAGCTCTTTTTTTTGGCATTCGCCTTCATATCCGCATTCGCGGACACTCAAAGCAGGCCCACTCCCCGTGGCAACCTGCTCTTTTTTTTGCCTGCAGGTACAAAAAAAAGCGATTGGACGAATCCAACCGCATACAATCTGCGGCAAAACTGGTTTGCCACATTAATGAGTCGCGTAAGCCGGAATCTGG
>Ga0247841_10004574_pt1 | contig 23553 bp, 21 predicted proteins | sample LaCruzMarch2015__2_FD_192410 | JGI IMG/M metagenome (GOLD analysis project Ga0247841, IMG submission 192410) | Freshwater microbial communities from meromictic Lake La Cruz, Castile-La Mancha, Spain - LaCruzMarch2015_18m | ecosystem: Environmental > Aquatic > Freshwater > Lake | place: Spain... | reverse complement strand
CAAATAATGCTTGGACATTTTTAATTCTTTTTAAATGGCGAGGGTCGAATTTATTTTTCACTGTTTGCAATTTGGACATTGAAAACCAGCCATTTTTGGCTGACCACAATGTTTACAATTTACGGTCTTGGCTATTTTAGGGCCAGTGTGTGAGGCTCTTCGTTTGCCTTGTCGGCGACTAGATGGCCAATGTTTTGGTACTGCTGTCATGGGAGTATTGTATCAGAAAAAATAATGATTTCTAATATTTAATTTAATTATTAATAATTGATTCATTAGTGATATTTTCTGAGGTAATTTGGGAAAAATTATAGTTTGGATAATCATTAATAAGCTCTTTTAAAATTTCCTGACTGAGGCTAATTAATTTAGTATCAGAAAAGCTGGCAATTTTGAGAGAAGGAAAACCGTGTTGAATGGTAGAAAAAGCCTCACCAGGTCCTCGTGTTTTTAAATCATATTCGGCAATTTTGAGACCGTTATGGTTTTTTTCGAGAAAATTTAAACGATTAACAGCTTTTTGGTTAGTTGATTCAGTAAAAAGATAACAATAGCTTTGTTGATGTCCTCGCCCGACTCGACCGCGAAGTTGATGAAGAGCTGCTAACCCAAATCTATCAGCTGATTGAACAATAATAATGGAAGAATTAGGAATATCTACTCCTACTTCTATAATCGGAGTGGTTACTAAAATGTTGAGTTGATTGTTTTGAAATTGTTTAATAATTTTTTCTCGATCTGTTGTTTTTATTCTGCCATGAATTAGACCTAATTTTAAATTTGGGAAAACATCCTTGGATAAATATTCAAATTCTTTGATGGCTGATTTAACACTGACCATTGATTCAGAAAGATCAATAAAAGGACAAACAATAAAAGCTTGGCAATTAGTTTTTTTAATTTCTTTTTCGATCCATTTATAACAATCAGTTTTTTTATGATCTGGAACTAGAAAGGTTTTTATTTGGAGACGGTTTTGAGGTAAGGCATCTATAATAGAAATATCTAAATTGCCGAGTAAGGTGAGGCTAATGGTTCTAGGGATTGGTGTAGCGGTCATGGTGAGGCAATGTGGTAGTTTTAAAGATGAATTTAGAAAAGATCTTTGTTTTACACCGAACTTATGTTGTTCGTCGACTATTAATAAAGAAATTTTATTTTTTAAATTTAGTTTTTGATAAATGATAGCGTGGGTACTAATAAGAATTCCATTTTTAGGTATCTTTTTAAGATCGATTTTTTTGGAGCCAGTTAATAAAAAAATAGGAACGTCTTTATCTTTTAATATCTCTTGAAAATTTTGGAAATGCTGATTGGCTAAAATTTCAGTTGGAGCAATCAAAACAGAAAGAGATTTGTTTAAATAAGTTAGATAACAAGCCAATAAAGCAATTATGGTTTTACCAGAACCAACATCACCTTGAAGAAGTCGATTCATAACTTGATTTGGGTTGATAAGGTCAGAAAATATTTCGGATAAAACTTTATTTTGAGAATCAGTTAATTTGTACGGTAAGGATTTAATTAAATTTTTGATTTTTTGATCAATAATCTTAGTCATTTTTATTTTAGTCTTAGGAATTTTTTTGAGCCAATCTTTTTTGGAAAGATAGGATTTAATTTGAAGAGATAAAATTTCTTCGGTAGCAAGGCGGTTCCGGGCTTGTTCTAAAATTTGAGGATTATTAGGACAGTGAATCTGGAGAAGAGAAGTTTTTAGGTCGAGAAGTTTGAATTTTTTGATTAAATTTGATGGTAATGTTTCTTTAATTGGATTTAAAAGATTTTGAATTTGAGTTTGAATTGTTTTTCGAAACCAATTAGAACCAAGACCACTAGTTTCGGGATAAATAGAAATAATTTTGCCGGTATTATATTGGCCATGGACTGGAGCAATAATTGTTTTTTTATTTAAATATAGATTGACAGTGCCAGCAAAACTGAGAGTATCCCCTGTTTTAATGCTTTGGGACAAGTAAGGTTGGTTAAACCAAATTAAATCTATTTTTCCAGTGTTATCGGCAATAATGGCTTTTTGAATATTTTTACCAGTTCTGGTGTAGATATTTTTAAAATCTAGGACTTTACCAGTAATAGTGACATTTTCATTTTCGATAATAGAATTTATTTTAACCGAATGGGAAAAATCAATGTAACGATTGGGAAAATGATAAAGTAAATCTTGAGATGAATTAATATCTAGACGTTTTAGTTTTTCAAGTGTTTTTGAACCAATGCCTGGAATTTGAGAAAGGCTATCCATAAAAATAATAATATCAGAAAATATTTTAGTTTTCGGGTTTAATTTGGGTTAATTGTTTTATGTTATGATTAGATTATGAAAATTAGGAGGAAAACGATTACCAAAGCCATATTAGTCGTGACTTTGATGATGTTGTTGTTATCAGGTCTAATGGCTCCATTAATGGTTTTAATTAAATGAAAGAAAGGTTGTTGGATTTTTTTAGAAAGATTAAAAATTGGATTGTTACTAATTTTTTCACTTTAAAGATGAAAATTAAGAGCAAAGTTAATTTTAAAAGTAAAGATTTTTGGTATAGGTTTTTTAAGGTGCTTTTAATTTTGATGGGTGTTGGGATTGTATTTCTAATTTTCTTGTTTATTTGGTTTTCAAAAGATTTACCAACCCCGTCCAAAGTAGTTAGAAGAGATGGTTATTCTAGCAAAGTTTATGATAGAAATGGTCAGGCTTTGTACGATATTTATGATGAGGCAAAAAGAGATCCGGTGGCTTTTAATGATATCCCTGAGTATTTAAAACAAGCTACAGTCGCGGTTGAAGATAAAAGTTTTTATACTCACAAAGGGGTGGATTTTTTAACTCCGTTAAGAATTATCAAAAATGTATTTTATTTTGGAAAAATTACTGGTGGATCAACATTAACTCAACAGTTGACTCGAAATGTTTTATTAACAACCGATAGAACAGTAACTAGAAAGATTAAAGAATTAATATTATCAATTCAGATTGACGCTAAATATAGTAAAGATGAAATTTTAGGAATGTATTTAAATGAATCACCTTATGGTGGAGCATCTTGGGGAGTTGGCCCGGCAGTTGAACAATATTTTGGAAAAACAGTAAAAGATTTGAATTTAGTTGAATGTGCAATTTTGGCTGGATTACCACAATTACCAAGTGTTTATTCACCTTATTCGAGTACACCAAAAGCTTATATTGATAGAACTAATCATGTATTGACTAGAATGGTTGAAGATGGGTATATTTCTAAAGAATTATCGATTACAGCTATGGAGGAAGTTAAAAACTATAAATTTGCTGGTGCTAATTCAACAGTAAAAGCACCACATTTTGTTTTTTGGATAAAAGAATTATTGGCTGAAAAATACGGAGAAGCAGTAGTTGAAGGTGGTGGATTAAAAATTACAACGACTTTAGATTTGGAATTACAAGAACAGGCCCAAAAAATAGTTAGTGATGAAATTGATAAAGCTGAAAGTTTGGGAATAAGCAATGGGGCGGCTTTAATTTTAGATCCAATTAATGGTCAAGTTTTGGCAATGGTTGGATCGAGAGATTATTTTTCAGATAAAACAGATGGAGCTTTTAATGTAACAACTCAAGCGTTAAGACAACCAGGATCAGCTATTAAACCAGTAACTTATTTGGCTGGTTTAAAGAAAGGAATGACAGCGGCGACGATGATTATGGATACACCAGTAACTTTTCAAATTGCAGGTCAAAAGGATTATGGTCCGGTAAATTATAATGGGAAATTTAACGGTCCAATGTCTTTAAGAAATGCTTTAGGTAATTCAATAAATATAACAGCAGTAAAAACATTAGCTAATGTTGGAGTTGAAAATATGTTGAAATTGGCTTATGACATGGGAATGTCAACATTAGAACCAACCAAAGAAAATTTATCAAAATTTGGTTTTGCGGTTACTTTGGGTGGAGCGGAAGTTAAGATGATTGAATTAGCTTCGGCTTATACAGCTTTTGCTAACGGTGGTACTAGTATGAAAGCTATTGGTATTTTAAAAGTTGAAGATAGAAATGGTCGAGTTTTAGAAGAATATAAAATGCCCGATGGTAAAAAAGTAATGACACCTCAAGAGGCTTTTATAATTTCAAATATTTTATCTGATAATAGTGCTCGCGAATTAACTTTTGGAGCGGTAAATGGATTACAAATTTCTGGTTATCAAGTAGCAGTAAAAACTGGAACTACAAACGAAAAGAAAGACAATTGGGCGATTGGTTGGACGCCTAATTTATTAAGTGTTGTTTGGGTGGGAAATAATAATAATACCCCAATGGGAAAAGTGGCATCTGGTGTATCTGGAGCAACTCCAATTTGGAAAAAAATAATGGTTTATACTTTACCAAAAAGAAATAAACAAGATTTTTCAATTCCAGATAAAATTGTTAATTTGGAGGTTGATAAGATCTCTGGATATTTAGCTCATGATGGGTTTCCTTTAAGAAATGAATATTTTATTGATGGAACTCAATCGTCTGTTTCAGATCCGATCCATATGAATTTGAAAGTGTGTAAAGGAGTTACTGGTTTGGCACCTCCAGATGATGTGGCAAATGGAAATTTTGACTATAAAGAGTTTTTTAGATTTAAAGAAAATGATCCAGTATCAACTGATGGTAGAAATCGATGGCAGGAAGGGATAGATAAATGGATTTCTGATCAAAGTGATAATGGAAAATATTTTCCGGTTGAGGGTTATTGCAGAAGTGATGGGATGGTGAATGTGGGAATAAATAGTCCTGGTAACGAATCAACTGTTTCTAAACAATTTGATATTAGAATTAATACTACTTCTCTTAGAAAGATTGTGGAGGTTAAATTGTGGATTGATGGAATTGAAAGAAAGACTTGGACGGAAAAACCATATGAAATTACTATTAACGATTTAATTGATGGTCCTCATACAATTAAAGTTAAGGCAACCGATAAAGATGGTAATAGTCAGGAAAGAGAGGCAAAAATTGGAGTTAATACTGCTTGGAATGCAACTCCAACCCCGACTGCTGGTCCAACAAATACCCCAACACCGGTTGTACTAATAACCCCTACAATTGGAATAACTATTCCCTAAAGATAGGTAAAATTACATTTTACCCTCTATTTAGCAGTCTATCAATTTGACTGCTAATACATATTGTGTGTGTATGTTTACAAAATAATTGAAGATTATTTGACAGAAGATTAAATCAACCCAAACGATTTTAAATGAAGAGATTTTGCCTTTTTATCGTCTAAATTAAAATATGAGGCTTGAAAGGTGTATCGATATTTATTAGATTTAGAATCTTGATAAATATCGGTAATAATTAGTTTCCATAAAAATTCTGAGCCAATAATTTGAGAATATTTTTCAATTAATTTAATAGGATCTTCTTTGGTGTCTAAAATAAGGTTAGCATTGAGAGTAATTATTTGAGATGTAAGTTCATAGGCAGTATTATTGTCTGATTTGGGGGTATATTGATCTGGTTTTAAAAGATCATCGATAATTATTTCAATAAAATTATTATCAGTTATATTAGTCTCTATATTTAATTGTTGAAGATCAGTTAATAACTGATCGGAGTTATAACTATAAATTCCAAGAGCATTTTTTTCAACGAATTGATCCCCTGCTTTAAAAAATACTTTACCAATTTCAAAAAACTGAGGATTAGGTAATTTAAAACGGTTATATTGATCGAGTTGTTGGAGAAGAGATGGAATTAGTGATTGGCGAAGATAGATGGCTTCAGAATTAATACTATTTTGAGTAGTGATGACAGTATCTTGGTTGACAGCGTTGGTAACTAGTGGCCAAGTCAAGACTTCATCATAACCTAATTCGGTTAATTTGTCTTTGAGATTTTCAATCAGATAAATTTCTTTGGGAGTAATGTCTGGGAGTTCTTTATAAATTAAAGGCTGATTGATGGGAATTTTTTGATAACCCCAAAAACGAATAACTTCTTCAATTAAATCGGCTTCAATAGAAATGTCTTTTCTAATTGATGGTGGAGTAATTAAAGAATTATTTATTTGGCAACCAAGACGAGTTAAGCAATCGAGAGAAAAATCGGTTGGAATTTCAATACCAGAAATTAAAGATGCTTTTTGAGGATCGAATTCGATTTTGGGCAATTCTATTTTTTGAGGATAATGATCAAAAATTTGGGAACTAACTTGGCCACCACAATTTTCTAATATTAAATTAAGCAAATGATTAAAAGCAGTGGAGACTAATTCTTCATCAAGATCTTTTTCTAATCTAATACTGGCTTCGGTAACGGATTTTAATTGACGACTGTTTTGACGAACAATAACTCGGTTATAAATAGCCACTTCAATAATAGTTTCGGTGGTATTTAAACCGATAGCACAGGCTTCCCCTCCCCAAAAACTAAGACTTAGGGATTTGTCTGGGTTATTAATCATTAAAATACTATTATCTAAGATTAATTTAGAACCATCGAGACTAGTGAATTCTTTAAATTTAGAATTCATTTCCCAAATTAAGTTATCGGTTGATTTGGCAGTATCAAATGCATGATTGGGAATGCCATATAAAAACATAATATAATTAGTTAGATCGACAAGAGTGTTAATAGAATTGACACTGTGGCACTTGAGAAATGTTTGTAACCAAATAGGTGAAAGAGTATTTTTTAAATTGGAAATTTTAACAGACATAACTCTTTTAACATTTTCAGTGTTTACTTTTATTGGTAAAGAGTAATTTGATGAACTAGAAATTTCTGAAGATAAATTTTTAAGAGGAATGTTGTAAAAAACAGCCAAATCGCGGGCTAGGCCGTAATAACCAAGACAGTCTCCCCTGTTTACTTTTATATCTAAATCAAAAACTATTTGGCCATCAATTTCTTCAAAGAAATTAGTGAAATGGCCAATCATAGTTAGGTCGTCTCGGAGTTGAGTTGGTTCAATTTTTAGGTCTGGTAAAAATTTTTGAAGTTCAGAATAAATTAATTTCATAATTCGTTTGGTTTATAGGCTAAATTACCACCCATTAAAGTTCTAATATCTTTAATATTTTTTTGAGCCATAGTCCAACGGTCTAGACCCATACCAAAAGCAAAACCAGACCAAATTTTTGGATCAATTCCAGCCATCTCTAAAACTTTGGGGTGAATCATCCCACTGCCACCCATTTCAATCCATCCAGCATATTTACACAGAGGACAACCTTTTCCATGACAATTGAAACACTGCATGTCGGGACCGACACCTGGCTCGACTTCGGGGTAATATTTACAACGGTAGCGGACAACTACATCTGGTCCATAAAGAGTTTTAAACATCAAATCCATGGTGCCGATTAAATCTTTCATAGTGACATTTTTATCAACAACTACGGCTTGATATTGGTGAAAGACAAAATGATTACTTCGATTAACTTTTTCATTTCTAAAAACAGATCCTGGGAAAGCGGCACGAATTGGTAAATCTTTATTTTTTTGGGCTAATAAATAAGATTCGATAGTAGATGTTTGAGTTCGAAGTAGATACTTTGGTTCTTTAATATAAATCGTATCTTGCATGTCCATAGCAGGATGGTCTTTTGGTACATTTAAGCGAGCAAAATTAAACTCATCAGTAACAATTTCAGGACCATTATAAACAGAAAAGCCGAGCTTCTTAAAAACTTCGTTCAATTGGCGTTCGGTTTGGGTAATAGGATGAAGATGACCAATTTTGGGTAACTTAATTTCTGAATTTCCAATTTCTAATTTCAAATCTTTAGTTTCTGTTTTGGAAACATTTTGATTTTTTAATTTTTCTTCGAGTTCAGTTTTGAGTTGATTAAGATCGGCACCGTATTGTTTTTTTTCTTCGTTTGGGATTTCTTTTATTTTAGAAAATAGGTCATTAATCAAACCATTACGACCAAAAAGTTCAATCCGTAAACTTTCTAGTTCTTTATCGGTTTTAAGGTTAGTAATTTTTTCTAAATACTGAATCTTAATATTTTGTAAATTTTGATTCATGGTTTATTTTACTAAAAAAGCCCCTTTACAGGGGCTTTTAATTATTTTTTTAAATAAGTCCCCTTATTTTTTTATAAAATCAACGATAGTTTTAAATGTAGTATTATCTTTGATAGCAATTTCAGATAAGGTTTTTCGATTTAATTCAATTTTTTTGTCTTTAAGCATTTTAATAAAAATAGAATACTTAATTTCAAATGGTTTTAAAGCGGCATTTAAACGAGTTATCCAAATTTGGCGCATATCTCGACGTCGAAGTTTTCGACCTTTGAAGGCATACATACCAGCATGCATAACTGCTTCATTGGCGACTTTAAATCTTTTGTGACGAGTCATCCAAAAACCTTTTGCGGCTTTTAAGATTTTTTTGTGGGCAGCTCGTCTGACTGTTCCGGTTTTAACTCTCATATTTTTATAGGTGACCTAATAATTTTTTAACTTTAATAGCTAAAGCAGCAGCAACTGGATGTTTACCTTTAATTCGGCGAAGTTGTTTTTTACTCTTTTTTCGACGTAAATGTCGATTAAAAGATGACATACGCAAAACTTTACCAGTTTTGGTGACTTCAAATCTATTAGAAACAGATTTTTTTATTTTCTTTTTTTTACTTTGTTTCTTCATTTTTTGTGACACTGCTTTTTTTGGCAGGTGTAAATGTAAGCATTAACCTTTTCCCGATTAACTTAGCTTCACCTTCTGGAGAAGCAAAGTCTTGTAAGTCGGTTTTAAATTTTGCAATTAAATTGTGACCAAATTCCTGATGATTCATTTGGCGACCTTGGAATTTTACACTTAATTTAACTTTATTTCCAGCAGTTAAAAATTCTTTAGTTTTTTTAACTCTAGTTTCATAATCCCCTTGACCAATAAAAGGAGTCATTTGAATTTCTTTTAAATCTCCACCTTTAATTCCTTTCTTTTCGGCTTTAAGTTTTTTGGATTCTTGATATTTAAATTTAGAGAAACTAATTAATTTAACAACAGGAGGAACAGCATTACCATTGACTTCAACTAAATCTAACCCAGTTTCTTGGGCTTGTTGTCGAGCTTCGCCGATAGAAACGATACCAATCTGTTTACTGTCGTCGCTTAAAAGTCGAATTGTTGGTGCAGTAATATAATGATTTATTTTATAAAACTTGCGAGGTGAATTGGTTTTAAAACTACTCATATAATTCGTCTATTTTACCAGATTTAGGCTCTTTTTTGAAATTTGATCTTTAAGAGAATCAATAAATTGAGAAAGAGGCATAGAACCTAGGTCTTGACCGTCGCGTTGACGGACAGAAATAGTGTTGTTTTCAGCTTCGCGACCACCGATGATAATCATATAAGGAATTTTTTCACCAGCGGCATTGCGGATTTTGTTTTGCATAGTTTCCGATTTATCATCGATTTCAGCTCGAATACCATTTTCTTTTAATTCTTTGTCGATTTTTTGAGTATATTCACGTTGACCATCTGTGATAGGAATTATTTTTACTTGAATTGGGGAAATCCAAAGTGGGAAAGCACCGGCAAATTGTTCAATTAAAATCCCCATAAATCTTTCTAATGATCCATAAATAACTCGGTGAATAACAACTGGTGTTTTCTCTTGACCATCTTTGTCTGTATATTTTAATTCAAATTTTCGAGGAAGTTGAAAATCGAGTTGGATAGTTCCAGTTTGCCATTGACGTCCAAGACAATCATCCATAAGAATGTCTAGTTTTGGTCCGTAAAAAGCACCTTCACCTTGACCAATAAAATAGTCAAATTTATTATCAATTAAAATCTGTTCTAATTCTCTTTCGGCTCGGTTCCAAGTTTCTACATCACCCATAAAATCATCTGGCCTAGTCCCAAGTCTAATTTTAAATTGAATTCCAAAAATGGAGTAAAAAAGTTTAGCAATTTCTAATATTTTTTTATATTCTTCACCAATTTGATTTTCAGTTACAAAAATATGAGCATCGTCTTGGGAAAATTTTTGAACGCGGAGTAAACCATTTAATTCACCTGATTTTTCATGACGATGAAGAGCATCGCAATCGGAAAGACGAAGAGGAAGTTCTCGATAACTATGAATACCTTGTTTAAAAATAGTCATAGCATTGGGACAATTCATTGGTTTTAAACAATAAATGCCATCATCTTTCATATCGCAGATAAACATGTTTTCTCGATAATGGTCCCAATGGCCAGAAGTTTCATAAAGTTGTTTTTTATTTAATTGAGGAGTGATTGTTTCTTGATAACCTCTTTTTTGATGTTCTTCTCGCCAAAATTTAAGTAATTCATTAATAATGATTGTGCCTTTTGGTAACCAATATGGCATACCAGGAGCAGTTTCATCAATAAAAAATAAGCCTAATTGTGGACCTAATTTGCGATGATCACGTTTTTTGGCTTCTTCAAGATTATCTAAATATTTTTGAAGTTCTTCTTTATTTTCAAAAGCTGTACCGTAAATGCGGGTTAACATTTTATTTTTTTCATCACCATGCCAATAAGCACCAGCAATGGAAAGAAGTTTAAAAGCTTTAATACCTTTGGTATAACGAAGATGAGGACCGGCGCAAAGATCGGTAAATTCATCGCCAGTTTTATAAATAGTAATTACTTCTCCCCTGTCTTGAATGGAATTTAACCATTCCATTTTATAAGGATTGTCGGCAAATAATTTTTTGGCATCGTCTAAACTAATTTCTTGCCTAATTATAGGTAAATTTTCTTTAATAATTTTGGCCATTTCAGCTTCAATTATGGGAAAATCAGCATCACTGACTTTAAAATCTCCAATTGGTTCAAAATCAAAATAGAAACCATCATCAGTAGCTGGGCCCATGGCCATTAAAAATTTATTTGGATACAACCTGTTCATGGCTTGAGTTAAGACATGTTCAGTTGAATGACGAATTGTTTTTAGATCAATACTGGAATCGTTTGTTGAATTCATGAGTTATTTTATCAAGAAAAGCGTGTGTGAGTCTAAGAGGACTCGAACCTCTGACCTCTTCGATGTCAACGAAGCGCTCTAACCAACTGAGCTATAGACTCGGATAGGAAAGATTTTAGCATTAGTTAGCCGACCTAGCAACCGCATGTTCGCTGCTGTTTAAATATTTTTCACCACCATTTTTACTTTTGGCTTTGTTCCAAAAAGCATTACGTTTTGATTTCTTGTGATTGAAACTTTCTAACCAAGCACCGGCTTCATTAATGTTTTGACGAAATTGGACAATTAAGTTTTTAATTCTTTCTAAAAAGTTTAATTGATATTTACTAACTTCGGTAATGTTTTGGTCAGCAGATTGTTCGACTTCGTGATCAAGATTTTCGGTAGTTTTAATTAAATTTTTGATTTCAACACGAAGCTCTTGAATAGATTTTTCGATTTCCTGGGTGTGTTGATTAACAAAAATTGATTGTTCTCTTTGAAGATAATTTTCAATTTTTGGTTTGTCGGGAGTTTTAATTTCTTGACTAAAATCGATAGTTTCGCCCGGTCTTAGGACTCCATTTAAAATGGAAGAAACAGTTACTTGGTGATTTGTTGGTGCCTTATAAACCTCAGCACCATCAAATGCTGGATTATATTTTCCTTTTTGAGGATTTTTAACAAAAGAATTACCACCTGCCATAGTGGCCTATTATAGCAATTTTTTGAGAAAATCGAAAACTTTTTGTTGAGTTAGAATATAATAAATAAAATTAATGTTTTGACCTAAAGATGGGTTATTTTTAGAAATGTCTTCAACTTCAGTTTGAGTGACTTCGAATTTTTGTTCTTTGGCAATCTGAGTAATAGCCAAATTTAAGGTCCATTCTTTAGTTAATTGTTTTTTAAGATTTTCTTTGTATTGTTCGAGAGTTAAGCCTTTATTTTTTAGATAATCAGCAACACTAATTCCAGCTTGACGTGATTGATCAATTAATTGAGAAAGTTGGTTTTGAGTATCAGATTCAATTAATATTTCTGGTAATTCAACTTGACTATTTTTGACCAAAGAATCGATTATTTTTTCAATCTTTTGGTTTTCATCAGTAATAGTTTTGTCGGAATTTATTTTTTTAACTTCGGCTAAATATTTATCATTAAGTTTAATTTCTGGTAATTCACAGCTAGTAATTTCAATTTGCCAATCATGATCAAAATCAACATCTTTACTAATAAATTTGACTTGAGGTTGGATTATTGGTTTAAGGGCGTGTTCTTTTATTTTTTCTCCGTAAGCATGCGAAATAAGATGAGAGGCTACTTCTTCAAATAATTTTTCGGGATTAATGTTTTGTTCAACTACATCTAGAGGAACTTTGCCTTTTCTGAAACCTTTACTTTCGTAATCGGCTTGAAAATGCTTTAAATGTTCTTGATATTCCTCTTTAATATCAGCTAATTTAATTTCGACATTTAAAGTAAAAACTTTGTTATCTTGTTTTTTTAGATCAGTGGAGTTTGTTTTCATAAGTGCCATTATGATAACATGAGAACAGTGATTGAAAAACCATTGTTTAGTTTTAAACGGTTGTTATTGTTGCCGGTTTTTTTTGTATTGACATTGGTTATTGGCGTTGCTGAATTGACTTATTTATCGGGAAAATTAGATAAAAAAGTGATTGTTTTTGGAAAAGACAGTTTGGAAAACGTAATAATTGGAACTGCTAATGAAAATAATAATAAAGATATTTCTATGAACGCAATTGCAACTGGAGCTGATGCTAGGCCAATGTTAATTAAAAAATATTTAGAAAAATATAATTCCCCTCTTGCGCCTTATTCAGATCTGATTTTTGAGTTATCAGAAACCTATGGATATGAATATTATTGGATTGTGGCGATTGCCCAACAAGAATCTAATTTATGTAAAAAAATTCCTGAAGAATCTCACAATTGTTGGGGTTATGGAATTCATAAAAATGGAACGCTTAAATTTGATAATTATGAGTTAGCTCTTAAAAGCTATGCAGAATATTTAAAAAGACAATATTTTGATAAAGGTTTAAATACTCCAGAACTGATAATGAAAAAATATTGTCCAAGTTCAAATGGTTCTTGGGCTAACGGCGTAAGTCAATTTATTGAAGAGCTTAAAAGCGGTGGTTTTGATATGTAATATTTACATATTGACTTGTTTGTAATATCTGATATAGTCTAGCTTAGATCCCGGGGTGGCTCCTCTAAAAGCATGCTCTGGGATTTTTTTTGGTTAAAATCCCCCTTTATCCCCCTTTGAAGAAAGGGGAAAATAATATAAAATCACGCTTATGGGAGTTATATCAACATCACAATTTAAAAAAGGTATATATATTCTTTTTCAAGACGAGCCATATATGATCGTAGAATCGGCTTTTACTTCGCCTGGTAAAGGTTCGGCTTTTTATAAAACTAAGTTAAAAAATCTTTATTCTGGAAGAATAATTGACTATACTTACAAATCTGGAGAAAAAGTGGAGGAAGTATTAGTAGAAACACACGAAGCAGAATATTCTTATTTTGATGGATCAAATTATGTTTTTATTGAGCCAAGAAGCTTTGAACAATATACGGTACCAGTCGAGATAATCGGCGACGATAAGGTCTATTTAAAAGAAGGCCTTTTATACAGAATTAAATTCTATGAAGAAAATGCGGTTGGAATTGGTTTACCTAAAACAATTGCTTTTAAAATAATTGAAGCAGAAAATTCAGTTAAAGGTGATACTGCAACTAATGCCACTAAAACGGCAATATTAGATACAGGAATGAAGGTTTTAGTGCCTTTGTTTATTAAAACTGGTGAAGAAATTTTAGTAAATACGGAAACTGGTGCTTATTTGTCCCGAAAATAAAGATATTTTGATAAAATACAGGGTAACTTACATGTCCTCATAGCTCAGTTGGATAGAGCGCTTCCCTTCTAAGGAAGAGGTCGCAGGTTCGATCCCTGCTGGGGATACTTGGATTTTTGCGCCTGTAGCTCAATGGATAGAGTAGTAGTCTTCGGAACTATTGATGGGGGTTCGATTCCCTCCAGGCGTACAAAAGGGTCTGTAGCTCAGTTGGTAGAGCGGTCGCCTCTTAAGCGATTGGTCGCGGGTTCGAGTCCCGCCGGACCCACCATTAATCTTTTGAATCTGGTATCCGGTATTAATTTATTTAGTACTGAATGCCAGTTTTAAGAGATTAATTTGCCGCAGTGTTGAAATTGGTATACAAGCACGGCTTAGGACCGTGTGGGGAAACCCATGGAGGTTCAAGTCCTCTCTGCGGCACTTTATATAAGAAAGTTGGTATTTTTTTGATTTTTATCCAATAATCTAAATTGTTATCATTGAACTCGGCCATCTATCTTTTTGATCATCATTTTCTATATTATTTTCTTCTAATGTTTTGTTTATCCATTCAATATCTTGACTTTCTCTAATTTTTTGTTCGTAATAAGCAATATCGCTTATTACTCTTTCATTGATTATTTTTATTGCCTCTTCTTTGCCGGTTAATTTATCAATAATGATTGGATAAATCCGTCTTATTGTTTCTAATTGTTTTTTATATCCTAATACATTGTTTTCAATAGCCTCTTTTGTTTTAGGCTTCCAATCATAACTTGCTGCACTTAAGTTTACTAGACCATTAAATAATGGAAGAAAATAACAATCAACTAGACTCTCATGTTCGTTTTTAATTTTTGTTTCATTTACATGACTAAAAGACCTAACAAAATCAATGAAACCAAATCCCTCTTGTTCGTCATATAAAATATTTTTACTTTTATTTTCCATTCCTAAATCTCGTTTGTAAGCTATAAGTAAACTGCTAAATGCTTCGCTGATTTGTTCGTCTTTAATATTTGCAATGTCTTCTGGTGATAATTTATTTAGTTGTCGACCAGGAATTTTTTCAGCAATTGTTACTCCTTCTTCTATTGAGGCGGCGATAATTTGTTCAAAATGTTTTTCTCCTTCAATATAAGAAGTACCAATTAAATAACTTCCAACACTTCCGGGATATGGTCTATATCTCATCACATATTCTTTTCCACTAATATTAATATTAAAGACTTTTTGAGCAATATGTGATTGGTGATCTTGGATATTTTCAAGCTGTTTTAAATGTTCCAAGAATTCTTTGACATGATCTCTGTATTGTTCATAATTATTAAATTTATTCTCCATATAGTGGATAATTTGTTCTTTTTTTCCATCAATTGAATTTAAAAATTTTTGATATTCTTCCGCAGAGACAATATTAACCATATCGCCTTGTTTTATCCCTGGTCTCTCCCAACTGTTTTCTTCTACATCTTTTTCATCTGCTTTATAACTGATACCACTAATGGTTGCTTCTCTAGCATTAGTAATTGGATTTTGGTAGATATGATTTCTGTCGCTATATTTTACATCGTTAAGACTGGCAAAACTAACAAGTTTAGCTAAATCATAATTTGGATTTTGTATTTCTGTCATTATAATTTTATTATAAATGATTATTTAGATAAAAAATGATTTAAAAGAATTGAAGATTCTTTTAAATGGATTTTCTTCTGGATGATAAATAGTTGATTCTTTGGCAAATTTTTTGATTTCAAAATTGTCTAAATCCCCCCACGAGATAAATGTTTTATCTTGATAATTATCGAGTTTATTAACAGTAAATTTGAATTTAAATATTTTATATTGGCCTGGAAAAACAAGATTATTATTTCCACAAATTTCGGTGGTGATTATATTTGGACTGGTTTTAGGAGTAAGGCAAAACTTTTTCTCTCCCCAAATTGACTGACCAATATTTTTAAGAATAATTTCACCGGAATATTCATTGTTTTCAAAAATTAAAAAAGGTAAATCAATTTTTTCGAGTTGATATTTGGTTGTTTGTTCTGGATTATTTTGTTTTTTGGGTAAATCAATTAGTTTTTGATATTCGGGATAAAGACTTCCATTACTACTTATCCAAGAGAAATGATCGAATGGTTCTTGACAATAGTTATAAATAAATGGAGTAACAGCTCTTATACTTGGATCCAAAGCCCAAATATCAGTGATACATTCTGATAAGAATGAAGCAGTAGTTTTTGAAGTATAAAAATTATTTTGTCTTTTGACACCTTCACGGTGTGGCCAACCAGTTTCGGTAATGAACACTGGTAATTCTTTATTAACACCAAGTTTTTTTATTAAATCTAATTCCCATTTATAACCATTAATACTATGTCGGCCAATGTCTTTGGGAGTACCAATGAAGCCATAATTTGGATAAGAATGAGAAGATAAAGCGTCTATTTGATCAAAATAATTTGGATTAATATTTAATATTTCTTTATAAACGTTTTCGGCTGATTTAAATTGAGGTGGTTGTTCCGGAGCAGCTAAATCGAGAGCGCTGGATAGAATATAAAAATTAGAGTTAGTCTCTTTAAACTTCTTGGCGGCGTAGAAACTTTTATCGGTAAAATCTTTAATATCAACTTCCCCACCCCATTCATTACCATGATTAATTTCGTTAAATAAAATAATATGTTGTTGCTTAGTTGGCCAATTTAGGGAATTTAAAAAAGAGACTATCCTGTCTATATCTGAATATTCTGGTCTTTTCCAATAATCTTTTTCACCAATAGTGGCAATCCTAATTATAGGAATTATGTGATATTTTCGGCAATTATCAAAAAAATTTTGCCAAGTTGTTTTGTCTAATTGGTCGGTTTTAATAACAACAGTAGCCCAACCCCAATCGCCATTTTGAGAATTAATAATCTTACTGGCTTGGTGAATATCTTCGGTTTGAGATAAATGAAGGCCAAAAATGTTGTCAGATGCTAAAATATGACTATTAAAAAGAAGGCTGAAAATCAGCAAAAAAATAAAAAACATAATTTGTGTATTTAATTTTATCAAATGACTAAAGAAGAAATTATTAAAATGCAGATATCTAGGATAGAAAAAGATATCCGAGATCTACCTTACCACAAAGGGACAGAACATCATCATGCCATGATGAAGGCTAGGTTGGCTAAATTAAATGATGAATTAAATGGTGGATTGACTAAAGGTGGTGGTGGAGGTGGAGTTGGATATGCAATTAAACATTCAGGTGATGCTTCGGTGGTCTTGGTCGGTTTACCAAGTGTTGGAAAATCAACTTTATTAAATGCAGTGACTAACGCAGAATCTCGAGTGGGGAATTATGATTTTACAACCTTAGGAGTGGTTCCGGGAATGATGGAATATAAAGGAGTTAAAATTCAAATTTTAGATTTACCAGGAATTATTGAAGGAGCAACTAAAAATAAAGGTTTTGGAAAAAAAGTGTTGTCGGTTATAAGAGCTAGTGATTTAGTGGTTTTAATGACAGATGTAAAAAGGATTAAATGGTTAAAACAAGTCGAGGATGAACTTTATAAGTCAGGATTGAGACTTAACACTAGACCATCAAAAATATCAATCCACAGGACTCATAAGGGGTCAATTCAAGTAATTGATCCATATCAATCTTTTGAAAAAGAAACAGTTATAGAAGTAGCTAAGGAAATGGGTTTAAGTAACGCAATTATTCAGATTGGAGAAAAAATTGACGGAATTGATAAATTGATCGATGCGTTATCTAAATCAATAAAATATATGCCATCGGTGGAAGTGGTAACTAAAATTGACTTGGCTAAGAATTTTGATCCAAGGATTGTTGGTAAAAAAGACAATTTGGTTTTAATGTGTGCTGATAAAGGAGTTGGTTTAGATGACTTTAAAGAAAAAATTTGGAAAGGTTTAGGTTTAGTTAGAGTTTATTTAAAAGAAGAAAGAAATATGGAAGCTGATTATATTAAACCTTTAATTCTTAAAAATACTAGCACTTTGGATGATGTGTTGAAAAGAATTTCTAACCAAATGAGAGACGATGTTAATAAAGCCTATATTTGGGGTAAAAATGCAAGATTCCCTGGACAAGAAGTATCTTTTACTTTTCAAGTTTTTGACGAGATGGAAGTTTACTTTGGAAGATAGTTTGGGAGCGGGATTTTAATGTTTCTTTAGAAATTTTTGGTGAATTTTCAAAAATAATTCGTGCTTTGGTGTTGGGACGTGGAGAATATTTAAAAACATGGATTTTAGTAAAACCGACTTGCTGACATAAATTTAAAGTTTTTTGAAAATCTGTCTCGGATTCAGTTGGAAAGCCAACAATGACATCTGTTCCAAAAGAAAGAGAAAGTTTTTTAAGTTGGTTAAATTTTTTAGAGATGTCTTTTTGATTATAAGGGCGGTTCATGAGTTTTAAAATTTTATCGGAACCTGATTGAATTGGAATATGGAGAAAATCAGATAGTCTTTGCGGATAATTTTTGAAAAGATTAATAAATTTTTGATCTATACAATTAATTGGGATAGAACCAAAACTAATTAATTTTATATCAGTTTGATCTAATAAGTTTTTAATTAGATCAGAAAAGTCGTATTGATACTCATCAATATTAACTCCAGTAATAATAATTTCTTCGTAACCATCAGAAACGGCCTTTTGGACAGTTTTAATTGCTTTTTCAATTTCTAATGACCAAAGTTGGGGTCGCCTGAAGGGAACAATACAATAAGAGCAAAATTGGGTGCAACCTGATTGAATTTTTAATAAAAAGCGATGAGTGTGACTAAATTTATCTTTAATTTTTGGAGTGTAAGAAGAATTAAGTGTTTTTAATAGTTCCTCTTTTGGATTAATAAGAATATTGGGAAGATTTTTTATTTTTTCTAAACTAGCGCAACCGGTGACATAAATTTTGGCGTCGGGATATTTTTGGTGAAGACTTTTGACTTTATTTATGGATTCTTTTTCACCTTTTTTAGTGATAGAACAAGTATTAATTAGAATTATGTCAGGATTAATTTTGGTGGGAGAAAATCCTTGATTGATTAAATTTTGAGACCATTGATTGGTTTCGGCAGAATTAACACGGCAACCAAAATTAACTGAAAGAAAAGTTTTTGACATTATTTATTTGGCGGATTTTTGGAGACAAAGTCTTTAATATAATCAAGAACATCAACTGTTGTTTCCCAACCAAGTTCTTCACGGGCTTTATTTGGAGCTTCACCTGATTCGGTTCTACCAGGATAACCATCAACATAACTTATTGGTCCACCAAAGCTTTCAGCTATTTCTATTATTGAATATTCCTTATTATTTTTTAATGTATATCCATCGCCATTACCTTTTTCTGCTGTCAAAATAATTCCTCTGGCCAAATCACCAACGTAAGTGAAATTACGTTTTTGAGTACCTGGTTTAACAATAGTAAATGGTTCATTATTGAGATATTGTTGTTCAAATTTAGCAATTAGAGTAGCGGTTTTACCAACACCTTTTTCTCGAGGACCAAAGGCGTTATAAAAATAGCAAATAGCGTAGGGTAATTTATACCAAAGACCATAATTATTAATTAGATCGACATTCATGGCTTTGGTAAAAGAATAGGGATTGGCATTACGTTCTTCGCCGTTAGTGGCAAATTTAGTAGAAGAAGCAGCATAAACTAATTTACCAACTCCTCTTTTGCGGCAAAATTCAACAACTGCAAAAGTACCAACTACATTCATATCATAAACTTTTTCAACATCATCAAAAGATGGGGTAATTCTGGCATATTCACCTAAATGAAAAACAATATCAGGTGTTTCTTTTATTAATTTATCAATATCTTTAGTATGACCTTCACGATATTCGGCGCCATCAATATGGTTTTCTTTACTTCCATTAAAATAATTATCTAAAGAGATTACTTTATTATTTGGATCTTTGACGAGTTGTTCAATAATATGTGAACCAACGTGTCCTGCTCCGCCGGTGACTAAAATTGTTTTCATAATTTTACTTTCTCCCTAACCAATTATATTTTAATTTATCAAAAGTGCCATCTTTAAGCGCATCGCGAATTAATTGAGTGGTGTGAGTCATAAAATAAATATTATGAAGAGTCATTAATCGATAGCCAAGAAGTTCTTGAGTTTTAAAAAGATGGTGAATATAAGCTTTATCATATTTTTGACAAGTGGGACATTGACAATCTTTGTCGAGTGGAGTTTGATCTAATCTATATTTTTGACGCATTATTTGGTCTTTAAATTTAATTTTAGTGTCGTGAGTACTGTTTCCAGTGCGGTGTAAAAATTGACCGCCGCGAGCCATTCGAGTGGGAAGAGTACAATCCATTGATGTAATCCCCTGTCCAAAGAAATCAAAAAGATCATCAACTTCGCCAACACCTAATAGATGAATTGGTTTGCCAATTTTTAGGGCAATAGGTAAAACCCATTCGACAGCTTGGCGCATTTTGTCTTTTGGTTCACCGACAGAAACACCACCAATAGCAATTCCATCAAAGTCTTGAGAGCAAATAAATTCGGCTGATTCTTGTCTTAAATCTTTATAATAACTACCTTGAATAACACCGTATAGTTTCAAATCTTGATTAAGTTTTTTATTTAATTTTTTGTGTTCAATTAATGATCTGACAGCCCAACGATGGGTGCGATCGAGAGCTTTTTTGGCGTATTCTTTGGTAGCAGGATACGGGGTGCATTCATCAAAAGCAATAATATTATCGGCACCTAAATTATGTTGGATTTGAATTGAAATTTCTGGGGTAAAAAAATGAAGAGCACCGTCTAGGTGGGATCGAAATTCGACACCGTCTTCGGAAATTTTAATTAAAGAACCAGCGCCATTATGATCTTTTCCTAGTGAAAAAACTTGGAAACCACCAGAATCGGTGATTAATTGTCCATCCCATCTGGTAAATTTATGAAGTCCACCAAATTTTTTAATGGCTTTATCCCCGGGGCGAAGATATAAATGATAAGTATTGCAAAAGAAAATTTCCACGCCAATGGCTTTTAAATCTTCTGGAGTTAATGATTTGACCGTGGCTTGAGTACCAACCGGAACAAAAGTAGGTTCTGATAACATCATAATAGGTAGAATTATACTAAAATTATCTTACTTGAAGGGTGTCTGATTCAAAAGTTATGTTTTTTGGTTTGATTATGACTTTTTTTGGTCCATTTTCAACAGTGCCAGCAATAATAGAATTAAAACCATTATCTTTAACTATTTGTTGAGCAATTTCAGCTGAATTTGGTGCAATAAAAATAGCATAACCGATGCCCATATTAAAATTGCCATACATTTCTGAATCGCTATTTTTTGATTTTTCTTGGATAAAATCAAAAATTGGTTGTGGTTTTGGAATTTTTTCAATGTTGTAGGTAAATTCTGATTTAGCTCTCATTATTTTTCGCCAACCATGACCAGTGATATTAGAAATATAATGAATATCTATATTTTTATCTAAAAGATCTTCAATTAATTTAGCGTAAATATAAGTTGGTTTTAATAATGCTTCACCATACATTGAGCCGTCTGAAATTTTAGTGGCATAACCTTCTGGTAATTCTCTGGCTATGTTTCTGGCTAAAGTTAGTCCATTTGCATGGATTCCACTGCTTTCTACAAGTAAAATCTTATCACCTGCTTTTAATTTGTTTTCAGTTACTAAATTTTCTTTTGGTTTAATTATTCCAATAGCAGAACCACTGAGATCGATAGTATTAGGATAAATAATATTTTTAAGGGTTGGAGTTTCTCCTCCACCATAAACGGCACCAGATAAATTACAAGCATTTTTCCAACCGGTAATTAAATCTTTAAATCTTTCTTCGTCTGATAACCAATTTGAATCACCAATACCAAAATAAGCGTTGACGACCATCGGTCTAGCACCGGCTGTTGTAAGATCGTTAATAACCATAGCAACAGTGTCTTGAGCAATTTGGTCATAGTAAGTTTTACCAGTGATTTTTCTCATTTCATCAGCAACTAGATTTTTGGTCCCCAAACCTTCAATTACAAAAGCACGATAAGAATCCATTTCTTCCCAAACATAGGCAGATTCTCCTCTACTATTAGGAAGTTCTTCCATATTAAATCGATTGAGATTTTTAGCGGTACTAAGTGCTTCTTGTTGAGCAAAAACTTTAACAGGATCCATCTTTGAATAATCCACTCCAGAAGAGGCATAATCTTTAGGTGTTTGTTCTTTTGTCATGGAGCGGGTAGGGGGAATCGGACCCCCGCCGAAAGATTGGAAATCTCTCGTTCTACCACTAAACTATACCCGCAGATTTTGTCGGGGATACAGGATTCGAACCTGCAAACTCATGGTCCCAAACCATGCACGCTAGCCAATTGCGCCAATCCCCGAAATTTGTGTGCCGCAGGAGGGAATCGAACCCCCACGCTTGTTGAGAGCACAAGATTTTAAGTCTTGCGTGTATACCAGTTTCACCACTGCGGCAAACATTGTGCAAGTATTATATCAATTTTGAATTAAATTGGTGAAAATAATTAAATCTCTTTTACGCTTTTCTTTAATACAACATCATTATCACCAAAAGTAAATTCAGCTTTAATTTTTTTACCAGATAAAACTTGAGGTAACCAAAATTGGTCATCTGACCACATAGACTCAAAAGGAATTTTGTCTATTTCAAACCATTGAGGTTTCATTTCTTCTGATTCTGAAGGCTCCCCTTCCCAGTCATTGGCTATAAAAACTAAAACTTGTTGATCCCATTCAGTTTTATTTTGAAAATAAAAATCTAAAGTGGCAACCTGGAAAATATTTTTAGGAACAACATTAATTTCTTCTTGAGTTTCGCGAATAGCAGTATCTAGGATATTTTCATTTTCTTTTGGTTTGCCGCCGACTCCATTCCAACGACCCTGTCCAAAGCCACGTTTTTTCATAGCTAAAAGGATTTGATTATCTTTTATTAAAAACAAAAGTGTAGCTTGTTTCATATCTGATTTTATAATAAAACAACCTTAAAATGGTAAAATACCATGATTTGCCAAGGTGTTGAAATTGGTATACAAGCATCGCTCAGAACGGTGTGTCGCAAGACTTGTGGGTTCAAGTCCCACCCTTGGCACTTAATTCTTTAGTTTTAGTGTAAAGTTGTTTATAATAAGAGCACTTCTTTGCCGAAGTAGCCAAGATGGTCACGGCACTGGTCTGAAAAACCTGGGATGTCAGTTCGAGTCTGACCTTCGGCACAAAATTGATATAATATGAAGGATATGCGAGAGTAGCTCAATTGGTGGAGCGTCTCCTTGCCAAGGAGAAGGTCGCGGGTTCGAATCCCGTCTCTCGCTCACTTTATTTAGACCCTGAGGGCCACTTAGCTCAGTTGGTAGAGCGCTTCGTTTACATCGAAGATGTCGGGGGTCCGAGTCCCTCAGTGGCCACCTAAATTAGTTTTAAGCCGATGTGGTGAAATTGGTATACACGTACGCTTGAGGTGCGTATGCCGCAAGGTGTGGGGGTTCAAGTCCCTCCATCGGCACTTGAAGAGACACTCGTTTGTGAAAAGGTATTAATTATCGTATAGATAGGGCTTAACTCGTGGTTTAATGTGCCATTATAGTTCCAAGACAATCCAGAGGGAAACATTGAACCGAGAAGAACTTTTACCTGACTTTGAGATGCTTTCTTATATGTTTCTCCAAGATCAGCCAATAATGTCC
>Ga0247841_10004573_pt1 | contig 23561 bp, 21 predicted proteins | sample LaCruzMarch2015__2_FD_192410 | JGI IMG/M metagenome (GOLD analysis project Ga0247841, IMG submission 192410) | Freshwater microbial communities from meromictic Lake La Cruz, Castile-La Mancha, Spain - LaCruzMarch2015_18m | ecosystem: Environmental > Aquatic > Freshwater > Lake | place: Spain... | reverse complement strand
ATGTTGCAGCGTTCCAGCTCATCCAGCAATTCTTGCGTGAGGGCGTTGTAACCTAGGATATGTGTAGTGAACACAGCACGCGTATTGGTCGTCAGTTTTTCCAGGACTTGGCGGTTATCCATGCCCAGTGTGCGCCGGTCAATATCCACAAAAACAGGCGTCAGTCCATTTTGAAGAACGGCGGCAATGTCAGAGACCCAGGTCAGCGGTGGAACGATGACTTCGCCAAGACCGTATGTTTCTCTGAGTGCTGTCATGGTCAGCAGATTGGCAGACGCGCCTGAATTGACAAAAACGCTGTACTTGACGCCCAGCCATTCTGACCATTCCCGCTCAAATGCCTGCACCTGTTTGGAATGAGTCAGTGCTGGGTCATCTTGCGACAGATATTCGATTACTGCATTCAAGTCCGCCCGAGTGATGTTGTTTTTCATCAAGGGCCAGTTCAGATTGGGTTCGGTTCCCGTCATCTCTATTTCTCCGACTTTGGATTTTTCGGACTGCCTAGTCCCCAAGCAACTTTCGTTTTAGTCTAATCTTGCTCAACTCTTCCACATTTCTGCGCTGCTCGGCACCGAACCTGCGTTCCACCAGTTCCAAGTATTCCGGTCGGCTAAAGTACGTGTGCCACGCATCATCGCGGAACTTGAGCACCTCTGCAGCAGTCAGATACTTAGTCGGCAGTGGCTGACACTCATACGAGAGAAAGGCATACCCTTCATAAGAGTTCGGTAGATTCCAGCCGTTTTCACGAGCCACATGATACAATGGACTGCCAGGTAACGCCAGACAAGGATAAAAGTTGGCAAACGGGGTGTTCAGTTCGCATGCGAGGTCAAGCGTCTGCTGCATAGTCTCATAGGTATCATTTGGGAATCCAAAAATATAGTTTGCTCCGACGTTAATTCCACTGTCGTCAATTAACTTCATAACTTCTCTGATGTTGATCTCCCGGAACTTGCCTTTCGATACTTGCTGGCGCACTTGCTGGTTGCCGGCTTCGATTCCAATTCCGAGCCACTTGACGCCTGCTTGCCTGAATAGATCCAGATATTGAGGCTGGACTGTATCAACGCGAGCATACGTCCACAGCCTCAATTCATAGCCGCGTTCAACTAAACCCTTTAGCAGAGGCTCAAAGTGTTTCTTGTCGAGAAAAAACATTTCGTCAGAGATTCGGATGGTTTGCACACCCATTTCAACAAGTTTGTCGAACTCGCCCAGCATAAACTCTGGTGACCAGAAGCGCATCACCGTCGAGTCCGCGGACGTAATTCCATTCGAATTGTCAACCCGGTTCAAGATGTTGATCATGCAAAAGTCGCACTTGAAGGTGCAACCTAGCGATGTATACACTGCCGCGAACGGCGTGCGCAGATTATGATTAAATTCGGCGTGCCAAAAGTGCGCACGATAGAGATCCAACGGCTTTTTGTCATAGGGCAACAAGTCCCAGGCATAGCCCGGTAGATCCCTGTCCATGAGTTCCTGAGGCACAACATGCTGCGACGGATTGAAAATCAGTTGTCCATCCTGCTTGTAAACTATACCTTTCACCTTACTGAAGTCGGTGCTCAGGTCCGTGTGTAACAAATTGTGCAACGCATACACGCCCTCATTGAGCAGAACAATGTCTATGAAGCCGTATACAAGCACTTCCATCGGTAGGGCGCTGACATGTGAACCGACAAAACAGGTTGGATATTCCGGATACACCTGCTTGAGTTTGACGCACAGCCGCGTGCCGCCAATCATGTTGGTGGTGCCGGAGTTGGGGTTCTGTCCGTACAGTACAAAGCACACCAGGCGCGGGTTGGCATCGCGGATGCGCTGGATGGCTTGGTCATCTGCCAGATGCTCGGCGTTGCAATCCAAGATAGCCGCACCGAACCCTTTGGCGCGACACGATTGCGCCAACAGTAGACTCCAGGTCGGAGTCTCAATGGCAGAATAGGTCTTGCTCAGATCTTGATATGCCTTTGCCGACGAGTCTGGCTCGACGAACAACACGTCCAAGCGGCGAGTAGGAACTGCCATAGTCATCCTCTATCTTGCGACCGAAACATCGTTTCAATATCCAATGCGGGTTATTCTCCTCTCTTGCTCCGTCTTCAAAAACCAATCATAGGTTGCCAACAGAGCAACTCGAAAGGGCATGGTTGGCCGCCATCCCATGGCATCCAATTTACTCGAGTCGAGGATTTTTGACGGCATCCCGTCAGGTCGGCTTGTGTCGTACCGTAACTCGCCGGAGTAACCGACCACCTCTTTGATCAGTACCGCCAGTTCCCCAACAGACAAATCTGTTCCAATACCGATGTTGATCGGCTCCGCCTCGTCGTAACTGCGCATAATAAAGAGACAAGCATCGGCAAGATCATCGGCAAAGATAAACTCCCGGCGCGGCGTCCCACTTCCCCAGATTTCAACAGATGACGCGCCAACCGTTTTCGCTTCGTGCATCCTGCGGAAAAGCGCGGCAATCACATGCGAGTCTTCAGAACTAAAGTCGTCGCCGGGGCCAAAAACATTGGCAGGTATTCCCGCGATAAAAACTGCGCCGTACTGCTGACGATAGGCTTGACACAACTTGATACCAGCAATTTTAGCGACGGCGTAGGCTTCATTAGTCGGCTCGAGCGGACCCGTCAATAGTGATTCGACCCGCATCGGTTGCGGACAATGTTTGGGATAGCTACAAGAACTGGCCAGATACAACAATTTTCTCACGCCATGGCGGAAAGCACTATGAATTACATGACATTCGACCAGTAGATTGTCGAGCATGAGTTCAGCTGGGTATTTCTGGTTAGCCTCAATGCCACCTGACTTGCCTGCTACCAAGAAGACATAATCGGGAGAAACATTAGCAAAGAAAGCATCCACATCGGTAGCATCAGTCAATTCGGGTTCTTCTCCAGGCCTACCGACGATGTTAGCATATCCCTGTCGTTCCAGTTCACGCAGTACAGCCGCCCCGATGAGTGTTTCCCTACCAGCGACGTAGATCTTGCAATGCTTCTTCAATCGCCCTACCCTTTCCACTCCACGATTTCGCGTGCCGCAGCGATGATTTCCGGCGTGCCTTTATAAAATGCCTGCTCCAAAATGTAACCGGCCGGCGTGGGCACATCCGGGCTTGCGACCCGCCGGATCGGAGCTTTGAGGAACGCAAATCCCTTTTCCGCAACCAGAGCGGCAATTTCCGCGCATACCCCTCCGGTCCTCCATCCAGTATCAGCTACGACCATACGCCCTGTCTTCTTGACAGACATCAGAATAATCTCCTCATCCAATGGACGCAGCGTGCGCAAGTCAATTACCTCAGAATCTATGCCATCTTTCGACAGTTCCTCAGCCGCCTGGTACGCTTCTGACACCATGTGAGAGATGGCAACTAGCGACACGTCCTTTCCAGTCCTCCGTACCACGCCCTTGCCCAAGGGAACCCGATACGCGTGTTCAGGAACCAACCCTTTTTGCTTGAGATTGAAACGATGTTCAATAATAATCACGGGGTTTTCATCTGCGATAGCGGACAGCATTAGCCCTTTGGCATCGTAGCAGGTACTGGGCATGACCAGTTTGAGCCCTGGAACATGCAGAAACAGTCCTTGCAGTGCTTGCGAATGCTGAGCGCCGGAGCCCCAGCCCCGCCCAATGCAAGCCCAAACTACCATTGGGACATTCACCGCCCCACCGAACATATAGTGCCATTTGGAGGCATGATTGACCAACTGATCCATGGCCAGCAAGAGAAAGTCCGGGCGGTTATGGATATAGATCGGGCGCATACCCCCAATCGCAGACCCAACGGCAATGCCCATCAGTGCATCCTCAGATAGAGGAGTATCAAAAACCCGCGCCGCACCATGTTTCTTATGAAGATTCAGAGTGGTACCGAACTGACCACTTGGGTCATCTACCCCCTGCCCCATGATAAAAGTCCTCGGATCCAGAGTCAGGGCCTGATCCAACGCCTCACGGATCGATTCACCATAGGCAAGCCGGCGACCGGAAGTACCCGAACCATCAAAAACATCTGGTTCATTCAGTTCCGGCGCGATTTTCATCCAAGGTTCGTAGCGCAGAACCGGCTTGTTCATTGAATCAAGTCTGGCATTGGGCAATGTCATACTCGTCTACGTCTCCTTGAACACGTAGAGAGCCAAATCCTCCGCGCGCGGTAGAGGACTGCTCTGAGCAAATTTAAAAGCAGCGCCAATTTCGGTTTCAATAGCCTCTTCCATTCTTCCCAACTCCTCTTCACCAACTATGCGCTCAGCCACAAGCCTATTGCGAAAAGTCGCAATAGGGCATTTCGCCTCCCATTCCGCAATCTCCTCAGCGGTGCGATAGCCAAGACTGACATCAGAACCGGAGCCAGCGTGTCCTCGCACTCGGTAAGTCTTACATTCGATAAATGAAGGTCCCTGACCACTACGCGCCCGGTCCACAGCCGTCTTTGCCGCCTCATAAACATCCAGTATGGAGTTGCCGTCCACCATCCTGGTATACATTTGCTCAGGCGGCGTGGCATGGAAGATGACCTCGCCCGGCTGGCGGGCTGAAACGCGCGAGCAAACAGAGAACTGGTTATTCTCATAAATGAAGATCACCGGCAATTGTTTGAGGATTGCAAAGTTCACGCTTTCGTACAGAACACCCTGGTCGGCTCCCCCATCCCCAAAAAAGGCAACACTGACACGGTTCTGCTTTTTCATCTGGATGGCAAACGCCAAACCTGTGGCGATAGGGATGCAGCCACCAACGATGGACGAACTCCCCATGTGTCCCACCGAGATATCCACCAGGTGCATCGAACCACCTCGTCCCTTCGAACAACCCGTCTCCCGACAATAGAGCTCGGCGATTAGGCTCTTCAGGTCACCACCTTTGGCCAAATAGTGCCCATGGCTGCGGTGAGTGCTGGAGACATAGTCGTCCCGATGCAAGTTGGCACACACACCGACTGCAACTGCTTCCTGGCCGATGCACAGGTGAATAGGTGTCTTCATCTCGTCCATGTGGTACAAAGACTCGATACGCAACTGCACTCTACGAATTCGAAGCATATCATAATAAAGAGACACCAGTTTTTCCCGAGACAGGTTCATCCAAAATTCCCCTGATGCATATGGTGTTCATTTAGTTCACGAAAGGGAGCCACGGTTTGCTCGGCCCGCTGCTGTTCTTCGGTTGAATAATCTTGTTCTAGCTCGAAAAAAATGATCTGACTACCCGAGAACTCGAACTGAAATGGGACGTGAATGAGATGATGCAGCGCCTGGCTCACCGCCGCCTTGCGGCCGGGGGGGACAAACAGCAGCATAAAGCCACCGCCGCCTGCGCCGGTCAGTTTGCCACCGACTGCCCCTGCCTCTTTGGCTTGTTGGTAAAGGGCATCTACATCGGCGTTGGATACTTTGTCACTCAAACCGCGCTTGACCTGCCAGGCCTCGTGCATTAGTTCGCCGTCATGGTGAATTTCCAACCCACAAGCAATGTTCATATGCTGCAAGACCCCGCGTAACGCCGGATGCGTAATTTTGTCCACAACCAAGCAACTTTCGATTTTGGAATAAACTACCCGAAATTTATGCTCAAAAAAAGGCGGTAGTTGCCGCACCGAGATGTAGCAATACTTGTCTATGGTCGCAGCCAGTACTGCACCGTCGTGCTGGCGATACCAAGATGGATAATCGGATCCACCGCCAAAGAAGGAAATCCGAAAAGGGGTTCGGCTAATAATCATTTGTGCATCACTCTCCCGTCGCCGTTCGTGGTCTTTTGGAAAACATACTGAGCGGACGGCATAATCCCTGTTTCGGGTGGCCATCCGCCCGGCTAATAAACCTGTTTTCACTGTTGTAAATCAGAGCACCCGAGAAGCTTACCGCTTCAAGCAGTATATCTACCAACTGGCCAAGATTGCCAAGGAGGGTGCCTATTCCGCTGGAGCCCTTACGCGAACAGCCACACTACACATTTGAATATTGGGTGTTGCGCAGAACAGTATACGCTTTGATCAATTCTGTAATGCCACGCTGGAGCAGCCATTCGGGTCTAAAACCCGTTGCATATAACCGCGCGTTTGAAACGATATAGTCCCGTTTGTCTGGGTCTTCGCCAATCGGTGCCTCGACATACACGAATTTGGGCAATTTTTTTTTGATTTCGGCGCATAACTCTAGCTTGGAAAGATTTGCGTCATCCAACCCTACGTTGTACGCTCTGTCTTTCATTTTATCAAAGTTTTCCAAAGCATGCAAAATAACTCGCGCTACGTCCCGGATGTGAATATAGTTCCGTTTGAAATGTCCTTCAAAGACCACCACCGCTCGGTCCATCACTGCGCGGTAGACAAAGTCGTTGACCAGCAAGTCCATCCGCATCCGGGGTGACGCACCGAACACGGTTGCCAATCGGAAGCTGATCGAGTTTCCTCGCTCAAGAACAGATCTTTCCGCTTCGACTTTCGTAACACCATACAGCGAGATCGGATGCAGAGGCGTCTCCTCGGTACAAAATTTACCGGCTTCGCCGATCCCGTAACCACTGTTGGTGGTGGGATAGATGACTTTTTGATCTTTGCTTACCAAACAACAAAGCATTTGGACTGCATCTTGGTTTGTCGTTTGCGCCGCAAGCTTGTCCCGGTCACATAAAGGCGCACCGACTATCGCCGCGAGAGGAATAATCACATCGGCTTTCTCAACCAGGGGCTTGACCACCTTCTCGTCCCGGCAATCACCACGAATCACCTGGAATCGTTCATACTGGCAACAATCCATCAGACTGTTCTGCCGAAACAGGAAACTGTCAAGTACAGTCACCGTATGACCTTGCGCCAAAAGCGTTGGTGCTAACACCGAACCAAGATAGCCTGCCCCACCAGTAATCAAAATCTTCACCAGTTACTCCCCTTGTGCAAATAAAATTTGTTCCGTCAGATCGCAAAGAATATGCTCAATACTCAGCAATGTCTCTTGAATGTACTGAGTATTGCAGCTCGGCACTGCAATTGCACAATCCACTTGCGCTTCCAAAGCACCGGTCTCCCCCATTAGTCCGATCGTTTTGATCCCGATTTCGCGCGCAGCGCTCACTGCACGCAACACATTCGCGGAGTTGCCACTGGTGCTAATGCCGAATAGCACGTCGCCCGGTTTCCCCAATGCCTGCACCTGCCGTTCAAAGACGCCTTCGAAAGTAAAATCATTGGCGAAAGCGGTCAGGAAAGACGTATCTGTTGTCAGGGCGATGGCCGGGAGACCGGGGCGCTCGAACTCTTTCGTCAGGCGGTTTACAAACTCTGCCGCCATATGCTGGCAGTCGGCAGCACTGCCGCCGTTACCGCAAAGCAACACCTTGCCGCCCGACTGAAACGTCTCTGCAATCAACTGAGCTGCCGCCAGGATAGAATCCAGACACCTTTCCGCCACCTTTCGTTTGATCTCTGCGCTCTCCAGTAAATGAGCCTGTGCCCTCCGGCGTAAATAGTCAACGTCCGGCAGCATCTATCGCCACCCCCTTCCTGGTGGAAAGCAAATGTTGAATGACCTGGGTTGCATCGGATAAGTCATCCACCACATAATCCGCAGTCACAACCGCTTCAGCAACCACCTGCGCACCATATCCTGTTCGTACCAGGAGCGTAGTGGCGCCGACCCGCCGCCCCAACTCGATATCGCATACCTTGTCTCCGATCATGAAACTGGCTTGTGGGTCAAAGTCCAATTCTTCTGCCGCCAGTTCAACCAGACCCGGTTGGGGTTTGCGGCACCGGCAATTCTCTTCCGGAAGGTGTGGGCAGTAATAGATGCTATCCAAGTGAGCCCCTTCCACTTCAAGCAGTTCAAGCAACCGGTGGTGGATAAGTTCAAGACACTCCTCGCTGAACAAACCCCTCCCGATCGGCGACTGATTGGTTATGATCACCAGGCCAAGCCCCATCTTGCTCAGTTGGCGCAGGGCAGAGGCAGCACCCGGAATCAGTTCCACCTGACACGGGTCGGAGAGATAATGACGCTCCACAATCACCGTACCGTCCCGATCCAGCAACACAAAACGGCGTTTCGTCACTTCAGCATCTCCCTGGCAAAGAATTCGTCAGCTATCGCATAGGTTTCGGGCGTGCCGATGTCCAGGAAAGGACCTTCTCCCACCACCCCATAGAGACCACGGCCGATCAATTGCGGGAAGAACTCGGTCTCCAAGGAGACCGCCCTTCCCTCAGGGATGGCTTCTGCCACCTGGCGCTCCAGGAGGTACACGCCGGCGTTGATCAGGCCGACGCGTTTTTCGGGTAACTTTTCCTGAAAGGCTTGCACGGCGCCATCCTCTCCGATCACAACCGATCCATAACGTCGGCAGTCGTCCACCCGGACCAGCCACAGCGTAGCGGAGGCGCGCTGGTTTGAATGCACTTTCGCCAGGCGCTTGAGGTCAATCCGGCAATACGAATCGCCGTTCAGCACCAGAAAACGGTCCCCCCCCACCTGGCCAAGCGCGTGACGCACTGCCCCGGCGGTGCCCAAAGGTGCGGGGTCGCGGGAGTATTGCACCGCCATATCCAAGGAATGCCCATTACCGAAATGCGCCTCCACCATCTCACTCATATAGCCAGTACACAGGATCACCCGATACACTCCCTGGGCGCGCAACGAAAGCAATAGCCATTCGAGAAAAGGACGGCCGCTGACGCTGGCCATCGGCTTCGGACGATCAGTCACCACGCTCCGGAGGCGCGTGCCCCTGCCGCCGGCGAGAATCAGGGCATCTATCAATTTGTCGGCCTCATCGAGCTCTCTCTCATGTCAGCGCATTCCCCCAACCCGTAATTTGCATCATGCAAAATGCTTTGAATAACTATTGAATGCCCTCATCTGAACCCGTCAGCCCCATCACTCAGTTGAGTGGTTTGCCAATGTAAACGAGGACGCACTGCGCCGGGCCATGTACCTGTGTATTCCTTTCGCATCATACCGATATCCTGGACGGTGAAAGACAAGACATCTGTAGTGATAACTACATTGTCATAGACCGTCTTTCCGTTAATGAACATTGTAATACTATGCAGACCATCGTTCAACAGACAACCTGGAATCACACACGATGTGCGAAATATCCCACGAGGATAAAGCTTAGATTACCATGAGTCTGGAGTCATGGAGGCGGATGGCAGATTTGCCGAAGTAAGCACGCAGATGCCCATCGAGTTATGAAGGTGTATGGAGACAAGACGACGGGCATTGGATTCCAGTACATCGTTTCCTAAATAACATATCATATCTCATCAAGTTTATATTTCCATTGAAACACCACCGGTTCCCGATTGATGCCATTGATATAATCATAAATTCTATGAACCAGCTCTTCTTTTGAAGACACCCGAATGTTTTTGAGGAGACACCGGGCGAGCTTACTGAAAAAGACTTCAATCAGGTTGAGCCAGGACCCGGGTTTGGGGGTAAACACCAACTCAAACCGACCACCTTTCTCCTTAAGATAAGCTTGGGTTTTTTTGGAGGTATGGGCAGAAGATTATCCAGGATGATTTTGATGGTTTCACCAGGAGGATAGGCATCATCAAGGGTAGAAAGAAAGGTGATAAAGTCATCACTGGTATGGTGATCGGATACCTGGGTATGGATATGACCGGTTAAAAGATCGATTCCACTGAGGATCGACACCGTTCCCCATCTGTGGTAGTGAGCATCCCGGAGAAAGGTGGAACGGGATCCCACCTCCGGGGAAAGATCGGGAGAGGTATTTCCGATGGCCTGGATACCGGGCTTTTCATCATAGGAGACCAGAAAGGCACCATCAACTCCTTCCTCACGGCGGATTGTAGCTTCTTTATAGAGGTGGAGAACGGCATTCATTTTTCGTTCAAATTCCGGATCGGTTGGTTCCAGAGAGGAGCGAACCTTATGGGGTTTGATGTTACTCTGGGAGAGAATCTTGTGAACCGTTCCCCGGGTTCAGGTATTTCCCGTGGATGATCCGGTTGAGATATTCCCGGGTGATACCGATTGTTTTAGCTAACTGGTTTTGGCTGATTTGCTTAGCTCGAATGTAGTGTTGAATTTTGCGGAAACGGACCTGGACCTGCAATTGGCATTTCTCCTTTCAACAGGAAAAATTATTTAATGATAAATCAATAACTATTTGTATTATATGGAATAGAATGGGCTTGACAAGCTGTTAAATATATATCACACCCTTGGTTGAATATTGGTTCAAGATGGAAGAATGAGGATGAAAATGTGGTAAAAATTACTTTCAATAAGATACTATCAGTATCAAATGCCTTCTTATTCAGGCTGGAATAAAGCCCGCCGGCTCTCTTTGGGCTTTTTTAGGAACAATAAAGATCAATTGAACCAGAAAGATCAATTGGAAAATCCCCATAATTGGCTAAAATATTTTTAAAATATTTATCCTGTAAACTGTCCAGTATTCCTTTTTATCGTCACCCCTGAAGGTTTCTATCAGGGGCCTCTCCTATTGTCACCCCTGAAGGTTCCTATCAGGGGCCTCTCCTATTGTCACCCCTGAAGGTTCCTATCAGGGGCCTCTCCTATTGTCACCCCTGAAGGTTTCTATCAGGGACCTAAAGTAAAGTCAAAAAACTTAGATTCCCGATAGAGACATTCGGGAATGACTGATGAGGGAAAAGGGAATTTGTTTATGCTGTCATCCTGAGCAGCGCCTTATGCTGCGTGAGGATCTCATCCTTTGTCTTTGTTATTATTTTCAAAGGATTGGATTCTCACGGAATTGAGCTTGAAAACGCCTCAATTCCTCAGAATGACAGAAGTGGTTGATTAGATTCTCACGTCGTCTGGATAAAACACCAGACTCCTTAGAATGACAGAATAAGAAGATGGTGTTTTCATATTTACAGGGTACTGCGAAGCAGCATGAGGGCCTATCCGGTAAGGACCGTGAGTCGTGAATCTTTAAGGGACGTTGAGTTGGGGAGTTGTTGAGTTGGGAAGGACCGTGAGTCGTGAGTCGTTAAAAACCACCCTCATCCTCACCTTCTCCCATCAAGGGAGAAGGGATCATGGTTCTGTCGTCCTGAGGAGCGCATTTTGCGACGTGAGGATCTCATCTTTATTTTTCTTTTCCCTTTCGTTCGTCACCCCTGAAGGTTTCTATCAGGGGTCCCTCCTCTACCGTCACCCCTGAAGGTTTCTATCAGGGGCCTAAAGTAAAGTCAAAAAACTTAGATTCCCGATAGAGACATTCGGGAATGACGGAAGGGGACGACATTCGGGAATGACGGAAGGGGACGACATTCGGGAATGACGTTAGGGGTAATTGGGAATAAGGGGAAAGGAAGTGAAAGTAAATTTTCTGAACCTTCCTCAACTGAAGGAACTTTAAAGTTCAAAACCCGAATGTACGGTAATTTATTTTTATGATATGATTTGGAAAGGTTGAAAATTTGGAAGGCTGTATAGGTGTTTTCATCCTCACATGGTGCCGACAATAGTCAGGGAGCAATTATGTCATATCATAAGAACGATTCAATTTCAGAAGAGCATCAATATAAAGAACTCTTGGAGAAAGAGCTCAAACGCATGGTGAGCATCCTGGGTCAGCTCGGAGCTGAAAAAGTGATTCTTTTTGGTTCATATGCTCGTGGCGTTGCCGATCTCTTCACCGATATTGACTTAATCGTAGTCATGAACAGCAATCTCCCATTCGTTGAGCGAACCGCGCTTATCTACCGAGAGCTCACCCCCCGCGTTGCCTCGGATATTCTGGTTTACATCCCACAGGAATGGTTGAATATGCAGAACCATCCATTTATCCAAAACGCATTGAGAGAGGGGAACCTTCTTTATGAGAAAACTACCGCGTGAAGAAGCCCAGCGATGGCTCGAACAGGCTCGGGAAGATCTTAAATGGGCGCAAATATTGATCTCTTGTTTCATTCCCCCTTTAGAAAAGGGGGTCAGGGGGGGGATTTGATGGTTTTTTCTCGTAGGAGCAGCATCTTGCTGTGAATGTTGAAAGATAAAGAATTATAAGACTTTATGAATCGAATCCCTCCAACTCCCTTTGTCCAAAGGGAGAGTTAATTAAAGAGGGCGAGAGGGGGAAAGATCACTTCCACTGACCCTTTTGGTTTTTCGCTCACCGGCGATCTGAGCTCAGGTTTTTTGCCCACTGATCTTTTCTAAAGCGACTATAGCTTTGAATGTTCCATCGTAGCTTTTTCTGATTGATCACTCCATTTTGGTATCTCTTTTTTTACTCAACCAGGAGCATTTTATCACCTTAAATGATTATCCAGTTTATGGATCTAAGTATAATAAGGTTTAAGCCCTCTATCTAGGAAGAAAGGGGAAAGAGCTCTTTTCTTTTTTTGTGAATAGTCTTCCCTCATGGTTGAGAGAAAAAAGGTATCAATAAATTGCGAGAATTAATTTATATTTAATAATTTTTTAACAAATTTTTTAATCCATTTAATCTTTTTTAAATAATTATATATTTTCTTTCTTTTAAAATTACTTATAAATATACCATCAACTACTATTAATAAAACATAGAAATAAATAAAATAAAACCATATTAATGGGTTAGACAATACAACATATTTCCTTGCTTGTTGATATGCATATTTCGATGTTTCTTGAAACCCCCTTATTTTAAAACACAATGCAAGTTTCATATAAACCAATGACAATGAATTTGAACCAAATTGTTGAATAGAAAATAATGGAATTTTCTTTATCGAATTTAAATATAGCTTATCAATTTCAATATGGTGGTGATCACTAAATAAATTTGAACATTGTTCAGAATGGTATCGAGATTTTATAAGCACTTTATTAATATGCTCAAATTTATATTCATATGCAAATCTAAACCACAAATCATAATCTTGGGTTAATCTGAGTTCTTCCTTAAAATAACCTACAACACTAAAACATTTCTTTGGAATCAATAGTGTACACCCATGAATAAAATGTCTGGTTAAGAATAATAAAAAAAATCTATTCTTATCATAGTAAGTTATTTCAATCTTTTGGATAAATTCTCCCTTTTCATTAATATACTCGAAATCACTAAACAATATCACTTGATCTGTATTTGAATTGTTCTTTCTTAAAAAGTTAATTTGTTCATCAATCTTATAGGGATAATAGACATCGTCATGGCTGAGCCAGGAAAAGTATTCCCCAGTCATTTCACGAATCCCAAGGTTGAGTGCTGAAGCAACTCCTCCATTTTCTTTACAAAAATATCGTATTTTATTTCCATACGATTTTATTATCTCCTCAGTCTTTCCCCCATCATTGGAACCATCATTAACCACAATGACCTCAATATTTCTGTAGGTTTGAGCGAGAGCACTATCGATTGCCTCGCGCAGGTAGTTTGATCCATTATAGACAGGGATGACAATTGAGACTTTGGGATTAAAGTCCATCATATCGGTACCCCAAAATAATTTTGGAAACTATTTGACTTACATTGGCTCTTAAATATTCAGACGGTGTTTCCCAATCCATTTTTTGATTGATTACCAATTCGACACACTTCAGGATTGATTCTGAATCTGATCCACTTAATATATTACTCCCACTTTCAATGGTTTCTGGTCGTTCTGTCACATTTCTTAGAGTAACATTGGGAATATGAAAAATACAGCACTCTTCCTGCACAGTCCCGCTATCACTTAAAACACCTAGTGCATTACGTTCCAGAGTAATAAATTCAAAAAAACCAAAGGGGGACATGAACCGAATTTGATCATTGTCCAATTCCACGCCGAATGCTTCCATTCGCGCCCGGGTGCGGGGATGCGTACTTACGATAACCGGCACTTGATACTCGCCCTGCACCTTATTCAAAGCAGTGATCAACCCGCGTAGACGCTTTTCGATATCCACATTCTCAGCGCGATGCATAGTGACAAGGAAATAGCGCCCAGCTTCTAGTCCCAGGTCAGCCAAAATAGTGGACTGGCGAATTTGAGGATCATAATGTTGAATGACCTCATAAATGGGATTGCCGATGACGTAGATACGCTCACCAAGGATCCCTTCGCGTAACAGGTTTTGGCGACTGCGTTCGGTATAGGGCATCAGAACATCGCTGCAATGATCGATGATACGCCGGTTGACCTCCTCTGGTACCCGGTCATCGTAGCAGCGGTTGCCTGCTTCCAAATGATAGACAGGAATTCCCATTCTTTTTGCCGCGATAGCAGATAAGGCGCTGTTGGTATCCCCTAAAATTAAGATGCGATCTGGTTTTTCCTTTATAAAAATTTCTTCGCAATCTGCAAGTATAGTCCCGATTTGTCCCATTACCTTCTCAGAACGACAGTTCAAAATATAATCGGGCTGTCTCAAATCGAGTTCTTCAAAAAAGATATTATTTAATGTTTTTTCATAATTTTGGCCAGTATGGATGATCTTGTGATCACAATACCGATCGAGAAGAGGAATAATTCGGCTCAAGCGGATAATCTCAGGTCGCGTTCCTAAAACTGTTATCACTTTCAACGGAGGAGTTCTCCTTCTTCAATATACTGATCCAGCAACAAGTGATGGGTTTCTAAAAGATGTTTGGTCTCTTCGAAAGACATTAAATAATCACCTGAAGAATATTCTTTTTTAATAGGGTGAGATGATCTCTCCTGCTTTGATATTTCGGGAAGAAGAGGTCCGATGACATAATAATCACCAATATCATAAGTCCTCCAGGATTCCTCATAGGATACCAATATCTCATGCACTTTCTCGCCAGGTCGGATGCCAGTATAAACAATTTGAATATCACGATCGCCGATCAAAACCTTGGCTACATCAACAATCTTCGATGCAGGAATCTTGGGAACGAATATTTCCCCTGGATTGGCTTTTTCAACAGCGGCAATAATGGTTTCTACTGCACTTTCAAGGGATAGCAGAAATCGGGTCATTTCCCCAGTTGTCAACGTTACCGGGCCACCGTTTTGAATTTGTTCATGAAAAAGAGGAATAACCGAGCCTCTGGAGGCTAAAACATTCCCATACCTGACGCAAATGAAGCGTGTTTCCGGAACGATAATATTAGCTGCTGTTAATATCCGCTCTTGAATGGCCTTCGTCATTCCCATCACATTAACCGGTTTGCAGGCCTTATCAGTTGAAATACCAACGACAGTATTGACACCCAGATGATTCTCTCGAATCGCTCTCACTATATTCTCTGAACCAGTAATATTGGTCATTACCGCTTCATAAGGAAAATATTCACAGGAGGGAACCTGCTTCAAAGCTGCGGCATTAATAACAATATCCGCCCCTCTTAAAACAGAAGCAACCGAATGATAATCTCGGATATCACCGATGCGGAATTCCAGAAGTTGTTCAAAATTATGATAAATAACTTCATCTGTTACTTTTTTCTTATTTTGATATTCCAATCGCATATAGTGCTGTTTTGCTTCATCACGTGAAAATATGATAATTTTCTTTGGTATTCCATATTTATTTGATAACAGTTTCCTGGTCATTACTTTCCCAAGAGAACCTGTCCCTCCTGTAATAACAATGGTTTTATCATTCAAAACATCCATGCTTTTATCCTTCCTTATTCAAATGGTAACATGGCGATGCTATATAATCTTGATACATCATATCAATAAGTTCAGGCCATGATGGTGGATTATAACCGGTAATTGAACGAAATAATGATGAATCTAAAGAGCGATCTATATGTATTTCTTCGTCCGGTTCAATATCAATATTCTTACCATACCTTGAGGCAATTAATTTTAATAATTCGTATTTTGATATTGGATCTGATGAGACATGATACAAACCATGTAAATTATGAAAAGGAACCAGGTATTCACCGATAATTCGAGCCAATTCGATAGTGGGAAACCCAGAATAAATTGCTTTTTTATAACCCTTCACGGTTTTTTCTTGTGATAGAAACCATTCAACCAAACCAAGTTTATTTCTGAGTTCATGTCCAATTATCGATGTTCGTAAAGTTACACAATGGGGATAGGCCACTTCACCCAAGGATTTAGTTTTTCCATATAAATCATCGGCATTAGATATGTCTTTTTCAGTATAATGCCCCCTTTTCCCATCAAAAACACAATCCGTACTGACATGTATCATTCTCACACCCTGGTTCCTACATATGATTGCAATTTGATGGGGTAATAATGAATTGATTTTTATGGCAGCAATTGGATCTTGAGAAATTGGCAACTGTTTTATCAACCCAACACAATTAACAACATAATCTGGTTTTATTGAGCTTATTACTTTATCCAACTCACGAACATCTTCTAAATCTATCTCTTTAATAATTTTACATTCAAGTTCAATCGGAAACCCTCTTAGTGTATTGCAATCACGTACTGTACCAAATACATCATAGTGTCCAACATCTATCATTTTTCGGAAGAGGGTGTGCCCCAACATCCCAGATATACCAAGGATCAATATTCTGGCTTTATTCATCCGTAAAAGTACCTTCTTTATATTAGTCTTTTCATTGCATTTAAGATCTCAAAGCAGGCCGATAATCCCTACATCGCTTGTGGTCCAGTATATCATCGGTACCCAGCATAAAAATCCTCATTGATTTAACCACGCTCCCCCCGGCGGTGCTGTTCAATCACCTCTTCATACAAACTGAGGTGTCGTTGAACATAGGATGGGAGCGAATATTCTCTCTCAGCAATCTGGCGTGCTTGCTTTCCTAGTTTATCCCGCAGATCATCATCCTCTAACAGCTGCTTTATTGCACCAGCTAATGCCACACTGTCCCTGATTGGTACAGCCAACCCACCGTGTGGAGCCTTGATAATATCAGGCAACGCAGTTCCCTCGAAAACAACCACCGGTATTCCACAAGCCATAGCCTCCAATGCCATCAGACCAAAAGCTTCTTGAATCGAAGGCATTAGAAAAATATCTGCTGCTGATAGGGCAACCGCAAGCTCTTCACCGTCAATCCAGCCCGGTGTGATCACGCTGTACTTGGGCCATAGAGAGTGAAAGGCGCGGCCATCCTGCAGGATTAGCAAACAGGTCGGTTCCTGCGGTTGGTACATCTGCAAAGCTTCCATTAACCAACGCAAACCCTTGAACCGGTCAGAGTTCAGACCTACATCTCGGAAAGCAATGACTTTTTGATCAGACCAGATTCCCAGTTTCTTCCGAGACTCTGCCTTGGAACGAGGTCTGAAAGTCTCAAGATCGATGCCAAAAGGAATGAGATGGCAAGGGAAGTGCCGTAGCAAAGGACTCCTTTGAACTCTATCCTGCATCCATTTAGATGCGACGACCAGGGACAGATCTGACCTCTGATAAACCCGCTTTTTTATCCGCCAGTGTAAAGCAGGAACGCGATGCTGCAATAGCGAATTACGCCTCGGATAAGGGCAACGCGGTGCGCATCCGGTCAGCCAGCGATCACAATCGAAAGAATACAAACAGCCCCCCGTCATTGCCCAAGGATCATGGATAGTCCACACAAGGGGCTTCAAACGACTCAACGTGGGTAAGGATAGAATGCTGAAATAGGGGCCATTGTGAATCAGATGCAGGTGGACAATGTCTGCACGCTTGAAATAATCTCGAATTGGTAATGCCCAGCCCGCCAGGCCGGTAAGCCCCTCCAACCCCAACTTGTCATCGCACCTTCTGACAACAACGGTAGGAAGGCGAAAGAATCTGCCCGGACGCATCGAATGCACGCCAGGGTTATCTGTGGTTCGATTCCATACCGCCATTTCCACTGTATGAGTTTGCTCCAGGGCCTGCTGCATATAGTAACCGGTGAACCGCCCCCCCATGAGGTCTGTGCTGCTGATGTGTAGGATATTCATCGCGCATTCTCTCTGCCAGCCGTTACACCGGTTAAGGGATGCCTATTCTCCGATTGAGCTACAATGAAGCAACGTGATGATGAATTCGGGGCATCGTTCATGATCTTTGTATGATAACCCAGTCGCAACAGGACATTGAGTGTATCGTGCATTGCTATGATGTGATGCACCTCAATCAGAAGAAATGGTTTCAGGTTACCAAGCAGATGTTGCGCTCCTGCCAGAACAAGGGCTTCAGCACCCTCAACGTCGATTTTGATAATGGATGGAGCTGGCACACGTCCCTCACGCAGTAAAGTATCCGCCGTAACCACAGGAACTTTTTCTTGACTAAACAATCGATAGGCCTGTGGCTCTTCCGGAACAAACGCCTGATTCAGATGGCTGCCGGAGCTCCTGCCATCGTCGATTTCAGGACTAAAAACGAAATTCTCTTCACCATCCATATTACTCAATGCACAGGTCATAAGAGTAATGCGTTCTTCAAGGTCCGTATTCCTTTCGAGATGCTGGCGAAGGCGGTTAATGTTGTGGGGGTTGGGTTCAAACGCGACGACGTGTCCTGACGGTCCAACAAGTGCCGCAAAGGCGAGCGAGTGGTAGCCAATGTGAGCGCCGACGTCCCATACCTTTGCTCCTTGAATGGGCACAAGTTCGCCAAGCACGTTGTAGATAAAGGAATCGTAACAGCCTTCCATCATCTCCTTGTTCCAGAAGGCAGGAGCGCTCAAGTTGAGCAACATGTAGTGACCTTGCAGTGGTCCTCCGGTCACCTCAATCCATTGAGGAACTGATTCTCTTCTCTCATCAGTGCGTCGGAGACGAATTCGGCGTAAGAAGTCTACCATTCTAACGACCAAGCTCACCTCCCACTTTGTAGCGCTTGTTTGCCATTTTTGTCAACACAGCAAAATAACCATACCGAGTATTCGGCACAAAGCACTCATAGATTATTTCAATCGAGTTATTTTTTTCAATCCATTCATCAACTGCTGCCTTTGCACCAGTTGAGAAAAAGTCGTAATCATCTACAATAATAACTGCCCCAGCTGGAGTTATACGATGGAGAAACTCAAGTGTGAGCATTATCGGCTCGTAGAAATCAAAATCCACATAAGCAAAGCTTACTTCTTTTGGTAGATTCATATCGGTATGGATCAATTGTTCAATAAATCCTTTGTGAATAATATACCGTTCCGAAGGAAAGGATATCGCCTTTAAACGACTTTTGACCATATCTTCTGGGCACGACATAGTTCCAGTATAGGCTTCCATGCTGCCCAACGAAAAAATATCATCCTTTAACTTGTCTTTTTCCGAAGGCTTCGGAAGCCCCTCAAAAGAGTCAAACAAATGAAGAGTTTTAGTGCAGGAGAATACAATTTCGTTGGCTATCAAAGCCGACGTTTCTCCTTGAGCCACACCAAATTCGCAAACATCACCGCTGATATCTTTACACTCAACCAGCGCCTGCACAATAAAGTACGCTTCAGACGGTTGCGTACCCATAAGTCGAGCGAGAAGCTTAGGCCGAGTTTCGTTTGCCAATATGGAATTGATATTTGATTCATTGAGACGTTGCTCATATGCTTGTGCAAGGTTAGCAAAATTATCGAAACTCACTTGTACATCTACAGAGCGATGGAGTTGATACCCAAAAGCTGAAAGTATTTTCTTGATTGCTTGCTTTAAGATTTTCACTTGATCTCCTTTCGACAAACAAGGGCTCACCCCACTCTCAGCACCGCCACTATCACCTTTATCTGAACAAAAAAAGGCGGCTGAACATGAGGATAATCATGTTGCAAATCTAAATAGCAAGGAAAAACCAATTGCCTCTTTGTGTTCAGTAACTTTAAAAACTTCTTCCACCACATCCATTGCTTTCTACCAAACTCTCAAATCTTTATGAGTTCTTATCTCTTCATCCATTTCTTAATCCCCAATGATATTTTACTCTTCACGATTCACTGTCTTTTCCGGGGAGAACCCAGAAAGTGACCCAGACTTCCAGTTTCTCAAAAGGGAATAAGTAATCCATTGGGCTTCATCCTTGATATTTTCTCTTATTATAGCTCAATATATTGAGAAGTCCATGACTTAACGTTTTTGAATAAGGAGCGGAATATCTACAAAGATTTTACCGTACTCAATAACTTAGTGCCAGGCACCGGAAACCTCCTCATCGTACATTGTCAATCAGTCACCGGGCATTTTTCTTCAGCCGACGCCAAATCCGTCTTGCATATTCAGGATACCGGCCAGGATTCCTCATCGCATGAAATCCTCTATGAACAAGCTGTTGAGCCAAACAAAACCGAGGCGGTCTTCCAAAGTTTACGCGAAGGCCATTGCCGCCAGTTGGTGATATATTCGAGTTATCATTTTGAAAAGAGACTGCCAGTATCAGGCCAGTCCTGCCAGAGTGACACAGCAAATAGACGTATTCGGAAAACTTGTCTTGCATCTCTTTCCAGACACGCTGAAAAACAACCGTGGAGACGCAAGTGAAAACAAGCATACCTCCTGATGCTAAGTGTGGGATCAGGTCGCTCAATTGCTGAATCGCTTCTGTATCGAACATGTCACCACGGACTAGCGCGAGGTCAAACGAAAAGCGGCCAATGAAAGAATCTCGAAGACGACAAAGCGCAGTCTTGGGCTCCCCGCTTACAAAACGCATGTATCCACGGTAGCCAACCCGCTGCAATATGCCAGCCGCATTGCTCGGTTGAGGGGCCGAGCCGCGGCCACTGCCTTCCCAACGATCGATACCGTAGATTTCGACGCCGGGACAAGCTGCTGCCACCACAGCAGCCGCACATCCCTTTTTGATACCAAAATCGATATAAGTACGGGGATAATGATACAGGCTATACCATGATAGCGCGCACAGGCTTTCCCATTCCACCGCATCAAAGCTCCAACCTTGGAGGGAGCATTGCACATGTTCACGAACCGAGTGGCTGCTTAGCTCGCTGACAAGCTCATTTTTTGTTTGCCCCCATAGTTCAATTGGATTAACTGCTTCCAACAACTCGGTTGTCTGGGGTGACTCAATGATATTCTCCGCCACCTGCATATCCAATTGATAATTGCCCAATCCCCAATTCTCGTCATTTACCTGCATGGCCGGACTGACAATGTATGGGTTAATCACAGAATTGTGCCATACCCCTAGACGGTTATGGGGCCAGTGCATCATGTGAAAAGCAGAAATTCCGATACCGGAAAGGTTCATCCACGGGTAGCATTGGGTAACTCGCAAAGTCAATTCGGCATCGCCCCAGGCCTGACCAATTAGCTGCTGATTATACCCACGACACTCATGCCACATCGAACGATGCATCATCTGGCCCGAACCGGCAATTCCCAGCCCAACCCCTTGATCTGGAGGCAATGAACCAGCTGTAATAAACAGATATCGATCCCATTCTTCCAATGTGGGCTGGCGCTGTACGACTTCCCATGGCACTTGACTCCTGCATAAGAAGAAAAAGATCCGATTGACATCAAAAGGCAGAACAATCTTTCCATCCAACAAGTTAAACAGTGTCTGAAGCGACTGCCTTGGAAACAAACTGTCTGCATCAAATAACAGACAGAATTCGCCTTTCCCTCTCCGCAAACCAACGTTCGCCGCCCAATAGGGAGCAAAATCTCCATCAGGCCGTACAGTACTAATAATGGATGGCGGTACATAGACGAAGCGGCAAATGTACTCAGCTTCTGGGGACAGGGGCAAGACCTTTGCTAGCGGGACCATGCTGCCCCAGTCAGTCACCAAAACTTCAACATCATCCAGACGACCAAGGTCTGTCAGGTGGCGGGCCAAATAATTGAGACAGGTTGTGATGCGGTACTTAAAATTGCCCATGTATTCATCGTTCCGGCCCATAACCACCAAGGACAACATTTTTTGCCCACCATCATTGCAAGCGATAGCCATGCTCAACCCTCATTGTCATCAGTCTCTTTTCCTAAAAAGATAATTAGGAGTATTGAACACTATTTCATAGGATGGATTCTGTTTGACCTCAGCGATCACCCGCGTCACTTCCCAGCCCGAATCGTCAGCCGAATCATCAAAGAAGATAAAACCTCCTGGCAGCAGGTGTTGGGCGACGCCAAGAAAATCTCCTTTGGCTGCATTGTACGTATGAGCCCCATCAATATATGCAAAACTTATCGGGCCACCCAGCGTAACTAGACGTCCGAACACATCCTCCGTCGTAGAGCCAAGATGCCAGAGTTCAAAGAACTGATCTGAATAGGCTTCAATACTTTTGGGTTTTTTTGCCCCGCTGAAGATTATCGCATTCTCCATGAAAATCCTTTTTGCATAGTCGCGAAAGGCTTCACTGCTGACATCAAAGTAACCACCAACCGGTTTGTCCGTATTTTCAAATATCCATGGGTCACAGGTAAAAAATGGGTTGTCTCGGTGATACTTGATAGTTAGGTAAGCGATAATGTTTGTCGAAAGGCCCAGAAAGGAACCGATTTCAAGCATCGCTCCTCCGGCAGGCATATGGCGCACTGCGTGATCGAAAGCTCTGAGATTTCCATGCTCCGGGGTTAAAAAACCCCCAAGAATCCAGCATAACCATGTGATGTATTCATCTGATTGCACCTTCGAGTCACTGTGGACAAATGCATCGTTCTTGCGATAGGCGATCTTATTAAATAGAGCAGTGGCAAGCGGAGGCGTGATGCCGATAACTACTTTCCTAGCCAAGTGTTTCATGTGCATTTTGTAACCTTTCTCAGAGACATCTCCGATTGTCATATTAATACCTATGGAATTATCGAAGTCGGGATCAATTGACTCATTCAGAAATCCTCACAACCCATTTAGAAGCCGACATAACATTTGTATCTTTTCCCGATCCAGTCCAGGATAATTACCGATGTACCAACCAAAAAAGTGCACGTGGTTCACATTCGGGTAACACTCGAATTCGTCGCCAAGAATCTTGCGTAAATAGGGCTGGCGCAACTGATTGCCGCCTCCTGAAGTCCCACGGCGGAATTCCACTCCGTGCTCACGCAGCGCGCGCTCAACATTATCGCGCAAAACTGCATCGGGTTCTTTGAGAACCAGAGTAAATGCGTAGTTGCAGCTTCCCTCGGTTGCGAAATCGGTTTGGTACTTGGAAGGATCCAAGCTGGAGAGAAAAAGATCAAGGTTCTTGATTCTAATTTTGTTGTTCTCATCCAATCGCTTGAGTTGTGAGCGACCGATCACCGCGCCGATCTCCGTTGGGCGAACATTGTATGCAGGGAATGCAAAGATGAAATCAGGATTCAAGTCTTGATGTCTTTCCATGTATGTGCGCTTGATCTCATCGGAGATTACCTCACGCACCATGCCGTGCGAACGTAGCATTCGCAGGGTTTCATAGAGCGGGCGGTCGCTCGTACAGACGACTCCGCCCTCGATAGTGCTCATGTGATGGGCATAGTAGAACGAAAAATTTGACATCAGCCCGAACGTGCCGAGCTTGCGTCCCTTGAATGTTGCACCATGCGATTCGCACACATCCTCAATGAGAGGGATGCTGCGGCGTTCCAGCTCATCCAGCAATTCTTGCGTGAGGGCGTTGTAACCTAGGATATGTGTAGTGAACACAGCACGCGTATTGGTCGTCAGTTTTTCCAGGACTTGGCGGTTATCCATGCCCAGTGTGCG
>Ga0247841_10004572_pt1 | contig 23562 bp, 21 predicted proteins | sample LaCruzMarch2015__2_FD_192410 | JGI IMG/M metagenome (GOLD analysis project Ga0247841, IMG submission 192410) | Freshwater microbial communities from meromictic Lake La Cruz, Castile-La Mancha, Spain - LaCruzMarch2015_18m | ecosystem: Environmental > Aquatic > Freshwater > Lake | place: Spain... | reverse complement strand
GGCGCGGTGCTCCTCGAGGGCCGACGTGTACCAGACCGGCATCTCCCACCCGGCGAAGGGAACGAGCCTCGCTCCCAGCGCGACGTGCGATTCGTGGAGTGCCGTCGTGCGCGGATTCCTTTGCTCCTCTTCGGTCCACGAGAACGCCGGGGGCGCGGCCTGACTTCCCTGAAGATCGAGGAATCGCTGGCCGACGAAGTACGGCTTGTCGAGCGCGAACCTCTGGGAACTCTCGGCGGCGAGTCTCGTGACGGCCTGACCCACGACGCTCTCCTCCACTGGAAGCGCGAGCCACGTTCGTACGGCCTGCGGTAGGGCGGACTCGTCCGTCTCCTCGATGAGCGCCGGGCCCTGGATCTTTCGGAACAGGTCGCCGGAATCGAACAAGGTGTACCCTTCAGCCAGCCCCTCCAGCCACGAGTGAACCTCGCGGGCGCGATCGGAGGGAACGAGCACAACGTAATCGTCCCGGCCGAGACACCCAACGATGGCGGAGGAAATTGCACACCCCTGTTCGTCGATCAGATACGTCGAACACGACGTCGACGCGGCAAGCTGGCGAATGTCACTTGTCGTCGCCTCCTGGAGCAGCGCGCCTGCCCGGCCGCTGCGTACTCGCAGGACAGTCCACTGCGATGCACCGGCGCGCCGGCGCTCTTCCTCCGTCCGACCGCCGAGTCTCGGTTCGATGTGCGCTACGATCTCCCGCACCTCTTGCTTCGCCCGATCGAGCACCTTGAGCGGCAGCTTGCCGCGCGACAACTCGCCGCGGAGTCCTTGGTACGAGAATGGGCGAATCGACAACAGCACCTCGGCGACGATGCGCCCGATGGCCTCCATCTCCACCTTGCCCATGCCACGCTGGGTCGCCCACGGTGTGCCGAGTCGGATGCCATGGGCGTCCGCAGCACTCCGATCGCCGGGGAGCGTGTTCTTGTTGCAGACGAGCCCGGCGAGGTCGAGGATACGGGACGCGATCTCCCCCATCATGACGAATCCTGTGTTCGTCTTGATCTCCCGCAGGTCGACGAGCAGGAGGTGGGTGTCGGTGCCGCCGTAGGCCATCGTGAGGCTGTTCTCCGCGAGCGCCCGCGCAAGGTGCTGTGCGTTCTCGACGATACGGCGTTGCAGAGCGGCGAAGGCTGGCTCTTGTGCCAACTTGAGCGTGACGGCAAGGGCGGCGAATTTGTTCACATGCGGCCCGCCCTGCTGGCCAGGGAACACGGCCGTGTCGATGCGCGAGGCGATCTGGGGATCGGTCGATAGAATGACGGCGCCGCGGCCGCCGCACAGGGTCTTGTGCGTCGTGAAAGATACCACGTGCGCGTGTCCGATCGGGTTCGGGTAGACCTTTCCGACGATCAGCCCGGCCGTGTGCGCAACGTCGGCGAGGAGAATGGCGCCGACGGCATCTGCAATCTCTCGGAATCTTGCCCAGTCCGGCTGCCAGGGGTAGGAGGTGAATCCGCCGATGATCATGCGCGGGCGATGCTCCAAGGCGAGGGCGAGGATCCCCTCATAGTCGAGCTTGCCCGTGTCGCGATCGATCGCGTAGGAGACGATCCGGTATCTCCGGCCCGTCACATTGAACTCCGACCCGTGCGTGAGGTGTCCGCCCTCGGTGAGCGCCATGCCCATGACGGTCTCACCGGGCTTGACGAAGGCATCGTAGACGGCAAGGTTCGCAGCGGCTCCGGAGAGCGGCTGGACGTTGGCGAAAATGCGATCCGCCGGATACTCCGCCGTGGCGAAACACTCCGCGGCGCGTCGCGCGGCAAGCGACTCCACGAGGTCGGCCATCTCCGTTCCCTTGTAGAATCGGCGATCCGCATAGCGCCGGTAGCTTGCCAGCTGCACATCGATGTCGGCGAGCTCATCCTGGGTCTGCCGCATCATCGCCTTGCGTGGGTAGCCCTCGGCGTAGACGCTGGTGAACGCCGATCCCAAAGCTTCTCGTACGGGAAGTGGCGTCAGGCTCTCCGAGGGAATGAGAATGATTTTCTCTCGCTGGCGGCGCTCCTCGGCGGCAATCAGAGCGGCCGTCTGTGCGTCGACATCGAGCACATGCAGGGGAGACCGTCCGTGACTCATGATCGCTCCTTTTCTCACGCGAAGGGTTCCGGGTGAAGTCTACGGAGTAGGTTTCTTCCTTTCCAGCACGCTTCCGCGGCGAGGTAGAGCCCACCGCTCACCAGGCTGTGCCCGCCGAGCACGACGGGGATCGAGGAGCCCAGTGCGGCGTCCGTGAATGCTCGCCACGCAGGATCGAGGACGTCGTCAGAGTGGAAGAGATCGCTGGCGAAGCGGACCGCCGCGGGAGGAAACGAGTCCGGCGCGGCGAGAAGCGGTCGCGTGTCGATCCACGCCGCATCGCAGGCCTTGGCAAGTCGAGCGAAGAACGCCTCGGGGCCGTCGTCCATCAGGGACTGACGCAGCCACGGCACGTGCGCGGAGGCTCCGGCGCGCATTCCTCGTCCCTCAACAAGCGCGCTCGTTCGACAGGCTACCTGCGACTCGAACTGAGCCCAGGTGACCGGGCTCAGCCGTCCGACGAGACACGTCACCGCGGAACGATCGGTGAGGGTCGCGAGAGCGCGGTCGAGGGTTGGATGGGATGGATGAATGGTGGTACAGAATGCACGCAGTTCGGGGTTCCCTGAGCCGCTGCGCGCGAGGAGAAGGAGGTCGGTCGGAGTGTCGATGTCGAACTGGGTCGCCGCAGTTCGCGCGAGGGAAAAGCAGGGAATCCCAGCATCCGACAGGACGAATCCCAACGAGTTGTCGATTGCCGGGAGGGCAACGTTGAGTAGTCGCCGCGCGCCCGAGACCGAGCAGAAGTCGCACGAGTAGAAGTTGTTGAACAACGCCCGCGACATCTCTTTTCCCGCGAATTCGATGAGACGAGCGAGATCGTCCTCCGCCAAGAGCCCTCCGGCTCCGCTTCCGAAGTAGAGGACTCCGTCGAGTTCGAGGCGGGCGATCTGATGCGCGAAGACCTTGCCGAAGTGGAAGTCCGAGGCTTCGGAGAGGATGAACTCGACGATGCCTTCCCCGCCGGGGCATCTGCCGGCGCTTGGGGTCACAGCATAGACTTCTCCCACGCCGGCCGCGCGCAGACGTCTCGCGAGACCGAGGCCCGCCGCCCATCGTCCTTCTTCGACGAGGCGTTCCCCGGGGCTCTCTCCGAGAGGCGCATGGAAGATGAGGCCTGCAACTCGTCTCATGGATCCCCCGATTCCGGTCCACGGTTCGGCGTGGCATGGGCCTGCCGTCCCGATCCTACTCCGTGCTGCGTGATTCTCGCCAGGATCGTGAGCACGCCAGAAGAGTCTCTTCTCCGTCCCACCGAAACAGGAACCTCCTCGATTCGGTCCTGGAAGATCGAGGAGGCTGCCTCTTGTTCGCTGAGGGAAGCGCGCCCTGTGCCCCGCGCGGGCTAGCGGCGCACTCTCATCGCTTCGCGCTCACCCACATACGGAAGAAGAGCGAGCTTACGGGCGCGATTGATCTCGATGGCGAGTCTGCGCTGATGTTTCGCGCACAGACGGGTTGCCCTCTTGGGAAGGATCTTCCCAAGGCGGTTCATGTACTGCTTGAGCTCCTCGGCCTTCTTGTAGTCAAGCAGGAACGCATTCTCGCATGCGCGGCACTTACGTTTTCGCTTATGAAACATGGCTTAGAAAGGAACCTCCTCCTCGGGGAGTGGAGCCTCGTCGCTGGCGATCGGAGCCTCAGGAGCCACGGTCGGCTCGTCGGCCGCCCGCTGCGGCCCGCCCAGGAATTGCACGTTCGATGCGACGACCTCGGTAATTCGAACCCGCTCTCCATCAGCGTTCTCGAAAGAGTCGATGCGGAGCCGGCCCTCGACAGCAATGGAACGGCCCTTCCTCAGATAGTTGGCGCAGTTCTCAGCCTGCGTCCCCCAGACGACGATGGGAACGAAAGTGACTTCTTCCTGCACTTTCCCCGAAGCATCCTTGTGCTGTCGATTCACGGCGATCGAGAACCGCACGCGTGCCGTCCCCCCCGGCGTGTATCGCAGCTCGGGGTCGGCCGTCAGATTCCCGATGAGAATGACTCGGTTGAGGCTTGCGGACATGGTGTCTCGTTACTCCCGCACCACAATCTGGTAGCGCAGCAATTCCTCGTCAAGGTTGAGGCGCGCCTCAAGGAGGTTGACGGATCCCGGAGGCATTCGGAATTCGGTCAATCGGTAGTAACCTTCGGCGAAGTGACGGATCTCGTATGCGAGGATGCGCTTGCCCCAATCATCAACCTTGCCGATCTCACCACCGTTCTCCGTGATGAGGGAGTGGACCCGTTCGACCTTGGCGGCCCTCGCCTCGTCAGAAAGGTCCGGACGAATCACATACACAATCTCGTAATCGCGCACTCTGGCACCTCTCAATCGATCTTCGCAAGAGGGTATCCCTGGCCTTCTGTGAAGTCAAACCGCAGGACGCAGCTGGTTTCGCGACGCTCGCCCACTCAGGTGCTCAGACGAGGCCGGTGGGCTGCAAAATGGTGAGGCGCGTCCTGGAAGAGCGGGGGTTTACGGTGTATGTATTATGCAAGCTTGACGGAAGAAAGATGGCTGGGTATTCTCGACGCGGGTCAGCCGGAGGGCCGGCTGTGCCATCGAGACGGATCCGAGAAGGAGGAGAGAGCCATGAAGTGGGGTGGGTTCAATCGCGAAGGAGAGAAGAAAATGAAGAAGCTGTTTGGTGGGAAGGTGCTGTACGTGCTGTTGACGATTGCGGCGGCCGGGTTGTTGATGAGCGAGACGCTGAAGTGGCGGCCGGGCTAGTCGAGCGGTGAAGTGGAGACCGTGTTGCCGCATGCAAGAAAGCACTCGTAGGTCGTATCGTTGCCTCATGTAGAAATGTACCCGAGATTGGCGTGCTGCCGTGCATCGGTTTTCGACTGCGCGGCAGCGTCCAGCTTGTCCTGTAGCCGACTGATCTCACGCCCAAGCTTCACCGGACTCAGCACCGCGTAAGCCTGCGAAGCTCATCCTTCTCCTGTTCGGGGATGTGAGCCGACTCCAGCACGCGGCTGTACGGGGTCCTCGCCTTGTCGTATTTCCTCTTCACCGTGTTCCCGGTTTGCGTCTTTTCCATCAGCTTCATCACCGGCTGGAGGAAGTTCGCGTGTAGCCGCAACACCGAGTACAGGTGGTTGAGCAGCTCGAGCTCCTCCGCCGTGTCGTAACGGTGGTACCCGACTGCACGTCGGACGATCGAGCAGTTCTTCTGTTTAACGAAACAGGTGTCGTTCTTGCGGTACGGCCTGCTTCGCGTGAACGTGATCTGGTTCTCGACGCAGTAGCGGATCAGGTGGTTGTTGATGAATTCACTCCCGTTGTCGGAATCGATCCCGCAGATCCCAAACGGGAACCTGGCCGAGGCCTTCTCCAACCCGGCACAGACCCACTTCTCGGCCCTGTTCCTCACCGCCTCGGTTTCCGTCCATCCCGTACAGATGTCAGTCGCATCCAGGGTGTACGCGAAGTCGCCGCGAGGGTCTCCCCCCTCGTGAGACACAAGATCGATCTCGACGAACTCTGGACAGGCTTCGTTCCAATCGCTCCACGTCCGGATCGGGATCTGATGCTTGAGCAGCGTTCCCGACTTGCTCTGCGAGCGCGCTCTCAGCTGGTAGCGCTTGCGCGCCGGTGCCAGTAGCCGATCGATCGTCGCTGGACTGACCCGGATCAGCTTGCGGCGCACCTCGGCGTCGAGCGTCAACTCCCCCAACCGTTCCAGGGTCGAAACGATCTCTCTGCAGGTACGGCGCAAGACGTTTGCCGCAGATCCCGTCACAGATCAGCCAAACCTTCTGCAACGGAACGACGACGTCTCTCCCATAGGTCTTCCGGCGGCTCCGTCTCCTCTTCCGCTGTTTTCGTCCGTGCAACCTCGACCATCGCCACCGCAACGCCGCCAATGTTCGCCCGGCTGAGAACAACGTCATGTGCCCGTTGCCGCAACGCTCGCGTCGCGTACGAGCGGTTGTCCCTGGTCAGTTGGATCAACGAGTCGAGGATCTCGCCTTTCCGCTTCTTGGTCGCTCGCCTGTACTCAAGCGCCAGCTGGCACGTCACTGCCTGTTTCTCCGTCATCGTCAGGCCCATCGGCGTCTCATGCTCTTCTGTCAGAGCGGGACACCATGGTGTCGCCTCCTGCTTCGAGTACCTTCCTTGGGTGAGGCAACGACCCCGTTTCGAGTACCTCTTTCGTGAGGCAATGCGGAGACTGGCTACGCGCCAGCCAATTCGGTACGATCGGATCGCGGTGTGTGTGGTGAACGAGTGGGGGGCGAGGAGGCTGGATGCGACTTCCATTCCGAGCAGCGGTCCTTGTCGTATCCCTGTCCCTCTTTGCTCTCGCTGCGCTTGGATGGTCGCTGGCCCACGCATGGCACCCCTCAGTTGAGGATCTTCTTGTCTCTTGCGCCTTTGCAGTCCTCGCCATTTTGGCCGAGGTTTCTGCAACGTGGATTCCTGCCTACAAGTGGGAGATTTCTAGCTCGATCGCCATCTACCTTGCGGCCCTGTTCATTCTGGGTCCCGACTTGGCGCTCATCGTTGTGTGCGGTTCGTCGTTGGTGTCCGAGTTACTCCTTCGGTGGGGGAGCCGACGCGACAGCCTGTCCAAGGCCTTAGCGCCGATCGCGTTCAACGTAAGTCAGACCATGGTCGCGGTGGTGGCGGCCGGATTTGTGATGCGCCTTGCCCAGCGGGCGCAGCTGGGCATGCAGCAGCCGACCGACTTCCTGTGGGCCTCCGCCGCGTTCCTCGTCTACTTCCTGCTCAACGTATCGCTCGTCGTGTGCATCATCTCCCTGACCCAGCGGCGGCAGTTCTGGCATCTGCTCGGAGAGAACCTGCGCGCGTTCTTCGTCCAGTACGCTGTGCTCTGCATTTCCGCCATTCTCCTCGCCGTGCTGCATTCCATCTCCGTTTGGCACATTCTCCTCGCCCTCTTCCCTCTGACGTTGGTGCACATCTCCTTTCGCAGCTACCTCAAGCTTCAGACGCAGGCGCGGAGTACGTTCGAAAGGATCTCCCAGCTCCTGGACACGCGTGACCACTACACTGCCGTGCATTCGACTGAGGTGGCTAGCCTCGCGCTCGAGATCGGCAGGGAAATGGGCATGCCGCAGGGCGTGTTGGAGCAGATCGACGTCGCTGCCAGGGTTCACGACATTGGGAAGGTGGCGATCCCGGACTCGATCCTCCTCAAACCAGGCCCCCTTAACGACGCCGAGTGGAAGGTCATGAAGACCCACCCGGTCGTGAGCGCGCAACTCATCGAGGGCCTTGAGATCTACTCCAGTGTCGCGGCTGCCGTGCGGCATGAGCACGAGCGCTGGGACGGCTCGGGGTACCCTGATGGACTCCGTGGGGAGCAGATTCCCCTCCTCTCCAGAGTCATCGCCGCGGCCGACATCTACAATGCGCTCTCCACCGACCGACCGTATCGGAAGGCCTTCACCTACGAGGAGACGACCCGGATGATCGGGGAGATGAGGGGAACTGACATCGACCCGATGGTTGCCGATGCGCTTCTTCTGGTCATCCAGCGCGAGCGCGCCAGGGAGAACGGCTGCCCGGTGGTGGCCGCAGAAACGCTCGCATGATCTTCCTCTACGCGGTGGTCATCGGGATCGCTGTGGGGTACATGCTGGGAGGCCGACTGTCCCGCCTCGCGTTGCTCCGCTTGCGCGGAATGTGGCTCGTCCTTGTTGCGCTCGGCATCCAGCTCCTTATCTTCCCGCTGTTCACGCCGAATCCCATCATCCCGTTCGGGACCGCGATCCTGCACAGCGTCTCCTACGGACTCGTCCTCCTCTGGCTCCTGCTCAACGTCCGAATTCGCCCGTTGATTGCGGTGGGGGGTGGGGCCCTGCTGAACATCGTTGTAGTCTCCTTGAATGCCGGCTACATGCCAGCGTCCCCCGCGGCGCTCGAACGTGCCGGCCTCATCTCTGTCGCGACGCTCCTCGCTCGGGGGGAGACCTACGGGAACCTCGTGGGGATGAGTGCGACGACGCGCCTCAACGTCCTAGGAGACTGGATCGGCCTGCCGCGGGGCGTCCCGTTTGCGACAGCCATGAGTGTGGGAGATGTGCTGATCATGGCCGGCCTTGCCTGGCTTCTTGCGAAAGGAATGAAGACGGATGCGTGAGGATCTCTCGAAGCTTCTTGCGCCACGCTCCGTCGCCGTCGTCGGCGCGAGCCCCAAGCCGGGATCCGTCGGGGGCGAGATCCTGAGGAACCTTCAGCGATGCGGCTTCCCGGGCTCGATCCTTCCCGTCAACCCCAAATACGATCGCGTGGACGGTCTGCCGTGCTTTTCCTCCGTCGCCGATCTGCCGAGCGGCACGGACCTCGTAGTCCTTGCCATCAATCGCGATCTTGTCCTTGCTGGAGTGGAAGACTGTGCCAGACGTGGCATTCGGAACCTGGTCGTCATCACCGCTGGGTTCAAAGAGAGTGGCGGCGCGGGGGCGGAGAGGGAGCGCGCTCTGCGCACCCTGATCGAAGAGAACTCGCTCAACGTCGTCGGCCCGAATTGCATGGGGATCATCAACAGCACCCCGTCCGTCCGTCTCAACGCCTCGTTCTCGCGCTGGTTTCCCCAGGGAGGTGGCATCGCCTTTGTGTCCCAGAGCGGGTCCCTCGGCGAAACTCTGCTCGAGTGTTTCGGGGACGCCGGCCTCGGCGTGTCTCTGTTCGTCAACCTCGGGAATCGCGCCGGCCTATCCGAGAACGACTTCCTCGCCCATCTCGAGTCCGATCCGACTTGCACAGCGATCTTCCTCTACCTAGAGAGTTTCGCGGACCCAATCGAATTCCGCCGGCACGTCCAGCGGATCTCGAAGGACAAGCCCGTTGTCGTCCTCAAGGCTGGCCGAACGGAGGCAGGAGCCGCGGCCGTCGCCTCGCACACGGGGTCCCTTGCCAGCCCGGATGCGATCGTCGACGCCTTCTTGAACCAGTGCGGGGCGCTCCGGGTGACGACGATCCAAGAAACGCTGACCGCGCTGCGGGCGATCGAACGCGGTGTCCTGCCCCGCGGGAACCGTGTTGCGATTCTGACGAACGCCGGCGGCGCGGGCATCATTGCGGCAGACGCCTGCGAACGAATGGGCATCGCCGTACCAGCGCTTGGCGATGCTGCGAAGCAGAAGCTCGCCGAGTTCCTGCCCGCCGAAGCCGGATTAGGAAACCCGATCGATATGATTGCCACCGCCGGAGCTTCGGACTACGGTCGCGGGCTTGCCGTTGGATTGGCCGAAGCGGACGCTGCGATCGTGATCTTCCGCCCTCCGCTCGTCCTCAAGGACGCCCCCGAGACGGTCGCTGACCACATCGTCGAAGCAGCGGCGCAGGCTCCTGACAAGCCCGTCCTTGTTTGCACGCTCAGCGAGCAATCCACGCCTGCCGTCGAACGACTGAGGGCGGCCAAGCTGCCCGTGTACGCTATGCCGGAGACTGCGGTGGAAGCCCTAGCGGTGCTCGACCGTGCTCGGCGGATCCGTGAGAGCTGGCAAGCTCCTGAACCTCCTCGCTCGTTTGATCGTCTGCGTGGCCACGAGGTCCTGCGCCGTGTCCTTTCGGAGGGGCGTTCCGGCCTCTTCTTCGACGAGGGGGCGGAGGTCTTGGCTGCGTACGGGATTCCAGTCTGTGCGTTTCGCTACGTCGAGACTCCGGACGAGGCAACGCAGGCGGCCCGAGCGTTGGGATACCCGATCGTGGCCAAGGTCGACTCTCCGTCCCTCTCTCACCGTTTCGAGCATGGTGCCGTGATCACGGGCATCACCAGTGAGCTGGAACTGCGCGCTGCCATCGAACGCTTGCGTGGCGTCGTCAGCTGTTCCGGTCTTGATGGGGCGCGCATACTGCTTCAAGAGACGCGCCGGGGGCGCGAACTGATCTACGGGATCGAGCGAGACCGGGCCTTCGGACCCGTAGCGATGTTCGGGCTCGGAGGGACACTCGTCGAGGCGCTCCACGATGTGGCGTTTGCCGTCGCGCCCGTCAGTTCGTATCAGGCCGCGGCAACCATCCGCTCCATCCGCTCGTTCCGCCTTCTCGAAGCCTTTCGCGGCGAACGAGCCGTCGCCCTGTCGTCTCTCGTGGACTTGCTGACGGCTCTTAGCCAGCTCGCCGTCGATCTGCCGGAGGTCGCGGAAGTTGACCTCAATCCGGTGATTGCCAACGCGGACGGCGCGGCGGTCGTAGATATCCTCGTGAGGCTCTAGCGAGGGTGCCCTACGGATAGAGGCGGTGAATCTGCCGGGGGAACGGGATGACCTCGCGGATGTGTGACGCGCCGCAGATCCACGTGATGACCCGTTCGAGACCCATACCGAACCCGGAGTGCGGCACCGAGCCATACCGCCGCAGGTCGATATACCACTCATAGGGTGCCGTAGGAAGCTTGTTCTCTTCGAGTTGAGCGAGGAGTTCCTGCATGGTGTCGACGCGCTGGCTGCCGCCGATGATCTCGCCATACCCCTCGGGTGCGATGAGGTCGGCGGCAAGAGCCCGCGTCGGATCTGCTGGATCGCGCTTCATGTAGAACGGCTTCATCGTCACGGGGAAGCGTTCGATGAACACCGGCCGTCCGAAATGCGCGCCGAGCGCTTCTTCCTCCGGAGCCCCGAAGTCGTCGCCGAAGGTCACTTCATGACCCTTCTCCTGGAGAAGTCGAACGGCGTCCCCGTAGTCGATGCGCGCGAACGGCTGGCGCACCTCGCGGAGGAGGAGGTCGATGTCGCGCTCCAGTGTGACGAGGTCCTCCTTGCGTTCCGCAACGACCGCCTCGACGAGGTAGCGCACGAGGTCCTCCTGGAGCGCGAGGTTGGCCGCATGGTCGTAGAACGCCATCTCCGCTTCCGCAATCCAGAACTCAGTCACGTGCTTGCGAGTCTTCGACTTCTCGGCGCGGAACGCCGGCCCGATCCAGTAGACTCTTCCCAGAGCCATCGCCGTCGCTTCGAGGTAGAGTTGGCCGCTCTGACTCAGGTAAGCTTTGTCGCCGAAGTAGTCGAGTTCGAACAGGGTCGTCGTCCCCTCGACCGACGCGCCGGTGAGGATGGGTGCCTCGGTCGCGACGAACCCACGCTCGCAGAAGAACGAGCGAAAGGCGCGGAAAGCTGCGTCCCGGACGTGAAGAATGGGCACTTGCCGGCCGGTGCGGATCCACAGGTGGCGATGATCGAGGAGGAAGCCTGGCGTCTGCTCCTTGAGTTCGATCGGAAAATCGCCCGTCGGCTCCTGGATGACCTCGAGGGTTGACAACTGCATCTCGCATCCGCTGGGCGCGCGGCGGTCCTCACGAAGGGTTCCCGTCACGCGGAACGACGTCTCGCGAGGAAGGCGGTTGGCCATGGCGAAGAGATTCGGGTTGTCCGGCTCGGCGACGACCGCCTGCAGGACCCCGCTTCCGTCGCGAACTTGCAGGAAGAGAATCTTCCCGCTCGATCGCTTGTTGTACAGCCACCCCTGTAGGGTGACCTCCTCTCCGACGTGGCGTCGTGCCTCGGAGATGGAAATCGTCGCCATGGATGCCCTCCGTCGTTCGTGATGGTGGGAGAGAGTAGGCTGACGGGAAGCGGTTTGCAAGGGCAGATCGGGCCCGTCGACGTCGGCGAGCCGATGAGATGAACCTGGACCGTCGGTGAGCGGCGGCCGTGTTGCCAAATGTCAACGGGCAGGCTACTCTTCTCCCCATGAAGCGCAGGTCGTTTGGCGGCGTCGTTCGGGCCGGGCGGCTCGAGAAGGGACTGAGCCTTCGCGACCTCGCGGATCGCACGGGCATCGACTACAGCCGCCTCTCGCGCATGGAGACCGGATCTCGGCCTGCCCCGGACCTCGCCAGTCTCCGAGAGCTCTCGCGCACCCTCGATCTCGATCTGTCCGACCTCCTCGTAGCTGCAGGCACGGCGCGCGAGGTGGTGGACGAGCTTCTCTGGTCGGAGCGGCTGAACGTCGGCGACGCCTTGCCCGACATCGCGGCGTATCGCCCGGGAGACTCGGCTTTGCTCCGGAAGAACACGTTTCCCGTCTCCGTAGCGCGCCGAGGCGGCGCGCGCTGTGGCGTGCGGCTGGGAGACGAGACGCTCGTCGTCTTCTCCTTCTCCACGAACGGGAGTCTCCTGATCGAGATTCCGCCCGAGGCGGTCGTCGTATTCCGATCCGACCCCGCTCCAATCCTCGAGCGGAAGGAGAACACCTTCCGAATGCGTGTGCGAAAGGCCCGTCGGCTCGGCCAAGTCACCAACCTCGTCCTCGAGGGGCGAGGGTTCGAACTGAACGCGCTCGAGTCTCCTTCCGAAGAGGAGACTCCGTATCACATCGGAGAACACGTGTTTGCGCTGATTCCGGCCGTGGCGATTCGGACGTGCCCGGCTGAGGTTTGGCCGGATACGGCCGAAGGAGAGAGTGAGTAGCATGAGGAAGTGCTGTTGGGCTCTCGTAGTGATGATGATGTGGGTCGGCGTGACGGCGGGCGCGGCGCTCTCGCCGATCTACGTGAAGGTCGGCGACGCGAGCGCCTGGGTGGCGCTTGACGGGTTCACGAAGGTGCGGGGCACCGTCGCCTACCAGGGGCCGGTGTCGGATCCGGCGGACCCGAACTGGAAAGGGGAGGCGACGTACTCGGGCGTGCGGCTCGTCGATGTCCTCGCTTCGGTGGGGGCTGTGAGTGCAGATGCCCTCGTCTCGGTCATTGCGAGCGACGGCTACGCGAAGGTGCTCCCCGCTTCGATTCTCGCCGGAGGGACGGCGGCCGGCGACGTGATCCTGGCCCTCGACCGCGGCGACCCGACGTGGGAAGGAGCGCCGATGCTCGTCTTCCTCGCTCCGGATGGGAAGTTCTCGAACGACGACATGCTGGCGACGCTCGGCGAGAAGCACAGCCACTACTTCGGCGACAAGCCGTCGACGACGGGCCTGATGGTCAAGAACGTGGCGTACGTCATCGTCAACTACGACGGCGGAGCTCTGCCCGACCTGAGCGAGGCGACGACGGCCGCCACGCAAGCAGTGCCAACTCCGGACGTCACGCTGACCGTGATTCGCGGCGAATCGACGTTCACGTATACCCTTGCGGAGATTGAGGCCTTCGAGACGGTCTCCGCGTCCGGCACCTTCACGAATTCGGCCGGCGTCGACTATACCGCGGCGTACGTCGGGGTCCCGATGACGATTCTTATCGGCAACGTTCCGAGAGACGCAACGATCCTCGTCACCGCGTCCGACGGGTACTCGATGAACTACAAGGCCGACATGTTCCTCGATACGTCCGCCGGAACCTGGACCCTCGCCTACAAGGAGAACGGCGCCTACATGCCGCTCGATCCGGGGTACTTCCGCATTGTCCAGGTCGGGCTGGACAACCCGCACTTCACGAGTTCGCTATCCGCTCGCATGGTCGAGAAGATCGAAGTCCGGGGCGAGTACCAGCCGTACACGCTGACGGCGACTGGGGCGGTGACCCGCGTCTTCCAGCGTCCCGAACTCGAGGCAGGGATCGGCTGCCCGTGCCACACCTCGACGATCACGGCGACGATGAAGGGCGTCGCTGCTACCTACACGGGGCTGCCGTTGTGGCGGCTGATTGCCTACATCGACGACGACATCTTCCCGGCGATCGAGGAAGGAATCCACTACAACGACACAGACTTCAGCGACGCACTCCTGACGTTGGGGTACAACGTCGTCCTCACGGCGAGCGACGGGTACAGCCAGACCGTACCTCTCTCCGTGATCGCTCACAATGACCTATTCATCGTTGCGTTCAAGAATGGTGGCGCGTTTCTCGATCCCTCGAAGGAAGGTACCATGCGGTTCGTGTACGACGATTCTGTCGTCCTTCCCGACGGGGTCAGCGTGAAGTCAGTGAAGTTCCTCACGTCGATCACTCTCGTGAAGCCGTAGGTCCGATGTGAACCCCGCCGCTGCAGAGAGAAGCCACCGCTTCGATGTCCGCGACATCGTTCTGATGGCACTCCTCTCTGCTGTCGGCGGGGTTCTCTCGACTTACATCGGGTATCTCGGCAACCTTGTCAACCGGCTGTTCGGCGTGCCCTTCGGGGCCGGCCAGCTGATCTCCGGGCTTCACATCGTCTGGCCGCTCCTCGCCCGCGCCTTGATCGGCCGATTCGGCGCCGGGACGCTGACCGGCCTCACGAAGGGGGCCGTCGAGCTGTTCACCGGGGGTACGCACGGCGCTGTCATCCTCCTTGTTTCGGCGGTTGAGGGGCTGTTCGTCGACCTTGGACTGGGAGTCACTCGTCGCCGTAACCTTCTCGTTACGATGCTTGCGGGAGCGCTCGCCAGCGCCGCGAACGTCTTGGTGTTCCAGGCGATCTATTTCTCCGGCGTTGCTGCGAGCTTCCTGGCTCTCATGATTGGCGCGGCGTTCGTCTCCGGCGCCGTCTTTGGCGGGTACCTGGCGTGGGATATCGAGCGAGTGCTCGTGGCGTCGCGCCTGATTCGCCCTACGGATTCGGTTGTGCCGAACGGGCGACGCGCAATCGGGTGGCGCCACGTCGCTACGCTCGCCGTCGTCCTCGGGTTCCTGGCAGGGGGCGTGTACTTCTACCTCAAGGTCTACGACCCGTTCCCGACGCCCGGCGCCGCAACCATCGCGGGCGCGGTGGAGGCGCCCTACGAGTTCGTCTACGGGGAGTGGAAGGCGGAAGAGCGCACCGTGCGGACCGAACTGCGCGGTAGCGTGACCTACGTTCCTCCTGCGGACTACACGGGAATCCCGATGAACCTCGTTCTCGAGCGGGCCGGCCCATCCGAGAGTGCAACGACCGTGCGAGTCGTCGCGGCGGATGGGTATGAGGCACGCCTTCCGCTCTCGGAACTGGAGAGCCATCGGGACATCCTCTTGACCCTCGACGGCGACGACCTTCGCCTTGTCGCCCCGGGATACGACGGCGCGTACTGGGTGGAGCAGGTGGTGCGGATTGCCGTCGAGTGAGCGGTTCGACGTCGCGATCTCCGACCTCTCCGTGCGCTATCCGGATCGGGACACCGATGCGCTCGCCGGGTTCTCCGAGGCGATCGCCGAGGGAGAGGTCGTCGCCGTTGCAGGGCCCTCGGGGTGCGGGAAGACGACCCTCTGCCGGACGCTGGCGGGCTTCGTCCCGTCGATGATCCCGGCGGCTGTGTCCGGTGACGTTCACCTGGGCGGCGACTCCATCCGCGACGTTCCAGCCGAGGCGCTGGCGACCCGAATCGGGCTAGTGCAGCAGGATCCCGACGCCCAGATCTGCACGCTCTCGGCGTGGCAGGAAGTGGCGTTCGGGCCGGAGAACCTGTGTCTTCCGGCGCCCGAGGTCCGCGCCCGTGTCGAGCGGTGTCTTGCCGAACTCGGCATCGCGCACCTGCGCGACCGCGTCACAACCACGCTCTCAGGAGGGGAGAAGCAGCGCCTCGCCATCGCGTCGATCCTCGCAATGCAGCCGAAGGTTCTCCTGTTCGATGAGCCGACGGCCAATCTCGATCCGCGCGGCGTCCAGGCGCTGTTCGCGACGCTCTCGGACTTCGGCCATGCCGAGAAGCGAACGCTTGTGATCATCGAGCACCGGATCGACGCGCTTCGTGCGCTCGCGCCTCGCCTCGTCCTCCTCGACCGCGGGAGGGCCGTCGAGCGCTACCCGGCTCGAGAGCACGTCGACTACGCCGAAGTTGGGCTGCGCGGGGCGTGGGCCCTTCCCCCGTCTGAAACCGCCACGGGCTCCCCGCGGGTCGTAGTCGACCGAATCTCTTTCGGCTACGCCGAGCCGCTGTGGCGCGACCTCTCGTTCTCCCTGCGTGAGGGGGAGGTGCTCGCGGTGATCGGCCCGAACGGCGGAGGGAAGACGTCGCTCCTCCGACTGCTCGCTGGACTCGCAGCTCCGCAAGCGGGGACGATCGAACGAGCTCCAGAAACGCGAGTCGGGTTCGTCTTTCAGCACCCGCATCACCAGATCTTCGAGCGAACGGTCAGGCAGGAGATGGAACTCGAAAGCCCGCGAAGCGTAGGGGGCGTCGACGCCGAACTCCTCGACGCGCGCCTCGTGGGACTCGAGGAGGCGGCGCCCCTGTCGCTGAGTCTCGGCGAGCAGCGCCGCCTCACCGTGGCGACGACGCTTGCCCGCCGTCCGAATCTGCTCCTGCTCGACGAGCCATTCATCGGTCAGGATAGGAACAATGTTCTCTGGATGATCTCGCGGGTGCGGGAGATGGTTGCCGATGGTGGAACGGCTGTCCTTGTTACGCATGACATCCCACTTGCCGCAGCCCTAGCGGATCGGATCCTCTACCTCGATCGAGGAACGTACCTCCTCGGCACTCCCGACGAGGTCTTCGGGCAATTGCGGGACTTGGGGGAGGCGGCGTTCACCCCCGAGGTTTGGTCATGACCGGCACGAGAGGGCTTCACCGTTCTTCACCGATGGCGAGTTTCGTCCTCCTGCTTGCCTGGGTCGGGACCGTGCTCGCGGTTCCGAGCGTGATCGTGGAAGGCGCCGTTCTCCTCGGAGTAGCGTGCCTGGCGTTCATCTCCGGGGACCGTCCGACGGAGTTCCTGCGTCGCCTTCGCTTCGTTCTCCTGTTTGCTTTGGTCTTGTTCGTCGCCCAGTCCCTGTCGATTCGTACGGGGCAGGTTCTTCTCGTGTCCCCCGTCCGGATCACGGCGGGCGGTCTCCTCGCCGGGGGAAGAATGGCGCTCCGCTTCCTCGTCATCCTTTCCGCAAGCGCCCTCTTCGTTCGAACCACCGACCCGGATCGCCTCGCCCAGGGGCTGATCCGGGTCGGCGTCCCCTATCGGTACGGCTACCTCTTCATTCTCGCGCTTCGCTTTGTCCCCTTCTTCCAGGACGAGCTTCGATCCGTGCGCGAGGCCCAACGGGTCCGAGGGATTGAGGTCTCGGTTCGCAGTCCCCGGCGGATCGCTCACGCAGCCCGCTACACGTTCGTCCCTGTCCTCGTCTCCGGGCTTCATCGCGTGGACTGCATCGCGATTTCGATGAAGGGGCGGTGTTTCGGGCTCTATCCGAAGCGGACGACAAGCCGCGTGGAACCCCGAAGCGCATGGAGTCTTGTTGCCCTGGGCATCGCAGGTCTGGCCATCGCGTTCGCGGTCGTTGCGATGCGCGGGAGGTGGATCTGATGCAGAACCTTCGTCGGGGGATGCTCCTCGGGCTCGTGGCCCTTACGGTTGTTGTTGCGGTGCCGCTCGTCGTCCGGTGGGTTCTCTCCCCGAGAGAGCCGGCGATCGAGATCGTCCTTCCGTCCGGCACGACCCGCACGGTAACGCTCGCCGCGTTGCGCCGACTGCCCGTCCTGAGTCGGCCCGGCGAGTACCAGAACCAGTTCGGCAACTGGCGCGACGCGGGGACGTACACCGGCGTGCGACTGGCCGACCTCTTCGGAAACGTCGCCTACGCGACGGTCGAGGTCGTGGCTGCGGACGGCTACCACGTATTCATCGAACGCGTTCGGGTTGAGAATCCCGAGTACCCCATGATCATCGCTTACGCCTACGGCGGCGTCGAGGTCCCCAGTTGGGAGGACGGGTTTCGCATCGCCATCCTCCCTGAAGACGGGCGCGTCAGCAACGAGGAGTACCGAACGACATCGGCAGGCAGCTACTGGGTCAAGAGCGTCGTTCGCCTTACGCTTCAGTGAGCGATGGCCTCGGCCCTACCAATTGACGCGCAGTCGAGTCAAGAGGTGTAGGTGTGGCGCTACGGGTGTGAACTCGGCGGAGAAGTAGGCGGCCACGTTGTTCGTGACTCGGAAGTCCACGGAGCCGGCAAGGAGGCCTATGCCGAACAGCGCTCCTGATGGAGCTGGCGGGCGCTCGAAGTACGCCGAGAACTTCACTCTCCCGGGCGACGCACAGCACGACGTGATCGGACCCTCAATTGCGACGAGCTCAAAGAATGCTGCTTCTCCCGTCATCGACGAATTCTTCGTGTCGATGAAGGAGTCTGCGATGCGGAAGACGAAGTCCCCAATCGGGAGCTCGGCCCTGAGGCCGTAGATCGAGATGCCGTCGACGCCGATCGAGCCAGTGCTGAGGACGATCTCTCCGAATACTCTAACCTCGGGGCACACGAGCCAATCGGGCTGGAATCTCAGGGTGGGCGTCACCACCTTTTCCGTTGGTGTGAACTCGATCGTCACGTCAAGCAGCCCGGCGCCTCCGAGCATGTCCTCCAGGATCGGAATCCCCGCAGCCGATGCGGTGAACGACTCAAAGCCAGTCTGGCCGTCGAAGGTCACGGACGTTCGGAGTGGCGTAAGTGGCGTAGAAGAGCAAGCTTGCCATTCCCAGGTGGCATAGATGGAGGCCTCCGAGAACGTAAAGGGGCATACGCCAAACGTAGCTGATGCGTCGAATGTGAAAGGTCCCGCATCTCCGCTGGCGCGGAGAAGCGTGTAAGAGGAGGATTGTGGCGAAGTGATGTACACCGTGTCTGTGAGATGAATCCCGAGGATGTCGAGCGTCCCGGTCGCTTGCGCGGAGACGAAAGAGGCGGTCGTGGGATTGAAGACGAGGGATGAGCTCAACTGGCTTGTCCCCAGCACTCCTGAGGCGGACAGCATCAGGAGATCGTAGTTCGTGTCAGTGAACCTAGCGTAGCATCTTGCGGAGAAGCTGCCGAGTTGGACGAAGCTATCCAAAACGATCGATGCAACGTCGACCACGAGAGGCGCATCCGCGACTTGGATGGACGTTTCGAACGATCCGTGCATCGACACATTGGCCAAACTGGTCACGGGCCGGGGATCGAGCACGACGACAGTAGGCGTGTCATTGTTGCTGGGATCCGTGTCCTGATCCGGGTCGGGGTCAGTGCCTTGCTCCGAGGTATCGGCCACGAGACTGCCGTCGGGGGCCAAAGCCGTGCCGAGGGCCGAGTTCGCGCAAGTAAGCGGATCCTCACCCACGGTGACGCGCACCACGAGCGTCACGTCGATCGCTTCGCCGACGGCCAGGCGGTCCGCACCTGACAAGAGAGAACGAGTCTCTCGCCCATCGTAGTCCGCGCGGACGGTGCCTCGTTGGCTCGTAACGGACACAACCTCAAGCGCCCACGCCCCGGAGAACGCGTTCGCGAGGTCGTCCTCCAGGCGCACCTCGTGAAGATCGAACGTCCCGAGGTTGACCGCATGAATCACATACGTGACAGTGAACGATCCGTCGCCGTGCGTCTCGACGCGGGCCTCCTTGGCGACGCCGAGCGATGCACTCGCCTGCCCTAAGATCGAGGCCGAGAACAACAGCGCGAGACAAACCGAAACCAGCAGAAGACGACGAAGTCCAACGCTCCCCATGTTCAGAGGTCTCATGATCGCAATGGTGGCCAGTGACCGCCGCGCGGCGAACGACTCTACGCACGGGTACAGCGGACATGGGTGCGTGATGCATATCACGGTCAGTGGGTGTCCCGGGGGCACTGCTTGTCGGAGCGGAAGCCACGTAGAGACAGTGCACGAGCGTGGAACTACCTGCTCCCCTCTTTGCGTCCATCGACTCGTCACCTTGCGGTTTGCCCTGCGGTCCGCTCGCGGGTACACAAGTAGAGATGAAACCCGAAACGCCTCCGCGCGTGGCGTCTGCGCCGTTGCGAGTTCGTTTTGCCGGTCGGATTCTGCTTGCGATGACACTGACGCTACTGTCGCTCGCGCGGGCTGCTGAGGGACTGACCGTCTCGGTCGCAGAGTTCTCGCTCTCGGTGGGCGCTGGCGAGACGACGGACGCGACGTTCACGATCCTGAACGACGAGCCGATCGCCGCGTGGTTTCGCATCGAGAGCGCCGAATGGGACGAAGACGAAGACGGAGTCACAGTTCTTCACTCCGACGGAAGCGTCGCGAGATCCTGTGCCTCCTGGATCCTGACCGGACCTCTCGAAGGAGTCCTCGATCCGTTCGCTGAGGTGCAGGTCCGAGTGTCAATTCTCGTCCCGACGGAGGCGCGCGGAACGTATTGGTCTGGCCTCCGCATCGCGCGGGACCCAGATGGGGAAACCATCCCTGCGCAGGGGATCCTCGTTGCAGGGGAATTCCTTGTCAAGCTCTACATTACCGTTCCGGCGGGAGAGATCGATGCCGACGTGGTGGGCCTCGAAGTCGGCGGGTTCCAACCTCTCTGGGCCACCCTCCGTGTGTACAACGGCGGTTCGGTCCGCCTCACCGGCGTGTCAGGCGTTCTGTCGGTGAAGGATACGAGCGGCGCGGAGCTGTCCGCGCCGCTCCCGATCGTGGACATTCTCCCAGGGCACTCGACCGACATTCGCGTCGACACCGAGTGGAGAATCACTCAGCCAGGGAGCTATCTTGTGCGCGCTGTCGTTGATTTCGGTGCCGAATACCTGGTCGCCGGACAAGTTGTCATCCGGGTCCCCTGACCCGCGCGGCGCCGTCGGGGCTCGCCAAGACAGTGGGGGCATCAGGCAGGCGACGGTGTCGACGCTCGCGGCGCGTCTCGTCCGGTTCGCAGTTAGGAACAATCTATACGACGCTGTAGGCAGTTGCACAGAGGAGGCGCGGTGGCTCGGGGACGGCCTGCGTGGAGCTTCGGGTGTGCGGGGCGCAAAGCCCTAGCTCTCCTCCTGCTCGTCGTGGTCGGCGTCAGCGCTCTTGCGGTCGACTCGTCGGTGACCGTCGAGGTGCGGTGGCGGGTTCTTCCGTACCAATCGCTCAGTCTTGTGGGCGCCGCCGGTCAGTTCTCCTCGTTCTCGTTCCCGCTGCCAGAGCCGACGGCCGACAGTCGACTGCAGGGATACTCCGACGAGGAGAATGCTCTACGGATCAAGATCACGAGCAACATCGCGTGGAAGCTTCAAGTGCGCCTTGAGGGCAGCGATCTCGGATCCTCCCTCGAAGTGCGGAGGCACGGCGACGCGTACGTTCCGCTCACGGAGACTCCGGTCATCCTCACGCGCGGCTCCAACGGCGCGTTTGACCTTGGGGTGGATGTGCGGCTTCGTTTTGGTGATTCCCTTGCGGATCCTCGCGGCGCCCTGGTGCCCATAGTCTTCACGATCATGCCGGACTAGACCGCGCTTCGCGGATGTCGCCCTCCTGGACGATGCGAGTTTTGCCGTGCTAGAGTGACACTGATGAAGAGCATGCTCCGCACCCGAAAGGTCTGGGTCTCGGCGTTCGCAGCGATCGCCGTCGGCGGCGCCTTCCTCCTGGCGTGGAGATTGACGCATCAGGGCTTCCCTGAAGGCGCCCTCGTGGTGCCGCGCGATGTGGCCACGATCTCCGAGGCTCTGGAGCGGGTGACTCCAGGCGGCGTCATCGTGCTGGAAGCGAATCAGGGTCCGTTCAGCGAGCCCGTCGTGGTCCGGGTGCCCGGGATCACGCTGCGATCCAAGGGGCGGCCGGCCGTGCTGCGCGGCGGAGACAACCCGGCGATCGAGGTTGTCGCCGATGGAGTCACGCTTGACAACCTCATCGTCCAGGATGCGCCGGTGGGAATTGCTCTCGCGGGCACCGGATGCCGCGTGCGCCATGTGTCCATCGAGTCGTGCGATGTCGGCCTCCGCTTCTCACGTGGGGAGGAGAACGTAGCGGAGGGGATTGAGATCGTAGGCGGTCGCATCGGAGTCGACATCCTGTCCTCCGCACAGACGCTGCGCGACGTGGTGTGCTCGAATCCTTCCGTCGTGGGGATCCGGCTTCGCGGCGTCGCGCGGAGCGTCATGGAGAACGTAGACGTCGCGGGGACGGCGACCGGCGTATCGCTTGAGGACTGCGTTGGGTCTCGTCTGACCGGGCTCACGATCGTCCGCTGCTCGCAAGTCGGCCTCGAGATCCTTGGAGGGAGCGACAACACCGTCTCGACGAGCGAAGTCCGGGACACGACGGCCGGGATCTTGCTTCAAGCTACGCAATCCGGAGTCGTGGACGCCTGCCGCTTCGTCACGGCGGGGGATCCGGCGGTCGATCTCGCCGGCGCGCGAGGCTGCCGCGTGTCGTCCACGGACATTCGATCCTGCCGTGCGGGCGTCCGCGTCGCGGGCGGCAGGGACAACGCCATCCTTGACGGACGGTTTCGCGGATGTGGCGACACGTCCATTGACGTGGCCGGGAGCGAGAATGTCCTCATCTCCCGCAACACCATCCTGGAAGGGGGTGTCGCGATCTCCGTGGATCGTTCGGCGGCTGCACAAGTCCTTCGCAACCGGGTCGCGCGCATGGCGAGCTGCGGCATTCTCCTTCACGGAGCCGAACGCGCTCTCCTACTGGACAACTCCGTGGACGGCGGCGACGCGGGAATCGTCGTCGTGTCTTCGGACGGCGCGCTCCTTCAACGCAACACGGTCGTCGGCTCCCACTCCGTGGGCCTGACTCTGGCGAACGGACTCCTCGGAAGTACGGCGACCGGGAATCGCCTGCGTGAGCATCCGATTGGCCTTCTCGTAGCCGGGTCGTCGCGCGACGTTGTGGCGGAGAATGAGGTTCTTGGCTGTCAGACTGGGATCTTCCTCCACCGAGTGGGATATGGGATTCAGGTCAAGGAAAACCGCATCGTCGAGAACGATGTGGGCCTGAGTTGGGACAATGCGGCGCCGTCTTCGTCGCCGCTTGAAGCCCTCGGGTTCCGGGTCGATCGGCTGACGTCGGGTGGGAGCCCGATGGTCTCGGGCAACGTGTTCCGGGGCAATCGCACGTTCGACCTCGAGGCGAGGACAGGCTCCCTTCTCTATGCCGGCGGCAACATCCTGCAGGAATCAGGTGCCGCGGAGGCCGGGCGCGTCTCGGGAGACGTGCGCCTGCCACAATCGTCGTGGAAAGGGACCGTGGCAGTCGGCGCGGGGGCCTCGCCAACTAGCCGGGTCTTGGGCCGACTGCTCGAGCTTTGTCTAGTCGACGCGGGCTTCCGTGTCGTCGACATGGTGGGCTTCTCCTCCGAGAAAGCGCTCCTGGCGGCCCTCGCACGTGGCGACATCGACGCGGCGTGGTGTCTTGGGGGCTCAGGCATCGGCGTGTTCTGGGAGATTCCCGCGCGGACGGGCTGGCTGCTCGTTGCGTCGAGTGGCGTGGCGGATGCGCAGCGAGCGACCGAGTCTGGGGCGACGCAAAGGTTGCCAGTGTCTGTGGCTGCGAGCCCCGGGGTATCAGAGGGGCTTGTCCGTCAAGCGTTGGAGCACGGTGGACTCGCTCTCAGCGTGTTCCAGATGGCGGCGACGGCCGACGCTGCGGAGACGACGCTTCAGTTCGGAGGAGCGGACGTTGCCGTCGTCGATCGTATCGATGAGACGGTCACACTGGCCGACTTCCGCGCGCTCGACGATGGCAGCCTCCTGCCCTCCGTGTCGATCGGGCTGGCCCTCTCGACGACGCCTCCCGAAGGGCTCCGCGACGTCTTCATGAGACTCGCCCCGTGGCTCACGGAAGACAATCTGCACGGACTGGTCAGCCGGGTCCGGCTGCTGCACCGGGACCCCTTGGATGTGGCGCTTGACTTTCTATTGCGGGAGGCCTTGATCGCGAACTAGGCGGAAGAGGAGCGGTGATGACCTCGACAA
>Ga0247841_10004571_pt1 | contig 23563 bp, 20 predicted proteins | sample LaCruzMarch2015__2_FD_192410 | JGI IMG/M metagenome (GOLD analysis project Ga0247841, IMG submission 192410) | Freshwater microbial communities from meromictic Lake La Cruz, Castile-La Mancha, Spain - LaCruzMarch2015_18m | ecosystem: Environmental > Aquatic > Freshwater > Lake | place: Spain... | reverse complement strand
TCCATACTTACAGCCCCTAACCCCAAGCATTGTAACCACTGGTTTTATTGATGAAGAAGAGCTTCCCCTTGCATATGCCGGAGCTTTGGCCTACGTTATCCCATCATTATCAGAGGGGTTTGGTCTTCCTCCGCTTGAGTCTATGGCTTGCGGAACCCCGGTGATTGCTTCAAAAGAATCATGTATGCCTGAGATTGAGGGCGACGCTCCGCTTTATTTCGATCCGTATAACGAGAAAGATATTGAAAAAGCGATAGAACGAATCGTTGGTGATGAAAATCTCAGAGTTGAATTGGCGAAGAAGGGGATAATCCAAGCTCAGAAATACCAGTGGGAGAAAACGGCCAGAGAAACTTTGGCTGTATATCAAAATATTTTAAACAAATAGTTTTTTTGGGATACGCCTCCCCGGAGGGCGGGGAGGCGTCGACGTGGTTTTTTATAGGGGAGGTTTACGGGGGAGTCTGTCCTTCACACCAGACGCGGTAGTAGCCGGTCACGGTCGGACACTGGTCTCCGACTGTCAGATCTGCGCAGATAGCCACATAGGTCTCATTGTCCAGCCATTGCTCATCAATGTGGTAAAACTCTCGGACGTTGGGATCCAGCCATCGCACTAGGGGCGGCTCCGATAGCAGGACGAACTGGTTTTTGTTTGGCCGGTTGAGGTAGAAGCGGACATTCCGGACCTGATTGAATGGTAGCTCTTCGACCACGGTCTTAGTGCCATCCGCATTCTGCCCCATATATCCGGCGATGACGCGGAACTGCACGCCCTGAGTGATCACAGGGTATTCGCCCTGTAGGATGCGGCGGCTTTTGACCTGATTGTTCTCAAAACGCCACTCCTCAACCATGATTCCGAGCGTCCGCCCGTCATTTGGTGGATCATCTGTACCGCCGTTATTGTTGCTGCTCCCGCCGCAGCCGGAAAGTAGGGCTATAGCCAAAAAAAGGCCAAGCCAAGATAGTATGCTGCGCATACGAACCCTCCTTTCGCCCCTTAGGGCTTAATCTCACAATAATAAAAAAGATAAGGCCAAGCCTTATCAACTGTCCTAAAATATATAAATCAATTTGTTTGATCCTCTAAACGCAGTTGCGCCCTCCCCGCAGGGGGAGGGCGCAAATGTTTTGTCGGTCACGGGGCTGGTCAGCCTCTGCCGATGTCGATGGGTCCATTCACATGGACATTGATCGTCCTGGATAATTTTTCGTTCGTGTCCAGGTTGGTGATGGTGACGACAACGGTTCCGTTGCCTGCGGCGCAGGCATCGAACCCATTCATCGTCTTCTTCAGAGGATTCAACTCGCCCGGCACTTCCCAATTGAGCTCGAGATGTAGCCAGGGGGAGCTCACGCCAATCCGGTAGGGTGTACCCGCTTCGAGCGTGAAAGTTCCGTCCGCATTTGGCATGATTTGTTGGTCGGTGCTATCGTTAAACAGCGTGACCTCAAAGGCTGCCGGCGGTTTCTGGAGCTCGAGGCGCAGGATGCTCGTGCTGTTGCCAGTCATGGTGTCCATGAAAAATGAATTTTTCCATGGCTCGTAGGCCTGTTGCCAGGTCTTCGAGACGGAATTCCATTTCATGGCTGTACCCTTGACGGGCAACATTTCTTCCAGCATGGTTTTTTTCGCCGTTGCGAACGAGCCTGATCGGATCCCGACCATCGAGATTTCCTTGCCGTTGAAGGTAAGGTCGATGCGCGGATTCCAGATCGAGGCGGCGCCGCGGTTGTAAAGGTAACAGTACAAGTACTGTTTTCCATTCGTGACCGTGGTGGCGATGCTGGCGACGAAGCTTTTGGGTTTCACCTCAAAGGTCAGCTTTAATGGCCGGCTCTCGAGGTCGCCTTCCTTGACGATGGCGTACAGGTCGCATTTGCCCACGGACTTCGCGGTCCAGATCTTCGGGAAGAGCACGCTCGTCCCGAAGATGCCGCGGGTGGGTGTTTGCAGCCAGATCGTCCCCTCGTATGTCGTTCCGGGATACATGGTATTGGTGATGGCCAGATAAATCTGGTCATCTACCTCGACTTGCAGCCGGCCGTTGACATCGGGGATGGGGTAGACGTTCTGGTTCCGGATGACTCCGGCGACCATGGTCGCGGAGTCGATCGGGATGGTCAGACCACCCGCGAACGCGGGCATCGCTGCCCCGAGAAACATGGCCATTACAGCCAGGACGACGAGAAGCGCCTGCTTCATTGGAATACCTCCTCAAATTGTATGGGAACTTGATTTGGTCAGCAGCTAAGCAAGGCTTAGTTTGAATTTTGCTGACCAAACATGTCTATATATTAACACATTATGTTAAAAAAGTCAATAGACATGCCATTGTAAGTTATTCTTCGATTAAAAAAATAAGGCAATGCCTTATTGAGTTTTTCAGTAATAATTTAATTTTCATGCCGATAAAATGCACCGCGCCCCTTTCCGATATGGAAAGGGGCGGGTTGTTTGGCTGTCTGGCGTCAGCCTATTTTACGGTTATCTCCTTCCAGACGGGTAAAAGATCTCCATCCACCATTGCGGTGAATCTCCAGACTCCAACGGTACCGAGGCTGTAGCCATCTTTGCCGCCGCCGCCGCTGATCATGACGCCGTTCGGCATGGTGATAATAACTCGGTCGAAGATGACGCCGCCGCGATTCGTTGTTGGCTCAACCTCAAAGTCGATTCGTGAGCCAACCGAGGTTGCGGCGGGGTCCGGGATCTTCGTCCAGGTCGAACCGGCATCGGTCTGTGTCAGGGTGGTGAAGTAGGCCCGGTATGCCGGGTTTGAAGGCAAATTGTTGCCTGTGCCCGAGATCCGGGTCGACTCGTGATAGCAGCCGGTCAGACCGGCGAGAAGGAGCGCCGCAAGGGCGCAGAGCGGAAGCAACAGCTTCATAGGGAAACACCTCCGGTAGATCGGTTCTCTTGGGAACGTGATTCAGTCAGCAGCCAAGCAAGGCTTAGTTTGATTTTTGCTGACTAAACATGTTCATATATTAACACAAAAATATAAATTAGTCAATAAATATTTTACTCTTCAAACGAGTACAACTTTTTGAAAGGCAGCTCTGTAAATAATGTAGTCGGGCTTGAGCCTATTACAAATAGCAAATCACCTCCCGGGGGTGGGAGGTGAATGTGCACTCATGATCTGTCTGTTGCCGGGGTCAATCCCCGGGTACGGTGAAGATACGTTCTTTTTGGGCGCTTTTACCGCCGTCAGTCACGGTTGATGTGACTTTGAGCAGTGCGCCAGGCAGCGGGAACTCAATCCTGTAGAAGTGTTCCGAGCCAGCGTTCGGATCATGCCACGAGACGAATTCCGTCGTGTTTGGCGGATTGGTGTACTCGTCAAGATCCACCGGTTCGTATGGCACATATTCGTTGCTGCCAGCTTTCCTGATGAAAAAGTGGATGTTACTGATGCTGGCTTGCCTAATGTTGCCGCCATTTAGGGTGACAAGATCCCACTGAGTGTGGATGGAGATCTGTTGGATCTCCCCCTCGGGAATCATGCGCGCCGAATCGCCATTTATGAAGCGCCACTCCCGTAGTGTCAGGGTCAGCGGCACTGACGGATCATCAGCGCTATCTCCGCACCCGGTGATGAACATGGCGATGGCAAATATCGCCATTCCTAGCGTCAGACACAGCTTGGTCATCTCAAACTCCATTCTCAAGCGGTTTCGGCATATTGCCGTTATTGTTAATCTAATTTATTAGTACTCTTAAATCTTTATAGGATTATCAATGGCTTGCTTGTTATTTTTGGTATTATTCACAATTTATCAACATCATTTACATTATTGAACTTTCAAGATCAATATGCTAAATTCACTAGTAGCGGAAGGCTTGCTTTCCGATAACTGATCTTAACTTATTTATAATAATTAGTCATAAGAAAGCGGGAGTTGTTTATGTACACAACCTCTATGATCATTGCTCTTGCTGCTGCCGTGATTTCGATTGTCTACGGCTTGGTTCTTGTCGCCTCAATTTCGAGGAAAGAACAAGGCAGTAAGAAGATGATTGAGATTGCAAAAGCAATCCAAGAAGGTGCGATGGCGTTTTTGAACCGCCAATACTCCACTGTCGGCATCGTCGCTGCAGTTTTATTTGTTGTGCTTCTCTATGTTCTGGGCTGGAAGATTGCAGTCGGTTTCCTGGTTGGCGCTGGTTTCTCTGCGTTTGCCGGCTATATCGGCATGAACGTCTCAGTGCGGGGAAATGTCCGGACTGCTGAGGCTTCCAAAAAAGGTCTGCCTGCTGGTATGGATGTAGCTTTCAAGTCTGGTACTGTGACCGGGCTTCTAGTCGTCGGACTTGGACTTTTAGCTGTCGCAGGTTTCTACTTCCTGACCAAGGATATTGAGGCTTTGATCGGCCTTGGTTTTGGTGGCTCCTTAATTTCAATCTTTGCCCGTCTTGGTGGCGGAATCTTTACCAAGGCTGCTGATGTTGGTGCTGATCTTGTCGGAAAAGTCGAGGCTGGAATTCCTGAGGATGATCCTCGCAATCCGGCAGTTATTGCTGATAATGTTGGTGATAATGTCGGCGATTGCGCAGGTATGGCTGCTGACCTTTTCGAGACATACTCAGTTACGGCTATCGCTACAATGCTGCTTGGCCACCTCTTTTTTGCCAACTTTGAGAATGCTATTTTATATCCGCTCGTTCTGGGGGCCGCTTCGATCATCACCTCTATTATCGGTAGCTGGTTTGTACGGCTTCCGAAGAAATCAAAGAATATCATGGGCACGCTTTACAGAGGTTTGATTGTCGCCGGTGTTTTGGCTGCTGTTGCCTTTTACTTTATTACAAACTGGTTGATGAAAGATAATGGTCATTATTCAACCTTAAATATCTATCTTGCTTCTTTGATCGGCTTGGCTGTGACTGCTGCACTTTGTCTTATTACTGAATACTTTACATCAACCAAATTTCAGCCAGTCAAATCAATTGCTGCTGCTTCCGTGACGGGCCATGGTACAAATGTGATCACTGGCCTTGCTGTTTCCATGAGATCAACCGCTATGCCGGTAATCGTGATCGGTGCTGCCATCCTTGGTGCATACTCTCTTGCCGGACTTTACGGTATTGCTGTTGCTGCGATGGCCATGCTTTCCATGGCAGGTATTATTGTTGCAATCGATGCTTTCGGTCCTGTAGTTGATAACGCTGGCGGTATCGCCGAGATGGCTGATCTGCCTGCTGATGTCCGTGTTCACACCGATGCTTTGGACGCTGTCGGAAATACGACCAAAGCTGTTACCAAGGGCTATGCTATCGGTTCTGCTGCTCTTGCAGCGATGGTCCTGTTCGCCGATTATACTCAAAAATTGACTAATGCTGGTGGTAATTACACTTTTGACCTGACAGATCCAAAAGTATTGGTTGGTTTGTTTATCGGCGGACTTTTACCTTATTACTTCGGTTCGCTTGCGATGGAAGCTGTCGGCAAAGCTGCTGGTGCTGTTGTTGAAGAGGTCAGAAGACAGTTCCGCGAGATCAAAGGTATTATGGAGGGTAAAACCAAGCCTGATTATGGAAAAGCAGTTGATATCGTTACCAAGGCTGCCATCCGTGAGATGGTTCTTCCTGCTGCTATCACGGTTGCTGCTCCGATCCTTGTCGGTTTCATTCTTGGCCCCGTTGCTCTTGGTGGCTTCCTGATCGGGACAATCATCACTGGTATCTTCGTCGCGATCTCAATGACTTCCGGTGGTGGAGCTTGGGACAATGCTAAAAAATATATCGAAGAGGGCAACTTCGGTGGTAAAGGTTCTATCGCTCATCAAGCTGCAGTCACTGGCGACACAGTCGGTGATCCATACAAAGATACTGCTGGTCCTGCGATCAATCCGATCATTAAAGTAGTTAATATCATTGCTCTTTTGATCGCCGGTACGCTTATCAATGTCACTGTTACTCTCACTGCAAAGATAATTATTGTTGCAGTTATTGTCATTGGAATTTCTGCTTTAGTTATAATTGGCGGCAAAAAGGCTGCCAAGGCAACTAAGTAGTTGAAACAGAGCCTCGGATTCGGGGCTCTTTTCAGAGACTTCATTGGAGAATAAAATGAAAAGTATATTTTTAAAAAATGTAGTGATAGTCGCCGAGATAGCCCTGCTAATGCTCTTGCAAATTCCATTTACCCTGATCAATTTATACTTTTTATGTAACTCCGAATTGACCGGTTGTCGCAATGATAATCTCATTCTCATCTCGACCTCTTTTTTCTTCCTGTTAATCGATATCTATCTTGTTTATATGACCTTCTGGAAAAGAAAATTAGATATAAGGGCGCTTAGCCTGATGATTCTAAAGCTAGTCGGCGTGATGAGTCTGTTATTATTGGAATACATTTTTTTGGTACCGTTGCTTTTTTATATAGTAGATTTGTTTGTCGGGGATTTGAATTATAATTTGATCTTTACAAATATCAGTTATTTACTTATTGCTGTTGATTTATGGCTAATTTACCTCATCTTCAGAGTGAAGAAGGGGAATAAGTGAAATATCAACCAGAAAAAGGTATAACCATCATCAATCTGACCTTCGATCGAATGGAAGGCAGTAAAGCCGTTTTGACCAGTGAAAAAGATGAGGAGATCATTGTTGATAAAAAATTACTCCCCAAGGAGGCGATAGAGGGTGAATATCTGGTGATCACATTTGCAACCGATGAGGCCGAAACCAAACGCCGGGAGCAAAAGGCCAAAGATATACTGAACGAAATATTGAATATATCTTAATTCCTTCATAAAAATAGAGAAACGCCCCGAATCCTTGGGGCGTTTTCTGTCTATGGACTGCCGAAAAACCTATCGGTCTTTCAGCTTATTTAGTTTTGCCAGTACTGGCTCCGGGAGCCGAGCGAGGCCGGTTCTGACCGCTTTGAGACGCTTTTTCCTCAGCGTTTCATTGGCTTCCCAATCTTGCTCGTGCCAGATCAGCCGAGCAATCTCAAGAAGGGTGGGAATCCTTCCTTGGGTAATAATCCTGACTGCAATCTGCTGGGTTTGCTTGCTAACGCTTCTGTCAGCTTGTTTCCGCATTCCAGCCTCGACTTTTTTCTTATACCTCTTAGGGAGGGTTCTGACAGCATAACTAACTATCCCAGAGTCGCAGTTGTGCTTCTTGGCCCATTCGACATAGGTTCTGGGAAATTCGAGATGTCCATCAATGAGATTGATGGCTTCCTGACGGATCTTACAAGAAACGATGTTGGTCATCCTTGACCGTTCCTGATAGCTGCTAAACTCTGCGAAGTTCAGTTCCTTCAGGGCGAAGCTTACCATCGCCTGCACCGTTCCAAGCTCAAAAGCAAGCTCCTCCTGGGTTGGCATTGGCTCATCCTTGCTCCCCAGTATCTCCCTGACTCTTATTCTAATGCGCTCAACCGTCGATAATACGACTGGAGGTTTGTTTTCAGCCTTCTCTTTATCCTTCGCAGCTTGCTTGGCTTCATTTACCCTCTTGAGAAGATCTGGCTTTCTCTGGAGGGCACCATGAACGTTTTGCTTGTCTGTCCCGATCTGTGCTGCCACAAACTCATAACTTGGTGGCACCTCTTCTGCCAATAAAATCCGCTCGTAAAGCTCACGGATTTCATTGGCCATATTCCGTGTCTTTGCGAGTTCCATACCTACCTCCGGAAGATCGAATCTAGCTTCATTAGTACAAGAAAGTAACAGAATTGTCAATTGAATACATCGGACTGATGCTCTGTAAAAATTAAAATATGATCTTGGCCTGCCATCTCAAGAGGGAGCGTTGCAACGAATTGAGAAACTTCACAGCATAAAATAATTGGAAAAACAAAATATCTGTTATAATATTTAAAAGTGGAAGAAGAGAACCATTCAAAAAAGCTAGCTGGAAATATTCGTCATCATTTCAATCGGTGGCTGTTTTTCCGTTTGTTGATTGCATTATTTTTTCTTCTGGTCTCTTTCGGTTTGTACTCGATCATCTTCTCTGGAAAAATTTATGCTCGAGCCACGGTTGCCGGTATAAACGTTGGTCTTAAGAGCAAGGGCGAAGCAACAGTAATATTAAAGCAAAAAACGGACGAATTTTTGAAGATGCCGATCGTACTAAATCTTTCTGACAGTGAAAAAAGCTATAACATAAATTTGGCAGAGATAGGGTTGAATTTTGATATAGACGCGGTTGTCGACTCTGCTTGGGCTTATGGTCGTCGGGAAAAGGCCTGGAACAGTTTTAAGGAGCAATTCAGAAGTATTTTTGTTAAGAATGTAATTCCTGTTAGGTGTACATATAACGACGAAAATCTCAATCGGAAACTGGAAGATATTTCTGCAGAGCTTGATCAACCTGAAAAAGATTTTTCTTTCCTTTATACGGATGGTCGTTTCTCCCTCTCGGGCGATCGTAAGTCAGGGGTCCGGATCGACCGCGGTCAGATAAAAGCAGCGATACTAGCAGAGATAAACGACCTGCATCATTCGCCGGTCAGCTTCAAGATTAATGAGTACAAACCAACTGTCACTGAAGAAAAAGCAAAGAGCCGACTTCTTGAGGCAAACAAGATACTTGAGGCAGGTGAATTGGTCTTGAAAGATGGGGGGCAAGAGTACGAGATTGACATTGACACAATCGGGGGCTTTATCAAGACGAAGACGAATGACGATGACTTAGAAATAATCTTCAACGAAGATAGACTTAAGGTCTATGTGGAATCTATAGCCAAATCGATCAATGTTGACCCTATAAATGCAAAACTTGCTGTTTCTGATAATAGGGCAACGATTTTTCAGCCATCAAAAGATGGCAAAACTTTGGATCAGGAAAGGACTAAGGGCGACATAAAAAATAAGCTATTGTCTCGGATAAGCGGTCAGGGTGATTCAAAAACACTAGAACTTGTTATTAATATAAAAAAGCCAGAGGTAAGTGACGGCGATGTCAATAATCTTGGGATTAAAGAGTTGATCGCTACCGCAATGACAAATTTCATCGGTTCATCCTCAAATCGTATTCATAATATTCAGACTGGGGCGAATGTACTCAATGGGATTTTGTTGAAGCCGGGCGATACTTTTTCAACTTTGGGACACCTCGGCACAATCGATGGCTCAACCGGGTATCTGCCCGAGCTTGTTATCAAGGAAGACCGTACAACCCCGGAGTTTGGCGGTGGTCTATGTCAGGTTTCCTCCACCCTTTTTAGGGCAACCTTGCAAGCCGGTATGAAGATAATCGAACGACAAAATCATAAGTATCGTGTCAGTTATTACGAACCACCTGTCGGAATGGACGCAACCATCTATGATCCGGCGCCAGATTTCAGATTCATCAATAACTACAACAGTCATGTTTTGATTCAATCAAAAGTTGAAGGTACTAAAATAACCTTTGATCTATATGGGACAAAAGATGATCGAAAAGTGGAGGTCGGAACCCCAATTGTTTATGACTACGTCGATCCGGATCCACCGGTAGAGGTTGAAACCGATACATTGCCGCCAGGAGAGCGTAAATTGGTTGAGAAAGCGCACCAAGGTGCTTCAGCCAAATTCAATTATAAAGTGACGAGAGGCGAAGAAGTACTTCAGGAAAAAACCTTTTTATCGAAATATGTTCCTTGGCAGGAAAAATGGTTGGTTGGCAAGGTCAACACTCCTCATTGTTCTGATGGTCTCCAGAATGGCGAAGAAACAGGCGTTGATTGTGGAGGCAGTTGCACATCTTGTACAGCTCTATAAAGCAGAGTTCTTTTGAGGAGGGAAATTGAATCAATATATTTACCACCAATGGTCAATTGGGGATATAGAAAAACATTTTAAAACAAATAGATCAGTCGGTATTTCGAGCGAGGAATCAAAAAAAAGACTAATCAAAAATGGTCCAAATACCATATTGATTTCTGAACGATATACAGGTTTAAGAATATTTCTTCGTCAATTTGCCAGCTTCTTTGTTCTGATTTTGTTTTTTGCTTCTTTTATTTCACTCTTTGTCGGCGAAAAAACGCAGTTTTTTGTTCTTCTTTCAATCATTCTTGTCAACGTCATACTAGGTTTTTTTCAAGAATACAAAGCAGAAAAAGCGCTAGAAGAGCTCAGGCATAACTTTCAGTCAAAAACTAAAGTAACGAGGGATGGTAAATTAATACCTATAGATACCGGCGAAGTGGTGCTCGGTGATTTAGTATTTATAGAGGCGGGCGATCGTATCCCAGCTGATTTAAGATTAATCGATGAGCAGAATCTTAGGGTTGACGAATCATCCCTAACCGGGGAATCGATTCCAGTTAGTAAAAACCCGGTGGTTCTTCCAATTGAAACATTATTGGCTGACCGAAAAAATTTACTATATTGTTCTACAGTAGTTGTGACAGGCCATGGTAGTGGATTTGTTGTAAATACTGGTATCGGGACTGAGTTCGGCAAAATAGCAAAAATGATAAAAAAAAGTGATGATAAAACATCTCTCGAAAAGGAGATCAGCGATCTGGGACGAAAACTTACAATAGTTGGAGCTACGATCTCTGGTGTTATATTTACACTTGGTTTTATACGAAATGAGAATCTACTTGAACTCCTAACATTTACAATTGCACTTTTCATTTCAGTTGTTCCCGAAAGCCTTCCGACGGCAATTACATTATCTTTAGCTGTAGGCGTTTCGGCTATGGCTAAACACAGAGCGATAGTACGAAGAATGGCCGCCATTGAGACTGTTGGCTCCATAAATATTATAGCGACTGATAAAACAGGAACTTTAACAGATAATAATTTATCGGTAGAAAAAATCGCATTATATGACGGTGACTTTCAGGAGATAGATCTTTCTGCAGTCAAGGAAAACGAACAGGCGCAAAAACTGTTATTCCGAGGGTTGGCCTGTTGTAATCTCGACTTACGCTCAAAAGGTCTTATCGGTGATCCTGTTGAAACAGCGATAGCAAAATTTACATTTGATTCTGATACTTACCCTGGATATGAGCAAAAAAAATACAAACGATTGATGGAGATTCCTTTCGATTCCGATAGGAAGTACATGGCTGTGATAGAGGCTTCTAATTCAAGAAAAGAATTGATTGCAAAGGGAGCGCCAGAGGAAATCATCTCTTTTTGCAATCTTGACGCAGCTATCAAAATGAAAACCATACAAGCAGCCGAAGACTTCAGCGCAAAGGGGTATAAGGTCATTGCTCTGGCTAGTAAATCTATATCGGAACTAGATATCAGCGTTTTAAAAAATTTGAAATTTGAAGGATTCTTTTTGTTCGCAGATCAGCCCTCTGCCGGAGTTGAGAAAGCCATTTCTCAGACGATCGAAGCAGGGATCAGACCGATTATTCTTACAGGGGATCATCCAGAAACTGCAAGGTATATTGCGGGTAAAATTGGCTTAAAGGTCGACCGGGATGAGATCATGACCAAAGATGATTTGGAAAACAAATCGAAAAAAGAGTTGCTATCCATGCTTAGCAGGGCAAAGATTATCTCTAGAATAACTCCGGAAGACAAATTGAATATCGTTGAGTGGCTTAAAAAAGCAGGTTACTCAGTTGCAATGACAGGAGATGGAGTGAATGATGCACCTGCTTTGAAAAGCGCAGATGTGGGCATTGCAATGGGGAGGAAGGGCACGGATATAGCCAAAGATGCTTCAGATATCATTCTCTCGGATGATCGGTATGAAACGATAATTTCTGCGATCAAATATGGAAGAGCCATTTACGATAATATTAGAAGCATTCTTATCTTTGTGGTCGCGATAAATTTTGCAGAGATAGGTATAATTTTATTGGCATTCATTTTTGGTTTGCCATTGCCATTGTTCGCATTGCAACTTCTTTGGGTCAATCTGGTCACTGAATCGTTACTTGCGATACCGATGAGCTTCAAAAAACCTGATGAGAATATCATCATGGATAAACCGAGGGATAGTAGTAGCAAAACTTTGATAAAATCTTTACAATATTCGGCCTTACTCTCAGTCTTTGGAGTCGTGATCGGTTTTCTGTTGTACTACTTCTTGCTTACTACTTTCTCTATCGAAACAGCTAGAACCTCAATATTTTGTTACCTAGTTCTCGCTTCTGGTTTGTATGCTATTTCTGTGAGCACTAGAAAGCCATTCTGGCGGGATTATTTTGGTTTCCTTAAGAGCAAATCACTTATTGTCGCCTTTCTTTTCTCTTTAGCTTTGCAATACTTCATCATGACAACCAGCATCTCGACGATATTCAAGATAGAGCCCCTGGATTCTACAAGTCTTTTATTGGTTGTTATGGCCGGCGGATTAGCATTCATGGTGGCTGAAATAATCAAATATTTTCAAAAGAGATAGTCAATCAATTTTTGCCAGCCGTTGACAGCTAATACTAATAGTAGTATAATTTCTCCTTAGTTTGCAAGAAAGCAATTCTTTCCATAGGGAGGGGAAGGTGACCGGTAGAGAGATTGTTCTGGCAATAGTTAAGGCCGGGTTTCCGGCCACGCGGCCGGATGACCTTATTGGTCTGCATGCACGAGTTTCAGTGCCGTACTGCGGCAAGGTGTACGATGTGCGAATCGTCAGATTCAGAACACCAGGCGGTGTTCTGGAATTGGAGGCCGAGGGCCTCCCGTGTGTATATTCCCGGCTGAAGTACAACACCGGGGAATTGAGCTGGTCTCTAATACTTACACCGGGCTGCCCGGAGGTGGCGATCGATGAGATCGCCTTCTACGTTCCGACAACGAATTGAATACAACAAGGCCGTCCCACAGAGTGTGGGACGGCGCTTGCTTTTTATAGAGATCTTATCGTTTACTTTGTGCCGGCAGCTTTTACAAAAGCCAAGAAAAGCGGATGCGGTCGAAGCGGTCTAGAGGCTAGTTCTGGGTGAAACTGTACGCCTACCATAAATGGGTGATCCTTAATCTCGATTATTTCAACAAGCTTTCTTTCAGGATTGATGCCGCCGATTGTAAGCCCGGCTTTTTCTAGTTCGTCCTTGTAATCATTATTAAATTCATAGCGGTGACGGTGACGTTCCATCACGAGAGGGAATTTGAAGGTTGACGTGTTGGCATCAGTTGCGTGTTTATAGGCGTTGTAAGAGATCGTGCCTTTTTGGAGCTCGCAAAGATATTCACCAAGTCGCATCGATCCGCCGAAATCTTTTTTCTTCAACTTCTCTTTTTGATCCGGCATGATATGGATAACAGGGTAGTTTGTCTTTGGATCAATCTCTTCAGTGTGCGCACCCTTCATCTTGCAGACATTTCTTGCAAACTCGATAGTTGCGATTTGCATACCATAGCAAAGCCCGAAGTAAGGTATTTTATTTTCACGACAGTATTTTGCAACTGCAATCTTGCCTTCAATACCACGGGAACCAAATCCTCCTGGTACGATCACGCCATCAAGCTTTTTCAATTCAGTTAATTTCTTGGCGTCTTTCTCATATTCGGTCGATGAGAGCCAAACCATCTCCGGTTTGAAGCCCTGAGCCCAAGCAGCATGCTTTACAGCCTCTATCACCGAAATGTATGAGTCAGAAAGAACAAATTCTCCTGTCTCAAAGTATTTACCGATGATGCCAATCTTAACTATTTTCGAAGCACTTTTTGATTTTTCAACAAACTTACGCCATTCTTGAAGGTCCTTTTGGCGTGGTTTCAGGCTTAGCTTTTTCAGAATCTTCTCTCCCAGTTTTTCATCTTCGAAGTTGACAGGTATGTCGTAGATCGATTCAACATCAGGCGCTGAGATTGCATTTTCCGGACTGATCGAACAGAAAACAGCAAGCTTTTCCCGGCGTTTCTCATCGATCGGATAATCGCTACGGCAAAGAATGAAGTCAGGTTGAATACCGGTAGAATTTAGCTCTCTGGCGGCATGCTGAGTTGGTTTTGTCTTCATTTCTCCAACTTTTGACGGGATTGGAAGATAGGAAACAAGCACAAATAAAACATCATCTGGTGCTTCCATCTTCATCATCCTGGCGGCTTCTAGAAAGAGAAGATTCTCGTATTCTCCGACAGTCCCGCCGATTTCGATAATCGTTATCTCTGCGTTTGCTTCTTTCGTCGCTTTCTTGATGCGTCGGATGATTTCTTCAGGCACATGAGGAACGACCTGAACGCATTTTCCACCATATTCAAGGTTCCTTTCCCGGTCGATAACCGCCTGATAAACCCGTCCGGTGGTCATATAGTTGGCGTTTGTCAGATCTTCATTTAAAAAACGTTCATAATTACCCATGTCCTGGTCGCATTCGTATCCATCTTTGAGCACAAAAACTTCACCATGCTCAGTCGGATTCATTGTTCCGGCATCGATGTTGACATAAGGATCAGCTTTCAAGGCGGTTAAGCGATAACCCTTTGATTTTAAGATTACACCGATTGAGGCAGCAGAGATCCCTTTTCCAACGCTCGACATGACACCGCCAACAACGAAAATGTATTTGTTTTTAGCCATATGATCCCCAAGTTAAGTATTAAGATTGTAAGCAGGCAAGTGTATTTATAAATCCTGATCAGCTCACTGCTTATAAGCTTATCAGTTTGCTCATGCCATTCAAAGAAAAAAAAACCTGTTTTTGTTTTGGCAGAGTTTTTTTTGAGGATACTATTTTTATTTCAAATCAATCTTAACGTATCTCTCAGATTTTTGCAAATGATTGACTAATATAGAAAAAAAACGTATAGTAGCAGCAACAAACCACCCTTTCCCTTGGAGGATGCAATGCTAATCCCCAATGATCAGCTGCCAACAGGTGGTGAGCAAGACAGCTCACCAGAAGCAGCCAACTATCGATGTACGGCAGCAGGGAAGCCTGCCGTCATCGACGTACCGCCGGTTCATTCCGGCTATGAGGAGATTGATCCAGTCTCCCCGAAGTTCATAAACGCATAGCGCCCCCCCGGCCAACGCAGAGCTCCCGGCTCTCCGGTCGGGGCTCTTGCTTTTTCGGCAATATTTGCGGTTTCTGCTATATTGAGAGAGTGGAAAATGTAGATTACCAAAAACAATATTTAGAGAAAACAAAACGCCTCTCAAGTTATTTATTACTTGTGCCATTTATCAGAGGAATAATTCTCAATGGCTCTTTAGCCATCGGCGATGCAAAAATGAGCTCCGATATAGATCTCTTGATTGTCGCCAAGTACCCGCATATTTTCACTGTAAGATTTTTTGCCAATCTAATCATTACTCTTTTGGGAGAGAAAAGGCCAAAAGACGAATCAAAATCTCATGCCGGCAAGTTTTGCCTGAACTATTTTATGACTGAAAATAGCCTAGAGATACCGATTGGCCGTGGAGAAAAGATTGACCAATACTGTGCTGATAATTATATCAATAGTCGTCTTGTCTGGGCAGAAAACCCATCTCTCTTTGATAAATTTAAAAACCAAAATAAAGTGTTATTCAACAAGGCAAGGAAGATTGTTCAATTCGATCCTATCAATTTATCCAGCGTTGAAAATACTTTTTCGCCAGTGGTTTTTTATATTATCAGAAAAACGGGTGAGTGGATTCTTGGCGGCTTATTCGGCAATTATTTTGAAAGACAGATTAAAAGGTTTCAAATTAGCATGATAGAAAGAGATCCTCGAACCAAGAGGTATCCAGATCTGATCATCTATAACGACCGCGCACTTCTCTTCCATCCGCCAAAGAAATCTAGTGTCCCTGAAATTTAAGATCATCCCAAGCGACTCTTGTTGGCATTCTCCCAAACCTTGACAGCAAAACTCTCATTCAGTAAGATGGGCTAGGTGGTGTGGATTTCCCCCTTGTCCCACCACCATATGACACTACGAGGTAACCCTCGTTTTTTTTGTCAAAAAACGTCATTTTAACTATTGACAAAATGTAAAGTTAACTTTACAATTCGTTGTGTACTGATCTTGTTATAAGTGATTAATCTATTTATAGAAAGGAAGTTATGTTCCAACCATTAGGCGACCGAGTGCTTGTCAAACCAACTCCAGCCGAGGAGAAAACAAAAGGAGGCATTATCATCCCTGATACGGCAAAAGAGGCCAAAGCAGAGGGGGAAATAATTGCTCTGGGAACCGGCAAAGGAAAAGACGGCAAAAAGTATGATTTCTCCGTCAAAGTTGGAGACAAGGTTATGTATTCTAAATACTCCGGTGACGAGATCAAAATCAACAATGTTGAATACAAGGTAATGAAAGAAGAAGAGATCCTAGGTATTTTGTAGAACAAAATACCATTTCTAATTTCTAATTCTTAATTTCTAATCAAGTTCTAATTTCTAATGATTAGATGTTCAAAAAATAAATATTAAGAATTGATTAAAAATTTAAAATTAATAACTAAAAATTGAGGTTAGTATGAGCAAAATGATTTCTTTCTCTGATGAAGCCAGACAGAAGCTTCAAAAGGGAGTAAACACACTTGCAGATACCGTAAAGGTAACTTTAGGGCCCAAGGGCCGGAGCGTCGTTCTTGAAAAGAGCTTTGGGGCTCCAACAATCACAAACGACGGGGTAACTATCGCAAAAGAGATAGAACTTGAAGATAAATATGAAAATATGGGTGCTCAACTCGTCAAGGAAGTTGCCTCAAAAACCAATGATGTAGCAGGCGATGGCACAACGACAGCCACCATCTTAGCTCAAGCAATGATCAACGAAGGCATAAAATATGTTGCAGCTGGAGCAAACCCTATCCAAATCAGAGCTGGTATCGAAAAAGCAACCGCTGAAGTTGTCGAGACTATCAGCAAAAATTCAAAGAAAATCAGTAGCAAAGAGGAAATTGCTCAGGTTGCAACTGTTTCAGCCGGAGATTCAGTAATTGGTAACATGATCGCCGAGGTGATGGAATCTGTTGGAAAAAATGGAGTCGTCACAGTTGAAGAATCAAACACCATGGGCCTGGAGAAAGAGGTTGTTGAGGGTATGCAATTTGATAACGGCTACATCAGCCAGTATATGATTACTGATACAGCTTCGATGAAGGCAACCCTTGAAAACCCATATATCTTAGTTACCGACAAAAAGATCTCCTCTATTCAAGAGATCCTGCCGATGCTCGAATCGCTCGCGAAATCAGGCAAGAAAGATATTGTTATTATCGCCGAAGATGTTGATGGTGAAGCATTGGCAACTCTCGTCGTAAACAAGCTCCGCGGCGTTTTAAATGTTCTTTCAATCAAAGCGCCAGGATTTGGCGATCGTAGAAAAGAGATGCTCCAGGATATTGCAACTTTGACTGGCGCCACAGTGATCTCAACCGATCTTGGTCAAAAACTTGAGGATGTTACAATCGATCTTTTGGGACAAGCTAGAAAGGTTGAATCCGATAAAGACAATACCGTTATTGTTGAAGGAAAAGGCGGCAAAAAAGCTATCGACGAAAGAATTGCACAAATTAAGAAACAGATCAGCAAGACTACCTCTGACTATGACCGGGAAAAATTGAATGAGCGGCTGGCCAAACTTTCCGGTGGCGTTGGAGTTATAAAAGTTGGCGCTGCAACAGAAACAGAGATGAAAGAGATCAAATACAAAGTAGAGGATGCCGTTTCCGCCACAAAAGCTGCGATCGAAGAGGGCATAGTTGCTGGTGGTGGCGTCGCCCTTCTCAATGCTGTTCAAAAGCTAAAAAGTGAAAATCCAAAAGGCGATGAGAATTTCGGTGTCCGCATCATCAAAAATGCGGTTTATGTGCCGATTATGCAGATAGCGGAAAACGCTGGAGTTTCAGGGGCAGTTGTCTTAAATGAGGTTCTGATGCGAAAAGCAGGTGAGGGATACAATGCGGCAACTGGGGAATACGGCGATATGATCAAGATGGGTATTATCGACCCCGCTAAGGTAACGAGGAGCGCTCTTCAAAATGCAGCTTCGATCGCTGCTCTAGTCCTAACGACAGAAGCATTGGTCGCTGATAAACCTGAGGAGAAGAAGGAAATGCCTGGTATGGGCGGAGGCAATCCTTACGCCGGTATGGGAATGTAATTAGATTATTGCTTGGATCGATAATAAAAAAGCCCCCGTCGGGGCTTTTTTATTTAGCATCCGATAACTCAGCTGATAGAGATGGGATTTTTATCTCTGAAAATTCATCTTTGATAATAAAAACGCCTTTTTGGAAACCGATAACTGTCGAGATGGGTATGATCCGTTCATCTAAGAAATTGTGGATATATAAACTCTTGATCTGCTTTGAATCAAGATCGATGAGAAGATCATAGGCAGTTCCGATTTTTTTTGAGGAATAAGAAACAACTTTTTGTCCGGTCCCGACCGGAAATGATTTCAAGGATTGTTTTAGTTTCGGCAGTTCTTTGATGTAGACAGGGGAATCATCGCTTCTGATTAGGATTAAGTCTGGCGACAGAGCAAGAAGATCAGATGCAGCGATGATCTTTGTTGGGGAGAAGAAAAATTTTTTATTTAGGATGATTGCAGCGATGGTAAAGTTTTCCTTATCGAAAACAATATTATCAATACGGCCGAGCTTTGAAGAGGAGCTTTGGCTGATGACTTCAGAACCGATCAGTTTTGAAAAAAGGGTAACCATTATAAAATGATGTTAGTAATAACTAACATCATTTTATAATAATAGAAGGTATTTAGAAAGTCCTAAGCTCTTTCAACGTAGCTATTGTCTCTTGTATCGACGATCACATAGTCGCCATCCTTGATGAAAATGGGAGCATCGACGCTCGTTTCTGTCTCCAAAGTAACCCTTTTGGTGATGGCGCCGGCGCTATTGCCACGGACGGCAGGAGGAGCAGATATAACTTTGAATTTCATCTTGATAGGGAGTTCAATATTCAGAGGCTCGTTATCAAAATAAATAATATCAACATTTGTGTTTTCGATCAGATATTCCTTTTGCGGACCGATCTTATCAAGCGGGATAGAGAACTGGTCGAATGATTCATTATTCATGAAATAAGCATCGGAGTCATCGCTGTAAAGATACATCGACTCTTTTTTGCTTAGGTCGGCTTCATCTACCTTGTCTGCGCCCTGAAAAGTCTTATCAATCGTTGATCCCGTCCGTAGATTTCGGATCTTGGTTTTTACGACTGCTCCGCCCCTTCCCATTTTCGAATGGGAGTACGAGACGACGATATATGGGTCTCCATCAAGTGCAAACTTTATTCCGGTTTTTAAATCGGTAATAGATAACATTGGCTCCTTTCGTCGCAATAACCAACCACTAAGTTATAACTCGCAAATTATGAAACTAGGGTTATTCTAGGTGGCTGCCTGCCTGTCGGCAGACTGGTATTTTGTAACTTGTTTATTATCTGGTCGTAAATGGTAAAAGGGCCAAGAATCGGGCTCTTTTGAGTGCTGTAGTCAGCTGGCGTTGATGTCTTGCGCAATTACCGTTGCGGTAAGCGCTTTCAATTTTGTTCCAACGATCAAGATAACGAGAAAGAGTGTTGACGTCTTTGTAGCCAACATCTTGAATTTTAGCCTTACAGATAAGGCACTTTCTGTTTCTTGGGAAATTTGATTGTTTTTGTATGTAGGCCATAAAACTCCTGTTAGTCGTAAGTTCCAAGATACAAGTAACAATTCAGAATTAGTTTGTTTCTTGTTTCTTGGTGATTGTTATTTATTAAAATGGTATATCTTCAATATCGATCTCTTCATCTTTAGGCTCATCTTTTGTATTCTTGGTTGTTTTTGTTTTTGCAATGTCTTGAATAGGATTTGAATCTGCAGCCGGACGGTATTGCCCCCCGGATTTTGTGCCAAGAACGATTACACTTTCCGCAACAATCTCGGTCTTGTATCGTTTTGCGCCATCCTGACCTTCCCAAGAACGTGTTTGAAGCCGTCCTTCGACGAAAACTGGCTCGCCTTTTTTGAGCATCGGCGTGACATTTTCTGCTTGTTTTCCCCAAACAACGATATCGTGATATTCAGTCGCTTCGCCGTCTGCCTGGCCATCCTGACCTTTCCAGCGTCTGTTTGTAGCGACAGTAAAGTTGGTTACAGCTTGACCGTTTGGAGTATAACGCATTTCAGGATCTCGAGTCAGATTCCCAAGAAGTTGCGCTCTGTTGATATTTAACATTTTTTCTCCTTTTTAATTATCGTTCTCTAATTATACTCTTCAACACAAGATACAATAATTAAATTTCGTCCTTCAAAATATCATCAAGCTCATCATTAAGCTTAGAAAGTCTTTCGGCTTCATCAGCTTTTTTCTCTTTAGTCTTTTTAACTTTAGGCTCTGCTTTTTTCTCTGGAGCTTCAGCTTTCGGAGCAGCAGCCTTTTTGGATGTCTTTTTGGCAGGTTTTTCTTCTTCGGCTACCTCAGTTTTTTCTGTCTTTTCTGCTTTTGGCTCTTCAGGCTCAACTGTAGTTTCCTCTGTTTCACGGACCGCCATCAAGTTTTTGCTTTCTTTTGTCTCGCCTTGGATCGCTTCAAAGGATTTCTCTCCGCCGACAACCGATTTGATATCTTCTGATTCGGCAACTTCTGCAGCAGTGAGTGTAAGAGATTCATGCTCGAACTCCCTGACGATCATAAGATGACGGACAATTTCATTGGTGAGTTTGATTTCACGCTCAAATTCATTGGCTGCGGTTGAAGGCAGCTCAAAATAGGCAGTAACATAAGTGGCGAATTCCAGTTTTTTGATTGGATAAGCCAATTTCCTTCTGCCCCAAATTTCTTCTTTGGTCATCTTTCCACCAAGATCTTTAAGATAACCGCCGATCTTGCCGGTGATTTTGTTAAGTTCTGCTTCCTGAACATTGTCAGAAATAAGGTACGTAAGTTCGTACTGTCTCAAATTGCTCCTTTCATGGCACTGGTTTGGTCATAGTCACTATGTTTTTCAACTATGACTATTAGTCCGCTTGAGTTCGGACGCCAGTTCTCGATTGCTCGAGAAAAAGTTAATTAAATTTGCTTAGATATTAACACAAAGAAAGTCTTTCGTCAATCAGTTAAAAAAACTGTCGAAGTATAATGAGGATTGAGATTAAGTTGGTGCAATCTGTGCAATTGCTAGATGATTTGATTGATTTTGAATTAAGACTTTTAGTATAATAAATAAAATTAAGCAATTCATACCTCACAAGAGTAAATAGATATAATTAAAAGAAATTATGAGAAAAAAAGCACTAATAATCAGTTCGGCTATACTACTACTTTTATTTTTTGTCGCTGGCGCAGTGCTGGTTTTGAAAACAAAGTTTAGCGCAGATGAGCCAGGCGGTGCTGTTAATTCTTGGGGCGGACACGTTGCCTCTGAAATAAAAGAGGTGGGAGCCGGTGAAAATAGCTATGATCTAAATGCCGATGCAATTACCCGTTTGCAATCTGCTGCTAATGGCACGGTCCCAAATGTCACACTAGGTTTTTATGCTAATTATGGCGTGGCAAGCCAAATCGATGTCAGTATATACAAGATGACCGATGAGAATAAGCCGATGAAATTATATCTTAATGGAAACGAGCATGCTTTGTCATGGGACTCAGGAAGCCTTGTGGGGAAAAATACTGTTTCTTACGGCAGTATTCTCTATAATCCTGGGACAAACAATGCGACCTATGATTACTACAATAGCTCGGCCACCTTTGTTAGGGGTGATTCCTCTTCGCCTTCACCCGGCAGAATCTTGGCCGGTGATGGGAACATGCACGGGGCCTTCACGGCTGAGGCCCATGGTTTCTGGGTAGTAGATCTGTCAAATTGGTCCGGTGAAAAAATCGAAAGCGCTAAAATCGTTTTTACACCAGAGGGTGTTAATGGCTCTCCTAAAATGAATATTTCAATCTTGGACGGAGATTATGAATCGTATTATAAGAGTAATACCAAAGATCTTTATGACCATATTGCTGGTAAAGTAAGTACTGGCGCCAGCAGCGATAAACTTTACTATCTAGCTGGTCCATTGCAAGCAGCCGAAGAAACTATCGATAATACCGAGTATTGGGTTTGGCAAGGCACTGTAAACTCTGATAGCCGTTTTATTGATTTTATTAATACAAGAAAAAAGGATACTTTCAGCATCGGTCTTTCGGGTAAACCGTCGGATGATACTGGTCCATATATCAATAACTCATCGTTAGAAATCAGTCTAGGCAATAATAATCCTGCTATCACCACCTCTCTTAAAAATACCGTGGCCTGTCCACCCTTTAGCGAATGTCAGGTTGTCGATCGACCTTATATCAATCAAAATTCAGTTGCTGTTTATTCAGCTACAGTCAAGGAAGCGGACTTTGTCTCTCAAATCAATCTAGCCACAATTAAATTAAAAGTTCCCAAGGCGGACTATAACGCTTTTGGACCTTCGCAGGAGATAACTTTTTATTTTAATACGACTGAGGTGAAGGCGCCAACCACCAAAGATGATATTAAAAGCTTTATTAATTCCGTAAGAGAAAATAGTAAATATCCTTTTGGCAATTTTGAGCCGGGCGCATCTAGTGTCCAAACTATAATCACAGGATCAGGCTCCTTATTACTTTCTCAGGCTGACAAAAATAATTTCAAGGCTTTAGCGACAAACAGTAAACCAATTTATATAGATAAAAATAAGAGCCTTGAAATCAACGCTGTGGCAGAGAACGGCTGGGCTTTTGCAGGCCTTTTTGTTAAAAATTGCAATTCAGGAAGTCCCGCGTGTGCTATATCTGCTCCGGTTGAAACCTACACCCTCGAGGCTAGATTTACGGAAAAGAAGAGCTGTCCTGTCGGAAATAAGGTTGGATCAGGCGGATCTGTCACTCCGACTATCAGCTCCTTGGAAATAGACGCTTATCAGAATTTTAAGATAACCCCGAATGAAGGTTATGCGGTAAGCCATGTGTATGCTACCAATGCAGAGTATAGCGGTCTTATGACAGATTTCGGTAATGTTGGCAGCTTTTCCTGTGATTGTGGAGTCGCTAATTATGGTCAAGGTTGCTATCACTCTGTTGAATTTAAAAAAACTTCTCCAAGCGTTGATTCTAACAATAATCAGCAGTACAAATTAACTGTTAATATCGATTCCGGAAGCGGGACCATATCTTCACCAGATGATCTTAGCCAAATTAATTCAGGCGCAACTGTTTCTGTTACAGCGCAAGCAAAAAGTGGCTACTGCCTCGATTCATTTACAGTTGGAGGGGGCGTAACAGACCGATATTTATCTGATTATTGCGAAACAAGTGTCGTAGAGGATTTCACTATAACCAGTGATCAGGTAGTATCTTTCAAACTTAGAAAAGACGAACCCGCAGCAAACAAAACATCATTTATGATTACGCTTGATGCTCCATTTGATTGTCATTTTCTTCAGGGCAGTGAAAAACGGCAATTGATTTTTAAAAAAGAAGACTTTCCAGCCAAAACTACTGTCACCTGTGACAATTTTGAATACCCACTTATTTCAAGTTGGTCGAGCGACGAGCCTTTTATGGATGTATTCGAACAAAAGGGTTTACTTAGCAAAGAAAATCGCCGATATGAATTGACATCGACATTTAAGCAAGTTAGGGATCATAAAATAACTATTAAGAATACGCTGGGCTTTACCTCGGGACCTCGGGCTTCTAGTGCCACCAATCCATCCAACGCGCCAGGAATCG
>Ga0247841_10004570_pt1 | contig 23569 bp, 23 predicted proteins | sample LaCruzMarch2015__2_FD_192410 | JGI IMG/M metagenome (GOLD analysis project Ga0247841, IMG submission 192410) | Freshwater microbial communities from meromictic Lake La Cruz, Castile-La Mancha, Spain - LaCruzMarch2015_18m | ecosystem: Environmental > Aquatic > Freshwater > Lake | place: Spain... | reverse complement strand
TGGTGTATCATCTAAATAATTATATTTTATTTGATATGGGTTTGCAGAGCCATTTATATACACTACCCCCGTTATAAGGTTTAAGCATTCGTATGCACTTAATGCTCCTTGTAATACTCCAGCAGGGATAGCTGTATCTGTAATCCAATCAGTAGGATTAGCGTCCCAAACACCAGATATTCTATTTTTATAGTAAACATGACTTGATGATGGGTCGTTTATCCAGAATATACGAATATCTCCATCTGTATTTTTAAGTGATACCGACGATGTTATTGTGGAAACAGTACCAGCGTATACTAAGGAGTTTGTGCCCCAAGTGGAACCATCATATTGGTCGCAATATATATCATAAACAGAATTTACCCATGTTAGATACACAGTTCCATTATAAGCCGTAGCTGATATTGTTCTTAAAGCCCTCATAGATGAATTATCGTTTACGCTTAATGCTCCACCCCATGTTCCAGCACTAGCATCATATTCTTTGCTATATATATCATTACTTGAACCTCTTACTTGTATAGCTAATATATCCCCATCAATTAATGGTACTACTTGGGCATACTGACCATTATTAGCTACAGGCTGATACGGGAATCCAGAAGCCGTTGACCATGTCCCGTCATTAGTAGATGCACCCCATATTTCAATAATAGAGACTGAGCTATTATAAACAGCTAAATATGGATAGCCACTTGTATTAACACAAATGGATTTTTGCATATAATCGCCCGTCGCTACAGTCTGCTCCGACGCAGACCAAGATATAGAACCATTCGATTCTAAGTCTCCTCTACGATAAAATATATCTGCTGTACTACCAGAGCGTAAATAATGTAGATATGTACCATCATAAAATATAGTCCCTAGTGTGTCAGACCCTGTCCCCGCACCTATAGTAGTAAAATTCCCCCATGTAATACCATCAGTAGAAGTTCTCCACCCCCAATTAGTGCCATCGCCATAAAATACCCAATGCCTACCTTCAGCATAAACTGTTTCCCTATGCAATGGTGTGCCTAATCTATCCGTTCCTGTAGTAGTGCCAACCATTGAAGTACCAGCATTGACTAATCCTATACTTATAGATATAAAAAGTAACATTATAATACAAAAAATACTGGCTGGTAAAAATATCTTATGCTTTAATGAATTATTCATTCTTCCCTCCCTGTTACCCAGCCTTCGTTAAACATTGTTTTTCTTTAAGCTCCCAGCATACAGCCTTGACCTTCTCAAAGTCGTAATTTGTCCCTCTGGAGATTTCGGCGAACGTGCTTGGACCATACTCGTCAAGGTATTGAAGGATACGAATCTCATATCCCGTACCTTGCTGGCTCTCGACACGGTTCTTGCCTATCTCCGTCAGGCTTACCACAACTTTCTTCTTACCCATTATCTTTGTCGCTATCTGTTTTCCAAATTCACCCATTTTACACCTTCCTTGGAACAATCATAACATAACTGTCATACAATTTGCTCCATTTAGAGATATCAATATGGTGCTGGAACGTCTTTCCTGTATTTCTGTTCAGTATCTCATATCTCGACATCGGAATTCCAGTACCCAGATAGTCTGGGAAGAAAGTGCATCCCACCTCGTGCGTCAATAACGGGCGGAACCGCTTGCTGTCTACCATCTCCCAATCTGGAGTTGCCATCATTAGTACACACTGATAGTGTCCGTATTGAGCCATAACGTGCGTATATTTGATAAGGTGCTTATCCATGAACCACCTGCGCTCTAGCTTCTGGTAAACCTCGTCCCACCCCACTGCCGCCCGATAGAGCCTCACTCCAGCCTGATTCCAGAGGCTATCAATCTGTTCGGCGTCTCCTTTAAGTTGACCGTGAGCACCTTTGGCGACCTTAAGCATATTCACTTGGTCTTCATCGAACATATCGTCATCCATGTATTGATAGTCACCAAATGCAGGCTTTAAATGGAAATCGGCTACACATGGTAGACCGAAGTATTTATTCAGCTTCTTAAGCATCCAGACCATAAAGGCTGTCTTGCCAGTTCTTGGCTTCCCGACTATCCCTATTACTGCCGCTATACCCACTGGACCTTCCAGCATTTTCAGGATAAATTTTATCTCCCTGATTTCTGCTGGCGTCCAATCTCTCCCATATACCTTACGTGGGTTTATCGGAGTGCTGATTACACCTTCCTGTACTAACCCCATAGCTTATCTTCTACCTCTTTACTATTTTCCTTTTCTGCTGCCATAAACTTATGGGCGTCCACAACGAGCTTTCTGCCCCTCGCTCGGTAAACCCTGTCCCGTATCTTCAGCAGTTCTTCCATGATATCCATCTCTCCATTAGAAGACAATATCTCTGGCAGTTTTGCCTGCAAGCGGGCTAATATCATCTTCTCGGTCTGTGAGTTAGGGATATCGGTCATTTCGCACAGGTGGTCATCGTCAGGATTGAATACCAAATCAGTAAGCCTCACCTGTGCCGCATCTGCCGCCCTAGCGGTTCCCTCGACATTCTGGTTCACCATGTCATCGAAAGGCTTATCGCCGTTATCCTTATGCCTTTGAGCCTCTAACGGCTTGTCAGGGTCAAATTCTTTATCTCCCATTTAAACCCCCCATGCCGTAATATGCCCGTTCAAAGCCATGAATGTCAGGTACATTATCACTCCGAGAATGATTATCAGACCGATAGTGACGAGTTGTAGATAGAAGGTATATTTTGAGTTCTTGCCACTACCACCACCAGCCAGAGCACCCTTCATGGTCTCTCCGTCAGGTTTCAGTAACGATGCCGCTATCGCAGGGTTACGTGCCGCCCTGAAAGCCTGTGGGGTCAATCCAGAGTGCGGACCAGCGTCCAGTGCCTCAAAGGTATTGGCATCAGTTTCGAGCATAAATACACGTTTGACTTCAACTTTCATGAAAGAAGGCCACCCGCCGAGCGGATACATACAGGTATATGTCTTTTTGGGGAGCTTATATTCTCCCCAGTCCTTTAGTTTATCTTTCTTTTTCATCCACATACCAGAGGGTGGCATGATAATATCCCCTTTGAGGGGTAACACTTTATCGAAACTTGTGCCATGCGCCGTAATGAAGGTGCATAATACGGCGTTATTGACAAACTTTTTGAATTGGCTGGTCTGCCAGAAGACCCATGCGAATAATAGCAAAAAACCGCCTGCTAACAATAACGGTACATAACCCATAACTCTACCACCTTTCGTCCTTTTCTTGCGAATCGTTGCCATCTCTGAGGTCGTGCTTTTTGAAACCTTCCCCTATATTACTGCCTCTAGTAGCAAGAATATGCTTTATCATACGTCCTGCTTCTACTGTGCTTCTTGTGGGGAGTTCAAAGATTTCAAAGTCGGCTCCACAGAGGCGTATTCCTTCGCTAGAGGCTTGCTCTCTGGTATTGTACTTTCCAGCACGAAAAGCTCGCCCCTGATAAGTTCCATATATCCAGAAATACGTCTGATTCGCCATAGTTGACTATTATACTGGCTGGTAGAACCTATGTCACGTCACTTGAAAAATTACATCTGCGTGAATTCGGCTGTATTATCGTCTGTCATTTGATACCTGTCACGCTTGAACTTCATCTTCGGCTTACTGCCTCTACTCTTCCCTGTGACGATAGTGATATCCATGATACCCATATCACGCTTGATAAGAGGCGGTAAATTCCCGTTCATCTTCGTTAACGTATTAAACGCACTCTTCGCTCCTGTATGTATAATCATATTAGGGAACGGAGTACGGCTGTTGATAATATCTTTCCTGCCGTAAGGAGGGTAGATGAGTTTATACATGATACCCTGTCTCCAAGCCACAGAGCCTTCCAGTTGTTTTGCAGTTAACTCTTTACTATCGCTACCTAAAATTGGCAGAATAATTTCTAGAGGTGGTTTTAGTTTCGGCTTAAATTTAGTATCCGTTGGTTTTAATTCAGTCTCTAGCCTAGATTGTATTAATTCCTGCTTCTGCGCCAATTCCTCTGTACGAGCTTGTTCCTGCGCTGTCTTTGTTTTTATACCAATTTGTGTTGCAGTTTCCGTTTGTGCCTTTACCTGTGTCTGTTCTTGAGTAGCAATATCTTCCTGTGCCTGTACTTGTTCCTGTATTTGCGCCTGTGCCTGTGCCTGAGCTTGTGTCTGAGCTTGTGCCTGCGCCAGAGCTAATTCTTCTGCCGTCTTTGTTTCTACCTGTACACCAGTAATCGTTTGTGTTCCTGTTTCTATTTGGGGCATAATTTGTATCTGTTCCCCAGTTAAAGGATTAGACATAGGAGCTGTGGTAGGCACTACTACCGCCTCAGTAGTAGGAGAAACCGATATTATCGGTTGTGCTGTTGGTACAGCAATTATCTGAATAAGGTCATCGGGAGTAATAGCTATACTATTTATTACATCGTTACTAGCCACTTCTTGTAATGAGGCTAAATCGTTATCCTCCATAAAATCAGCCTCTATTAATTTTTGTAATAAATCTGGGTTGGATATCTGAGACTCATTAATAAATTGTGTTTGTAATATATTATCTACTTGGCGGGCTAATGATAAGCACCTCTCCGGTGAAAAATATAAAGCGAATGACACTAATTTATTGTCGAGCAATAATTTAATCGCTATTGTGGGAGAAATAGAGGCATCACTAGATAATATCGCCCTAGTTTGAATTATTTTTGTACCTACTATCTTATACTGTAAGGATTCAGCAATTTGTGCGACTTTTTCTGTTTGTGCAGAGGCTTCGAGACGAGCTTGTTGCATTAAGGCTTCTCTAGTTGGTTGTTCCGCTAATTCCCGCTCCGCATATTGTTCTACAAGCGATTTATAATTATTCTGTATCTGGTTTTCCGTCCAATATTTCGCTGATTGGTCTGCGGAATTATTTATGGCACGGCTAAGACGTTCTGCCTCAGTGAGAGCTTCTCTAGCTTTTGCTCCCGCCATAAATTCCTCCGCCTCGATATCTACTAAATCTTTATATGTGGATGAAGACCTTTCGAGTCTGCTAAATTGTTTATTCCTCCTTAAGAGTTCATTGATATCTCTAAATATAGCATCCATATCCTCTAATTTAACTTCATTTAATCTAACGTTTGACCCCGGGATAGTAACTGGTTCTCTTTCCGCAACACGGACAAACCCGGGCATAGAACGTGGTAAATGCGCCGCTTCACGTGCCATTAGAGCTTCTTTTGCACTCTCTAAAGCCCTAGCTACACTCTCTGGCATCTCGACAGTATTACGAAATGCTAGTGGGTTATTTTTTATTATACCAACGTTAGTTATTAAATCATCAAGACCACGAACTCCATTAGTTCTGGCCGCTATCAGTAAATTATTAAGGTCAGCAGCGGTATTTTTTATATTATTAACCAAAACTAAATCACTCGTTCCTCCTGTTGTGCTGTATCTGTCTACGGAGGTTATGATTGGTCTCAAAGTAGTTGCATCTATCCCCGCTCTAGTATCCCTAACCACCGATGTAGCACGTAACGCATTATTAAGTGCTTCTGTTTTTCTTATTAGTGCTTCAGCCCCGATATCACCGAAAGAAGCCCTCGCCATTTCTTTAACAGTTGTTGTAGCTCCTTTCACTAATGGACCCCCAAAGAGTAATAAGCACATAAGACCATCGACAGTTAAATGTGTCGCTAACTCTGTGGGCGTCATTGACTTTGAATTTATAACCGTTCCAACGAAAGGAACTGTCATCTGGAACGGCAATGAGAATCCTAAAGTAAACAACTTCTTAGCATCCGAACTTGTTAATTCTGTAGCTGTTGGGTTTACTCCCGCCATCGTCCTTACTGTTTCTTGTAAAGTTGGTCTTATTACTGCTCCCATATTGGTGAGGGCTTGGTCTCCGAATGCTTCATATTCTTGTATCGTGGCTATAGCAAAATATGACCTATTGAATTCGTCTAGGTCTCCGCCATTCTGTATAACTTCCAGTTTTTTGTCTAAATAATCACTGACTGTAAGCCCCTTACGAGCTATAACAAGTTCTCCTGTGTCAGTATCCACATGAGGAACGCCTCTCTGTACTTCCTGTTTATGACCCACGAGGAGAATACCCTCACGGTATATCCTAAACTTGGTATATTGGTCATAATCTACAAATTTAGCCCCCAGTGTTGTTACATCATAGTCTGGGAACAGGGTCGCTACTGAATCCCTTAAAGTGGGGTTGTCCTCTAAATCTTTGGTTGTGATAACCGAAAGGGCATAAGTATTATCAATAGTATTTTTATACGGTGCTAAATCAGACAATGCTTTCTGATATCCAACTTCCTGTTGATGCACTGGCGACGAAACTTTAATGTTTTCAATATATTCTCTCTTCGCTGTATCTGTAGGTAGACTATCATACCATTCTACGCTACCGCCATATTTCGATACCATATCCCTGTCTGTAGGTAAGGCTTCCGCCACTGTAACCACTATCGGCTCTTCGGTCTTTGGTAATTCTTCAGCTTTTGGAGTCGTGACAAATACTTCATCCCCAACCACCGTAACCCCGGGGGAAGTCTTATCTGTTGGAGCGGGAGCAGGGAGAGGTGTGGCTAACGGATTTGATTGTTTAACCAGATTGGCATAATTTGTCTTTTCTTCTGGAGTAGCTAAACTATCGTACCACGGTAGACTTCCACCATATGTTGTGATAGATGCACGCTCTTCTTCATTAATAACTGGGGCTACAACAGGGATAGGGGCAGGCACAGGAGTTGGATGTGGAGCATTATTTACTCCCGCAATCATTTCGGCAACATATTTATTTATCTCTTCTGGGGTCTTGAGGGTATAGAAATATTGCGAATCCCACTTGGGGTTCTGCATCGCCTGTAAAAACTCCTCTTGAGTATTAGCTCTGGCAGGAGTGTTTTCGGCAGTAACGTAGGTATTATCCCCAACCACCGTGACCCCGGGGGAAGTATTAAGTTTTGGCTGTGTATCTTTCGGTTGGTTCACCATATATCCTCCGCTTCCTGATACCGTAACCATTAAAATTTACCACTCTTTCTACGCTTCTTGAAATACACGAAGAAACCGAGCACTATCACGATTGTACCAGCGACAATAATACCTGTTGTGCCCATGTTAATCTCCCCCCTTTCCTCGTCTAACCCTTATCAAGAGGGTTGCTAGAACAATAAAGGCGATACCGAACGGCAGTGCGGAATAGAATAGTGCCTCGGCATTAGAGAGCGTTGGCACTGATGCGATTACTACATCATGCAGTGCTTCAAATAGAGGATAAAGGAATATCCACCCCAGTCCGAGACCGAGTATCCCAAAACAAAACATACCCACAGATATTCTCATACTCATCCTCCAATCTTAACTAATCTGATAGTTTCATACATGAAGGCTACAAAGAACCCAGCGGAGAGCGCAATAAGCAGATACCTCACAATAAGGAAACTACCAGTCAGGAAGCTGTAATCCCATATTATCATCGTCCAAATAGCTTTTAGTAACATCCCCGCCCCAACAGCGATATCACCAGTAAATGGTATATATACTGTTACGCTACCATAATTAATATTAGTAAAATACTGTATAACGTCAATAATAGTGGTAGAACTACTACCAGTCATATATAACCCTTCGCCTATACTTGACAATAAGCTAAGAAGGAAAAATATACCGACCATTGCCATTACCCATCTTGGACTCATAGGTTAGCCTCCTTCCCTGCCTGCCTGATGCCATTCTTTAGCCGTCATAGCAAATACACCGAGCAGGAAGATGACGACCACCGCCATCGGCACGACATGAATAGCTCCTAATGCAACCATCATAACTAACACAATCAAAACCGTTAAGAATATACTCTTAGTACGACCATACACTATTACGCCGACAATAACAAGTAGCCCCATGCTTGTCCACATCCAGAAAGTAGGATGGGGGATAGCAGTTGTGTCGGCTATCTCGTTCCCAATGCCATAAATAGGCAGGTCTGCAAGATTTGAGTCATCAACCGCTCCCATCCAATTAGCGGGTACTACTGGAGCAGTAACAGAAGAGGATGTATTTGCTGACGGAGCCAGTGTTGTACACATTAAGGTGCTGTTGGTTGTTGAAAGGTTACCGCCGTCCATTCCCCAGAATTTATAGTAATAAGAAGTTCCTGCGGTAAGCCCCGTATGTGTATAAGAGCCTCCAGATTGATTTGTCAGGGCAGTGCCATCAGATGAATCGGTAGGGTAATCGCCCGTCTTCCATCTTATATATGTCTGTGACGAATTACCGCCTTTTATCCACGATAAATCTATGCTGGTACTGTGCGGACTGCATAATACGTTTGTAGGAGAAGTTAACGAAGATGTAGTAGAGAAATTTAACCATGAACCGTTAGTTGTATACAAACTATTACCAGCTACGGCTCTGAATCTAAACGTGGAACCGCTTTGCATAAGCGGGCTACTGCTATTTAATGGCCAGAGGAACGTCTGACCAGTAGCCTTAGATTGATTTGCCGTAACCTCGGACGTACCCCAAGCTGAGCCGTTCCATTTCGCATATTCAAAACTTACATTGCCTGTAGTTGAAGTACCCGAATCGTCCAGATAACCGTTTAATTGAGCACTTGTCATTCCGACATAAGTTGCATCTTGTGTGGTAACAACTGGAGGCGTCGGGGCGGGTAGTGTATAAGTCACTTCCAAGAACGGCTGATATCCAGCACCCTGTTCGTATGAGTAGAAGGAAATATATTCTTTGTGGTAATCCGAAAAAGGGGCTGTGTCTGATATATCTCTACTGCTTCTAACACAAAATGTAGTCGTACCAGTTAATGAAATCCAAGTAAGCCCTGTAGCCGACATCGAGATGTTGTTATATCCAGAAAGAGTCCATCCAGCGGTAGAAATATTACCACCATTACCAGACCATTGAGAATAACCGTAATCTCCCACTGTAATTGGTTGGTGTGGGATAGTAGCTGGAGTAGGAGATATTTGTAATGTTACGTAGAAATCTGTAATCGAATTATCACTAGCCCCATATAATCCTACTTTAGCCGAAGAGATATTTGCGTCATTTGGTAATGCTGAGGTATCGAAAAATAAATAACCACGATATATCCAATATATTGGTCCAGTTTGTATATATTGCCCAACTATTACGGAGGACGCAATGCCATTAACCCACGACGAATCGCTCGCATCGTGTACTGTGCTATAATCAACATCAGACCACGCATATCCATGGCCGTCATAAGAGCTTGAGATATAAGTCTCTGTCGGGTCGATGACTACAGGGTATCCCCCCTCCTTATCCACCCTATCGAATTCCGAGGATGATACCTGCTTGTACTCATTTATCACTACGACATTACCGTTGGCGTCATACGCATAAGGGGCGACCTGCCAGATGAATCCTGCGCTCTTCGTGGTATTGTCCTTTATCCAGACCGTCCCGTGCGGGTTCTCGTCAAATATCCACGTCTCCTGAACCATTCCCTCGATGACCCTGAGATGACGGACACAGATACCGTAATCCCATTCCAGAGTGTTGTTTCTGTAGTTGGAGTTCACTGGGTCAATGTCTAATATCTCCGCCCCCCTCTTAGCCGTATATTCCGTACTGCCGACATACACCGTGGGGTTCCATGTTAGGGTCTGTCCCTGATAAGTCGTTGATACCGCCCTGCCCTCGACGGTAAGAGAAAATATATTATCCTCGATATAATAAGTGCCAGTTTTATCGTCATGATGCCAAGCGCAATCGAGAACAGACCCGTCGTCGTTATATTTCGGAGCAGAATATATACGAGCGGTGTATTCCCGTTCCTTACCCCTGTTTGTAATAGACTGGTTGCCTGTGAATCTCGTGTCGGTATTGTTATCTAAAACCTGAACGGAATTGATATTCGGTGTTCCCCCTTGGTCAGCCAGAACAGGAGAGGGCAATAAAGGAGATAAAAGGGCACTACCCATCACAAAGATTGTTGTTATTAAAGCTATCCGCTTAATTATATTAATCATGGTTATCCCGCTTCCCTACCCGCCTGATGCCATTCTTTAGCTATTAAGGCGAATACTCCGAGTAAGAAGATGGCTACTGCTAACAGTGGCACTACTTTCAGCACTCCCAAGGCGACCATTGCAACCGTCGCAAGTAAAACTGTTAAGAATATACTCTTGGTACGATTGTATATTAATATACTGGCGATGATAAGGAATCCCATACCAGACCACATCCAGAAAGTAGCATGGGGAATACCAGTAGTATCGGCTATCTCATTACCGATACCGTAAATAGGGAGGTCTACAAGTTTTGAATCATCTATAGCTCCTGCCCAGTTAGGCGGGGATACAGCCGTAGGTAAAGCCGATTCATTTGCTCCCGGAGCCAGTGTGGTACACATAAAGGTGCTATTGGTCGTTGAGACAACCGTGCCGTCTAATCCCCACAGGCGGTAATAATAAGAAGTTCCTGATGCCAACCCAGTATGCGTATAAGAGCCTCCTGATTGATTAGGTAGCGCAGTGCCATCCAATATATCAGTAGGATAGCTACCAGTCTTCCATCTTATAGATGTATTAACTGAATTCACGCCTTTTGTCCACGATAAATCTATACTGGTACTATGCGGGTTACATAACATATTTGTAGGCGGATATACAGTAGTTGTGGTCGAGAAGTTAATATATGCGCCGTAAACCGCACTATGGCTATTACCAGCTAACGCTCTAAAGCGATACGTGGAACTGTTCGCTAACCCAGATAAATCATTAAAGAATGTCTCTCCCGATACTTTTGATTGATTAGCAGTGGCTACGGCGGTTCCCCACGCAGAGCCGTTCCATAATGAATATTCAAACCCTACATTACATGCTTCTCCTCCGTCAGAACTTAAAAGACCGTTAAGCCTAGCTGATGATACAAGCACATAAGTGGCTGAGTTGGTCGTAACGGCTGGGTCGGTGACATCAATGCCAAAATTGGCTGAAATTGAAGCGTTTGCGGTCACTGTGATAGTAGTTGTTGGGTCGTTAACGTCAAGGATTCCTCCCGTATCTCCCGTCCAATTTACAAAGTGATAGCCAACATTCTCTGTCGCTACGAGATTTACCACATCTCCGCAATTATGAGGATACACGCTCTCCCCCGGGGTGGTAACATTACCATTGGCTCCAGAAGCAGTAGTAAGATTATATACATATATGGCGAAGTTTGCTGTGAAACTCAGGTTTGAAGTTACATTTGTTTCTCGCCTTGGGTTGGTTGTAGATGCGTCACTCCAGTTAACGAAATGATAACAGGCGTTAGGTGACGCCAACACCCACGAACTATCATCTCCATAATCCACCGTCTCTGGCCAAGAACCATTAACGCTCCCTCCCGCACCTGCGCTGTATGTTACTGTGTGGGTATCAATGGCGAAATTGGCTGTGAAGCTCAAATTTGTTGCTACATTTACTTCGTGCCGTGGGTTCGTTGTAGATGCATCACTCCAGTCCACAAAATGATAATGGAGATTAGGTGTAGCCAATACCCATGAGCTATCATTACCATAATCTACATTCTCAGGCCAAGAACCGTTAACACTTCCACCCGCCCCAGCGATATAAGTGACTGTAAGTACGTTCGGAGCAAAGTTAGCTACAAAAGATAAGTTCGTTGTTACGTTCACTTCATGACGTGGGTTCGTTGTGGACGAATCGTTCCAGTTGACAAAATGTTGCCCGCTATTAGGTGAAGCCAATACCCATGAGCTATTATCACCACAGTTTAAATTCTCAGGCCAAGAACCGTTCACCGTGCCACCTGCGCCCGCACTATATGTTACTGAAAGAGATGATAATGCAAAATTAGCGGTATAGCTGAGATTTGAAGTTACATTTACCTCGTGACGTGGATTGGTAGTAGAGGAGTCAGACCAGTTAACAAAATAATAACAAGCACTAGGTGACGCCAGTACCCACGAGCTATTGCTTCCACAATTTACATTCTCAGGCCAAGAACCGTTCACGCTACCACCTGCCCCAGCACTGTAAGTCACAGTGCTGACGTTAATGGCAAAGTTGGCAGTATAACTCACGTTTGATGTTACATTCACTTCTTGCCTTGGATTTGTCGTAGATGCATCACTCCAGTTTACAAAGTGATAGCATGAATTAGCTGTCGCTAATACCCATGAGCTATTGCTTCCGCAGTTCACATTCTCTGGCCAAGACCCGTTTATGCTCCCGTGTGCTCCCGCTCCATAAGTCACTGTCTTAACATCGACAGCAAAATTGGAGGTAGCTGTTTTATCACCAGTGCCCATATGAATGTGGGTAGATGCAGAGTTTACGTTATCAATGTCTGAAGTATTACCTGTCCAGTTCACAAAGTGATAACATGCGTCTGCTGTTGCCGTTATATCTACAGATTCATTAGGAATATAATTAAATTCTCCCTCCCCCGGGTTAGACACATTACCACCGCTTCCAGATGACGTAGTTAGATAAACATTTGTATCTGGGACGGTATAAGTTATCTCTAAAAATGGCTTATATCCAGCACCTTGTTCATTGCAATATATCCCTACATATTCAGAAAAGGAAGGTGCGGTGCTAGATATATCCCTATCACTTCTAACACAAAATTTAGTATCTCCTGTTAGGGAAATCCAAGTAAGTCCTGTAGCTGACATCGAGATGTTATTGTATCCGACTGTAGTAAATCCTGCGGTAGAGAGGTTCCCCCCATCTCCAGACCATAAACTGTAATTATAATCTCCACTATCAATCGGTTGATGTGGATAGTCAGTATCAGATGATGTCTGTAATGTTATATTAAAATCTACAGTAGTAGAATCACTAGCACCATATAATCCAACTTTAGCTGATGATATATTCGCATTGTCTGGTAATGCCGATGTATTGAAGAAAAAATAATCCCTATAAATAGTATAGTCTTCACCTCCGGGGTGTTTTTGCCCAAGCCAAGCTATAGCACTTGTATCATAAACCGTAGCAAGAGTTGCGTCATGTGCTGTAGTATAATTACTGTGTTCTTTCTTAATATATCCATCATATGCATTTGAATAATACGTTTCGGTTATAACAGTCACATTTAATGTAAAGTTGGCAGTATAACTGAGATTAGATGTCACATTTACCTCGTGACGAGGATTAGTCACAGAGGTATCTGACCAATCAACGAAGTGATAATTGGCATTGGCTGTTGCCAGTACCCACGAGCTATTACTTCCGCAGTTTACGTTTTCTGGCCATGAACCGTTTACACTACCATGTGCCCCTGCTGAATAAGTTACTGTCTGTACGTCAATAACAAAATTTGCAGTGAAACTGAGATTTGATGTCACATTTACTTCTTGCCTTGGGTTGGTTGTAGATGCGTCACTCCAGTTAACAAAGTGATAGCATGAGTTATTGGTAGCCAATACCCACGAGCTATTGCTACCGTAATTGACATTCTCTGGCCAAGAACCGTTGACCGTGCCACCAGCCCCAGCAGAATAAGTAACAGTCTTTACATCAATGGCGAAGTTAGCGGTATAACTGAGATTAGATGTCACGTTCACTTCGTGGCGTGGGTTAGTAGTGGACGCATCACTCCAGTTCACAAAGTGATAATTGGCGTTCGGTGAGGCAAGTACCCACGAACCGTTACTTCCACAGTTTACGTTCTCAGGCCATGACCCGTTCACACTTCCACCCGCCCCAGCACTATATGTCACCGTCTTGACATCAATAGCGAAGTTGGCGGTAACTGATTTATTTCCTGTCCCCATATGGATATGAGTAGATGAGGCATTTACGTCGTCTATGTCCGTAGTATTCCCTGTCCAATTAACAAAGTGATAACAAGCGTCTGCTGTAGCTGAGATATTTACGGATGTATTTGGACTATAAGCATACGGGCTTCCAGCCTCCCCGGGGTCAGATACGTTACCATGGGTGTCGGAGGCGGTGGTAAGATAAATATCACCTTCAGGGATAGTATAAGTCACTTCCAAGAACGGCTGATACCCAGCCCCTTTTTCATAAGTACAGGTGTCGATATATTCATCCCCAGTTGGTGCAGTGCTCGCTATATCATTACTGCTCCTAATAAGGAGCTTTGTAGTTCCTGTTAATGAAATCCAAGTAAGCCCCGTAGCTGTCATCGAGATATTATTATATCCAGATAAATTAAATCCAGAAGTGGAAATATTACCTCCGTCTCCAGAGTAAAGGCTACAATTATAATCACCGACCACCATCGGCTCATGTGGATAAGATGAGTTAGAAGATACCTGCAACGTTATATTAAAATCTGTAATCGAATTATCACTAGCCCCATATAATCCTACTTTAGCCGAAGAGATATTTGCGTCATTTGGTAATGCTGAGGTATTAAAAAATATACCACTTCTATATATACTCCAGCAAGTACCGCTTGCATTTTGTTGCCCTGTGTGCTTGAACTCAAACCCATCCCAAGCCATTACAGCTGATGTAGCATCGTGCACCGTGGTATAATTCACAACGCCATAAGCATATAACTCAGCGTCATAAGAGCTTGAGATATAAGTCTCTGTCGGGTCGATGACTACAGGGTATCCCCCCTCCTTATCCACTCTCTCGAACTCCGAGGACGAAACCTGCTTGTACTCATTTATCACTACGACATTACCGTTGGCGTCATACGCATAAGGGGCGACCTGCCAGATGAATCCTGCGCTCTTCGTGGTGTTGTCCTTTATCCAGACCGTCCCGTGCGGGTTCTCGTCAAATATCCACGTCTCCTGTGTCATTCCCTCGATGACCCTGAGATGACGGACACAGATACCGTAATCCCATTCCAGAGTGTTGTTTCTGTAGTTGGAGTTCACTGGGTCAATCGCTAATAATGTTGGTGCTCCCTTAGCAGTATATTCAGTGCTACCCACCATAACTATAGGGTTCCAGCTTAATGTTTGTCCTCTGTATTCTGTCGTTATTGCTGTACCGACAGCCGTGAGAGAGAATATATTATCCGTTATAGAATATACCCCAGACTTAGAGGCATAATGCCATGAGCAATTTACCTTCGTGCCATCGTTATTATATACTGGAGCGGAGTATATACGAGCGGTATATTCGTAGACCTCACCTTTATTCGCACTGAGGTAACTGCCTTTATATGTCGTATCAATATTATTACTTAATACAGATACCGTGCCTACTACTTTAGCAGGAGTAGAACTCCCTGTATCTGCGCCCACGGAGATAGAGGGTAAAATAATGGCAGAGATTACCAGCATTAAGGAGAGGGTCGCTATAATGCGTGTGATTTTATTGACAGGGAGCCACCTTGTATTCACAATCACGCTCCCTTGTCCAGTATACGCTCCTTGATAGCCAGAACGATACCTACGCCTATCATCACTAACAATAACGCTACTGGGATAAGACCCGCTAACATACCGCCAATGACCACCAACACTCCGAGAGCGGCACCTGCTCCGAAATGTCCGAGAGAGACACTGAAGCCTGCCACAACGAGGAATAAACAGAGAACGAAGAAACCGCCTGCCCATCTTCCTGACAGATGGACGATAGCACCAGCATCATTAAATATCGCCGCTATGGTTGGACCAACGGCAGTTTCCCAATCATCTAAGCTACTCTGGAGCGCATCTGTATAAGTGGATGTGCTGATGTTGCCGATAGGTGATACCGTAATGTAGAATAAATCTGGTCTAACAACGGAAAGCTGGTAGATACCCGTATCGAAGATTGGACCACCGAGAAGATTCAGCACATCCCCATGCTCTGATGTAGTAATAGTGTATCCGTCTGTGACACCATCATATATCGCCATTGTTTTAGCTTGATATATACACCAACCGTCAAGACTTGCCATGGAGTTGCCTACCCAATTGCTACCAGTAATGTAGCTAGAGGCATTTACTGAAGTATTACTGTTTTGTAGAATTCTGACGGAATAGTTGGCGTTGCCCCATTCTAGGGCACTCGTTGCTACTGGACCAAGATAGATGCCCTGTGGTCGCATCCCCCAAGCCTTCAGAGGATTAACTGCAACTACTGTACCAGCGGCGTTTAAGAGTTCAATTGACCAATAGCTGGCTGGGTTGTAGCTGGGGTAATAAGGGGCTTCAGAACAGTTATAGGCGACGACTACAAGCCAATCGTCTGCAACGATAAAATCGCTATAAACGTTTACCGATGTAATCTCAGGGGAATCGGCAGAGGCAATCCCAGATGTAGTAAAGACAGATAGCACTGCCACTGCCATAATGACCAGTAATAATGCAATATTCTTAGCATATAGCATACCACTATTCCCCAGACCTCTCGTGTTTCATGAAGAAATATTTAGCGTCAGCACTGGCTTTACTCTTTGTCTCTCTGTCTTGTGTAACATTAGCTAGAGATTGGAGTGCTCTACCAGTCTTTAGGTAGTTTCCTCTGCGGGAAGCTAATGCCGCTCGGCGTCTCTTCGATTGCCCGTCTTCCTTGCTCCAGTTCAGAGACTTACCCGCATGAAACCATTGACCCTGTTGTCTTTTCCTTTTTGATACGGGCATATTCCACCTCTTTATTATATCCCAAGGACTAGGGCTTTTATCACCACAAAGCTCACGATGCCGATGATAGTCGCACCCAGTAATATTATTATGGCGGAAACGGTGTTCACCTCACCGATGCCCTTTAATGCCAAGACGACAACTGTAATGGCTATTAGTAACGGGATTATGATTTGCATGACGCTCGTGCCCGGGTCGGTAGGAGTAGCGGGAACTGCTGGTCCATACAAACCATACATTATGTTATCATCTGTGGTCGTGCCATACAAGAAGCCCAAATCTGCCGTTCCAGCAGGGTCATAGATGTATTCTGACATGGTAGATACTAACGGTATATTCACATCTGTATATACACTTGCGATACCGTCCCAATCACCAGTAGAGGCGGAGAAGTCATTGGAGTAAACCCCCGTAGACAGTGCTTCCATATTCCACCCTGAATACACCAGATTATATGTATAATCTCTTATCCCCATAGCACCTACATATAAGGAAGCCCACCCACCTTCGCCAAAGTTACGAGCATATAAGCCACTACTGCCCCAAGCATCAGACTCGTTTCCTCTCCTATTAAATAAGGTGCGGTATTCTGCGCCATCCGTTTGGCTACATTGAATAGCTACGTCATTACCATTTATCCCCGTAGCGATGGAAACTGCATTATAGTCCCATTCAAAACTTGATGGCAGATACCAACCACTTGTGTCAATATCGTACAAGGTATCTTTTATCCAATCACTGCCATTATAGTTCACATTTAACTGTGAGATTTTCCAAACACTACCATTATAATCCGCATATTGTACAGATATATTATTATCGGCATAAAGTGGGATAACAGACCCGTACATTGCCTCTTCCCCTGTTTCTGATATGTTATACATTGGGAAGCCTGTATCGGGAGTCCATGGGTTACCCGCACAATTAGCCGTACTTGTTACATATACATCACTGACTCCATTACTTACATTCCCCCAAGTAATAAAGTCTTGGTCGTCGTTATTTACACAAATCGTGGGATTCCGATAGGAATAGTTCGCCACACCTGCGACAGCAGTTACCCAAGAGCCATCTATAGTAAGAGTATGGGCGACCGCATCAACTACATACTTGGCGAACACGATATCGCTACTATTAATAGAAGAATTAACTACTACAAAGTGCACAGTCTCATCGGCGGGATGATACCAGAGGTCGAATTGACCACCTACTGTCTCTGCGGGGAGGGATACGTTATCGGCATCACAAACATGAATAGGGCTACCATAAGCGACCCAAGTAGTCCCATCATCAGACCAAGAACATGCTATTACATCAGCGGCAGTTTGGTAAAATACCCAATGCACTCCCTCTGCTGTAAAGCTATGATGTTGAAATGGGGAACCTAACCCATCTTCTGCGGCACTCGCAGCAACAATGGAAACAGACACGGGAGTTTCCGCATACGCAATGCCAACAGGCAACATCAAGCAGGCAATTAAGATGCCTGCCAATAATACCTGTAGACCTCTGAGCACCTTCAGTTTCTTCATTTGGATGACCTCCGTTTTATTTTTCCTCTAGCATCTCTAAAAATATAAATGATACCATTGAGGGGGAGTGGCTTTGGTCTCCCCCAAAATGCTTCGAGGTTTCGTCTTATTCGGTCATCTTCTGAAGACCAATGAAGACTACGATGACTGCCATAATAGCTATGGACAGTGGGAGTAATGTCCTCATGATGGTTACTTCAGCGGTGCTCCAACCTGACGTATCCAGACCGTCCACTAGGGCACGGACTGTGATGAACGCCACGACGGAGACGATGGCTCCGAGCATTCCTTGGATAATTCGTCCTATCATGTTTCTTCCCTCATAAGGCTGACCGCCTCCGTTTCATAAAACATTTTTAACAACTTTCGCCTGACTACTCTGTCATCTTCTGAAGACCGATGAAGACCACAACCACTGCCATAATTGCTATGGCCAGCGGGAGCAATGTCCTCATGATGGTTATTTCAGCAGTGCTCCAGCCTGACGTATCCAGACCGTCCACTAGGGCACGAACAGTGATAAACGCCACGACGGAGACTATTGCGCCGAGCATTCCCTGTATAATTCTTCCTATCATGTTATCTCACTCATAAGGCTGACCGCCTCCATAAAAAATAGTGACATAAAAACTATTTCCGATGTTTCACGTATACCTTGCGCCCTTTGCGGATGCGATACTTTCCGCCTTGTTTGCCCGTGTGAAGTTTCCCTTTCTTAGCCATGGCTCCGTCCTCCTAGTGGCAGACCACCACAAATAGAAGAAGGTCAGCAGATGGGTGTTGCGCCATCTCCTGCCCCTCAACTCTACTATTGCGTTTCCGCTTTATCAACTAAAGATTTTCATTGAGCTAACCGCTCCTTTACAGTCGCTCAATATACCACTATTTTACCGCTCTGTCAAGACCCTTACGGGCTGGTTTTAAACCACCAAGCATCCATGTCTTTAGCCCCACATGAACTTACAGCAACCACTTTCCAGTAATAGTATGTGTCTGCCGTAGGCGCAGGGAAGGCATAGAAGTGCACTGGAGCCGAGATATTAGTCCGCAATGTCATAGATGCGGAATCAGTGCCAAACCAGAATTCGTAATGGTCTGCGCCCGTACATGTAGTCCATTGGAACATTACGCTACCACTGGCGACAGCCATATTGCCGTTTGTTGGTGTTGACACTGTTGGCTTCTGCACGGTACATGGCGTTGGGGTCGGCGTCGGTGTTGCTACCGCAGTTGGGGTTGGTGTCGGTGTCGCCGAAGCATTAGGAGTTGGTGTCGGCTGAGCCTCAAGAGCCGTTATCCGCAATGTGAGCATGGATATATTGGCATTCAATGCTGCTATACCTGCGTTATATACAGACATATTAACACCAGATGCATTGATAGCCTCAAGGGTCGTCACCCTATTCGTTAGCCCCGTGAGATTTGTGTTTATAGTGGCTATCGCTGGGGATAATGCGTTTAGGCTTGTTAACGAATTCTCCAATGCCAGTATGCGGTTTGTTAGAGCCGTTACGTTTGCGTTTAACTGTTGCAATGGGGTGAGTGCAACTGAGGTATTGGAAGTCCCAGTGGTCTTTCCTGAGCAACCCACCGTCGCAGACATCGTTAAGACTGCCACTAAACAGAGGGCTACCAGAGACCACTTACTCCACCCCCGCCACTTTTTTAATTTCCCCATCTTTGTACCTCCTTTAGTAAAGATTACCGGATTATTATTTGAAAGCCATAATTGCCAAGATTGCAAGCACAACGATGAATATACCGAATACCCATCGACGCCATCCCTTGGCTAGTTTAATACCTGCCATACTACACCTCCTTTAAGGATTTGACAATAACTGTAGCATATAAAATAAAACATTGCATCTCACCTGAAAAATATTTATCACTGACCGTTCCCATACCACTACCGTACTACTACCGTACCATTACGTGAATATTCCGTGAATAGTAGCGGAGGAGTATCGGAATAATATCGGGGGACTCCTGTAATATTCATGTAATAAACTGTTACCTTTCCTATATAAGCAATGGAATGGTCACGGAATACGGTTATCAGATATGATAACAAATTGATACCAACTAAAATTTCATCCGCTTCTGTTAAGGGGATTGACAAATGTAATTTTCTATGCTATAACTGTCCCTGACGGTAAAAAAGAGTAAGGAGAAAAACGTGAAAGAAAAAGAACAACCTCTAGTAGACTACACATGTAAATATTGTCATAAATTATTTAAGGTAAAGCAGGGAAGCCAAAAGAAATATTGCCCCGAATGTTTATCTAAGGTTGTTGCTAGAGAGATTTCTACAACAAAGGAGAGCTAAAATGGCTAACCCACAAGTAGAAAAGGGACATACTAAAATTGCCAATGAAATATTAGAACAATTAATGCGGATATATCTCGCTCCTAATCAATGGCAAGTGCTTATGTGTATTATCCGTAAGACATATGGATTTCAAAAGAAAGTCGATTATATTACCAATTCCCAAATTGTAGAAGCAACTGGTATGCATAAATCTCATGTTTCTAGGGCATTACATTCACTTGAAATTATGAATTTAATTACACGTAATGGTAAAAATATAGGCTTCCAAAAAGATTGGGAAAAATGGCAAAAATTATCAAAATTAATAACAAATAAGTTGCCTGAACTGGTAACAAATAAGTTGCCTGAACTGGTAACAAATGAGGAGTTGCCTGAACTGGTAACTTTAAACGAGGAGTTGCCTGAACTGGTAACAAAAAATAAGGAGTTGCCTGAACTGGTAACTTTAAACGAGGAGTTGCCTGAACTGGTAACAAATGAAAAGTTACCAAAGATGCAACTAAAGTTACCAGATACGACAACAAAAGTTACCAGCGCACTCGTCACACAAAAGAAAAAAGAAACTATACAAAAGAAATATATATATAGTCTTTTTTTAAAATTCTGGGGAACTTACCCCCGGAAGGAAGCGAAAGAAAAAGCTCGGCAGGTTTTTGTAAAAATTAATCCGTCAGAGGAATTATTAGAGACCATACTTAAGGCAATAAAACTTCAACAGCAAACCCCACAGTGGGTGGAGAACGGCGGTAAATTCATTCCCCTACCCGCATCATGGTTAAACGGCAAACGGTGGGAGGATGAAATACCAACAGCGAAGATATCGGCGTCTCCAGAAGACAAGAGATACAGCGTTGAGGATTACCTGTCTAAAGAAGCACCTGAAGTTAAAAACAACGGTCATACCCCAGTAGTAAAACCAGCGAAGGAGGAAGCACATGGGTGATATTATCATCGGCACGCTAATCGGGTATTTCTGTAGCATGTATGTCTGCAACAAGGACATACGGGATGCCGTGAATCGGTTCTGCCGGGTCAAGCCAAAGACAGAGCCAAAAGAAACCAGTGACATCCCTGTGGTTATCGGTAGCGACGGGCAACTTTACGTCAAAGTATCAAATCTGGCGAAAGGAGGATAACATGACTGAACTTATAATCGGCGTAGTTATCGGGTTATTCGCTGGTTTTTACGCCAGCAACAAAGGGCTGAGAGACAAAGTCAATAAGCTCTTCTCAAAGAAGCACAAAGAAGAAGCGAAGGAAGAGCCGAAAACCAAGTCAAGAAAATCTGCGAAGTAAGGAGACGGGGATGAAGATACAAGAGAGAATCCACGAGTTTAAAACAGGGGGTATAAGGCAAAATCGCTACGGAGATTCCGATGTGGACGGTGTGAAGAAGGGGTCACTTTTACAATGGCTGGGTGCGACACTGATGGGCATTTTTGTGTTCGCAGGTATTCGTCTCTTAGTCGGAGGTTTAGATACTTCTGGATGGAGTGATGCTGAAATCACTATCGTGAAGACACTTATTCCCCTCGCATTAGCGATTATGGCAATCGTGGCAGTCTTATCTGGTTGGAGAGAGATAAAAAGAGACGGAAGGAGAGAAAAATGAGAGTACATGAATTTAGGGCAAAAGATAGGCTGACAGAGCAGTGGATAACCTCTGACGGATGCGGATGGTTCGAGTTCTGGAAAAAGTGGCAGGCAGGCAAATTTATATTCAACACCGTGACAGAGGGGATAGGTCTGAAAGATGCGAAGAGGCACAAGCTCTATGAAGGCGATATCCTGCTCTGGCCTGAGACTTGGATGTATGGCGAGCAATACGGCGTCATCGAGTGGAGGGTAAACGGCTGGTATTTCAGGAACGGAGTAGTCAGATGGCTCCTTGATAAAAACATGAGGGCTGTCAGGGCAGGAAATATATTCGACGACCCTGAGTTGCTGATAATGGAGTATGTCAGTGAGTAAATTCGTCATAATCCTGATACTCATCCTCACGATATTGCCACCTCTGGTGTATCACTACCAGTATCCCAGTTGTGGGGATGACAGTCTGTTCCACATGCAACGTATAGACCAGATACAGCAGAATGGGATACATGTCGAGGACAGCAGGTACATCGGGCAGAACTACACTTGGATGGTGCTTCTGCCCTTTGGAGACACAGATTACAGCTTTGTGTGGTTCAACTGGATAGCTCTCGGAATAGCGATGTTCTCGATTTACTGGTTCGGCAATAAACTGGCGGGGAAACAGGCGGGTCTTGTCATGTTATTTTGCGCCGTTTTTATTTCCCAGTCTTTTCTCAATTTTTTCCACAACGGCACGATTTATAACATCATAAGCCTTTATATTATCGGTCTAGGCGGGGCATTATGCCTGCTCAGGTGGCTTGAAAGGGGTAGACCATACTACGCCATCACTTCGCTCCTTTTATGGGCACTGTTGGGCATTTATCATTCTTCGACTGGGGTGGTTACGGCGACCAGTATTTCCCTGTTTTTAGTGGGGTATATTTTGGTCATGTTGAAGAAAAAAGACTACCAGAAAGTCAAAAGGGTGGTGGTTTATTTCTGCTGTTATCTGGTTGCGGGCATAATGGTTCCTTACTTCCTCAACCCCGAATTACACAGGTTAATCAATCAAATCGTTGGAGGTCAATTAAACGGTCAATTGGCAATGAACACCCCAGAGCTTAGCCCCAACGGTCAGTTGTCAGCGATGTACTGGATATTCAAAGTTTGGTCTCCGTGGATTGCGATACTAATGACCGTTTCGGCATTGATAATCTACAAATACAAGGCGAAGGTTAATATCAAGTTGGTCTGCCTCTTATTGTCATACTGCGTAGTGCTTTCTATCGGGGCATTCACCGCTCTATTCTACGACACACATAGGTTTGGTATGGACTTGGCGGTTATGGCTTCGTTGTTAGGGGGATACCTGATAGCAGTGGCGATAAAGGCACGTAATGCCAAGAAATATACTATCGCTGTCTGGGGAACGCTGGTATTATCGGCGATACCCGCTTTTATATGGCTCTTATCGTTTAATAACTCAATGACTCCAGCGGATTTAAAGGCGATAGAGTACATGAACACCCTGAATGGCAGTACATTCACCACCAGTAGCCAGATACAGCCGATGATTTACACACGGTTCACCA
>Ga0247841_10004568_pt1 | contig 23577 bp, 21 predicted proteins | sample LaCruzMarch2015__2_FD_192410 | JGI IMG/M metagenome (GOLD analysis project Ga0247841, IMG submission 192410) | Freshwater microbial communities from meromictic Lake La Cruz, Castile-La Mancha, Spain - LaCruzMarch2015_18m | ecosystem: Environmental > Aquatic > Freshwater > Lake | place: Spain... | reverse complement strand
AAAATCCCTGTCAAACCGCTTATGCTTACGATTCTCCCCATCCATTGGACACCTCCTGTGGTTTTAAGGCTGGTGTTTATACTACCACCACTCCTTCTAAGTGTCCACTTTTTCGGGGGAAGATCATTACTTGTGATTACTAGAGTTATGTAAAGTGTCTGCTTATTATACTGGCTACAGGGACAACTGCAATCTTAATTTCTCACACGGTACAAACTATTAAATTTCCTATTCGAACGATATGATGTACACTAAAAATTCACTCTGACCCTATTTTCTACTTTTTCTTTCTCATTCCTTTCATAAATATGAAAATGCCAAAAACAACTATCAACTCCGAAATTATTAAAAAATTGCTGGAAACACAAATTACGTTTTTCTTTAAACTTATTGATAAGCGACTAATTTCGCAATTATACTTACTGGGTAACAATTTAAATAATACATAATGGTTACCGTTCGAAATTATTTTAAAGGGGGGTGTATTAATAATGCTGCTTCCATTTTTTTCTAAAGTCGCTCCTTTTATATATCCACCCGACGACCAAACATTATTATTTATTTCATCAACAATTTTAAAGTTAAATTCGGAATATAGCTTCCCTTTAAAATTAACGCTAATAGAAACACTATAATCATCCCTTACCGACAAATAAAAAGGCCCTAAATTATTTTCTTTGAAAATAAACGGCGATTGAATATCTGTTTTAAATATGCTTTCGCCGGTAACAAAATCTGCTGCGACTATAATAATGAAACAAATTATTCCAAAAAATATAAGAAAAATACCTTTTTTTCTCATATATTATACTCCTCGCATTTTTTATTCAACACTTATAGATGCTCCACCACCCACAAGACTAAGATCTACTTTAAAACCTCCAGTTTCACTTGTTGCTACATCTACGAATGAAAAAGAATCTAAGTTAAAATAGGTCGATGTGGGACGAATAAACCCTTGGTTCGTCCATATGTTTTTACCAAATTCTATGCCCTTACTAAATCTACCCAAAGAAAATGCTGCTCTAACCCCATTCTCACCATTACTATTTCCAAAAAAAGATAGCTCTATATTATTTATATATTATTTATAGACACTTTACATAACTCATTTAAAATAAAGAAGTTATGAATTTAATACAATAGCTGTAGGAACATTACCTTTTCGCCTGGGGATATATCTACCCTGCTCACAAACCAATCTAGCCTTAAATTCTGCGCTGCCTATAGGCGATTCATTTTCTTTAAACATTATTTCTTCCTGTTCTTCGAATGTTTTTAGAAATTCTGAGTAGTTTTTTCTTCGCTCAGCTATATCTTTTCCAAATGATTCAAAGCATGGATCTTCAGTAGTTAAATTATCAGATGCACCTATGCAGTAAAACCTTGCGCTTGAGTATTCGTATTTTTCGGCAAAATTAACTATTTTTGCCTTGACCGGATTTCTTTCGATATATCTTCCGCATGATAAAAGATATCTTTCTTTCTCGATAGGCTGAGACTTAAATCTTCCCTGCCAGATATGGCCGCCTAAATTGTAATTCTTTTGATAATAATATACATATGACCTTGCAACGCCTGCCATCATCTTAGAAAGCTTCTCAGGCTCTCTTATCTCAAGCAATATATGATAATGATTAGGCATGATAATCCAGTGATATATTGACGCTTCAAATCTATTGGAATAATCTGATAAAAGATCAATAAAATACTCATAGTCTTTTGGCATATGAAATATATCATCGCGCCTGTTGCCGCGGTTTATTATATGATATATCAAAGAACCTTGTAACTGATGTTTCCTTGCTATGGCTGGCATATTTTATATATTAATATTATATTTATAATTCCTTGAAATTATTATAGTTATGTAAAGTGTCTGCTTATTATATTATTAAAAAATTCACTCTGACCCCTTTTTCTTACCTTTTCTTATTAAACTATATTGGCTACAAGGAAAACTGCAAAGCTAAATTCTCAGACGGTACAAGTTATTCATCATTTTCTTAATGACATACAAAAAAAATCAAAATTTATAACTATACCCAATATAGAAAGAAAAATCCAAAATAATATTATCTTGGGCTTAGAACTTTTGGGTATATCAATAATATATAAACTCAAAACTATAATTCCAAATATAGAAGTCAATATATATAAAAAAGGAAATTGACTATATTCTGAAACAAGAAATGGCATTGCTAACAGAGGAAGCAGGAGCTTTGGGTATAAAAAATCTTTGGTCAAACTAGAAAATGTCAAATTTTCAGTAAAAATTTTTTGTTCTGCTTGTGGCCATTTAGAAATAAAAACGTATCCTATGGTAGTAAAAAATGCAACAATTATAACAAGAACAATTAATGGCAGATTTAAAAAATACAACAACGCTCCTATTAATGCTAATCCGATTGATATTAAAAAAATTAATGGATAAGTTTTCATCTTGTCCCACCTTGTTGTCTAATTGCAGTATCTTCTATTTTTACTCCAGCATAATAAGTTGCTGTTCCAGCACCCATAGTAGCCCATGCCGCTTTTCCATACATATCTGAAAAAGTAATAAGAGGAATGCCTATTTCTGGAGATCCGCTTAATGTTATAATAATACCTCCCATTTCTCCCAATGTGGCTACAGCCTCACTGGCAAGACCTGATATAAACATTTTTCTACCTGCATCCTGAAGCTCATATGCTATCTCTGGTACTTGAGGTGCACCTGCAAGCAATAAATCACTTCCTATACTTCCTGCCATTCCATTCTCAGCCGCCTGCATTCCTCTTGTAGCTGATATCATACCTTCTCTTGATGTGCTTAATGCTGACTTCAAATTCGCTATTCGTTGTTCTCAATTAAATTGTACCGTCTGCCGTTTTAAGATTACACCTGTCCCTGACGGCAAGATTAAAGGTGTCCCCTGCTAAAAAAATATCAAAAATAAATGCATAAAAATCGACTCGGGCTACGTCTTATATAGTAGGAGGTGATGAATATGTCAAGAACATCAAGAACTCTTATAGAATGCGCCTGTTACCATATAATAACCAGGGGTAACCAGCGGCAAAAAGTATTTAAGAACAACGATGACTACGATAGATATATAACAACCTTGAAAAAGGCTAAGAAAAAGTACAATATACTGCTTTATTCATATTGTCTTATGCCAAACCATGTACATCTGTTGATAGAACCTGAGTCTTGTATTAGCTTATCAGGCTTTATGCATTGGCTAAGCCGAGGATATACGGCTTATTTCAACGCTAAATATATAAAAGTAGGCCATTTATGGCAAGGCAGATTTAAGAGCAAACCCATAGTTAAAGGCCAATACCTGATAAACTGCGCTGAATATATAGAAGCTAACCCTGTTAGGGCTAATATAACAACCGATATTTCAGGATACCCTTGGAGTAGCTATAAAGAAAGATGTTTATCAACAGCTAAGTATATCTTAGATGAAATACTGATAAAAGATACTGATATCAAAGAACGGGGACAGGTTTCCCGCTAAACTCCACTAAATACTATTCTTGCAAGATCCCGCCAATGGCGGGATAATCTTGACTACAGAGACACGTACAAAACTAATTCTTCAGACGGTACAATTTACCATTATCTTTACCGGAAATTTTTTATTTCTTCTTTATAGTTATCAAATAATCCAACTTTTCGTAAAGACTTAAAATATTCGTTGTATCGTTTAACATCGAAACCGCTTTTGATTTCGGAAAGTTGGAATTTATTATATCTTGAATCAAATTCTTCCGTTCCCTCTTTAAAGCTTATTCTTAATTGATGATATATTATTATATTTTCCATGATTTTAATGCTTGCGTTTCTATATCTAACACATTCTTCTGGACAAGATAATACTTTTAGTTGTTTTATGGCTTGCTCTGTTATCATAATTGCCTCTTTCGGATCTGAATAGCCATATTTCGATAGCGGCTGAACACATCTCGTATTAAATACTTTGTCAAATATTGTGGATGCTTTTTTAAGATATTCTACTACATTTTTTTGTTCTTCGGTTAGATTTGTGGTAACTTTCCATTCAAACCATTTACTAAAATCAGACCATTCTGAACCATCGGTACTAGTTGCTGGCAAAGTATAAAAATTAAATATATATACAAGAAAACCTATAATTAATATACAAAAAATAATAACTATGACAAAAATACGTTTAAGAACAGGATTTATCATTTGTTTTCTACCCTCAAAGCACGAAAAATAACTCTTTCAGACTCTGTGCGACAATTATTAGGAATACCAGATGCATGGTATATTTTTATCTTTCCTAATTGAGAATTAACATCACCATAAGCTGCTGTAACCGATGTTAAATTATTTGTGACGGACGGGCCTAAATGTTGAAACGATGTTGCTCTAGTTTTCCAAGCCCCTAAAGTAAATTGTCCAGCTCTTGCTCGATCTCTGAAAAATTGGGAATCCAAAGCATCAAATTCCCATCTTCCAGACAAATCCCTCCAGTTATCTGTTATTTCTATACCTTCGTGAAGATTTTTTCCAACCGGAGTAATATCGCTATAGCCCCTATGCAAACCTACTTCTCTCTTAACGCCCGTTTCTGGTCCAATAGCAGCTCCACTTAATCCATGCATTCCATGCTGCCATCCCGCCAAATATGATCCTTCAATTATTGCTCCCGTAACTGCTCCCATAGCAGCGCCCATGCCTCCTGCTCTTAATGAATCCTTAAAACTTGCGCCACTTGCAACAGCTCCACCAAAACCAGAAGCAAAACCTGAAACACCAAATTCCCCCGCACCTATTATGGCACCACCTAAAAATGTAAACGAATTTGCACCTAGCGCCCCTGCAAATGCCTTGCCGACTCCCTGTCCTAATCCACCACCTACCATACCCCCTATCATCCCTCCTGCAAACGCTGCAAGACTATTTGTTTCTATGGCGGTATAGGCGCTAATGGCTGTATTAACTAGCCACATAGCAGGCGCAAGCACTGGAACAAACATTGAAATGACTGTAGTAACAACGCCTACAATTTCTCTCCAGTGCTTACTAAACCAGCTATGCCCACTCGGATCAACGTAATTTATCGGATTATTGTTGCAGTAGCTGTAGCGATTAAAATCTTGCGGGTTGCTGGGGTTTGGGATAATTGTGTCTGGCTGAGTAAAACGGCCTAAGTATGGGTCGTAGTAGCGCCAGGCGTAAAAATACAGGCCTGTATTATCAAGTTCTTTACCGGTAAAATAGTGCGAAATCGGAGATTGCTTCGCCCCTTCGGGGTTCGCAATGACGTCGTTTACTGTCAACGTTCCATAAGGAGCATATTCGCAATGCTGGGCCATCTTGCCGTCTTTGTCAGTGATGACGTTGGAACTGCCGAGATGATCCGTATGATAATAAGCAACAGTGCCAGGCACTGTTGCCGTTGCCGAACAAATCCTGTTTGCGCCGGCGAAGATATGCTTAGTAGTTACGTTGTCAGAATTTATCTCAAAGAGCGAACCTATATAAGTTGTTGAGCCAGATGGTGTTTCCTTCTTGACTCTGCCGCCATCACCGTCGTAGGTAAACGTAGTTATTGTACCTAATTCATCTACTTTTATCAACCTATTTTCAGTATCATATTCAAATGTTTTATTCTTTCCGGAAATCATATTGCCGTTGGCATCGTATTGATAAATATATGCCCCGGCCGTTGTAACAGCATGCGGGCCTGCGCCTACACCGTAAACCATTTGGCCGACATCAGATTTATAAGTCATATTGCCTATGGCATCGTAGGTGAAATTCTCTGTTTTGCCAAAACCATCAGCTGTCGGGATATTTCTCGCCCAGGTTAAACGATCTAAGTCATCGTATTCATAGGTGCGGGTTTTAGAGGTAATATTGTCTGTGAGCGAGGTAAGGTTTCCGTTTTTGTCAAAGTCGTAGTATAGATTCTGAAGCTCGGAGATTGCTTCGTTGCCTATGGCGGCTCGCAAAGACGTATTAAGGCGCGCTAAACGCAAATCTTGTCCATAGGTATAAATTGTCTGCGTGTTGTTTCCGTAATTTATATTTAGCATCTGGCCTTTTGCATTATAAGTAATATTGCTTGCGTAAGTTGCATTGCCAACAACGCTTTCCAAAAGGCCTGAATTGGTATCGTATAAATATAAAACCTGCTCGCCATCAGGATATGTAAGCTTGGCAAGGCGGCCTGAAACATCGTATTCGCGCTCTACTGTAAAAACGGAGCCAGGCGCTGGATTAGTGCCAGGCACCGTTTTTATGCTCTTTATTTCTCTGCCGAGCTTGTCGTAGAAGAATTCCGTTGAACCGCTTTGGTCAGTTACTTTTGAGAGACGGCCGATGCAATTAGATTTTGAAACGTCATCGTAAAAGTATAAAACAGTGCCAGGCACTGTTTTATTCGTAAGGCGGTTTAACTCATCATATTCAAATTCAATTACCTGATTCTTGGCATCGGTTTGTTTTATTAAGTTCCCGACTTTATCATATTCGTATTTCCATATGCCCATATCAGGATCGTTCATTGAAGTTTTTCTGCCAAGAGAATCGTATTGTATGGTTGTGATGTTACCTAGGGTGTCTGTTGTTTTAGTAAGGTTGTCTTTAATGTCATATTCATAATAGGTATGATAATCTCCGTTTGATGTACGCTCTATAATCTCTATATTCCTACTGTAAACATCTTTTATAGTATCCTTTTTATGGCCAAGGCTGTCTGTTACACGCACTGAAAGCGGCGAAAGATATTCTGTAAGGACTTCGGCGTCTTTAAGCTCGCCTATAAAGTCTGCTCTTACCTTAATTACACGGCCTCTGATATCATATGTATAACGGGTGTATGATATTTGTGTATCTGTTTCATAATGAGGCAGGGACTGGGAGCTAACTTGACCTCTATTGTTGTAGGTTGTCTCTGTGGTAATCCAGGCTAGATTATCATTGTCTTCACCTTGGGTTTTAGTAAGGTATTTTCTGCCAAGGCCGTCTATATATTCCTTTGTTAAAATGTTAGCTGAGTTAGTTGTGATTTTGGTGTTAAAGTCAGGGTAACTGATTGTCGCGACAGTATCTCCAAGGGCGTTCTTTGTTTCAACAGGCCTTGAAAATGTGTCATATATAGCCTGGCTCGTATTGCCGTTTACATCAACGCTTGAGGTTACAACTCCAAATTTATAATCATAAATACTTGCGGCTGTTTGCCCCGCGGCATTTGTTACGCTGACAGGATACGCATATACAACATCGTCATAGGTTGTATAAGAAGCGCGGGATAAAGGATCTGTAACGCTTAAAACGTTTCCAAAATCATCATATGTGTAAGTTGTGCTTGGGTCATTTGATGTACCGTCTATAAAAACAGCCTGCTTTCTTAAATTGCCTTTTGAGTTATATTCAAAACTTGATTGGTTTACGATTTCTGAATTCGCGTTTAAGAATTGAACAAGCTTTGGCGTGTTATGGCCTAAATCATACGGCTGATTATAATCTGTATGGGTTTTGCGGTCATCGCCTTGGATTAAAATATCGCCTTCACTTATTGTGTCTGTGACATTGCCTATTGCGTCATAAGTAAATGTGTCGTTTGTGGTGACAGATAGATTATTTTCTTCATTGACTGTGTTTTTGGTTGAGCCTAGATATGGGAAGCCTATGCCGGATGCTGTGGGGCCTTCTATTCTTACAAGCCAGGTGTTTTCAGTGCGGGAGATGAGTTTGGAATTGCCGTCGTATGATTCTATTTTTTCTATTCGGCCTTTAAGCGATCCGTCTTCTGGAGATTTTCCTTGATGAAAAGTGGTTGTACTAAAATTACCTGTTATAGGATCTGTGACAGTGGTTGTTTTAAAACCTCTGAATTCGCGCTCGTCTGCGTCAAACCAGCCGCCTGCATAGCTCATTGTCTGGGCGTAACACTCCTCGGGGCTGTCAACAGGCAGCATATCAACAGCAGTTACCTTTGTTACAACATATACCGGGAATGGCAATAGCGCGTTATCAGCTTTGGCTGCATAGTCGTATGTTATTTCAATCTTGCCGCCAGTTAAGTTATCAATTGCGGTTAATAAATCCGCGGGTTTACTTGTTGATAAGATTACAAACCAAGCATCTATGCCAAGCTTATTCTTATCAAAGAACGCTAAGTCTTGTATGCCGTCGCCGTTAAAGTCAGCTATATATAAAAAGTCTCCTTTATCTAGAGGGAGTTTATCTTTAAATACGCCGTTATCAACAAACTTTGAGCCTGTTGATATGGCGTATTTTATTGAGGCTGTATCCTTATCCCAGAAGCCTATATCAGTTGTGTTATCATTGTTAAAATCGCTTAAAATAGGCTGTTTATCTTTCGCGAAGCCGGATATCCATATGCCTGTATCAATAAAAATTGTTCCTGTATATAAAGCAATCTTCCATTCGCCTGTTGACTTATTAAATAAAACTAAATCTGCCAATGAATCAGCGTTTACATCAGCCATCATAGGCTGATAATCAGCGGAATTTGTTAAGCCAATTGCTTTTGAGGTAAACGAATTAAATTTTGCGCCGTCAGACAGCGATACGCGAAGCTCACCTGTCTTAGAATTATATACAGCTAAGTCGGTTTTTCCATCGTTATTAAAGTCTGCTGTTAATACTCCCCAGTCATAAGAGGCATCGCTAAATTTAATCCAAATGCCTGAATCAGTGAATGTTGAATTTTTGCTATTAAGGGCTATTTTACATTCGCCGGTTATGTTATTGTATAAACTTATATCTGTGTAACCATCGCCGTTAAAATCTCCTGATATGGGTATCCAGTCACGAGATGTGCCAAAGCTGTTAAGCCAATTGGTTGTGTATTCAAATACTCCCCTCTTTGAAAGGCCTATATCCCAGGAGCCTGTGTCAGTATTATGGCTGCCTAAGTCTGTTAATGCGTCACCATTAAAATCGCCTAATATAGGGGTAATGCTATCTCTATTTAAATTAGGGTCTGTGACATTTATTACTGTCTGGGCTATAGATGTTTTTGAATCAGAGTTTACATCTGTAACTTGAGTTTTTACAGTATGATCTCCTGGGTTTGGAAAGGAATAAGTCAAACTTGCTATTCCTGTAAGGCTGCCGCTTTTTACTATAGATAAGTCTACGGATATTTCATAATTCATGCTGTCATTATCTGGGTCAACTGCTGAAAGATTTATTGTAAAATTGTCACTGGGATTAACTGTATTATTTGAAACCGTTAACGTAGAAATTGGGGCCCTGTTAACATTATTTATGGTTACTTTAACATCTTGATATACGCTGTCTATATTGTCAGTAGCTGTCACCCTTACAGTATAAACCCCTGAATCATTAAAACCTGTGATCCATTTGCCGGTTGAGTCAAAAACAGATGAGTAATAATAAGTAATGGTATTTCCATCGGGATCTGTGGCATGAGGGCTCGCCACTACAGCATCGCCTTCGTTGGCTGTTATATCTGATATTTTATCTAAAACAGGCGGGCGGTTTACGTCTTTTACTGTCATCTTAACATCCTGACTTACACTTAATTTTAAGGCTGAGTCATCAGTCGCGGTTATTTTAACTGTATAATTGCCTGCTGAATTATAATCTGTCTGCCATTTGCCATTAGAGTCTAACGGCGCGGTAAAACTATAAATGATATTATCGTTGTCAGAGTCAGTTGCATGCGGAATAACCTGAATTAGATCATTTTCATTAACAACTATATCAGGTATAAAGTCCATAACAGGCACGTTATCTACACCTTCAACTGTGAGCTGAATTGAATTTGACCAGCAAACGTTTCCTTCAACATCTTTTGCCTGAAAAGACACTAACTCTGCGCCGTACCAGCCTGAGCTTTGAGAGAAACTGACCTGATTAGTAACAGCATCTATTGCAACTGTAATCTTATGATTTTGCGTTTCGTATCTGACAGCATAGGTTAGAGGCGGATTTTCGGAGGAGAAAAAACTATCTAAATCAAAGGCATTAACTAAAGTTTGGTTCTCATTCCAATTTTGATTTAAGATTATACCTTTAAATTCAGGCGGATTTGATTGCGTAGAATATATAAAACCGCTTGACAGCTGATAGCTTGCGCTTGAGCTTTCACCAATTGTAAGAGTGCCTATCGTTGCCTGCTGTATGCTATAGCCAGCTGAGTCGGCTTTTGTATCCGCGCCTTCTAAAATACCTGAATTGTCAATGCGGTAGTTTATGCTGGACATAGCGAATACGTCGGGCGCGATTACGAGTGTTATGTGAAGCAGTATTAAAATTAATGCTGTAATGCGTTTTGTCATTTTGATTTTTGATAAGTAAATGTCTGCGCAGGAAATTCCTTTCCGTCAGACGTATATTGTGTAAAACTTTCGAGTAAACTCCTGCCTGTATCAAGGCTGTAAACATAATCAAGCTGATATTTCCAGACTAAAACGCCATCAAAATAAACCTCGATTTTGTCAAGGCGTTTTGCTGTTGTAATCTTTTCACCGCTTATATAGCTAGATTGGGTGTCATCTCTATCAGAAAGATAAAAGTCAATTCTATATTTAGCCGATACATGCGCAGCTTCATTGCCTGTATATTCAACTTTACTTAAATAGCATTTGCCCTGGTCTTTGATGTAATCATAGGTTATATAATTTGAATTATTGTCAACTGCCTTGGTAATATACCAGTTGTAAGTGGCATTATTCAGGCCTATTTCCTTGGAAGTAGAGTTTGTGCCGAATAAAATATACGAACCGTCTTTTGAGACAACCTTCCATGAGTCATCAGCAAGTTTAAAGAACTTCATAAAACTACCTTCTATCTTTGCCTGATAAAGGTTGTCTATGAGATGCACAAGCTCTGTGGCAAAGCTGTCTGAGACAAACGTAAAAATATCCGAGTCATCGTATTTTGGAAGGCCTTTTTTAGCTTGTCTGGTTATGTAACCTGTATTTAATACCCAGCCAACGCCTGTTGATGAATTCGAATTTGAAGAACGATATTGAAGAGATAGATTAGGCTGAATGCCTTTCCTGCCTGGAGGGGCTATTATTGGTATAGAGTGGCTAAAGGAGCCGGTAAATAAGTCAGGTAAAGGTGTTTTAGTTGAGGCACCTATAGCAGAGCCTTGGCTCAACATCCCCTGCATTGCAGCGTATGTTGAGAAGTGATTTATTAAAAACGTTACTGTAACTGAATCAACAGCTACAAATGAAGAAAATTCTTCAAGCTCAATCTTGCCATCTCTTTCATTATATAGGCCTAGATATACCGGCGTACCTGGTACCTGGGGGCTGTCTAAAGTAAATATCAATTGCACCGGTTTATAGAAGATGATGTTGTTAGGCTTACAGTCAGCTATTAAATATAAGGAATAGCTGTTGGGAGCGGCTGTCTGATATGTTTTAGGGTCAGGGCAGGTGACTTTTATAGAAGTGTCCTGTAAAAGGGCTAAAGGCGGCATGACAACCTTTACTTTGCCGTCATAGGAAGCTACTGTGCCGCCATATTGCGCTGATACAAATGTTGAGCCGGGCAGCATATCTTCTTTTTGTATAGACCAGCTTCCCAGGGCAAGCCAGCCTTTTGAGGCATTGGAGTTATCTACAGCGCTTAAAGATATTTGTTTATATCCTATAAAAGCAGGTTTAAAAGTAATATTCCAGTCAACTGTTAAGCTTTTTCCCTGGCTTAAAACCTTTGTTTTGGAACAATCTAATTTCGCGGTTTTATTCTGGATGATATTATATGAGCCCGGCGAAGAGCCGCCCAGCCAGGCAGTATCTGTATCATTCCTTAGATAAACCTTATTATTAGCCCGGTCATATAAAGCATGAAAGCAGTTTTTTGTATTAGATGGGTCATTGATTAATATGCCGGCTGACTTGATATTCTGATAACCATTAAGGTTATAGTAAACTGCCTTAAGAGTAACGGGCTTATCAGGTATGCTTGAGCCATTAGTGGGAGACAGGCTGGCAGGATAAAGCGCTGGGTTTTCGCCTATAAGCCAGGTACCTTTTTTAACCCAGCCGCTTATAGAGCTGTCTTTATCATTAACCCATAGATAGATATTCTTAACATAGTAGTTTTCGCTAGGCGGAAAAAAGGTTACTGCCCAATTGATAGTCAATACCCTGCCTGAACCTGAAACAATTGTCCTTGAGCAATCGATGCTTCCAAAATAGCTGTTTATTACATTTAATGAACCCGGAGCATAGCCGCCGACTGAAGATGTATTGCCTGCGTTTCTTATGTATAATTTATTGGCAGGCTGGTCGTAGTAAACCAAGAATGATCCTAAGTTCTCAGATGAATTGCTTACTAATAAATACGCGTATTGAATATCCTTATAACTGCTGAGGCCTGAATAATAAGTAGTTGTGAAGTTTACCTGAGTATTTGGCTTAGATGATCCATCGGATGGAGTAACTGTGCCTATTTGAGGCGAAGCATAAAGATTTGACGAAAATAAAATAGCCATGCTAAGCATGGCTAAAAAAATTATGTACTCGGATATCTTATTATATCTAGGAACAACGGCCATTAAAGCCTTTTTCCTTATGTATATCCTTGGACTTGTTAGACTTCTATTAAATTTTGGCTTTTTTGTTAGTGATAGTGGGAATTGTACAGGTTTATGTTAACGCTTGAGGTGATTTTTGTCAAGAGATATTTTTAAAAATTTTTATGCTGTCATCCTCCAACAACGATGAACAGGCCTGTTGCGATAATCTTCAGGAATAGTAGACTTTGTAATCTCAGCCAAGTTTCCAACGGGTAATCTATCTAAATGAGGTTCAAACCGCTGGTGATTAGTGGAAAAAAACACCAAAGAGCCTGGAACCATCACTTTTAAGACGCTTTCAAGCAAATCGCGGTGGTCACGGTTCACGTCAAATGAAACGCCTGCGCTATGGTCATTGAAAAACGATGGCGGGTCAACAAAGGCAAGCGTAAATTTTTTGCCTTCATGATATGTACGTGTCAGGAATTTTGTTACATCTGATTGCACTAATGCATGCTGCGGCCCCAAAAGCTTGTTTAGCTCTAAATTGTCCTTTGCCCACTTCAGGTTTGTAACTGAACGGTCCACAGTAACTGTTGTTTTAGCGCCCCCTGCTGCCGCAGCGCACGTAAATGCGCCGGTATAGCCATACAAATTTAAGAAATCCTTGCCTTGCGCAAGCTTTCGTATCATAACACGGGTTTCGCGGTGATCAGAATATAGCCCTGTGTCCAAAAAATCATCCAAATTAACCCAAAACAGCAAATCTCTTTCATGCACCTGGAGCCGTTCGCCGCTAAAACCAGTCCTGCTATAGCGCTGGCCTTCTTTCACCTTTGTTTGGCGGCGTTTAAAATGTACATTTTCAGAAGCAAGATTAAGAGTCTGGGCTACTGCCTGCGCCATCTGCGGCAGCCATTCAGGGCCTGTCTGAAGCCGGACATATTCAGCAACCATCACATGGCCTGCATACCAGTCTACTACTGCGCGGACTTCAGGTATGTCCCAGTCATACAGACGAAAACAATCAATGCCCTGGCGCTTGAAACGTTTTGATAAGTGTTTAAATCGGTTGCGTATGCGGTTGGATAAAATCTCGGCTTGATATTTTGCCTTCTCAGGCGTTACAAACCCCTTTAGCTTATGCGCCTGGTTCATTTAACGCCTTAACCTCCCAGACGATGAACCTGCCAAGCAGTAAAATAAAATAGACAGCGAATATTTTTATAAACAAATTTAATCTCAACAAGTCAATTAGCGCCTTATTCCGGCTTAATTGCTTTTGATTAATAAACTCCGCCTTTTTTAAAGCAGATTTGATGTTTTGCCTTTTGATAAATTCGTTTATGCGCTTTTCAACAACCTTCTGTTTAGGCGCAAAAAATTCTTCTGTAAGGCTTTTCATATCCGTAGAAGCATATATGTCCGGATAGATATCAATAGTATATGTTTCGCCGCTGGAAAATTCCAGCTTATACTTTGGAAATGGAATAGATATTTTATCGTTAACAAAAGAAAATAAAAAATAGCACGCGCTGCCCATCAATATTAAAATAAGTATTTCTCTTGCTACGATTTTCTTTAGGATTTTGTTCATATGTTTATCACTTATTAAATATCAATTTAAACGGCGTAGACATTATATCAACAACGCTTTTTGCCCCCAGCTTGGTTGTCCCCCAGGCAGAATCAAACGTATTTGAAACTCCGGAAAAAACCGGCGTAACTGCCATATTAATCATTTTCCCGATGTCTGTGTTTTCTAACGCTTTATAAATAATTAATTTAACAACCTCATCTTCGTTTTGCAGAGCGACAAACGCCTGGTTTTTTATGCCTATGTTAAAAACGCGCGTTTTTTTGCCGGAAATATTTGGCGCGGTATAAGTTACCTTCCCCACGCTTAAAACCAAAACATCAAAAAAGAACTGAGTTTCATCCTTTAAAACCTTGCCCTGGTCTTTCACAGGCATGAGCTCTTTAATATTTACTTTGCCACGCTCATTTTTGATAATATTTAATCTTTCCAAATCCACTGCGCACAAATAGATGTTAGGCTTATTTAGGACAATCATGCTCAACGGATCCCAAACCAGATGAACATAGTTAAGGTAGGCCAGCTCTGTCTCTTTAAACCCTGGCGGATTATGAATAACCACCCCTTCCGCAGATATGCGCGTCAAAAAATACGAACTACTTAATTTATTTATTGTCACATTGATGCCGAGCTGCTGCTCAATCTCCTGCTCAACAAGGTCCTTAATCTTAAGATGCTTGACGACAAAAAAAGTTGTCAGTAATAATAAAACTATGGACAAAAAAATAGCCCCGGCAGAAATAAATACTACTCTAAAAATATTCTTAAAATTTGAACTGGTTTGTTTTTTGCGAGCCAAAACAGCGCCTCTCTATTTTGCTTTAAAAGGTTTCTTATATTTTAACTATATAAGATTATATAAGATTATTAAATTCTGTCAAACGAATTTTCAGCTCATCTGCATAATCTATTCTATCGAAAAACTCGCTGTTACAACTGACATAACCTTTTTATCTAAGGACGAGGTATCATTCATGCCCCAATCAGATACATCAGTTGATGTTATGGGTGTTATCTGAAACACGCCCATTTTGGCAGAGCGTATGGAACCGATCTTATTGCCTGTGGCCTTTACCATATTCTCTGCGCGCGCCTTGGCATTTTCTGTGGCTATGCCGAGCATCTCTATTTTGAGCTCGTCCAGTTTCTGGTAGAAGTACTCTGGGGCGCCTGATTCAAATTCCACGCCCTGATTTATAAGCTCTGTTGATTCCCTGGATAGCGAATCTATTTTGTCAACGTCGTTTGAGCGAATTTCAATGCCCTGGGTCAATTTGTATCCTTGTATATCGTTGGTATCATTTCCTTTTTCGTTCTTTTTATATATAGTATCTGTCGAAACCTGAAGCACTATAACCTCTTTCTCGTTTACGCCTTTTTGCGCAAAATATGCCTTAACCTTCTCAAGGTCGTCTTTTAGTTTCGCGTACGCGGCCGCCAAGTCAGGCTCTCTTCTTGAAAAAATACTTCTCCAAACAATATAGTCGCTTTTGATTTCTTTTGTCGCGGAACCTGTAACAGTTATCTGCTCCCTGGTAAATTTCATAATCTTTAAAAACCCCTGCGAAAGAATAACGCTTGATATTATTGTTGCCGCCGCGATACACACGCCCAGTATAATAATCTGGGAGTTCCTCAAAATCCTAGACCCTTCCATTGCTTGTTCCCTTTCACAAATAAAAAGTTAATCTTAATAATATTTTATAGGCTCATCAATGATTCCACGTAAAACTCTTTATCGCCTCCTCTCCTGTGAGTTCATCGAAAAACCGTATATGCCGTAAAAATAAACAGGCCTTCGCCCTTATCGGGGGAAGGCCTTATATTCAAACTCTACTACTAAAAAACTACTTTGTCAAGCAGAACAAATTCACAACTATATCAGCTTTTTTTAACTATGCCGCGCTCTACGTTATTTTTCCAATAAGCCAAACCAAGATGGACATGGCAATAGGCTTCGTGGTTATAGATGTTGAGAATTTGTTTGCATAGGGGATACTTGCACTTTCTATGCTTGGGTGAAGTTTTTATTTGCATAATGCTTCTCCTTGCTCTTTTTCCACATTATATTATAACACTAATATATAGATTAAGCAAGCTGGATTCTCCCTATCAATTATTTAATTTTTCGAATTAACTGCGGGATATAATTCTTAAGCGCATTTATCCTATCATCAACATAAGGATGAGATCGTAAATAAATTGGGGCTTTTTGGCCCTGCCCTTCGACTTTTTTAATCACATCCAAGGCAGATAGCGCCGCATAAGGATCAAATCCCGCATTGTAAGCATATTTTGCCCCCAAACGATCAGCCTCATACTCATCCTCACGGCTGTAACCCAGTTCAACAAGGCTAAAAGCCATATCCACGCCCTGCGCGACAGTCTTAGCATTATCTCCGGCTTTACTGCCTAAGCCAGCAAAAACAATTCCAAGAAGCGCATCATACGCCATGTTAGCCTGTAATTTCTTGACAATGTGCCGAGCCGCAACATGGCCAACCTCATGGCCCATCACATAAGCAAGTTGATCATCGTTTATCACATCAAAAAGCCCTTTATTAATATAGATAAAACCCCCGGGCAGCGCAACGGCATTAAGCTCTTTATCTGTGAGTATGGAAAACTTATAATCTATATCCTTACGATCAGATACCTGCGCCAGCCTCCTGCCTACTGACTGCAACCTCGCTTGCGACACAGAATCTTGCAATACAGGATGTTTATCAGTAAGCTGCGGCAGCATGCTTTGGCCAATGGCTGTCTCTGAAGCGCTGTTAATAAAAATAACTTCATTTCTGCCGGTAGCTGAATTATAGAGCGTGGCACAGCCGCAAAGAAAAAAAATCGCGCTTAATGCAAATGTGAATGGGATTATCTTTTTTACCATATGAATTGGATTGCAGTCTGCCCTTGTTCAGTATAAATTCTCAATGTAAAAACCGCATCGCCTTTTTTAACCGACACGTTATATTCATTGCCTTCTTCTGCGCCAATCGTCTCAAAACCGTTAGCCTTAAAAAAATCTTGATAAAACGCTGCTGCATCCTTTAAGGCCTTAACTGTTGTATAAACAATCGTAGAATAAGTTCCTTGTCGAGACTCTTGCCGCAGAATAGAGGCGCCCTCTATAATCGGAATATTCTGTCCTTTAATATTAAAATCTCTGCCTGCGAATAATGGGCCGGATGATAAAAAAAATAATCCGAATTCTGGGGACACATGACTTAATTTAGCCGCGTAAAATGTAGAATTAAGTAATATGTCCCCAGAATTCCACCTGACCAGGTTAGAAACCGTTAAGAAGCCGTTATCTTCTTTGTTAATTCTTCTGCCTTTTCCATCAGTGACAGCCAAGCGGCCTCGTCTTGTTTAATAGCCCTTTCCAGGTATTCATAACGGGAGTTTCGTTCGATTGACCAGGATGAAGAATCAACCGCAAAGATATTTTTTATCTGTTCCCATTCTGCTCTATGCCTGTCAATGCGGACCTGCACATCACGTATATTTGAATTAATCTTAAGCTGTTCTGCTTTAAGTTTTTTAATCAGATTGCGGTCCTGCCTTTTATGTTCTGTTTTATGAGGCTTGGCAACTGGCCTTGGTTTTGGTTCATTATCCGTATCCGCGCGCAGTTCTTCGCAAACCTTTGATTCTAAATTGTATACATATTCTTCATAATTGCCCGGATAACAACGCACAGCGCCGTCCTTTACCTCAATTATCCTGGTTGCGAGCATATTAACAAAAGTTCTGTCATGGCTTATGAAAAAAATAGTCCCGTTATACGACTTAAGCGCCCTTGCCAACGCCTCAACAGTTTCAAAATCAAGATGGTTGGTCGGTTCGTCAAAAAGCAGGACATTGCTTTTTGACAACAATAAACTAGCCAGGCATAGCCTTGCCTTTTCGCCGCCTGATAACACAGAGACTTTTTTCAACACATCATCGCCTTTAAAAAGAAAACTGCCTGCCATAGCCAGTATATCCTGACGAGTTACGGATTTTTCTGCCGCGGCGCTAAGGTGGGTTAAAACATCGTTTTTTATATCAAGCGCCTGTAACACATGCTGGGCGTAATAACCTATCTTAAGCCCATGGCCCCATTTATACAAGCCGCGGATTGCTTCCAGATCGCCTGCGATAGTGCGCATGAATGTTGTTTTGCCCTGGCCGTTATCTCCGAGCACTGCTATATGGTCGCCCTGGTTAAATTCCATTGTTATATTGCCTGCCACCTGATGCGCCGCGTAGCCTATGGCAAGGTTTTCGGCATGGAAAACCGAAATGTTCCTTTTTTCAACATGAGGGATTTTAAAGTGAACTGTCCGTAAAAAATGACCTGTATCAATGGCCTGTAATTTGTCTATCCTCTTCATCATTGATTTAGCCTGGGATGCCTTGGATGCTTTTGCGCGAAACCGGTCTACAAACGCCTGCATTTGTTTTCTTTTAATATCTATGTTTTTGTTCTGGCAATCAATCAGCCGCGCCTGCTCTTCTTTAAAAATCAGATATTCATCCACCCTGCCGGGATACAAAACGCAGGTGCCATTTTCAATCTCAAGGGTCTCTTGACAGGTTTTTTTCAAAAACTCCCTGTCATGCGAAACAATCAAAAAGCCCCCTCTGTAATCCTGCAGGAACTCTTCGAGCAAAATCAGGGTTTTTAAATCAAGGTAATTTGTAGGTTCATCCAGTATAAGGAAATTAGGATCCATAAGAAGCATAGCCGCAAGCTTTACGCGCGTCCTGAAACCGCCGGCAAGTTCGTTGATAGTGGTTTCAAAAATCTCATTTTTCAGCTGGAATTTCGCCGCTATCTTGCCACACTCCCATTCTTCTTTGTTTGTATACCGCGCAAGAAAAGAAATTACAGTCTCATCAAGTTTATACGGATCGTACTGCTCAAGATACGCCAGGCGCAAATACCTGCTATTCTGCACTGTCCCGGCGTCCTGGGTTTCATGGCCGGTAATAATCCTGCAAAGCGTGGTCTTACCAGCGCCATTACGGCCTATAACGCCTATTTTTTGGTCTTCAGAAATAGTAACCGAAAGCCCGTTAAGAATAGCCTGCGCGCCGTATGATTTATCTATATTTGTAAATTGTAGTAATGTCCTTGCCATGGCCGCCTTAAATAATAATGGCGCTAATTCTGAATCAGAATCTGCGCCATATTTTACACTTCTCTGAATCACTATCTATTATATATTATAACTGAATATTTTTAAAAATCAACGATATAAATTTTCCAGCGCCTCGCCTATTGTCTGCCTGTGCACTTTAAACCGCCTTGCCAGCTCCCTCTGCGGGATTGCGAAGATATCCTCTCCCTGCGCCTCAAGCAGCGCCTTTAGCATTATAACAAATTTAACTTTTTGCGATATGCTTTTATTTAAGATCGCCTCTGTGTTCACGCTAAAGCTATCACTGCCCAAATTTGCCAGCTCCGCCCATGCGTCTTTCGCGTGGAAAAATTTAACGCGCGCAAGCCCGTATTGCCTTTCTAATTTTCTTAAATTATCTATGATTTCTTCTCTTAACTTATACGCCTCTTGCGGCTTGCCTCCCAGGCTTAGCGCCATTGCCTCCAAATCTATAAAAAATTGCTCTTTTTTCGTTGCCTGGCTGTGCGCCAAAAGCAATAAATACATATCCATGCATGTTGCGTCATGGACAGTCAGCATTCTTGGAAAATATCGCGTTTCAAACAGCTTTTTTGAAACAGTAAGCGTTACAGGCAGGTTTTCCAGATAAATCGGCCTTTCAGGCGGTTTTTCATCTTTTTTCGGCTTTAAATACAGCGTCTTAAGCCGCAAAAGCTTTATCTTTGCCAATTCAGGCGAGTCTATTAATGTCGCAGATTCCCTGTTTGACTTAAAAGCTGATATTGACCAGTTTGTGCTTGCCTCAACAACAAACCGGCTATCTACTATCACCAGCTTATCATGCAGCCGTATATTCTTCGGCGCCAAATTCACACTGCATCCCGCATCAACTAATTCTTTCAAATATCCCGCAAATTTTAATTTTTCGTCAAATTTCGTATTCAGGTACAGCGTTACGCGAACGCCTCTTTGCCTTGCCTCAATTAAATCCTTTAAAAGAAATGATACAGGATTTCTCTTATTTTCTCCGGGCGTTATATTATACATTGATATATCTATGGATTCTTTGGCATTATCCAGCAACTCTATCATTGCCGGCTCATACGCCCTATCTGATATATCTCTTACCTGCGCCGGCAAAAAATTATCCTGCCCCAGGCACGCCTTGGCCAGCAGGAATAAAAAAATTAAGAAGATTAATGTCTTTTTCTTATTTAATCTCAATTACTATCCTCTTCACGCCCTGCGGCAACTCTTTCGCAGGCTCGTTATTTATTGTGTAAGACCATTCATCATAATCGAGTTTTATCGCATAACACTTTTGCGGTTTTTCTTTCGCGCCTTCAAACTTTACTGCAAATCCGCCATTTGCCATAGCAATCTCCTAATTATGTCATCCTGAGCCCCAAAGGGGCGAAGGATCTCTCTTTTAGATTTTACCACCTAAACCCCGCTCCTGAAAGAAGCTCCACTTTTTTACGTGAAGCAAGCGCCTCAATAAACGCCTCACCATAGCCTGAAAGAATGGATTTTGAAAGCTTTAAATTTATGCCAAGGTCTCTTTGTTTGGCGTTTTTTAATTTTATTTCAAGGGTTTTACCTGTGCCGAAATTACATACACCGCCGAATGTTATCGCTTTTCTATCGCCTTTTTCATATTCTACCTCAAATAACAGCCCCAGCCTCTCGTCAATCTTCCATCTGCCGAATATAACAAGTTGCCTTTCCCGGGCCTTAGAACCTATGCCTATCTGATATTTTAACGAATTTGCTTGGGGCCGTTCTGCGCTTACCTTAAAATCAAAATAGGAGCCGATTTCCTTATTTAAAACATACTCTATTCTGTCTTTGTCTGTTATATCCCAGTTTCCTTTAAAAGTAAGCGTATTTTCCCCGGAATTATAGATTATCTGGTTTTGTTTGTTTATTTCCCACGCCGCCTCTAAGGTTAATTTATCGGTTTTATTGTCTTCTTTTTTTACCTCAAAGCTTAAGCGGTTATTTTCATTTGCTTGCCAGGCGCCGAATAATGATAATATATAAACTTTCCTTTTGCCTTTTCTGTCCTTTGTCCCGGCAGAAAACGATAATTCGTTATCTTTGGCGTCCAGAAGCTCGGTTTTTATAATAAGCCGGTTACCTTCTACCTGGTTATTCCATTTGTTTAAAGTAAATACAAGATTGTGATCAGAATCTAACGAATAGTTGCCGGACAGCCTGGCCTGCTGCGGGGTATCAATGCCTGCTGATTTTTTTATATGATAGGTAAGCGAATTATTTTCTGTTATTTCAAACCTGCCGTCTAAGATATGCCTGAATCTGGTTATATTTGAGGCTTTGCCTGTTTTTTTAGCGATTAGGCGATTATGAGGGTCAACCTCGTATGATATTTTCTCTTTGTCTTTCATAGTTTATTACGCTTGCAAGCGTTAAAGGATTTGGGTCTTCAATATCAACTTTTTGTATTCATCATGCCCTGATATACCTCAACACCAATTGTGCACGGACCTTTTGTGGCTTATCATGCTGATGCGGCAGATATGCCCTCATCAGGTAATCCCTGTCATCCAATTTGTCTTTTACACAGCCTAATTTGCGCATTTTCCTCCCGTCATTGCGAGGCCGCGAAGCGGCCGAAGCAATCTCCTATTTCCAGATATTATGCATCTCATCAAACAGCTCCGGATTGTCAAAATCCGCTGGAAACACCTGATCCTGCGGCTTGTTAAATAAAAAATCACCTTCTTTGTAGAATCCGCTGGCTATAAGCTCGGAACAAAGTATTGTTTTATTTGCGCTGAATGTCCTGTGCAGTATAGCGCCGATTTTTGCGCAGAATAAATACACAGGAAAATAACAAAATTGCATAATATCATAAGACAGGTTATTCATCGTGGCCCACCAAAGCGCCACTTTAAAACGCTCTTTTTCAGGCTGATATTTTCTGCGAAGGACCTTTATTTCATACTCCTTGTCAATAAACGCCTGTTGCACATTAATAAGCCTGCACTTGGGCAGGCTTGCCTCAATAGCGTCATATCCACCTAAAGATCCTGCCACATGCGTCCATTTAGAGCTTTTGCCGTACCCGGCCTTTTCCTGCACACGCTCAATGGCAAACTTTCTGCCTGCCACCAATATCACATAACCAATTTTAAGTTTGTCAGGATCTAAGATTTTTGGCATTTTCACGTTATTGCGAAGAGTCTCGCCACCGAAGGTGGCGGACGACGACGCAATCTCCTATTTTTAAAAACCAGGTGCCTGGCACCGATGCAATTACTTAATTCCCATATATTTACGAAAGAGCTTCTTAGAATCACTAAGTTTATCAATTAACTGTTTGAATAATTCTGAATTCTCACGCACCACTCTACTTCGCTCTTCTCCAGTCGAAAGTCCAGGCGATTTATCTGGTGGGTACATTCTTTCGTAAAGTGTATGCATATCTATAGCTTTCTTGTAAATATCATCTATAAATTTCTGAATAGTATCATCAAAAAGAAATGTTGCCTCCGATGCATCTGAATAGAATTGAATGCACTGCTCAAACTTAACATCTCCATCTCTTAAAATCTTTGACAGAAAAACCTGCACAGCTTTATACACACGAAGTCTGCGTTCATACAATTCGTGCTGAAGTCGTAGCTTATTGACTTTATACTGCTGCCAAGCGACGTATGCTGCAATAAGCGCTATGACTGGTGTTAGTAATGCAGAAAAAATGTCTATCCAGTTTTTACTATTTGGTGGCATTGCTTCAATAAGTACCCGAAGCGGCGTATCAAACATCATCGTTTTGGTCCTCCTCTTTGAATAGTTGACAATGCCTTAAAACACGGTGCCTGGCACGATTCTAGAAACTGTTATAAAAACTAATCAAATGACAGTGTAACAGCAAAAGAAAGTTTTTCAGATGATAACGCTGCAGGAAACGGTTCAAATGGAGACGCTTTTTTTACGGCCTCTTTGGCTAATTCTTGCAATTTCTTATCCCCGGACGATCTCCAACCAATAACCTCTACTGAAGACAAGCTACCATCGGAAAACAAAATAAAACTTAAAGTAATATCACCATTCAAATTTGAATTACGGCTCAGCGAATCAGCAACCATTCCTATTTTATTTCGTATTGATTGTAGATAGTCTTGATATTCAGAAGTATTTTCTATATTCACTGTTATATTTCTATTATTATAGGCACCCTTGAAACTGCTTATAATGGTCGGGAATATCAATATAGTGATGTTCCCCTGTTTAGTGGACTGTTTGTAAAGTTGTAACTGCCTGAGATTCAAATTCAAAAGGGCTCATGTAGCCCAGGGACGAATGCGCCCTTTTTCTATTGTAATAGATTTCAACATATTCA
>Ga0247841_10004563_pt1 | contig 23601 bp, 21 predicted proteins | sample LaCruzMarch2015__2_FD_192410 | JGI IMG/M metagenome (GOLD analysis project Ga0247841, IMG submission 192410) | Freshwater microbial communities from meromictic Lake La Cruz, Castile-La Mancha, Spain - LaCruzMarch2015_18m | ecosystem: Environmental > Aquatic > Freshwater > Lake | place: Spain... | reverse complement strand
GGCGGCCAGCTTGCGTTGCTTGCGCTCGAGCTCAGTAAGATAGACTACGCCAGCGATGTCAAGAAGTCAGGGAAAAAACCTGACGCATGGCTGGGTGAAGTCTATGTGCGCGCTAACAAAGACCCTGATGTGGATAGTGCCAAGGCGCTCCAGAAAAAATATGAGGGCGGCGACAAGGCAGTCAAGAAATACTTTGATTTCATGGTCGAGACCGCACTAACAGGGTTCAAAGGGACTTTCAAAAGCTATGGCATCTCCATGAACGACTTCGTGCGCGAGAGCGACTTCGTCCTGGGCGGGAAGGTCGAGGACGTCCTGGCGAAATTCAAAAAGATGCCCGAGTGGTTTGAGAAGGAAGGCATGTTCGCGCTGAATGTCGAGAAGTACGGTATCAAGAAAGAGTTAGTCTTATTGAGGAGCGACGGGACTACATTATACACCACGCGCGATATCGCATATCACCTCTGGAAGCTCCAGCGCGGTGATTGCATAAATGTCATAGCCAATGAGCAGACTCTCCAGCAGCAGCACCTGCGCGCGGGTTTGGACCTGCTTGGTGTCAAGGATGTGCAGAAGCGTGTGCGGCATATGTCCTACGAGCTTGTCACAGTCCCTGGCATGCGCATGTCCTCGAGGACAGGCGAGTTCATATCTGCAGATGACCTGCTGGATGAGGGCATAAAGCGCGCGAAGAGTGAGATAGACAGCAGGAAACTGGATATTCCTGAGCAGGAGAAAGACAGGATCGCAAAAGCGATAGCTGTAGGTGCTATACGCTTTAACATGGTGAGGATAACTCCCCTGAAGCCTATAGAGTTCAAGTGGGAAGAAGCCCTGAACTTTGAAGGCGAGTCAGCGCCCTATCTGCAATACAGCCATGCGCGCGCATGCAGGATACTCGAGAAGGCGGTGAAGCTCGGAAAGCTGTCAAAGCCAGATTACACAAAGGTGCAGATGGCTGTCGAAGAGCAGAAGCTCGTTCTGATGCTGTCTAAGTTCCCTGAGATAATCGCAGCCTCCGCTGCCGACCTGAAGCCAAACCTTGTCGCAAATTACCTGTTCAGCCTTGCCGAGGTCTTCAACAGGTTCTACTTCAAATGCCCTGTCATAGACTCCGAAGCGGCAGTACAGAGTTACAGGCTCGGGATGGTCAATGCTTTCAAGCAGGTGATGGCAAATGGCCTTGCGCTTCTTAGCATTGAGGCGCTCGAGAGGATGTGATTATCATCAAAGGAATACGGTAGAAGATGACCCTTAGATGCCCAAAATGCGGTGGCAAGCGGATAGAGTTCTTGTCGATGACAGGCGGAACTGCTGTTGGCAGCACAGACCAAAGATACTTTTGCAAGGACTGCAGCTATCGCGGCTCTTTCATTTTGGATACAATCCAGCCAAAGGAAAAGACTGCTGTTAGCAGCGGGCGGACGAATGTACTTGCATTCTTGATAGCGTTGGATATTATCCTTTTTCTTGCCACCCTGCTTGTGTTTTTTACAGGGCAGATAGCGTCAGTGTATTGCATGCCTATCCTTTTTTCTTGGATAGCCGTTTTTGTCTTCACGTTACTCTACTTTTCAGCGCATCTGTCACAAGGCAGCGTCGAGTGGTACCAGCAGGGGATAACAATCTTGACAGGCTTTTGTATAACAATAGTGTTAGGCCTTCTTCTGCGCATTGATCTATTTGGGATCTTTCTGCTTGCGCCATTCTCAGTTATGGGCGCGTTTGCAGTCTCTTGGCTATTCATCGACCGCAGCGAGGATGCTGTCATGGCAGACCTTAAAAAGCTGCAGAAAGAGATAAGATGACTCTTGCATTTACCCGCGTTTATGGCAGTTAGTGTGACAGCTACCAAACCCTCGGGTTATAGTCGGCCATGCCTTTAAGCATACATAAGCTATTGCAAGCCCGATTAGGGCACCTATAACCACATCATGCAGATAGTGTTGGCTGAAATAGACTCGCGTAAAACCTATTAAGGCCAAATACCCAAGATAAGCCAATGCACACCATTTTCTTGAGAGTAAAAACAGAAGCGGCACCGCAATGACTGCGGCATGCCTGCTAGGGAAAGATTCCATCGGGTCGTCACAGCCTATAGCTGATCCAAAATAAACGCAAGGCCTAGGCTCGACAACCATAATCTTGACAGCGGTTACAATTAGGATAGTCAGTATCACTGAAAGTAGGAGTGGATAGACTTTTTTGTCCTTGCGGTAGAACAGATAGGCTACTACCATTGGTATCACAATATAATAGCTCTCCCCTAAAAGAGACACTAATGAGTCAATATTTTCGAACATTTAGATAGCCCTTTTTTTAATTTTATGGATATTTTATTTTGATTGGATATAATCTGTGGCAATACTATTTATATCTCTATTTTACATCTCTATTTTTTGCGAAGCTCCTTAAGCACCGTCTCTCGCATGACCTCGACAGGTGGGTCATAACCCCAGACCCGCAGGGATTCTGCACCCTGAAGCACGAACAGCTCCATGCCGTTTATCGTTTTGCATCCAACCGAATGCGCATCCTTAAGGAGTCTTGTCTCCAATGGGTTGTACACAATATCCATTATGACCAACCTGCCTTTGGCGTTGGATGGAATAGGGGAAGTGACGGGTGTTTTGTTTGAGTCCGGGGACATGCCGACCGATGTGCTGTTAACCAGAACATCGAATCCATCCAACACGATTTCTTGAGCGATTGCAACGTCTTTTGAGAGTTTGGACTTGACATCCTTTGCCAGTTCGGCCGCTTTTTCAGTAGTGCGGTTGTGTAGTGTAACCTCAGCCCCTTCCAGAACGCACCCGTACACTATTGCCCGCGCAGCGCCGCCGGCACCGAGTACTAAGACCCTCTTTTTCTTAAGCTTAGGGACTTGTGTTTTGAGAGCGTCTATTGCTCCAGTCACATCAGTGTTATATGCCCTGGCCGCATCTGAGAATGAAACACAGTTTGCGGCGCCTATCAAATCCACCGCCATCTCTTTCTCATCAACATAATCGAGTATGCCGACCTTGTGGGGTATGGTCACATTTATGCCCGCATACTTCTTTTTCAAAATCGGGTACGCTTTGCCCAGTTCCTTAACCTCGAGCGCGTCATAAGTAGCATCGACGCCCAGCTCCTTGAAAGCAGCGTTGTGCATAGCTGGCGACAGACTGTGCTCTATTGGGTTTCCAATCACAGCATATCTTTTCACCATTTTTTTCTCACGCTCGCATTAAATATTATGATTTATACTAAAATTTATACTAAAATACCCAATTTGTATCAACCCTTCACCACCATGCCCTTTCCGGCAGGTATCCATTTTTGAATCTCGCCAAGGTCGACGGCCTTTATCCTCTGGCCGTCTTCTTTATTGGTGCTCCTTAAAATAATAGCTTTTACCTCGCGCGCGAGGTCGCCAGACTTCATAGTCCCGACGCCTATTGTGACATAATGCTTTGCGTGTTTCTTCACTGCGTTCACAGGCCCGCCGATTACCTCGATCTCACCATCGACCTTAAACCCTATGGCTACTTTCAGCTCTGTCCCCTTGAACCACTCGCGTTCGCCCCTGATGACAAACGCGCCTCTACCGAGATACTCGCCGCTGTTCGCAGTCTTTGTCACCTGTTCAGGTTTCATCGCGTAAATATCCGAGCTTCCAAACCCGTCATTCCACGCGCTGGAGTAGCTTGCTGCTGCTTGTGCAGCTTCTAGCTTTGTAGCTTCGGGAATTTCCCCGCCGCTTGTGTTTTTAACAACAAAGAACGGCGCACCATGGACAGTTGAGTGGAAGACAAAGTCGTTCGGATCAACGTGTTTTTTTACTAGGATCTCGTTGGTCGCCGCGTCCCTCCCCCCTAATACCAGGAGCCCATCACTTGAGATGAACCAGCGGAACTTTTCATACCACTCCGCCTTCTTTTTCTCGACAGGCTCTTCCGAAAGCTTTGCTTCAGTCTTAACCTTCCTCTCATGTACTTTTCCAAGCCCATATTCGCTCTTTCTTAGCGCGTCTTGCGCGCCTTCAAGCTTGCTCCGGGCTTTCTTTGACTTCTCATAATATAGCGCTGCGTTTTTTGACACTGACTTATCTACGAATATCTCGACACCCTTAAAGATGAACGAACGGTCGGCGGGATTCTCGACTTTCAACCCTTTTTCTTGAAGATATGCCATCCATTTCTTGCCCTCTTTTTTAGCATCCTTAATGCCCTTCAGTATATCCCCTATCTCTTGGAAGTGCTCATAGATGAGGTCGCCCTTATCCTTACGGATTTCAGCAGCCCCTGTCATCTCTGCGATAGTCTCATGCTGCTTCTCAATTGCCCGATTTAACTTTTTTATCTGGGTGGTAAGGTCTTTGGTTGCGCCAGTATTCTCGGATGCTGTCCTTATCTTGGTGAAATACTCATCTACTGCGTCGTTGAAACTGTCCTTCTTCAAAGACTCTTCTTTTGCGTAAGAAAGCATCTCAAAGGGGACAACATCTGTGTTGTCTTCATCGAGGATTATTCTAGCATCTATCGGCGACTCAAGCATATTCCTGAGCGCGTTAAAGGAGCGGTCGACAGAGTCCTTTTCAGGCAAGGCCTCTGCGTCAAGGCCGGCGCGTTCGATAACCTCATTGGCATAGATGCCCCCTAAGCCCAGGTTGGATGCAATGATGCGCACTATTTCCTTGCGGTCTGAAAGCTTTACTGCGAACTCGTTCAATGACATCGTCTTGATGTCAGGGGTCTCTGGCGGATAACAATACGGCAGGCCTGGCTTTAGGGTCCGGTCTTTCCATTCCTGGCTTTCCATGATTGACATTATCACGCCGTTTTCATCTAGGAGTATCACATTGCCTCTGCTGAACAGTTCTATGACCAGCTTGCCGCGGCCCTCAACGGTTATCTCTACGATCCTGTCAAACCTGTGCTGCTGTACGTCTATTACTATCCCCCCCGACAGAGCTTTCCTAAGCAACATAGCAAGGTTGCTGGGTTTCTCAGGTGTTTCGTGCTGGAACTTACTCAAGCAGATATATGCAGGCGTTATTATCATCTCTGCCTTCTCTGCCGCGCGGAAATCGATCCTCAAATCCCTTTCGCCTATCTGGTAGATGCGGTCTACCCTCGCGCCCCTAAGCTTCTCAGAAAGTTCTTTTACAAGAAAAGATATGTCTAAGCTGCTCAACTGAGTCTTCATGTAGAGTTTTCAGGAGCAGCGTTAAATACTCTTTTTGGGTTGAATATGGTCAGCTCCTATCAGCCTAAAGGCACTTGAGCCTTCCATTCATGCATTCCTCAAGCTCTCTGTACCTATTCCTTATTGTGACTTGTGTGACTCCAGAAATCTCAGCAACTTCCTTTTGCGAGTTCTCAAGGCTGCCGATATCAGAGGCCAAGCATATCGAGGCTGCAGCGATGCCTGCAGGCCCCTTGCCGCTTATCATGCCAGTCCGCTTCACAGTCTCAATGATGCGCTCAGCCTTTTTTAGAGTCTCTTTTGAGAGCCTCATCTCAACAGCGAATTTTTGGACATATTCCTGCGGTGTCGTCGGCGGGATATGTATCGCCATGCGTTTTATCAAGTATCTATATACCCTGTTTATCGAGCGGTAATCAATCTTTAAAACATCGCATATCTTATGCAATGTGAGTGGTATCATCCTCTTGCGGCATATTACGTAAGCTAGTGCAGTTATTACCTTTTCCTCTTGTTTGTATTTCGTAAGGCCGTTCTTTTTGACCTCGTCGTACATGGATTGGACCTCATGCATGACATCCTCATCCAGATCCAATAGGGACGACTGGCGGAATATCTCTTTGTCGACAGCAAGTGCAGGCTTATCTATCTCCCCGAATTCACCTATTCGGATCTCTACACCACGTACAGCCCTATTAGGTCTACCATCCCCCTTAATTCCCATATCAAAAAACCTTTAAAGTGAAACTTACTGAACTGTGATAACCTTACCTTGGAAATCCTCAGATTTCTGTGTCGAAACGACGCCAATTGGCGCCTTTACAGGGCCGATAATGTCCACAAGCTTGCCTATCTCCTGTCCGTCTTCGGTATAGACCTTGCGGTTCATCTCAGGTACTATAGAGAGCCTTACGAGCAATTTGTCCCCAACGGTCCTGAACCCCGTGCCAATTTTATCCATCCAAGTTTTGTTATCACCACTCGGTGACAAACTTATTGTATATTCTTTAAAACTCCCTCTATAAAAACCTTTGTATCCAACGCTGGATAAAATATCCAACAGAATTATGTCAACTATCCAATGGGCGTATAAAAACACCGGGTTGAATTCTGTAAGAATAAGCCAAACGTTCGCTGTTTTTCCCCAAAATGTGGTACTCAGATGCCAGAATTTTTGGCCTTCTTTCGCATCTTTTGTATAAGGCCCACTATCGGAACCCCCATAGGACACTCGACCTCGCACTTGCTGCAAAGGGTGCAATAGTTTAGCCCCCTGTTTATAGCGGCTTTCATGCCGTTTTGATATCCAACAGACAAGGCGCCTATGCCTGACATCATCGGTGCCCCAAACAGCCCCCCAACAGAGAGATAAATCGGGCAGTAGAGTGAGCAGGCGTAGCAGTTGATGCACATCAGTATTTCCTTTAGGTCGCTCCTTGCCAAGGCCATCCGGCCATTATCCAGGATTATCAAGTTTCCTCTCACTTGCGTCTTAAATGGCTTTATCATCCCGCCGGAAGAAGCCTCCAGGAGCTCTGCGATCTTTGCAGCCTCATCATCTTCAAAGACTCGGTCGGCAGTGCATATGACAAAGACGTTTTTGTGATTGTTTAGAGCTTCAGTTTCGTCGTGTTCCATGAACAGAGTGCCAGAATCAGTCACAAGCAGTGCCGAGACTATTGCATACTGGGCAGGGAACTTGCTCGACGCGCTGACATCATAAGGATACGGGAAATAAGGGTGGATAAAATGCAGGTCCTTTTCCATCCCTGCATACTTATCGGACAAGATGCTTATCTTGTTGCTGTAATAGAATGCTTGCATTATCTCGGCTTCCATAGTTTGGGGGGATGGGACAATGCCCAGCCGTTCTTTGCCTATGAGCTCGCGGATATACTCAGCGACATCTATCGGTTTTTTGGCTATGAACACATTAGCGCCCTTTTTTCTTATACTCTTAGAAGCAATGAAGACCCTTTTCTCAAGATTTTCTATGGCTCTCTTTTTCAGCGCCACGACCTCTCTAGTGAGTATTTGTGAACTCTTTATAGTCTCTTCCCTGCGGTGCATAGGCTTTTCAGCCTTCCTCATCATGCCTACGATGTCTGTCCGCAGGCCTTCATCCTGTACGCGCCTCTTGGCAAGTATGGCATTGCCCTCGTTGTTCATGGCGGGAAGTTTGAGTTTAAAGTGATAAAAGCATTAAGCTAGTCCGCTCACGTTATTTTATATGCCGATCTAGTTTTTTCTATGCCAATCTAGTTGTGTTATGTGCCCCTATAATTGTTTTACATGCCAATCTAATTGTGTTATGTGTCAATATAATTTTTTTATATATCAATCTAGTTATTTTATGTGCCCATCTACTTGTCTAAGCATTTTATTAGGTCTTGACATTAACTAATCATGCGCGTGTTCATATTTGGTGATGCAAATGTAGACATCACCGTAAACTGGAAGGATGCAAAAGCACACCTTGGCAGGCTTTCAAAAAAGAACAGGGCATTGTTATTGAAAACAGTCAGCGATGCATTTGAGTCAAACATCGACATCGAGCACTATCTGCCCGTGCGCAGTGCAGAGTTCTCAAAATTCTTCAATTCCCTAAAGCCACGTGTCGAACTGGGTGGCTGTGGTGCGATAAAGGCATTGACCATGGCAAAGCTCGGCCACGACGTTGTCTTTTACTCCTGGGTCGGCGATGATAAAAGCGGCGGCATGTTGCTCAATGAGCTGTCAAAAGCGGGTGTTGATGTCTCCAACGTTAAGTTAATTGGAAAGACCTGTGAGACCTATAACCTCTTCTCAAAGAACAAGCCTCGTGTCGCATTCTCTTTCTGGGAAAACAAGTCAAGCCTTGCGAAGTTCATCAAAGATGTTGCGAAGAGTAGGCCCGATGCAGTCTTGCTCACAGGTGCGCACCGCCTCAAAACAGGCCTCGGTTACGCAAAGCTGCCCGGCGCTTACATATTCACAGGTTCTTTTGCTACTTATTCCCGTGCGCAGCTTGATAAAAAATACATCGCAGACTTCTCCAATGGGATCTTGGTGGGCAACGACTCAGAGATGATGCAGCTTACGAACACCAGCGATCCGATAAGTGCGATGGCGATGCTCCCTATTAGCATCGTTGTCATGCACGCGCGGGAGATCACTGCTGTGAAAAGGGTGTGTGCGATACTGGTTGCAAAGACTGCAAAAGCCGACCGGTCAAAGGCCAAGGAGCTGACCGGCTTGGGTGATGTCTGGGAAGCTACGTTCATCAATAGCGTTGGTGACCTGGAGACTGCGAGCGAGAATAAAATAATGAGCAGCATGCGCGATGCTAGCAGAGCAGCTGCGAAAAGGATGATGGGGAAGCGGAGCTAGGCCTTGTTTGATATATGAATCTAAGTCAGTATAAAAGATATATGGTATTATTAGAAAACTACACTATATTATTATATTTAATAAATTAACCCGCTAAATACCTGCGTATTTCTCTAAAGATGATTCGGCAGCCTATTATCTCTGTCCTTGGCCACGTGGACCACGGGAAGACCTCTTTTCTCGACAGGATCAGGCAGAGCTCTGTCGCTGCGCGCGAGGCTGGGGGCATCACGCAGCACATAGGCGCCACTGAAGTGCCCATCGACGTTGTGAAAAAAGTCTGCGGTGACTCCCTTGCTGCCATGAATGTCAAGGTCACCATTCCTGGCCTCCTATTCATCGACACGCCGGGCCACGAGGCGTTCACAAATCTCCGCAAGCGCGGCGGGAGCATAGCAGATTTGGCGGTGCTTGTCGTTGACATACGCGAAGGCTTCATGCCGCAGACTGTCGAGGCACTGGAGATCCTGAAGAGTTACAAAACACCGTTTATCGTAGTCGCAAACAAATTAGATCTTCTCTCGGGATGGCACAATACCAGTATGCCATACTTCAAAAAGGCTTTTGCAGAGCAGCAGGATTTTGTCAAGAAGCAGGTCGAGGCAAAGCTCTACGAGCTAGTAGGACGGCTGAGCGACTTTGGAATAAGCTCAGAGCGGTTCGACCGCGTAGAGGACTTCACAAAGCAGGTCTCGATAATACCCATTTCCGCCAAGACTGGCGAGGGCATAGCAGAGACTCTCATGATACTCACTGGCCTTGCCCAGAGATATCTCGAGAAGAACCTTGACATAACTGTCAAGGGGCCGGGCAAAGGCAGCATACTCGAAGTGAAAGAAGAGAAAGGCTTTGGGAAGAGCATCGACGTTATATTATACGACGGCACAGTGAAGCGCGGCGATACTGTAGTCTTCAGTGGCAAGGATGGCCCGATGGAGACAAAGGTCAAGGCTCTGCTGAAGCCGAAGCCGCTCGACGAGATGCGCGACCCGAAGGATAAGTTCGACAACATCGCTGCGGTATCAGCCGCGAGCGGGTTGAAGCTTATAGGGCCCGGTGTCGAAGACGCTCTTCCCGGCGGGCAGATATACGTGGTCGACACCAAGACAGGCAACCTCGACGAGCTAAAAGAGCGCATAAGGAAGGAGCTGGCGTCTGTCAGGTTCGAGCATGAGAATGTCGGCGTGATAGTGCGCTCCGATACAATCGGCGGGTTGGAGGCGATCCTTAGTATCCTGAAGAAGATGGGAGTCCCTGTCAGAAAGGCGGACATCGGCGCGGTGAGCAAGACAGACCTCATGGAGGCAGAGTCCATTAAACGTGAGAGCCCCGAGCACGGCGTAGTGCTTGCATTCAACTCGGCGGTGACAGACGACATAGCACATTATGCGAAAGAAGCCAAAGTCACGATAATCGCCAACAAAGTAATCTACAAGATAATTGAGGACTATGCGGAATGGGTCAAAGAAGCCAAAAGGCAGCAGGAGATGGCGATGTTCAACACGATCCCATTCCCATCGGAGCTGAAGTTCCTTGAGGGATGCACTTTCAGAAGATCTGATCCTGCAGTAATCGGCGTCGCCGTGCTGAAAGGTAGAATACGGCCCGGCTACCAGCTGATGAAGGAGGACGGGACAAAGGTCGGAAACCTTGAGTCAATACAGGATAAGAACACCAAGATAGATGAGGCCAAGAAGGGCGATCAGGTGGCCGTCGGCATCAAAGGGCCTCTTGTCGGCAGGAACATAGAAGAGAACGATATCTTGTTGACTTACATAACCTTTGACCAGTACGAGCAGATAATCAAAAAGGGCAAGAAGTTCCTTAACAAGGAGGACGAAGAGCTGCTCAAGAGGATAATGCAGATAAGCAAGGCTGCGAAGGAACAGGGATAGGCTGTAGCCTTTACTTAGCGCTTTTTTAAATCCTCCTCTTTTTAAACCCTTTAATACCCTCTACTTCTAATAAACCGCTTTTTCTAAGCAAATAATATTACAAATAAAATGGAAGCGAAGATAGTTGTCGGGACAAAATCCGGGAAGTCTTACAACCTGGAGGTCAAGGACGACCTGGCTGCTGTTTTCATCGGAAAGCACATAGGCGAAGTCGTGAACGTTACTCCACTCGGCCTCAAGGGTTATGAAGTGAAGATAAGCGGCGGCTCTGACAAGTGCGGATTCCCGATGAGAGGAGACCTGCACCAGGCCGGGAGAGGCAAGGCGATGATGAGCACGCGCACAGTGGGCTACAAGCCACGCGATGATGGCGTCAGGATGCGCAGGACTGTCGTTGGCGATGTGATAAACGAAGCGACAGCGCAGATAAACACAATCGTTGTCAAAGAGGGCAAGGATTCAATAGAAAAGCTGCTCGGGCTTGAGAAGCCTGCCGAGGGCGCGCCTGCAGAGAGTGCACCACACGCTGCAGAGCCTCACAAGGAAGCTCACAAGGAGGTTCCGAAAGAGCCTCACAAAGAAGCTCCAAAGGAAGCTCACAAAGAAGCTCCAAAAGAGGCAACGCTTAAGACAGAGAAGCCTGCTGAGAAGCACGTTGAGAAGAAGTAAGACACTTCTTCTTTTTTCATTCTCATTTCTCATAAACTATCCCTGAACAACAATGCCTCAGTCTGAAGTAAACATTGGCCTAGTCGGTCACGTGGACCACGGGAAGACGACGCTCACAAAGTCGCTTTCTGGCGTGTGGACAGACCGTCACAGCGAAGAGATACGCAGAGGCATCTCCATAAGGCTTGGCTATGCAGACACCAAAATCTACAAGTGCGAGAAATGCACCGGCTTTGACGGTTACACTACAAAGGACAAGTGCCCGAAATGCGGCGGCCCGGCAAAGTTCCAGAGGAAGATATCTTTCGTCGATGCCCCGGGACACGAGACTCTCATAGCGACGATGCTGTCAGGCTCTGCGCTCATGGATGGAGTCATATTAGTCATTGCAGCTGATGAGACCTGCCCGCAGCCACAGACGAAAGAACACTTGCTTGCGCTCAAGCTGATGAACCTTGACAAGATAATAGTCGTCCAGAACAAGATCGACGTGGTGAGCAAGGAACAAGCGCTGAAAAACAAGCAGGAGATCGAGGCATTCCTTGCGAAGGTCGGGATAAAGGCCCCCATCATACCGATTGCTGCGAACTATGACGCTAATATTGATGTGCTCATTTGTGCGATCCAAGAGATGGTCCCCACCCCAAAGCGCGATCCCTCAAAGCAAGCTAAGATGTTCATTGCACGCTCCTTTGACGTCAATAAGCCCGGCGCTAAGGTGAAAGACCTTAAGGGGGGTGTGGTCGGCGGCAGCCTGATGCAAGGGGAATTGAAAAAGGGCGATGAGATTGAAATAAGGCCGGGCATCAAGAAGATAAAACAGAACCAAGAGATATGGGAGCCCATCAAGACGAAGATAATCGAGATAGACGAGGGCGGAGAGGTTCTTGACAGGTCGCTTCCCGGAGGCTTGATAGCCGTACAAACATTGCTTGATCCTGTTTTGACCAAGTCAGATGCGCTATCCGGCAATGTATTGGGCAAGGCCGGGACATTGCCACCTATCAAGAGTTCCATTGAATGCAAGGTTCACCTCATTGAAAGAGAGCTTATTGACACTGCTGTCGATCTTAAACCCGGTGAGCCGCTGATGCTCAGCATAGGCACGACCGTTACAGTAGGAATCATCCAGAAGCAAAAGGGGGATGTTACTTCAATGAATCTCAAGCTCCCGATAGTCGCGCAGAAGGGCGACAAGTTCGCATTGTCTAAGAGGATAGACATGAAGTGGAGGCTTGTCGGATACGGGGAGATTCTCTAAGTCTGGGCTAACATTAATTTACACTATTCATCTAGTACAACATTGACTTATCTAGTACAACATTGATTTACACTACTAATATAATTTAGTATACTACCTATTTAGTACAATACTTACTTAGTATTTAATACACTACCCACTTAGTCTCTACACCCACCTGTAGTTATACCCACCTGTCAAGTGTGTCAGGCTTCTTAAGATAATAATTAAGGTCCGCAACAAGCGCGCAGTATTGCTTCGGGTCCAATGGTTTCTTATAGATATCGATAATCCCAAGCTTTCCTATCTTCCTCACGAAAAGCTGCCACCTGCCTCGCGGCACGCCGCCTATGTCAAACAGCAGCGACAGCTCGAATATGTGCGTGCCGAAACTGGCAAAGACCTTGTTCAGCAGTTCCATCTCGGATTCGTTGAGCTGTGACAGTTCAGTCCGGACATCCCGCGCCTCGCCCTTCTTGAAAAGCAGGTAAGTGTTTGCTATCGATGGGAAATACGGCTCGAGGTACGACCTGAGGGCGGGTATCGACACATTGAAATCCCTTGCGACCTGTTCAACAGTCACATACTTCTGCTCATCGATCGTGTATAAATAATAGGCTATGGCTGCGAGTATGCGGGCGGTGGATATCTGCATGGTCTTGTTGAGCTTTTCCAAGATATCAAAAAGCCTCCGTTGGTCGACCTCCTCACCCATATATTGCAACAGGAGAATCTTTGCGCGCTCGACAGGGTCTATGCCTTCCTCATGGGAGCCGACGTAATCCCTGAGTGTGGATGTCGAGATGCTGAACTGGTTTGCAATGTCATTCATTGAAACGGATTTGCCTGTCTTATACATTATTATATATGTGGCAGCTGCGGCAAGGGCAGCAGGGTTTATCGTATTCTTCTTTCTCTCAAGCTGTTGGTGTAGTTCGTCCAAGGATTTGAGGGCTTCCCTCAACTCGACACCGAATAAGACGTTCTCCAACATCTTCTTTGCAGTGTCGGGGGCCCTGGCTGCTGGATGCGCCCGGAGGTATTCTCTTAGCGTAGCAGACGAAATTCCAAATGTCGCCGACGTGCTTTCAAGCGTGACTGATTTGCCCTGTTGTGTCAGGTAGATGTGCGAAGAGGCGGCAGCCAATGCGCGCGGATGGAGATATCCCTTTGTCTTTGAGAGACTGATTCCCAAGGCTTCGCATATCTGCATGACTTCTTCGATTTCGCTTTCACTATGGCGTTCCCTTAGATACCTGGTGGCGCCCCTTAGTGCAAAGCTTTCTCTCATCATAAACCTCCGCTTAGAATAAGTTGCTATTCTAAAAGCTCAAAGTATAAAAAGGATAGCCTTTTTGACGGCATTTTAGTGTTTTATGAAATATATGTTTTATAACATTATTATCTGTTTTTACTGGCTAAAATAAGAGGGGTTTTTATAGAGTGTGTCGTGATTATATCACGACTCAAATTTAGGATATCATGACAACAACAGAAAAAGAGGGAAATGTGTCAGGAAAGCTCTTTTCGCCTCAAAAATATTCTTTGAACCTGGGCGACCAGCTTGACCAGCTGACCGGCATGGTTGAGAAATACAAAGCAGTCGCCGATAATCCTCTCATATTCTCGCAGATCTTCTTAGGCCTGAAGACAGCGATGGACAACTTCAACAACCTGCTCATTGACCTTGACAAGAGGCTCCAGATGATAGAGGAGGCCATAGAAGAACTCTCAGTAGGCTCCGAGCATGACAGTATCGAGCTCAGCAAGAAGGATCAAGAGGTTCTTGACTATGTCGTGACACAAGGCAAAGTCTCTGCAGAGGACCTGCAGGAGCAGTTTAGTTACAAGGGTAAGAATGCGGCATCGGCAAGGTTGCACAAGCTGTATGCAGTAGGCGCACTCGATAAGATTCAATCAGGCAGGACTGTTTATTACGTAGCTCCCAAGCCAAACAACCCCCAGAACTAAGAGACCCAAGCACAACCCAATGAGCAAAACCAAAACCCAAGCACAACCCAATAATAACCCCCAAGTCAAACCCGTAGGCGGAGAATCCCAAGCCTAACAACCCAAAAAGCTGAAAGGTCCCAAGCACAACCCGTGCGAGAACCCCAAGCACAACCCATTGGCAAGAACCCATGCCAAACGGCGAAAGCCGAAAGCGGCCGGGCCTCTAAGGAGGTCAGGTCATCATAGTCACCCGGCCTTTAAGAAAGGCCGGCGAAAGGGCGAGTTGCTCCGCAACTCACCTGACTAAGTACGGATAGTATTCAAAGACCGGAAACCCAAGACCGGAAACATTCACCCTTACCACCCCCAAGCAGGCATGAGAGCCTGAAAGCCCAACCGGTGCGGCAACGTGCCGGGGCCCCTCTTTCTAAGAAATTATCGAGGTAGTATCAAGTCTACGGTCTTCAGTTTCCAATAGTCAGCTTACGGTTATCAAAAATATTTTATCCTGTATTGTCAGGAATTAAATGATTTATTTCTTTCCTTTGTTCCACTCGCCGATTATATCAATGTCTTCGCCGCCGGGCTTTGTGTCCCTCTTCTTTATCTTGACCTTCATCGGGAAGTTTATCGCAGCCCCCGAGATTATAGCCTCCCCGCGCCCTAGTCCTGGTAGGTCCCTGATTATATCATCAGTGACTGCCTCAGCAGATTTCCTTATGAAGTCCTGGTCCAGCGGGTTCACTATCTTCATTATTATCTGTGTGTTGCATTGCGACAGCACGTCCTGGTCGAGCCTTGACGGCCGTTGTGATATCAAGCAAAGCCCCACGCCAAATTTTCGCCCCTCGCGCGCGATCCTCCTTAAGATGCCCCTGGATACAATCTCCCTCTCATACTCTTTAGGCACAAAGTTGTGCGCCTCTTCGACAACGATGAAACAGGGCACATCAAGCTTCTCCTCTTTATAATCATTTAGGTAATTCATGCGCGCGTAGAAGATCTTCCTTGACAGCGCAGCGACCACAATCTCCCTGATCGATTCGCTCAATCCTGAAAGGTCTATGACGGTGACTTGCCCCGGCTTTACGAGCTCTTCCAGCGGAGTCTCCTCGTTGGATATAAATCCAGACCTCTGCAGGCTCTCGATCCTTCGTATGAGCGCCGTGGTTGTCGAGGCATTCGCCTTCTTGGCGAGCTTTTCTATCCTTGAATCGAGGCTGTCCTTGACTATCTCCTCCCCATTGTCCTCGCCGCCCTTTTTCTCTAAGACCATGTGCAGCACTTCAGACAAATCGCCAAGGTTGTAGCTCTGCTTCTGGTCTGCACAGATGCCTATTATCTCATAAAGCATGTCCCTTTGTGTCTCTGACGTGCCGGGCGACATGGATGCGATGTCGTCAGCCGTTAAACCATTGGCGCGTATCTTGAGCCTTTTTTCAGCCCTCTTCCCGATGCCAAGGACTTTTATCTGGTCATAAAACTCGCTCTCCGAGCCGTCGCTCTTGTAGCCAAGGTATTTGTATTCCCCATGCGGGTCAAAGACTACTACGGCACCGCCCTTTTTGAGCAACTCCTCGATTATGACGCCTCCCGTATACGATTTACCGGCTCCAGTCATTGCGAGTATCGCGCAATGCATGCCGACGAGGCGGTTGGCGTCCAGGCTGACGGTCACACTCGGGCGGGTCTCTACTGTGCCCACGGGCATCGCCCGTGCTTCCGGGACCCGCAGGAGCTTCGCTATAGTCTCATCCTTAGTCATGAACACAGGACTTGCTGGCCGGAGGCTGTGCTTCGGCGGTTCAATGCCTTCGCCGTTGATGTGGCCGAGGATATCCACTATGCCCACAATAAATTCCCCATCAGTCAGCCCGTAGCTAGTGACAAATTCTCCCATCGCGCTCTCTCGTGCGAACTCGTCTGGGAGGAGCTGGTTAGACGCAGTCACCTCGCGTATTATTCCTATCACCTCGCGGCTTGTCACGGGTTCTGTTGCTGAGACAAAGTCGTCCTTGCGGACTTTTTTCTCACCGCTTTCGCTGATTGCGAACATGATCTTCCGAAGCGACGTCGTCCCTATGATCCTTCCTACCTCTTCCACCCTGTAATTATCTAATGCCTCTCCGTTTAAGGAGACACTAATGAGACAAATATAATAAAGCAAATAGTATTGCAAATGGTAAAGCAAAGCATAAGCAATGCTTATTAAATTTATGTGTGATACCCCCGGGCGTGATTATTGAAGGTGGTTGGATAAAAGCGCCCCGTCTTCGGGATTTTCGCCCCGATATCTTTATTTCCCCTTAATCTATAATTATCTTATGAGAGAACTCCTTAACAAGGTAATAGAAGGCTCTGAGCTTTCGCCAAAGGAGGCTGAAGAGCTTATGCGAGACATCATGACAGGTGGTGCCACGCCTGCGCAGATGGGCGCATTCTTGACTGCACTTTCCATTCGAGGTGAAACCTCATCAGAAATAGCTTCTTTTGCCAGGGTCATGCGGAGCTTCTGCCAGAAGGTCGAGCTGCCGCCTGCGATAAAAGCAAGGGCTGTTGACACCTGCGGCACGGGCGGCGACCTGACAGGGACATTTAACATATCAACAGTGGCTGCGTTCGTTGTCGCGGGCGCGGGAGTGCCCGTTGCGAAGCACGGCAACCGGGCAGTGTCGTCAAAGAGCGGCAGCGCTGATGTCTTGGAAAAGCTCGGAGTGAAGATAGACCTGGGCCCGGATGGCGTTAAGAGATGTATTGAGAAAGCCGGGATAGGCTTCATGTTAGCGCCGGCGTTCCACCCTGCTATGAAATTCGTTGCCGGTGTACGAGGAGAACTCGGTGTCAGGACAGTCTTCAATATACTCGGCCCGATGGTGAGCCCTGCTGATGTCAAGCACCAAGTCTATGGGGTATATGACTACCGGATGACTGAGAAACTGGCTAATGTTCTTAAGGAGCTGGGCAGCCATCATGCCCTTGTCGTCCACGGCATGGATGGGTTGGATGAAATCTCAACGATCGGCAAGACAAGGGTCTCCGAGTTAAAAAATGGTAAGATAAGCACCTATTATATCCATCCAAAGGAGTTCAAGATACCGTTGGCCAAAAAATCCGATTTGTTGGGGGATGGGCCTGAAGAAAATGCCCAAATAGCCTCTCACATACTCAACGGTGCGCGCGGCCCGAAGAGAGATATAGTCGTTTTCAATGCTGCTGCAGCCATATTTGCGGCAGATGCTGCGAAGTCCATAAGGGAAGGGGTCGCGATGGCGGCTGAGAGCTTGGATTCGGGAAAGGCTGCAGACAGCCTAAAGAAACTGATCGAGGTTTCGAATTCTTGAGCCCTTTCAATCATTTGAACCTTTTCAATACTGAATATCACTAAATATCAATACAGTTTGGATACTATTTACATATTATCAATATAGCTTAAATACTACTTACAAAATGCTTGATGAGATAGTCGCCAGGACGCGCGCAGAGGTCGAGGTTAGAAAATGGGCAATGCCTGCCGATAAGTTTCAGCTTGATTCCGAGACCAGAAGCCTCAAGGCTTCACTGCGTGCCCGGTCGACGGGTATGGGCAACAAAGCTGTGATAACTGAGATAAAGCCAGCTTCGCCGAGCGAGGGGAAGATATGCGATGTCGATGTGCCCGAAACTGCGCGCGCGATGGAGGCCGGGGGCGCCTGTGCGCTTTCAGTGCTGACTGAGCCGTTCTATTTCGGCGGCAGCCTCGAGAACTTAAGGAAGGCCAAGGCTGCGGTGAAGATACCTGTGATGAGAAAAGACTTCATAGTCGATGAGTACCAGTTGTTCGAGGCGAAACACTATGGCGCCGATGCAGTCTTGCTCATGGTCTCAGTATTGGGCAACAGGACAAAACAGTTCTATGAGGCCGCCCGCAGGCTGGGCATGGAAGCGTTAGTGGAGGTGCATGATGTCAATGAGCTAAAAGCTGCGCTTGGCTCCGGTGCAGAGCTGATAGGCATAAACAACAGGGACCTTAAGACGATGAAAATAAACCTGAATGCGACAAAAGAGCTTTCGGATAAGATCCGAAAGATGAGCCCGGGTGCGAAGCTCATAGTCTCGGAGAGTGGCATCACGTCCAGGGCAGATCTGGATTTCGTCCTTAAATATGCGGATGCAGCTCTTATTGGAACCTCGATAATGCGCTCAGGGGATATAGAATCTGCGGTTAAGAACCTGATAAAATAACCAGTTATTGTAAGATGACCTTAGTCAAGATATGCGGGCTGACAAATCCCGAGGATGCTCTAATGGCGATGGAGGCAGGTGCTGACCTGCTTGGCTTTGTCAATGCCGAGCGCTCGCCGCGTTACCTCACGCCGGACGAGATAGCGCGCATAATAAGCGAGATACAGCCCATAGTGCAGACTGTTTTAGTCACACATTCCCAGGACGTGAGCGACATATTAAACAACTTCCATGCTGCAGGGACTGATGTGCTCCAGGCGCATGCACCGATGACTATAGTTGAATATCAGGAACTCAAAGAGTCAGTACCAATACTAATCGCAAACATCTCTATAGAAGCTTCTTTGAAGTCCCCTACCGACGCGCTGAAAAAAAGGGTCTCTGCAGTGTCTGAAATAGCCGATTACATACTGTTCGACACGAAGTTCGGCACAGAGATAGGTGGCACTGGGAAGCCTTACAACTGGGATATTGCGGCCGGGCTGAAGGCACATTCACAGAAGCGGGTCATAATCGCAGGCGGGCTTAATCCTGCCAATGTTGCTCATGCAATAATGCAAGCAACGCCCTTTGGGGTCGATGTATCCAGCGGCGTTGAGTCGGCGGTTGGGCAAAAAGACGCTAAGCTGGTGAGTGAGTTTATAACCCGTGCCAAGTTGGCCGGCCATCACAAGCCATAATCCGATACATATACCACAATCAGATACATGTAACACGATCAAATGTATCTAGAACAAATATTACAGCCCATAAATCTTTTCTATGCTGATACCTTAAATCTCTTCTATGCTGATAAGATACCACTCATCACACTGTGCCCCTGCCTTGATCATAGCGTCCTTTATGCTTTCATTCACCACATAGCAGACTCGAGTGCCGTTTTGTATTGGGCTATCGGTTCCAGGGGACGTGTTGATTTGCCCGCCTACAATTCCGCCTATGGGTTTCCCTTGCGTACCGCCAAGCAGCCCCAATTGCATGGATGAGAACATGCCTATGAACATCACAGCCAATACAGCCGCTGCAACCCATCTATAATCAAGGGTCTTCTTCCTCTTTGGCCGCCTTAATATCTTCTGTCGGTCAACGTTTGATATGACCGCTTTTATGGAGTCCTCCGAGTAACCAGACTCTAGCATGGCTTTTCTCAGGGATTCCAGAGTCCTGCCATCCCTTAGGCCTGCTTCAATAGCTTCCGAAAGCCTTTTGGCATCAGGTTGCTCCATCACCTAATTTAGGTTCGAAAACTTAAAAACCGGTTTTGGCTCCCTTTAACTACCCCTATTAATCAAATTCTTATTTTTATTATACCTGCGTTTATTATCCCATGAATTCCTTAACAAAGGTGCAGGCTCTTATGGCAGGCTGCGTTATACTGCTTTTTGCGTCTTTGGTATGGCAGTTATTGCTATTAGTGCCCGCAGCAGCGTTGTTCCTGTTACAGTTTCCGGTCATGAAGGGCGAATTGAAGCGCGACTATCCCGAGGACTGGATAAAATATTCCCTTGTGTTCATCTTATATGAGTTAGTGATGGTAGTAATGCTCTATGTGATACTAACCATGCGCGCTTCAATCTTCAGTATAAGTTCGGTTTTTAGCATTCTCATTGCGATGCTTTTTGTTGTGATTCTGACCCTAGCCCTAAAGTTTTTTGTCAATCGCAGGCATTGTTACGGCACTGTACTGTTTTCAACCAAAGGATGGGTGGGCGTTAGGGTGAAGAGCGATTTGTTCTCGAAGCTGCCCGAGGCTAATTATGCTGTCGAAAACCCGCTTGAGGTCGGTGTCAAGAAGGGGGACCGCGTCAGGATCCGGGTTAAAAGCTCTTTTGGGAAAACTGCACCGTATGAACTAGAGGAGGTTATAAAATGAGCCCACTATTCGATTTTAAGAAGGCTAAGTGCGACTTTGTAATATCAAAGGAGCTCTATGACCAGCAAAAGGACGAGAATAAATTATATGCTTTCAAGGGAAAGCTTTCCGGGGGCGGTGACAAAATACTTGGTACGGCATTTAAGACTACCGAGTCCTTTTTGAAGGATATAACACCGAGCGATGCAGAGAAGGTTGAGGCCGAGAAGCAGTCAAAGGATCGCGGCATTTTGCCGCAGGAGGCTGCCGAATTGATGCTTGCAAAAAAGTCGGGTGCGACACTGGTCCTTTCAAATAAGCAGGTCTGGCTTGACAGCGTTGCCAGGAAATCTGGTGTCAAGACCATCTTCTTCAGGTGAGTGCGATTAAATGGACTTCTATACCGCCAATCTTTTCATGTTTGGGACTGCACTGGCTTTCTCCTCAGTTGCATCCTATTTCGACCTCAAGACGGGGGAGATACCCGATAAGTTTACAGTAGGCCTTGTGGTTGTCGCTCTTGTGATGCGTGCCGTATTATCTGGGTTCCTAGGCGATTTCATGTACCTCGTTGACGGTGCGATAGTAGGCGCGATTTTCTTTGCATTCGGCGCGCTGCTTTTTTACACTGGCGGGTGGGGCGGCGGCGATGCCAAGTTGATTGCTGGTGTCGGAGCCTCGGTCGGCGGGTTGCTTGCCCCAAGCATAATCGACTCATCGCTCAGAATGTTCCCGGATTTCATGGGTTTCTTCATGGCATTTGCGCTGGTATCAATACCCTACTCGATAGGATATGCACTCATCCTCTCATTCAGGTCTCCTCAGGTCTTCAGCCTCTGTTGGCACAGGATCAAGACAAACTGGCTAATACTCTCACTGGCGGTGATTGCGTCAATTTCGTTAATAATCGTTTTCCACCCGTATAAGTTCATACTCCTCTTCACTTTGCTCTCGCCGCCCATTTTCTACCTTCTATTGATATTCGTCAAGAGTGTGGAGGAGCTTGCCATGCGCAAGAAGATATCCCTTTCAGAGCTGAAGGAGGGGGACATGGTCGCTGAGGACTTGGTGATAAGCGGAAGGAAGTTCGCAAGCAAGAGGGACATGGACGGGATTTCAAAAGAGGCGCTCAAAAAGATCCTTTCGTCAAAGAAAGCGCCCCGCACGGTCATCATAAAATGGGGCATCAGGTTTGCGCCCGCGTTCCCGCTTGCCCTAATAGTCGCACCTTTCTGGTCACAGATAATCGCGGTTTTGTTCTTAGGCAGGATCTTCTGAGTCTTTTTGAGAATGATAATCTAAGTCCTTTAGGAAGGGCCCTCTGATCAAATTTTTCTAAACAGGCATAACTATCAACTATTATGTCCACTTAACTATTTTAACTACTATTTTAACTACTATGTTATTTTATTTTAACTATTATATCTCCTGGCGCATCACATGATTCTCCCTTTGCTTGCTATCCTTGGCCCCTCCAAAGTGTTTATCATCTCTTGAACACCGTTTTTATCCTGGAGTATCATTGTGATAGGCCTGACAGGATGCTCATTACGGCCTAGCCCTGACTGGGCATAGGTATATTCCCTGTTTAATGCGTCTCTCACAAGGGTAAGGAAGCTCAACTTTGCATCATGTGTCATCTCTGAATCGCGGATCCTCTTTGCGAAGTTCTTATAGGCCCCCGGGCCAGCCTTTTTGATACGTGGCGCTTCAGCAAGTATAGCAGCTTCGGCTTTCTCTTGCCTGCGCATAAGCTTTCCTTGCAGTGCGCGTGTTGACTGGCGATTCGCGTCTCTAGAGCGGGGAAACCTTTTGGGATTTCTCAGCATAAACTGCTGCAGGTAGTCGGCTGCTACTAGACTCCTTGCCCTTAGCTCCGGGAGTACCGTTGTTTCCATGTGTTCCCGGGTCGCGCCGCTCACTGGGAGATGTCTCAGCATTAAATAATTCTGCGAGCCCTTATTCAAACCATGCTTTTTCATAAAGGTTTCAAAATGCCCAGGAACCACAATACCTCTAGAGTTTCGCGGAAGTCTTTCATATTCCATTGCAAGCTCTATTTGCCTTTGCAGCTTTTGTATATTCCTGTCGACCCTGTCAGGGATGCTCTCAGGCTTTTCGCCGAGAAGGATAGCCGAGACGTCGGGAAGCAGTGTCGGGGATGCCTTTTGCCTTCTCATGATAGAATGGCCCTTACCGTTCAGCGAGAACTCGGCAGGCTTAGTACCATTTATCCTACCGTTAGGGCGCGGTATCCTTCTCGTTGAGATTATCTCAGCTGGCTCCAGCCTGTCTATCTGGTTCCTTACAGCGCGGTCGCCCATACTGGTTATCTGCCTAAGTTCGGCAGCGGTCTTTGGGCCGGCAGACAGCGCTTGTAATATCCTGAAACCTACATTCTTTTTCGGGATAGGTGCAGGGACGTCCCTATGCACCCACCTGACAGTCTGCCCGCCTGGGCCTTTGGTCTCGGGAGGCAGCTTCTGCGCAGTGCCTGTGAGATGCAGCAGCTGCAGCCCATGGCGGACTGAGCCTTCCGGCTTTTCGAGCAGTTTGGATAATTCAGCAGAAGTCATCGGCGCTCTAGACGCAGCGAGTCTTGTTTCAAGCATACGCGGCACATCCCCCACGAGTGCATTTAGTGTGTTGTTTATAGTACCCGTGTACAATCCGCCAGCTTTAGCAACGTCATTCCTTTCCTCAAGGGCCCTTGCAGCTTTGAGCCATGGCAGAAGTTTCTCCCTGTTTGAGCCGCGCGTCTCAGCCAGTGCCCTGACGACAGCATTTGCAGACGGCTTTACCTTCAATCCTTCAAAGTTCTGAGCTAATTGAAGCATCCTTTGTTTAGTCGCCAATAATTCACTCTTAGGGCTGCTCTTACTCAAACTTTTAATCTCTGCCGCTAGCTTTTTCTTGAAGCCCTCAGGCAGCGGCTCCATCGGTGTGGGCTTAATGAGCTTGACATAAGCCCCAGGGACCTTTGGCTCCTGCGCGACGAGTTGCCTGAAGCGGGCATCGGGAGACTCTTGGACTGCAGGTTGTGAACCGGTCCTTGTAGGTTTTGGTAAGCCAGCGTTTGCAGGCCTGACAGGCCCGGTACTTACAGGTTTGGTCGACCAGGTTTTTACGAGTATGGGCGGCTTGGGTCTTTTAGTCCCAGGCATTGCGGCTTTTGCCATTCTATTGATTATAAGTAAAAGCAGAAAAGCGTT
>Ga0247841_10004561_pt1 | contig 23609 bp, 21 predicted proteins | sample LaCruzMarch2015__2_FD_192410 | JGI IMG/M metagenome (GOLD analysis project Ga0247841, IMG submission 192410) | Freshwater microbial communities from meromictic Lake La Cruz, Castile-La Mancha, Spain - LaCruzMarch2015_18m | ecosystem: Environmental > Aquatic > Freshwater > Lake | place: Spain... | reverse complement strand
CATCTCGTGGCCGGGGATGACCAGAAGCAGCGTGGCCGAGGCCTCCTGGAGGGCCAGGATGAAGGAGTAGAGGGATCCCACCAGGACCCCCTTCCAGATGAGGGGGAGCGTGACGTCCTTGAAGGTTCGGGTCTTGGTGGCGCCGACGCTCTCGGCCGCCTCCTCGAAGGAGCGGTGGACGATCAGCAGCGAGGCGAAGGTCCCCCGCACCGTATAGGGGAGCCGCCGGACCGCCAGGACAATGGGAATGATGATCCAGATGCCGATCAGGGCCGTGGCCATGAAGGGAAAGGGATCCCGGAAGGCGCGCATGTAGGCGATGCCGATGCCGGTCCCCGGCAGGGCCAGGATCAGCGTGGTCAGCGAATCGAGGACCCCCCGCCCCGGAAGTTTTGTCCGGGACATCACCCAGGCCACCGGCACCCCCACGGCGATGCAGATCACGACCGATATCCCCGAAAAGAGCAGGCTGTTGATGATGAACTTGGGCGTCTCGATCGCCACCCGCTCGAAATACTGGAGCGTGTACTTCACCGGGAAGGGGGTCAGCGCCCACCCCTTGCCGAAGGAGTCGAGTGCGAGCCCGAGATAGGGGATGAAGGCCAAAATCAGGATGGAGATCAGGAAGGCGACCGCCCCCGCCTGCGCCGGGCGCGAGAGTTTCTTCCGCTCGATCACCGAATAGGAGAGGGAGCTGTAATCCTTGATCGAAACGTACTTCTTGGCGATGATCAGAAACAGGATGGCCAGGATCACCATGATGGCCGAAATGACGATCCCCATCTTGAAGAGCCGCCGGTCCACGAACTGGACGATGTTCAGATAGGCCTGGGAGGCAAGCAGGTCGGAGATTCCGACCACCAGCGGCGTGGCGAAATCGGCGAAGGTCCAGATGAAGACCAGGAGCGCCCCGGAGACATAGCCGGGGGTGGTCAGCGGGAAGGTGATGTCCCAGAACTTGCGGATCCCCCGGGACCCGACGCTCTCTGCCGCCTCATCGAGGGAGGGCGATATCTTCCCCATGGCATCGACGATGGAAAGCGTCATGAGCGGAAAAAGGTGCAGCGTCTCCACCAGAAGCACCCCATGGAGCCCGTACATGAAGTTGATCGGGTGCTGGAGGCCGAAATAGTCCTGAAGGATGATGTTGACGGTTCCGGCGCGGCCCAGGATGAAGACGAAACCCATGACGCCAACCAGGGGGGGCATGATCATCGGGATGATCGTCAGATAGGAAAAGAGCCCCCGGCCGGGAAAATCGTACCGCAGCAAAAGAAACGCGATGGCGATACCGATGATTGAAGTGGTGATTACGGTGCCCACGCCCAGCATCAGGGAGTTCAACAGGGATTTCAGGTAGAAGGCATCGGTGAAAAAGTCCTGAAAATTCGAAAAGGTAAAGACACCCGCCTCGGTCGTGAAACTGTCGTAGAAGAGCCGGATCAGGGGATAGATCAGGAAGATGATGAAAAAGGCCCAGATGGCGGCATAACTCAGAAGGCCGCTGATCTTCATCTCCGACCAGACACTGGGCTTGGGCAGGGCAATGGTGTTTTTGATTTCCACGTTCGGCATCCTCTCTTCTCAGGCGGGGATCCCCAGGGTAATCTGGATGGGAAAACGCACATGCACCTTCTGAGAAATCGGGAACGGTTGCTGGTTCCAGGGATTCTGCACGTCCACCTTGAAGAGGGTCTCCGGATCCAGTTCGATGTCATAGCGGATGGTGTTGCCAATATAGGAGGCGAAGCTGACCTTCCCGGGGAGCAGGTTCATGTCGTCGCTCGTTTCGTCGGAGTTGCAGATGGAGGCGACCTCGGGGCGGACGGTGACCTTGCATGCCTCTCCGGTCTTGAACCGACCCTCAAAGACGCATTTGAGCAGACCGAGGTGGGTCTCCACGGCCATCCAGCCTTTCTCTTCATGGATCTCCTTCACCTTGCCGGCGATCAGGTTGTTTATGCCGATGAAATCGGCCACAAAGGGATTCTCCGGCCTTTGGTAGAGGTCCCGGGGGGAGCCCAGTTGCTGAAGCTTTCCATGATCGAGGACGGCGATACGGTCCGAGAGGGTCAGGGCCTCCTCCTGGTCATGGGTCACATAGATAGCAGTGATGGCCAGATCCTTCTGGAGCTTCCGGATTTCGGCGCGCACCTGCTGGCGGATCTTGGCATCCAGGTTGGAGAGGGGCTCGTCGAGAAGAAGCACATCCGGGTTGAGAACCAGGGCGCGCGCCAGGGCCACACGCTGCTGCTGACCGCCGGAGAGCTGACCGGGATACCGCTTTTCGAGGCCCGTCAGATTGACCAGGGAGAGGGCGCGGTTTACCTTCTTTTCCATTTCCGCGCGGGTCGTTTTCTTGATCTTGAGGCCGTAGGCCACATTGTCGAAGATGGTCATGTGCGGCCAGAGGGCATAGTTCTGAAAGACCATGCCGATGTTCCGTTCATAGGGGGGGATGGCCGAAACCTCTCGGTCGCCAAAGTAGATCTCCCCGCAATCGGGCTTATGAAAGCCGCCGATGAGACGGAGGATCGTCGTTTTGCCGCAACCCGAAGGGCCGAGCAGCGTAAAAAGCTCTCCATCTTGGATATCCAGGGAGACATGACTCACCGCTTCCAGCGAGCCGAATCTTTTCACCATGTCTTTCAATTGAATGTTCATCTTCCGACCTTTATCCATGCGACCTGATGGTTATTCCTGTGAAGCCCATCCCCGTCCTCGCGATAAGATCCTTCGGGGAGCAAAAATCTATGAAACCCTTGAGAGGACCGGATTCCTGCTTACACAGGCATGACCGTTCGCCAAGTCTTGCGGGATGCTCGAAGCCCTCATCGCCCCATCCGCCGGATGCAATCCGATCCCCGCCGCAGCCCTCCACCCGCACCTGAAGGCTGAGGGCTCTCCGGCGCGGGCGGCAGCATGAGGTTTGTATGAAGAACGGACCCAGGGAAACTCCCCAAAAATGATCGGGGAGTTTCCCGGTCCTGTCCGTGACCCGAATACTATTTCTTTATGATTTCCTTGTGCTTCTCGGCGATCTCCTTTCGGAAGTAGGCGTTGACTTCCTCATTCCGTTTTTTCTCGCCGGCGACCTTGGGGTCGTAGACATTGCCGACCTGGATGTCATAGAAGGAGCGGATACCGGCGGTGAACTGGACCGCCTTCTCCGCAGCGGAGCCCGGTGCCCCCTGCACCTTGTACTTGGAGGTGATGGGGTAGAGGCCGCGCTCCATGAAGATCCGCTGCCCCTCCTCGGTCAGCAGGAACTCGATGAAGGCGTGGGCCGCCTTGGGATGAGGGGCGCCCTTCAGCACTGCCATCGGTTCGGGGGTCACGTAGGCGTTTTTGGGATAGACGAACATCACGTCGTAGCCGCCGAGGACCTCGGCGAAGGCCATGTAGCTGGGGACTGCCATGCCGACAGCAAACTCGCCCTTGGACACCACGCTCGGCACGTCGCGGGAACGGGCCGTGAAGATTCCCGTGTTGGCCGCGAGCTTTGTCAGCCATTCCCAACCCTTGTCCCAGCCGTACATGGCGAGAATCACTTCATAGCTCGCATGGCTCGAACTGGACCGATCCGGCGTGCACTGGGCGATCTGGCCTTTGAGCTTGGGGTTGAGCATATCGTTCCAGTCCTTGAGCTCGACGCCGAGCCGTTTGAGCAGCGTCGGCTGGTAGATCAGACCGTAGGGTTCGAGCGTCGTTCCGACCCAGAATCCCTTGGGGTCCTTCAGCGGAAGACCGACGGGCTTGCCGATCGTGGCCGGGATTTCATCCCACATCGCCTTGGGGAGGGTCACCTTGTCCAGGAGACCCTGATCGGCCAGCAGATCGAACAGGGTTCCCTCACCCCCCCAGAAGACGTCCGCCTGAGGCTTTCCTTTCCATTCGACGATCTGGCCGTAGGCGACCGGTGTGCCCTGCGGCATGGCGCTGGTCTTGAGATCCACGTTATACTTTTTCTTCACGAAGGCCGCAAAGGCCTTCAGGGCCGGATCATGGACGTCCTTGGAGACCGGGGTGATGAGATAAAACTCATTCTCGATCGCCTGGGCGAAGCTGATCCCTGTCAGACAGAAGAAACCCATGACCGTTAGGGCAATGACCACTGCAAAACGTTTCATGATATCTACCTCCTTATTTATGGTTGCTGCCTTGAACATCTTGAACATCACTTTCCCCTCTTAGGTTGAGGGGTTCTCATAGAAATTCAGACATTTCTGAAACCTTTTTTACTGTCCTATTTTCAATAAATGCGAGATAACCCCAAAAAGAAAAAAATGTCAAGCGAAACCGGTCCAGCCGATGTGATGTCCGTCGTCTTCCTCCGCGCTTTAAAATTCGCAACGCGAATCTTCGACAATGATCTCCAAAAATCTTAATTTTGACATGATATGCGGAAAAGAAAAAATGGTTGCGTTATGCCTGTCAAGAGACTTATAGATATTCCGCCGTATTTAAAATGGGATAAGGGAATCCGGCATTCCATGAGTGCAAGGATACGATTGCACGGTTATGGTCGGGAGTCCTGAATATGCTCCCGAGTGGTGGAGATATCCGGAAACGATAGAATAACTTGTTCCCCCCTCCGCTTCGCTCCGGGGGGAACGCGGCAGTTGAGCAGCGAACTCCTGATTTCCCCTCCGCTCCGCTGCGGGGAGAACCAGGAGTTCGAGACAGATGCCCTTCGGGCACTGCTCAACTGCCGCGTTAACCGGCACGAGACACGGCCAGAAAGCGACAATGATTGCGTAGAGGATATCCATGTTCGAACAAGCCTTCAAAAACATTGACGACGTTCTCTGGAAAGAGGCGGGATGCACTATGTCTTTCTGCGGGGCATTAAAAACCTGAGAGGCATTAGTATGAGCGAATTGACAGCCAACGATTACTCCGGATTTTTAGTTGAGATCAAAGCCCGTATCCGTCGCGGCCAATACCAGGCCTTACGGGCCGCCAACAAAGAGTTGCTTGATCTCTACTGGGACATAGGCGAATCCATATACCGGAAACAGGAAAGCCTTGGCTGGGGCAAGGCAGTGGTCGAAACGCTGGCCCGTGACCTTCAGGCCGAATTTCCGGGACGCAATGGGTTTTCATCCCAAAACCTTTGGCTGATGCGCCAGTTCTATGGCGAGTATCGCGACCGACCAAAACTCCAACCGCTGGTTAGAGAAATAAGTTGGGCAAAAAACCTCGTCATCATGGCGCGTTGCAAAGATGACATGGAGCGCGAGTTTTACCTGCGAGCCACCGCCCGCTTTGGCTGGACCAAGGCTGTGCTTCAGCACCAGGTGGACAATAAAAGCTACGAGAAATACCTGCTCAACCAGACCAGTTTCGACCGAACGCTGTCTCCGGCGCTTCAGGCACAGGCCGCATTGGCGGTGAAAGATCACTATACCTTCGACTTTCTGGACCTTGCCGAAGAACACTCCGAGCGCGAGCTGGAACGCGCCCTGGTGCATAACATCCGCCGTTTTCTCGCCGAAATGGGCGGGGCTTTTACATTTATCGGCAACCAATATCGGATTGAAGTTGGCGGACAGGAATACTTCATTGACCTGCTGCTCTTCCATCGTCGCCTGCGTTGCCTCGTGCCCATTGAATTGAAGATCGGCAGCTTTCAGCCCGAGCACAAAGGCAAGATGGAGTTCTATATCGAGGCTCTTGATACCCAGGAACGCATGGAAGGCGAAAACTCCCCCATCGGAATCATTATCTGCCGGGACAAAAACAAAACCGTTGTCGAGTATGCCCTGCGCACCGCCGGACGGCCCATCGGTGTTGCCACCTATACCGTCGTTCCCGAACTCCCCGAAGCCTACCGCGCCGAACTTCCCAGCCCCGAAGCCATCGCCGAACGCCTGCGCTTGTGGGATCGTGAAAAGGAGGCAGGCGATGAGTAAGGGGAAGGGCCGAGAGCGCGGAGGTGCTGGGGAAGATCATGGGATTTGTTATGAAACTGACAAAAACCTTTATCAGGGACATCCGCCAGGATCGAGCGTCGATTTTCCAGTCAGTGATTGGAAAATCGACGCCGACCCCAAAAATCCAGAAGCGTCTGGACAATTAATGGGCCGGGGAGGCGGGGGATGAGTAGGGTTGTGAAGGATGATCCGATGCGGAGACAAGAAGCTCAAGGATACGATTACGCGGTTATGGTCTGGAGTCCTGAATATGCTCCCGAGTGGTGGAGATATCCGGAAACGATAGAATAACTTGTTCCCCCCTCCGCTTCGCTCCGGGGGGAACGCGGCAGTTGAGCAGCGAACTCCTGATTTCCCCTTCGCTCCGCTGCGGGGAGAACCAGGAGTTCGAGACAGATGCCCTTCGGGCACAGCTCAACTGCCGCGTTAGGACCCGAGAGTCCTGAAGGGTGTGATGCCTGTGAAACATTTTACCGCATACTCCATGATGGCTATTGCTATCCTCATTGGCGGGGGATCGCTCCTTCTTTTCGGAGTATTTCTGGTCATCGGACCCATTGCCATAGTCCGTTTTGGCGCCACGGAGCCCCAGGGACTCCTTTGGAACGGGTTGCTGTCCGTCCTGTTCTTCATTCAGCACAGCGGAATGATACGGACGTCGTTTCGGATCTGGCTCTCTTCCATTATCCCCAGCCATTACCACCCGGCAACCTATGCCATCGCATCCGGCATCGCACTGGCAGCCGCGGTGCTCCTTTGGCAACCGTCCCAAACGGTTCTCTATCAGGCTGAGGGTCCGCTTCGCTGGCTGGCGCGCGCTGTCGCTGTACTTGCCGTCGTGGGCTTTTCGTGGGGGGTGCGGGCCCTTGGAAACTTTGACACTTTTGGTCTGAATCCCATCAGGGCTTATCTGCGCGGCAGGCCACTCCGGGCGCCAAACGTCGTCGTACGCGGTCCCTATCTCTGGGTCCGCCATCCCCTCTATTTTTTCATGCTCGTTCTCATCTGGTCATTCCCCGACATCAGTTTGGACCGCTTGCTTTTCAATGTGCTTTGGACCCTCTGGGTTGTCCTCGGCACGTACCTTGAGGAGAAAGATCTGGTTGCCGAGTTCGGCGACCAGTACCGCCATTACCAGAAGACCGTCCCGATGCTTTTCCCGTGGCGGTTTCCCCGCGGCTCCAGGCTGTGAAGTGCATGGCGGTCGTCTCCCGGGGCATTCACGCGCCTGACCGGGCGTTCAAGAGGGGCGCGGCAACAAGGCCGCCGCGCCCTTGGCTTGATCTTTAGATGAACTGGAGGAGCCATTTAAAATTTAAGGAGGGGTTATGAAGATTTTTATTGAATATTGTGTTGATTGAAACTTTCTTCCCCAAGCTTCCCGGGTGGAAGCGGAATTGAAGGCAAATTATCCCGATTCAAATGTTACATTGATCAAAGGTGGAGGCGGCATCTTCGATGTAACATGCAACGGCAAGGTGATTTACTCTAAGCAGAATATCGAAGGACAGCGATTTCCCAAAGAGGGAGAAATCACCCGATTGATCGAACAAGAGATGGGTTGATTTATTACGGAAATAGGCAAAAGGGTCGCCCTTGACATTTGAATTTCAGTTGAGGCAAAGGGGGCAATTATAGTAAACCCTATAATGACAACGAGTTGTCTAACTCAATGCCATGCAGCGAATCGGCCATAAAGCGGCCTCTTGCTGAGCTTTGTGTTAGCTGTGCAGGTCGGAGAGCAGAGTAATGAGGGGGCAGTCCGAGAAGCCGACAACCATCATCGCAGTTCGCCACGGTGAGACCGAATGGAACCGTGTCGGTCGCCAACAAGGTCATCTCGACAGCCCGCTCACACCGCTCGGCAAGCAGCAAGCCCTGTCGATGGCCGACGCACTATCCAGCAGGTCTGTGCAGTTGATCTACTCCAGCGACCTCGGCAGAGCTCAGGAAACCGCCACTATTATTGCGGCGCGGCTGAACCTTCAGGTTCGCACGGACGCGCGCCTGCGTGAACGAAATCTGGGGATACTGGAAGGCCAGACAATGTCTCAGTTTCGCGAGAAGAATCCGCCGGAAGCTGCCTCGCTTGCTTCGGGGGACCCGGATTTCGCATTGCCGGGCGGAGAGAGTGCACGCCAAAGGTTTGTGAGGAATGTCGAATGTGTGGAGGAAATCGCACGCAAGCATGCCGGCAATACGGTCTTGGTTGTGGCACATGGTGGCGTACTAAACAGCTTCTTCCACAAGGCGGTGCAACTGCCGCTGGAAACCCGACGGTCTTTCTCGCTATTCAACGCGGCAGTAAATGTGTTCACGGTTACGGATTCGGGTTGGCGTCTGGAGACGTGGGGCGATGTCTCGCATCTTCGAACAATCCCAACGCTTGATGACGCATAGTCAGCAGAACGTTCACTTGTGCGGAACACGGCTAACATGCTGGTGGAGCATGACAAAACGGGTGCAAAGTCGGTCAAAACCGTTTGACACCCCCCGGGGCATCCCTTATACTGCGGATCACGTGATGGGTCCCATCCGGGGGGTGGTCAGGAAATGAGCAACGAATGCATATCCGCGTGACCTGCGCGATCATCGAGCGGGACGGTCTCGTCCTGGCCGCCCGGCGGAGCCGATCAATGCGCATGCCCCTCAAATGGGAATTCCCCGGCGGAAAGATCGAGCCGGGGGAGAGCCCGGAGGCGTGCCTCCACCGGGAGTTGATGGAGGAGATGGTGCTCTGCGTTGCCGTGAAGCGGGCGATGCCGCCCTCGACGCACGAATACCCGGCCTTCACGGTCACCCTGCATCCCTTCGTCTGCGAAATCCTCTCCGGGGAGATGACCCTGAACGAGCACCACGCCGTCGCTTGGTTCAAACCGGAGGAATTGCCGGCCCTCGACTGGGTCGAAGCGGACCGAACGGTCGTCGCGGCGTACCGGCGGGGCATCGGCGGGACGGACGCCGCGGAGTTAGACGTTTGGAAATCATGATCCCTCTACGCGCTGGATATTTTTCGACCCGAAAAATCTCCAATGCGCGCTTCCGGGATTAGGGTTTCCAAGTTGCGCAAAAGTCGCGGAATGATTTTGAATCTCTCTGGGCCAGATTCGCCGAAGCCTGCCGCGGGGGAGGTTCATTTACGGAGTGAACCGGCATTTTCAGAAAGGGGGAAAGCACCATGATGGATATCAGGGATCGTAATCCGAACGAGGAGAGAAGTCTCTCCAGGCGAATGTTTCTGAAGATTGGCGGGTGGTTGATCATGGCGGCGGGTATTTTGAGAATACCGGGAATCGCCCTTGCCCAGGAAAAGTCGGAAGTGATTTCCGAGAATGTTCGGTTTCCGGGCAAAGGGGGAATGGTGGGCGGGTATCTTTCCCGGCCTGCCGGGAAAGGTCCCTTCCCGGGGGTAATCGTGATCCATGAAAACAGGGGTGTCACGGATTATATTCAGGACGTGACCAAAAATCTTGCGAAAGAGGGGTATGTCGGCCTTTCGGTGAATCTGGTTTCCCGAAGCCTCGGACCGGATTATCCCGGCGGTTCGGATGAAGCCATGAAGGCCCTCGGCCAATTATCTGATGCCGATGCGATGGCGGATCTGGATTCCGGCATGGAGTACCTTCAAAAACAGCCGGTCGTATTCACGAACTCTATCGGCTGCATGGGGTTTTGCATGGGGGGGAGATTTTCCCTCCTCTTCGCCGGGCACAGAAAAGACTTGAAGGCGGCGGTGGTCTTTTATGGCCGGACGATCAACAAAATAACCCCGCTGCAACCCCATTCACCCATGGATCTGGTACCGGAACTGGCGGTCCCGCTGCTCGGAAATTACGGGGCGGCGGACGCGGGCATCCCGGTCGACGATGTCAGAAAGCTCGAAGAGGCGCTGAAGAAGAGCAACAAGACCTTTGATATCAAGATATACCCGGAGGCAAAACACGCGTTTCACCGGGAGGGCCCGAATTACCATGCGGAAGCGGCAAAGGACGCCTGGAAACGGTCCGTAAACTGGCTGGCAAAATACCTGAAGCCGCAAACCCCGAAAGGATAGGTTCATCCGTGGAGGGCGACCTGAGCCTGTTGATCAAACCCGTCTCCGCGGACTGCAACATGCGTTGCCGGTATTGCTTTTACCGACGGCCGACGGATCCCTATCGTTCCGAAGGGCGCCACATCATGGCCGATGCGACGCTCAAAACGATGATCTCCGGGTATATGAAATCGGCCGGAAGGCGCGCCTCGTTCGGCTGGCAGGGCGGGGAACCCCTTCTGGCCGGTATCGATTTTTTTGAGAGGGTTGTTGCCTATCAGCAAATCTACGGCCTTTCGGGACAACTGGTAGGCAATAACCTGCAGACCAACGGCCTGCTGCTCAATGAGCAGTGGGCCCGATTCTTCCGGCGGTATAACTTCTTCATCGGCGTGAGCCTGGACGGTCCGGAGGAATATCACAACCGCTACCGTCACTCTGCAAACGGAAATGACGGTTTTCAGCGGACCCTGAAAGGAATCCGGACCCTCAGGGATCACCGGGTGGAATTCAGCATCCTTTCCGTCATCAACGATGTGACGGCAAAGAAGCCGGCGGAACTCTATGATTTCTTCATCGGCAACGGGCTCGACCGGTTGCAGTTCATCCCCTGCCTTGAGATCAATGGTGAAACCGGGAAGGTACAGGACTATTCGGTCACGGTGCAGGATTACCGGGATTTTCTCTGCACCTTGTTTGATCTCTGGTACAATCACGGCCGACCGGTGGCATCGATAAGGTTTTTTGAAAATATCCTGGCCATCTATCTGGGCCGGGACCCGGAGATCTGCGCCTTCAAGAACCGGTGCGGCAGTTATCGGGTCGTTGAATACAATGGCGATGTCTATCCCTGTGATTTTTTTGTGGAAGATCAATGGATATTGGGGAATTTGCTGGATACGTCGATCAACGATCTGCTGAAGAAGCGGAAGAGCCGGGAATTCAACAGCCGAAAAATGGAGGGATCGCCTGTCTGTAAACCCTGTGGATGGAATTTCATCTGTCATTTCGGCTGTCAGCATTACCGCTTGTCTGCGGGGGAGAATTATTTCTGCGATGCATACCGGCAATTCTTCCAATACACGCGGCGCCGTTTTGAAACATTGAAAGAAAATCTCTTGAAAGGGGAATCGGAATGGTCGGGGCAACCTGGGCGGACAGATGCTTTTTCCTGACAAACGGCGCTAAGGTTCCCTCACGGCGCCGGCTTTCAAAGGATGGATCACGCCATTTTCAGAGGCATATACTTCAAGGATGTGTCTATCCTCCGGATTCAAACGACTCTCCGTCCATCCAATATACACCTCTTCAAATCGCATCTTCCGGATCTCCTGTAGCATCTCTGTCCTTCTCATCTCAAGGATGGGCTGCTGAAAAATCCCGCGAAGATAAAGGAGATCCAGGAAAAATTCCAGCAGATGAAGGCGACGGAAGGGAAGTGAGCATGCCAAGCGCCATGGCGATGAACCGTACCATCGAGAGAAGCACGGGGTAAACCAATCTCGGATCCTGAGATCGCCGTGTCGCTACCCTTCCCGCGATGACGAATAGTGCTTTTTACTTTTGCAAGGGGCGGTGCGAGAGAAGGCACCGCCCAATTTTACATGGGGGAGTGGAATACAGATAGTCTCTTTTAAGATTTCACGAGAAGGTCAGACTTCCGTCGGGTTCAGGGCATTCAAGATGAAGTCGCCGGAGATGGCGCCCTCGCGGAGGATGCGGGGCGGAAAGACGGTGACGTCGAGGATCGTCGAACCCGCACCCCCCGGTGTCGCTCCTCCGTCGATCACCGCATCGGGAAGATCGCCCAAGGCGCGGATGATCGCATCAGCCGAGGAACATTCAGGACCGCCGGAGAGGTTGGCGCTCGTTGCCGTCAATGGACCTCCCAGCCCCCTGGCGACAAGCCTCGCGAGGGGATGGCTGGAGACGCGGATGCCGATCTTTCCCGTGTCTGCCGTGAGCTGTGGCAGGACGGAGGAAGATGCCCGGAAGACCAGCGTGAGCGGGCCCGGCCAGAAGGTCTGCATGAGGATTTTTGCTGCCGCCGGGATCTCCTCCACGAGAGGGATCACCTCGCGGTCGTTTGCAACGATCACCGAAAGGGGGTTCCGGAAGTTCCGTCCCTTGATCCGGAAGATCTTCTCCACGGCCGTTTCGTTTCGCGCATCGGCCCCAAGGCCGTAGAAGGTCTCTGTCGGAAAGGCGACGACGCCCCCCTCGCACAGGACCCGGACGGCTTCTGCCAGTTTTTCCGCATCGGGTTTTCCGGGATCGATCTTCAGCAGGAGGGTCATATCATCTCTTCAAGTTTTCGTGCTTCCGTTCGACCTCCTGGGTCATCTTCCGGATATAGGCTTGGAGTTTCTTGAGAAGGTCGGCATCCTCCAGGGCCAGGATCCGGACGGCGAGTAACGCGGCATTCTTCGCCCCCGCCTTGCCGATGGCCATCGTCGCGACGGGGATCCCCCCCGGCATCTGGACCGTGGCGAGGAGGGCGTCCAGCCCCTGGAGCGACGTGGCGTCGATAGGCACCCCGATCACGGGAAGCAGCGTCTGGGGCGCGATTACCCCGGCCAGGTGGGCGGCGCCGCCGGCGCCGACGATGATCACCCGGACCCCCCGCTTGGCCGCCCCGCGGGCAAACTGCGCCGTCCGCTCCGGTGTCCGGTGGGCGGAGGTCAGAAAGAGTTCATGGGGGATCGCAAAGGCCTCCAGGACCTTGACGGACTCCTCCATGACCGGGAGATCGGAATCGCTCCCCATGACGACGCTGACGACAACCCCTGCCTTTTCCTGCATACGCATGCAACTCCTTATTAATCGCTACCGGTTCATTCCCGTGGGTGAAAAGGGCTGTAATGACCGCATAAACCCCACCCCCTACCCTATGAGGGCACGAGCCCCTCTCCCTCCCCCCCGGGGGGGGGGGGAGGGGATTTATCACCCTGACTCTCCGCCTGAGATGGATTCTGGACTTTTTACGAAGCTATCAGTGTTTGAAATGGCGGACCCCCGTAAAGATCATCGCGATGCCGTGCTCGTCGGCGGCCCGGATGACCTCCTCATCCTTGATCGAACCGCCCGGCTCGATGATCGCGGTGATCCCGGCCTCGGCGGCCATGTCGAGACCGTCCCGGAACGGGAAGAAGGCATCCGATCCGAGGACGCACCCCGCCGTTGGGAGAACCGCCTTCATCTTGGCGATCTTCACCGAATCCACCCGGCTCGTCTGGCCTGCCCCCATGCCGACGAGCTGATCCTTCGTGGTATAGACGATGGCGTTCGATTTCACGTGTTTGACCACCCGCCAGGCGAAGTCGAGGGCCTGGTATTCGGCCTCCGTCGGGGCCCGTTTCGTGACGACCTTTGCCTTGCGGATGTCGAAGTCATCCATGTCGCGATCCTGAACGAGGAGACCACCCATTACCCGCCGAAAGTCGTATCCGGCAGAGCGCTTGCCGCACGAGGCCGGGATTTCGAGGACCCGGACATTCTTCCTGGCCCCCAGGATCTCCACCGCATCCGCCGCGAAGCTCGGGGCGAGGATCACCTCGAAGAAGGTCTTCACCAGCTCCTCCGCTGCCGTTTTGTCCACGGGGCGGTTCAGAGCGACGATACCGCCGAAGGCTGAAACCGGATCGCCGGCCAGCGCCTTCCGGAAGGCCTCCGCCATGTCGCCGTCGGACGTGGCCGCGCCGCAGGGGTTGGCGTGCTTGATGATGACGACGCCGGGGAGGGGGAAGTCGGAGACGACCTGCCAGGCGGCGTCGCTGTCCATGATGTTGTTGTAGGAGAGCTCCTTGCCCTGGAGCTGCCGCGCGTTAGAGAGGGCGGAAAGCTGCGGGTCCTTCTCCCGGTAGAAGGCGGCCTTCTGATGAGGATTTTCCCCGTAGCGGAGATCCTGCGCCTTGGCGAACTGGCAGGAGAAGGTGTCGGGGAATTCCCGCTTTTCCGGGCGTCCGGCGCTGAGCAGGCCGAGATAGTTGGAGATGGCGCCGTCATAACGGGCGGTAAGTTGGAAGGTCTTCTTGGCCAGCTCAAAGTTGGTCGCCTCCGAAATCTTTCCCCCCGTCTCTTTCATCTCCGCGAGGATCTTCGGGTAATCCTCCGGATCGGTCACAACGGAGACGAAGCGGTAGTTCTTGGAGGCTGCGCGGAGCATCGTGGGGCCGCCGATGTCGATGTTTTCGATGGCGTGCTCCAGCGTGCAGCCCTCCTTGGCGACCGTGTCCTCGAAACGGTAGAGATTGATGACGACCATGTCGATCAGGTTGATCCCGTGTTTCCGGAGGGCGTTCATATGTCCCTCGTTGTCCCGCAGGGCAAGAAGACCACCGTGGATCTTCGGATGGAGGGTTTTCAGTCTCCCGTCCATCATTTCCGGAAAGCCGGTGTAGTCCGACACGTCGATGACCGGGACCCCGCTTTTCCGCAACTGCGCAGCTGTTCCACCCGTGGAGAGGATCTCCACGCCAAAGACCTGAAGCCCTTGGGCGAATTCGACGATCCCCTTTTTGTCCGTCACGCTGATCAGTACCCTCTTGATGTCGTTCCGTTGCATATTGCCCTCCTGTTTATATGGATTCTGCTTTGAGAATCTTCATGTGTTGGACCCGCTTCCGAAGGAGCGGTTCGGTGCCGATGTCCGGCCGGTGGTCCACGGGACCCCGTATGGCGCTGACGGCCCTTTCGGCGATCCGTTCCGCCTCCGCCAGGCTATCGGCGATCCCGACGATGCCGATCGCCCGCGACGAGGTCATGTAAAGACCGTCCGGCCGCTGATCGATCGATGAATAGTAGAGATGCGCCTCGCGCACTTCGCCGATCTCGATCCGGGAGGATGTGGAATCGGCCTCGGGGTGATACTGGGGGAGACCGTAGCCCTTCGGGACGACATATTTGCACACTGTTGCCTTTTTTTCAAATACAATATCCAGGCGGTCCAACTGTCCGTCGATGATCGCCCGGCAGATATCGATAAAATCGGTCTGGAGGAGGGGGAGAATGTTCATCGCCTCGGGATCTCCGAAGCGGGCGTTGTATTCGATCAGTTTCACCCCGGAACGGGTGCTCATGAAACCGCCGTACATGACCCCCTTGTAGGGGATGCCCGTCTTCCGGCGGATCGCCTCGGCGACCTTTCGGGTGATGGCGAGCCCTTCGGCGACGGCGGCGGCGTCCAGAAAGGGGAGGAGATGGTCGGCGGCGGAATAGGAACCCATCCCGCCCGTATTCGGTCCGCGGTCGTCGACGAAGCGCCGTTTGTGATCCTGAACCGGGGGGGTCGCCACGACCGTCCGGCCGTCGCAGAGACACTGCAGGGAGAATTCCTCCCCCTCTAATTTCTCCTCCACGGTTACGCCGGGATGACTCCTCAGAATGTCGCGGCAGAGGTCGAGGGCCTCTGCGCGCGTCCGGAAATGGTCCCCTTGGACGAGGACCCCCTTGCCGCCGGTCAGACCGTCCGGTTTGAGGACGATGCCGTCGAGTTCATCGAAGAAGGCCTCGATGCCTTTAGACGAATGGAAATTCCGGAAACGCGGGTTTCCGGGGATGCCGTATTTTTCGAGCAGGTTTCGTGTGAAGGACTTCGATGTTTCCAGACGGGCCAGGGAGCGGGTCGGTCCCACCGCCGGGATGCCTGCTGCCGCGAGGGCGTCCACGACGCCGTGGCTGAGGGGATCCTCGGGGCCGACGACGGCGAAGGCGACACCGGCCTCGCGGGCGAAAGCGACGATAGCCTCCGGCTCATCGTACCGGCCGAGGCGGACCTCCTCCGAAAGAGAGGCGATGCCGGGATTGTTAGTTTTCATGAAGGAATAGAGGCGGGGTTCCCGTTGCGAGCGTTGGATCGCTTCGGCGATCGCGTGTTCGCGGGCTCCGTTGCCGATCAGCAGGACATGGGTCATGAAGGGTCTCCTTCCGCATGTGTTGTGAATGCGCGGTCCACACATATCGAAAAACAGGACCGGAGTCAAACAAATCCCAAGAAGGAAACCACAAGACAAATGCACGCGCAAGGGTCGATCCGGCGGCGAAGATAAATCGTTTGTCTTTTCCCCGCGAGATCTGATAAGTTTTCGTCTCACCCGATCGTTCGACGGTCTGCGGGCGGGGATCCGTAACGGATGGATCCCGGAACTGAAGCGGAAACGGTACGATTGAGAATGGATGGACAAGGCATGAACGGCAATGTCGATACCTGGGGGAAGCGAGGATTCTCCACGATCATCCTGGCGGCGGGGAAAGGGAAGAGGATGAAATCCGACCTTGCAAAGGTGCTCCATCCCCTCTGCGGGCTTCCCATGCTGACCTATCCGGTCGCGGCGGCCCGGGCGGCGGGTTCGGAGAAGATCGTTGTGGTCATCGGCCATCAGGCGGGGCAGATCCGCGAGGAATTCCAGGATCAGGGGCTGATCTTCACGGAACAGCGGGAGCAGTTGGGGACAGGCCATGCCGTCCTTCAGGCGTCGGAGGCCTTCCGGAATCATGACGGGACGATCGTCATCCTCTGCGGCGATGTCCCGCTGATCCGGCCGGAGACGATCAGGTCCCTGTACGACCGGCATCGGAAGGAGGGGGCGACAGTCACAGTTCTGACGACGATCCCGGAGGACCCGGCCGGTTATGGCCGGGTGGTCAAGGCAGACGGCGGACGCGTTGTGAAGATCGTGGAAGAAAAAGATGCTGCGCCGGAGGAGAAGAAGATCCGCGAGATCAATACGGGGATTTATTGCGTGGAGAGCAGCTTCCTGTTCACTGCGGTCGCCGGTCTCGGCAACCGGAACGTCCAGAGGGAATATTACTTGACGGATATTATTGAAATTGCTTGCAATAATGGACTGCAGGCGAGCTCGTCCCTGGCGCCCGATCCGGTGGAGGTCATGGGGATCAACACGCCTGAAGAGCTGGAGAGGGCTGGTCGCCGCATGGCGGCACGGAATCCCCGGTGAACGGTTTTCAAGAACGTCTTATTTGGAAAAGGTTTATGAACATCGGTTGTCTGCACTTGAAGAACAACGTTTTTCTCGCCCCGATGGCGGGGATCACCGATGTTCCCTTCCGGACGGTCGCCCGTTCGTTCGGCTGCGGTCTGGCGTTTACCGAAATGGTCAGCGGGAGCGGTCTTGTCCGGGGAATGGAGAAGACCTTTCGTTACCTCGCCGCTTCGCCCGAAGACCGGCCGCTCGGAGTCCAGCTCTTCGGCTGCGATCCGGAAACTCTTGCCGCTGCCGCAAGTATTGCCGAGGAGCGGGGGGCGGACCTTCTGGACGTGAATATGGGCTGTCCAGTGAAGAAAGTCGCCAAGACTGGTTCCGGGGCGTCGCTGATGAGGGATCCGGAGCGCGCGGCCGCCGTCCTGCGGGCCGTAAGAAAGGCGTCGACCCTGCCCCTGACGGTGAAGATCCGCGCCGGGTGGAACGCCCGTCAGGTCAATGCCATCGAGATCGGACAGATCGCCCAGGAATGCGGCGTGGATGCCGTCATCCTCCATCCCCGCACGGCCGACCAGGGTTTCGGGGGACGGTCGGACTGGGGGCTGATCGCGACCCTGAAGGGACGGCTCCGGATCCCCGTGGTCGGAAGTGGTGATGTCCGCTGTCCGGAGGATGCCGCCCGGATGTTCCGGGAGACCGGCTGTGACGGGGTCATGGTGGGGAGAGGAACCCTGGGGAATCCCTGGCTCATCGGAAATATTCTGTCCCATCTGTCGGGAACCGGGATCTCCGTGCCGTCCCTTGCGGAGAGGGAAGAAATCATCCGGCGTCATCTGATGCTGGCCATCGATTTTTACGGCGAGAAGGTCGGGGTCCGGGACTTCCGGAAACACCTCCTCTGGTATACGAAGGGTCTCAAAGGCGGCGCCCAGTTCCGCCAGGCGGCGGGGCGTATCAGCGATCGGGACTCGGCATGGAAGGCTCTGCAGGACTATTTTCAGCATATCGAGGAACCCTCCACTACCTTTTCCGGTCCCGGGGTGTGCGGATCGAGCGCGGAAATAAAAGGGGGCGATTCAGGGGGGGCCGACGTGACCGCGCAAAAAGTATCCCGTCGATCATCCGACTCCTTTCGCGGTGAAATAAGGTGAAATAAGGTCTTGACTTTCATGGGTCAGATCGGCATAATCAGCCTGAAAATTGCGCGGTGCCGGCGTCCAGGTCCGGCGGGATCATTCATGTTGAATATCAAAGGTAAATGGGTGGAATCGTGGAATTTCTGAAGTTCGATGAGCTGGAAAAGAAGATCAACGGTCTGATCGGTGATTATGCGCTGCTGAAAAAAAGGAACCTGGAGCTGGAAGAACTGCTGCAAAATAAAACTACGGAGCTGGATGAAGCAAATAAAAAAATGGGGGGGTTGAGGGAAGAAAGGGATGCTGTACGCACAAAGGTGGACTCGCTTCTTGATTTGCTTCAGGAGATAAAGTCGCCCTAAAACAAACCTTGAGGTCGTCCATTGAAAAAGCGCTTTGAAGTGAGGATACTGGGGCAGGAGCTCTCAGTAATAAGCGATTCGGGGGATGAGCATGTAGCGAGTGTTATCAGGTTTGTCAGTGACAAGGTGGAGGAGGCGGGAAAGGCCGCCGGCAGCAGGAACGCCTTGAACATTGCCATCCTGGCCGCATTAAACATTGCGGATGAGTATTTGCAGATGATGGGAGCAAAAGAAGACAGATATAACCAATTGGAGAGCAGAGCGGAACAATTGATCCACTTGATGAACAATATTAGGTAAACAGATTATCCCCTGCGATGTGCGTGATTAACATTCGTTTTTTGAGCCAACACCTGGGAACCGGGGACCTTTCCTTGTCCGCCGTGTGCATGTCCACCAGAATTCCGCAGAAGCGGACGGTGGAAAGCCTGAAGCGGCAACATTAGGCGCCCACTTTTCTACTGGTTCAAAAAGGTGGTTGACACGGCATCGGCGGGGGTTTTTTTGAACCCATCACCCACCGCTTTGAGCGCGTCCCTTTCCTCTAACTTCCCGGATTGATCCATTGCTGGCAGTCGATTTATATTCGTAAAAGATCTAAGGAGGTGGAAACTTTGTTATATAACGGTATGTTAATCCTGGCCCTGCTGGTGGCGCTGGCCGTCGGCGGGGTACTGGGATTCATGGTCAAGCAGCAGATTTCCCGGAAAAAACTGGAATCGCGTGAGAACCTCTCGGCGAGGATCATCGACGAGGCGAAGAAGGAGGCCGAGAACATCAAGAAAGAGGCCATCCTTCAGGCGAAGGAGAACCTGCTCAAGGTCAAGACCGAATTCGAGAAGGATACGCGGGATCGAAAGAGCGAACTCGACACCCTGGAACGAAGACTCCGGTCCAAGGAAGAAAATCTCGAACGGAGGACCGATCTTCTGTCTCAAAAGGAAACCGCCATCGAAAACCGGGAAAAGGCGATCTTGCACAAGGAATGCCAGCTCAACGAAAAGCACGAACGTGCCGACCGGATGCTGGAAGAGCAGAAGGTCAAGCTGGAACAGATCGCCGGCATTACCTCGGAGGAGGCGAAGAACTTCCTCATTCAGTCGATGGAAGCGGCGGCGAAGCGGGATGCCGCTCTGATGATTCGGAAGATCGAGGAGGAGGCCCGACGGACGGCCGACAACACGGCGCGGGAGATCATCGCCTATGCGATTCAGCGCTACGCGGGTGACTATGTGGCCGAAAACACGGTCTCGGTGGTCAACCTTCCCAACGATGAGATGAAGGGGAGGATCATCGGCCGGGAGGGGAGGAACATTCGGGCGATTGAGGCGGCGACCGGTATTGACCTGATCGTCGATGATACGCCGGAGGCGGTCGTGCTCTCCAGCTTCGATCCGGTGCGGCGCGAAGTGGCACGCCTTTCCTTAGAGAGATTGATCACCGACGGTCGAATCCATCCAGGCCGGATCGAAGAGATCGTCAAGAAGGTGAGGTCGGAGGTGGATGCGATCATCAAGGAAACGGGGGAGAGAATCTCCTTCGATGTCGGTGTCCATGATCTGCATCCCGAGCTGATCACGCTGCTCGGCAGTCTCAAGTTCCGGACGAGCTATTCCCAGAACGTCCTGCAGCATTCCATCGATGTGGCCCATATGACAGGGATGATGGCGGCCGAGTTGAAGATGAACATCAAGGAGGCGAAGCGGGCGGGGCTTCTGCACGATATCGGAAAGGCGGTCGATCACAAGGTGGAAGGAACCCATGCCGGCATTGGCGCCGATTATGCGAAGCGGTTCGGCGAGGTTCCGCGCATCGTCCAGGCGATAGCCACCCACCATGACGACGGCAGGACCAACACCCTGCTCGGCGTTCTGGTCCAGGCGGCGGACACCCTGTCGGCGGCAAGACCGGGGGCGCGGCGGGAGATGTTGGAGAGCTACGTCAAACGTCTTGAAGAACTCGAAAATATTGCGAAATCATTCAGCGGCGTCGACAAGTGCTTTGCGATCCAGGCCGGGAGGGAAATCCGGATTATGGTAGAGAATGAGAAGATCTCCGAAAACGACACGGTGATGCTCTGCAAGGACATCATCAAGAAGATCGAGGCGGAGCTGGCATACCCCGGGCAGATCAAGGTGACCGTCATCCGGGAGACGCGCGTCTCCGATTTCGCGCGATAGGATATCTTCATGAAGATACTCTTTATTGGGGACATCGTGGGCAAGCCTGGGCGAAGGGCCGTCCGCGAACTTCTCCCCGGGATCATCGAGGAACGCCGGATCGATTTCGTCATCGCCAACTGCGAAAATGCCGCGGCGGGATTCGGTGTGACCGCGGAGATCATCGAAGAGCTGTATGGGGCCCATATCGATGTCCTGACCTCCGGAAACCATATCTGGGATAAAAAAGAGGTCATGGAATTCGTGGACGATTACGAGACACTGCTCCGGCCGGCCAATTATCCCGAAGGGGCGCCCGGTCGGGGAAGCGTGGTGATCCATGCTCCGAGCGGGATTCCTGTCGGGGTGCTCAATCTGGCAGGCCGGGTCTTCATGCATCCCCTCGACTGTCCCTTTCGGACGGCTGATCGGGAGATTGAGAAATTGAGGAAGAGGGCTCGGGTGATCATCGTGGATATGCACGCGGAAGCGACTTCAGAGAAGATCGCCATGGGCTGGTATCTGGACGGCAAGGTCACGGCGGTTCTGGGGACCCACACCCATGTCCAGACTGCGGATGAACGGATCCTCCCCGGGGGTGCCGCGTACATCACCGACGTCGGCATGACGGGTCCGTTCGATTCCGTGATCGGGATCAAGAAAGACAACATCCTGCGGCGATTTCTCCTGCAGATTCCCAACAAGTTCGATGTCGCCAAGGGGGACGTCCGCCTCCAGGGGGTGACTGTGGAAGCCGCCTTGGACGGTCGGGCGACAGCGGTGGAAAGGTTGGATGTGTCATTGGAGGAGCCGGGGCGCTAATTCTGAATTCTGCGGCCTTTCGCGCTGGGATTTGGGGCGTTGCCGGTGTTTTGGGGATAGTGGAGGCGAGGTGTTGAAGAGCGTGTACGATGTATTCCGGGAGAGGGGCTTTATCGAACAGATCACGGATGAGCCTCAGACCCGGGAACTTCTGGAAAAAAAATCAATCACCGGTTACATCGGTTTTGACCCGACGGCGACCAGCCTACATATCGGATCTCTGGTCCCGATCATGTCACTGGCCCATATGCAACGGCACGGCCACCGGCCGATCGCCCTCGTCGGGGGCGGTACCGCTCTGATCGGAGACCCCTCCGGAAAGACGGAGATGCGCCAGACCCTCACCCGGGGACAGATTGCTCACAACGCGGGATGCCTGAAGACGCAGCTCTCCCGATATATCGATTTCGATGAAGGCAGGGCCGTCCTGCTTAACAACGCCGACTGGCTTACTCGGCTCAATTATATCGAGTTTCTCCGGGATATCGGACGCCACTTCAGTGTGAACCGAATGCTCACTGCCGAGAGCTATCGCATACGCCTGGAAACGGGACTCAATTTCATCGAATTCAATTACATGCTCCTGCAGGCTTACGATTTCCTCTATCTGTTTCAGCAGTACGGATGTCTCCTGCAGATGGGGGGCAATGACCAGTGGGGCAACATGGTGGCCGGCATCGACCTGATCCGCAGGATCGAGGGAAAAACGACATACAGTATGACCTTTCCCCTGATCACCACGTCTCAGGGACACAAGATGGGAAAAACGGAAAAGGGAACGGTCTGGCTCGATGCCGAACTGACGTCCCCCTATGAATATTACCAGTACTGGATCAACACGGAGGATGCGGATGTGGGGCGTTTCCTCGCCCTCTTTACCTTCCTGCCGATGGAGGAGATCTCGGCGGTCAAGGCGCTGACCGATGCCCGCCTCAATATGGCCAAGGCCGTTCTGGCCTTTGAAGCGACGAAGATCACCCACGGCGAGGGGGCGGCTATTGGGGCTTTTGAGCAGACCGCACAGCTTTTTGGATGCCGACCGGTCGAAACGGGGCTGTTTCCGTCCAGTACGATTCCAAGACCTGATGTGATTGGGAAGTTAGACGTTGTACTTCCGGCGCTAACGGTTGAAGCATCGGCGCTTGTTTCCCTACCGATAGAACATAGCAGATTAGCCGAGGGCGTACCGGCATTCGAGCTGTTCCAGGATGCCGGCCTCTGTGCCTCCCGCGGGGAGGCAAGACGTCTCATCGCCCAGGGGGGCGGCTATGTCAATGACCGGCAGCTCGGGGCCTTTGATGAAAGAATCAGTCTTGTCGACTTGGACGAAAAAGGTGAAATTCGTCTGCGGAAGGGGAAAAAACGGTATGTGATTCTTTCCGTGAGGGGATGAAATGTTCGTTTCTCACACCGGTAGGTTGAAATCATGTCGTTTTATTCCGATTACATAGAATTGTTTGAAAGAAAATTGAAATTAATGCTTGACTCCTGGAGACGGGTGGGGTAGAAGCCGCTCTCGTTCGTTGACAGAGTGGGTTGAGAAAAGAAAATTTTGATTTCCGCTTGACATCGCGGTCTGAATGGATTTATAATAACCATCTACCCCGAAAAGCGGAGTGGGTTGCAAGACGGAAATTTTTTTGAAATTGTTCTTGACAGGAAATCGAAATTGGCTTAAATCTATTGGCTCGTTTCTAACTGGCTCTTTGGAAATTGAATAGTGGGATAATTGATTTGTGGGTCCTTTGTACACGAGTAAATTGAGGAGAGAAATCTCCTTCAGGATTAAAACTTGAGAGTTTGATCCTGGCTCAGAACAAACGCTGGCGGCGTGCCTAACACATGCAAGTCGTACGAGAAAGGGTCCTTCGGGATCTGAGTAAAGTGGCGCACGGGTGAGTAACGCGTGGATAATCTGCCCTTCAGTTGGGAACAACTCATCGAAAGGTGGGCTAATACCGAATAACACTGCAAGACTTTGGTCAAGCAGTCAAAGAGAGCCTCTGCTTGCAAGCCCTCGCTGAAGGATGAGTCCGCGTACCATTAGCTAGTTGGCAGGGTAATGGCCTACCAAGGCGACGATGGTTAGCTGGTCTGAGAGGATGATCAGCCACACTGGAACTGAGACACGGTCCAGACTCCTACGGGAGGCAGCAGTGAGGAATCTTGCGCAATGGGGGAAACCCTGACGCAGCAACGCCGCGTGAGTGAGGAAGGCCT
>Ga0247841_10004559_pt1 | contig 23614 bp, 15 predicted proteins | sample LaCruzMarch2015__2_FD_192410 | JGI IMG/M metagenome (GOLD analysis project Ga0247841, IMG submission 192410) | Freshwater microbial communities from meromictic Lake La Cruz, Castile-La Mancha, Spain - LaCruzMarch2015_18m | ecosystem: Environmental > Aquatic > Freshwater > Lake | place: Spain... | reverse complement strand
GGCTCCAAGCTGGTCGATGTTCAAGAGCCGGCTGCGCATCTCCGGAAGTATCGGAGTTCAGCGCAATAATCTGCTGAGCAATAAAATAAACAATTCCCTCCGCCAGGCCAACTCTGCTTCCGTATCCTACAACCCCAACTCAAAATGGGGCATCAATCTGAATTACAGCAACTATAACATGAGTCAGACACGCAACTACGGTCTGATCAGGGATACACTGCTGCTGGAACAATTCTCGAACAATCTCAACAGCAACCTGTTTTTCAATTTTGGTACCAAAACCCATCCAGCATTCCAGTGTACCTCTCAGGAACAGGCGTTCCCCGTTGAGAGTGAGGTGCCTGTCATTCGCCGCGATATCACGGAATCCAAATTCCGTGGTACAAGTATCCATGGCATCATTCTGTTCATCGACGAGCGTAACTTTTACCTGGTAAAGCCGGGGATTGAATTCGTTCCAGGGTTTTATGCCCCGCGGAAGGTCCAGCCGGAAACCAGTATTCGGGCCGGTAACAGCCAATATGGTATCGGCCAGCATCAAGCCATTATCATCTAATATATTAACTATCAACGACTTGCCATTTTCGGTCCCGGATACGCCAATTTTTCCTGATATGCTTTTACCGGCGAAATAGGGATAAACGGCGACATTTCCTATATGGTCGTTGTTGTTGGCCTTCAGTGAAAAACGTCCGAGAATCCCGTTCCATTTTATTTGAGTTTCTTCGGTAAATGCATGGGCCATATCACCCCGGCTGATGACGAATTTTCTCGAATTATCGATACAAATAATCAAAGTATGCCGTCCGGGTGTAAGAAATTGCGAAAGATCATATTCGTGCGGTGTGGACAGGCTATGCCGGCTGCCGGCCCTCTTCGCATCGACCCATACCGTGGATTCCCAGATCACACGCTCCAGAAGTATGCTGATTTGCCTGTTCCTCCACCCGGCAGGAATCGAAATACTGCGCCGGTAATAGGCCGGCCCTACGTATGAAACCGCTCGCTGGAGGTGAAGCATTGCTTTTCGGGAAAGAACCGTGTCGGCTTTTACAGGGTACCCTATTCCAGCTTCATCAAGAGTGCCGGGCAGTCCAACTGTCATGGAAAAGTTGAGCAATTCAGGCCTGATGGTTTTCGGATCACTGATGGAATCGAGGCAAAGATCCCATTGGCCCTCAAGCGGAATCTCCTTAACCGGCCGATTGCACGACAGGCTGACAGCCAGAAGAATAAACAGTGATATTTGTCTGATCATATGGATAACCCTCTCCGGTTAAAATTCTGAGGGGAAAATTAGAGAATCCTCACTGAGGGTATTGTGACATATCGGTCAATTATTTGTCCGAATCGGGAAACTAATGGCTCTTTTGCATCCAATCATCCAAGGGGCGCATTCGGGGCCGTGAACCATAAACCCAATTATCCAAAGGAGCTGCGATCTTTCGGAAAAGTCCCGATTTCCTGATCAGGAAACGAACGGTGTTATGAAAGAAATTTTTATGGTGGGAATAAGGGCAAACTGACAGGCATCGTCCGCAATCGGTTCCGGATTTGCACCAATAGGTATAGCAGGCTTCCTGATTAATTATACAATCCGCATCCCCGCCTGGCATTCTATCAACCGAAATCGCGTTGGCAGGGCAGTTTAAGGCACACTTTTTACACAACCTGCAAAAATCGGAGACCGATGCATCATGCATTTTCGCAGTAGCCTCCAAGGGTATGTCTGTTGTAACCACTCCAATCCTTACACGAGGTCCCAGATCAGGGGTTATCAATAAACTCATTCTTCCGATCTCACCCAAACCTGCATCCCGGGCTACCTGGGGACACCTCACCTGGTAGTTTCCATCGATGTGGGCCCTGGCAGGATATCCCAGGTTCCGTATGAATGCCGCCAATGAAACACCTATGCTTCCAGCCCGAAGGTATTGCGCTGATGATTCGAGAGTTATAGCACTTTGAGGAGACATTTTTACGCGACTATAATCCATTTCAACCGTAAAAGCAATGGCCCATTGATGGCTGTTCTGCACTATTTCCCCATAATTATGCTTCCTCCCCCCGACAGAATAAAGGTGTTCGGGTTTAAGACGGGTAATTCCTACCGAATGGGCACCTGACGAAAGGCACCATTGGGTTAAAAACTTTACCAGTTCTCGCGTATCGGTTTTAACCAGAATGGGATTAACCGACCCGTCGACTTTCTTGTGGAGCGACGAAACCGTATCAAAAGTGGCATCGGCAGCAGCAAAAACAAGTGAATTAAAGAAAAGTGAACCAGGCTTTAGAAGACCAGGTTGAGCCCTGAACCGATTATCTTTTTCCAGATGGTCGGGGTGATTGGTATAATACTCATCAAATCTTAGGGTTCCGGGTTCTAACTCTGCCCGCGAAAAAATGATTGTCCGTTCATCAACCGAAACGCTTTTACCAGGTACCTTCATAATTTTTTCCTGATTGTTTCCAACTAGTAAATAATCCCTGTTCCTGTAAAAACCGTTTTAGCCCCTTACAAATTGAACCCTTTTTAATGAGAAAAAATAATTTTTGTGAAACTTTACAGACGCCTGCGATGATCTTTAAGTTTGTGCTCTATAAACTGTTTACGAAATGAAAACACCCAGAAGCGTGATACTCATATACTTGTTTGTCATATCCGGATTATCGCTTTCCGGACAGTATCAGCCCATCAATATAAATTCCTTTCAAATAGGCTCAGATCTTTCACTGGCCAAGGCAATTATCGACAAAGGCGGCATCTATTATGCCGATGGTGAGCAGGTTGAGGTGATTCCTGCATTTATGAACCGAAAGTTCGAATACGCGCGTTTGCGACTTTTTCATTCGCCCAATGGAAGCAGTTCTTATGGAACGGTAAACTCGCTTTCCTATACATTAGCCCTGGCAAAATCGATAAAAGCATCGGGAATGAAGCTTTTACTGGATTTTCATTACAGTGATACATGGGCCGACCCGGCCAATCAAACAAAACCCGCTGCCTGGGCTGCTCTGGATTTCATCAGATTAAACGACAGCATTGTTGCTTACACAAGAAATACACTGAACATTTTCGCGGCAAACGGGGTTTATCCCGATATGGTTCAAACAGGTAATGAAATCGACCATGGCATGCTATGGCCGGATGGAAGAACCTGGACAGGAAATATCCCGAATTACCGGAATTTTTCGACTTTGGTTAAGTCGGCCATTCGCGGGGTTCGCGAGTCAGTTAACGGGACCACGATTCCGGTTGTTTTACATGCCGCCACAGGCGGATCGCTGTCCGATACCAGAATATTCGTCGACAGCCTGCTTAAATACAATGTCGGATTCGATGTTATCGGATTAAGTTATTACGTTGCCTGGCACGGGGTCATGTCGCAGCTCGACAGCAACCTGGCTTCCCTGAGCTCACGCTACACCCAAAATATCATCATTGCCGAAACCAATTATCAGGCCGATGGAACTCTTCCTTCAGGGAGTGTTATATCACAAAACCAGCTGCCCTTTCCGTTTACTACCCAAGGGCAGTATGACTATCTGCAGGCCCTTTATAACATGGCCAGGAAATATCCGAAGGTGAAAGGCCTGTATTATTGGGGAGGTGAATATATCTGGGCCGGTGATATTGGCGGCTCCTGGAATTCGTTGTTTAACTGGGACGGAAAAGCACGAAAAGGCCTGGATGCGTTTAAGGACTTATTATTGAGCAGCTCACTGTTCCCTTTAAACCAGCAGGATTTCTCCATTTATTACAATTCAGAGGGCAGGACTGAAGTCAGGTCGAATATTGATATGTATTCGGGTATCGAGTTAATAATCTATGACTTGCAAGGGAAGATGATCCATAAGCAAATTCTGGATGGGAAAATCTCCCAATTGGATTTCAAACCGGGCAATACAGGCATGTTTGTGGCGGCTGTGTTGCGAAACGGGCATTTGGTTTATCGGGAGAAGGTTTTGATTTCCATCTAAGCGGCTTAAAGGAAGACGGTGATCCCATACCTGAAGTCTTTAAAGATGATTTTGTTCTGACATTCAAGTGGAGTATCGAAGTATTACTTGAATACTATCGGGGAATTTTGTCCCTGGCGGCACTTGAACGCATTACCGGCATAAACCAGACACAACTGGGGCATTATGCCGCCGGAATTTCGAGGCCCCGCAAACAGCAAATTCAAAAGATAGAAAGAGCCTTGCACCATCTTGGTGAAGAGCGGTGCATATCCTTAACCGCGAACTGCCGGATGCCGACCTTCTTCATTATGGCCAGAGCCTGATCGAGAGTGAGCTGGGCAAATGTATAGCCAGCTATGGCTAATTGAAACGAATCTGACTTTAAAGCGTGTGGGGTTGATGCCATTGCTCCGGATGCAATTGCCAGCATACCGGCTACCAATGCTCCTGTTCCGGTAATCTTTATATAATTGCGCCTGTAGAATGTCATATTGCTAGATGTTTACTAAATCCTGATCCTCAGCTGCACGGTAAGATTCCTCGGCGGACCGATATCCCCCGGCCTTCCTATATATTCCTTATTAAGCAGGTTTCGCGCTATCAAATTGATCCGGAACACTTTGCTTATATTAACCGCGACGCGCAAATCCATCACCAGGTATCCGGAATTATGTGTTTTCCAATAATTCGGATAGCCTGGAAGGAATAAATTACCGGTAAAGGTATCCGTGAAAACATTATCCACATTGACCATCCTGCTTGAATAATTAAATCCGGCGCCTACCAGAAACCGCTTCATTTCAGCTTCAACATCCGCTTTAAAGGCATGCTTGTGCCTGTATTTAAGTATAAATGCATCGGGATTCGTACCGCCAGCCGTCATCTTATCTATATCAATCGGCTCCATAAAAGTGTATCCTGATATAAGTCTGAGCGTAACCGGCCCATATCTGGCCTCACCCGAAAGAGTCAGCTCTGCGCCGGTAATCCGGGCATTACCAATATTTAATGCTTTAAATCCGAGATACTTGAAATTTGGAACTTTTACCGTATCCGGCAGATACATCCCAAACGTGTATTCAATCATTTCGCTGTAACGGGTGCGAAAAAATGCGAGATCCGCGAATCCTTTCCACCGACCCAGCGCCAGACCCTGCTTGACTCCAATCTCGGCGCTCCAACCCCTTTCCGGTTGCAAGCCGAAGTTCGGGAAGATCTTAAGCCCGCCAACATCGGCACTGGCATATTTCTCGGCAAGCGACGGAAAACGATAGCCCTGCCCCAATGATCCCCGTAAAAAAGTAGCTTTCGCAACATGATAGTTTATGCCTGTCCGGAGAACAGGAAGGGCATTGTAAAATTCACCGTCGAGCCTGTTCTTCTCCCATCTCACACCCCCTGACAGCTTGATTTTCTCCCCCAGCCGCGCGTCAATCTGTGAGTAAACGGCATAATTCTCCGACAGGTGTTCCTTGAAAAAGTTCCCGGAAATTTTCGAATTGGTGGTAGACGCCCCGCTCGACCAAACCAAACCATTGCGAAAATTCTTCTGGTAACGGTAATCAGCATATAAAGTCCTTGCCTGCGTGCTCTTTGTGCTATCCGCATTAAGGTTACCCAGGTTAAACATCCTTGTTTTAATCGTATGCTTGCCACCCTTCCGGGTCATGTACTCCAGATATGGATCAACGTTATATCGTATTCCTGAATAAGGGGCATAAGCTGCCGGATTTTGTCTGAAGGCTCCGGAGTCGGCATTCTGCCAGAGTAAAAAATCCGAGGCATGAATAAACATGATGCTGCTCGAAATTCCGGCTGATAATCCTTGAATTTTTTTGAAACGATATCTCAGATTCAGGCTCCCCCGTCCGCGCTTTTCCCATTCCTTCTCCCTGTATCCGTTATCCTGAAAATAATTACCGCTGAGCATGACATCCAGGTTCCCGATTTTATGAAGATGCGATAATGTTGCCCCGCCAAAAACCGGGGTCTGGTCCCACCACACCATCTCCTGCCGGGCGGGTTTCATGTATCCTCCGCCAAAGACTGTTATTTCAGTTTCAGGTTTATCTCCCGGAAACCGGTTCCGAAGATGTATAACCCCGTTTAAGGCAGATGAGCCGTACAAAACGGAAGAAGCACCTTTGACTACCTCCACCTGGTTGATGTTTTCAACAGGAAGGTAATTCCATTTGATATCCCCGGCATCTCCTGCTATCATCGGCATATCATCAACCAGCATCAGTACCCGGCTCCCGGCACCATAACTATACCCGCTCCCACCCCGGATACTTGGTTGACCGTCGAGAATATTTATGCCCGAAGTTTTCTCAAGGATCATATCAAGTGAAGTGACATTTTGGTTTGATATCTGGCGAGCCTTTACAACCTCCATGGAAACGGTAACATCAGACAATTTCTGCTCATACCGCCCGGCACTGACCACCACTTCATCAAGCACCCTGGTAATCTCCACCAGGCGAACATCCAATTCCTTTATTTCGCCTTCTCTCACAGTTAGAGATTTTGCAAGTGTTTCATAACCAACATAATAAAAAGAGATATTATGCTGCCCCGGTGAAACATAAAGCTCAAAAATGCCGGTACTGTCTGATATGGTTCCTGATATGCCATTTTCACTGATATTGACGGCGATCATCGGCTGTCCGGTTTTATTGTCTGTCACTTTTCCCCGGATGATCGCCTTCTCCTGTGCATTTCCCACTGCAAAAAGCGACAGGAATAACATCGTGGCGATCCCTCTCATAACTCTGGTTATTAAAGATATACCATTCATTTTTTTGGAATAAAGGTCAGGTGAAACAGATATTCGGGTATCGACCATGCATTTTCGTCAGCCACATAGCCACAAATTAACAGGGCGACATACATCTTGTCAGGCGTGATTTCTTTAATAATAAACTTCCGCGTTGTGGGATAGTCGAGAACGCCAAAAAAGGCATCTCCCGAAATCGATATCCACTTTTTTCCTGTGATCGTTACATTTGCATGTGGAGCCGGCACTTCGACTCCCAACGGATTGGTAATGGCATCAATAATCAAATCCTCCTCATGAAGAGTCCAGGTTGCACTGGCAGGAGCAGTATAGGAAGCCCCGTAAATACCCAGGTTATTGCTTTCATTGCCATAATTGACAATGGTTCCGGTAAACATCCCGTAGGTGCTTGAAATAAGGGCAATGCCATTCCTGACATCCGCTTTGTAGCGGCCATCTGCATAAAAGGTGTATTCATTATCGTATTCATCGCCCAAACCGATTTCTGTCAGGATATTTTCCAATGCCGGAAGGATCACCATCATGGAATTATCGATTGCTCCGCCACCATCCATTCCAGCTGTATAACCGGGGCTGAGTACCCAGGTTTTGCCACCGGCGGCGGCAGGGCCACCGCTGAGCAATTCAGTAACAGAGGGCATAATGATGACTGGAGTGGTGGCTTTGCTTTCACCTCCTCCGCCGGTAGCAGTCAGTGTAACGGTATAAGTTCCAGACTGTTCATACTTATGCAAAGGGGCCGCTTCACTACTGGTTTTTGTATCACCAAAATCCCATAACCAGGTATCAGCATTCCTGATGTCGGCTGAAAAGGTTACCTGATATCCATCAACGACAGCCTGGATTTCACCAATGGTTGGAGCTTTTTCGCAAGAAGCTGATAGTACTAAAAGCATCACTAAAGCCGGAATTTTAAAAAACTGGGGATTTTTCATAATTTCTTTCATTTAGATGGCATTCATGAGCATAACACGTTCAGAGATAAAAAGTTGTCGCTATAAATTACGAAATAAATCGAATGATCAGATTATACCTGCAAAAATTTATCTTTGAACAACTTACGACTGATTCCTGAAAAAAACAAAATTAGGCATGAAAAAATCACTATTGACCCTTATACCGGTCCTCGGGCTATTGGCGCTGACAACCGTCGGTTTTGCGCAGAAGGCCAAACCCGAATCGCTGCAAAGCTGGCGCGATGCACGCTTCGGGATGTTTATCCACTGGGGGCCCGTCAGTGTTACTGAAAAAGAAATAAGCTGGTCGAGGGCAAATACAAACCCGAAGTGCCCGAACGAAGGTCCTACACCCGCCGAGGTGTACGACAATCTGTTTAAAACTTTCAACCCGTTAAAATTCAACGCTAAAGAATGGGTGGCAATCGCCAGGGCATCCGGGATGAAATATATGATCCTGACAGCAAAACATTGCGACGGGTTCCTGCTGTGGGATTCGAAAGCCGATGATTACAACATCATGAACACCCCGTTCAAACGCGACGTGTGTGCCGAACTAGCCAGCGCCGCTCATGAAGCCGGCATGAAAATCGGCTGGTATTTTTCACCTATGGACTGGTGCGATCCCGATTGCCGCAACGCAAAGAATGCCGGATTCGTAAAACGGATGCAGGCCGAAATCACTGAATTGCTCAGCAATTATGGCAAAATAGATATCCTTTGGTTCGACACCGACGGGAAATCCGCACCCTGGGACCAGGAGAACACGTACAAATTGGTACGGAAGCTGCAGCCCGATATCGTGATCAATGAGCGTCTGGACATTGGTGATCAGGGGGGATGGAACGAGGGGGTCATTGGTCCATGGGCGGATTTTCATACCCCTGAACAAACCGTGGGCAAGTTCGACCAGCGTCCCTGGGAATCGTGCATGACGGTTTCGAAACGAAACCAATGGTCGTGGGGAGGGTCGGGTGATGGTGTGAAATCGTTCGGTCAATGCCTGAATATGCTGATCCGCTGTGCCGGTGGTGACGGAAACATGCTGCTGAATGTAGGACCCACGCCCGATGGCAGTATTGCTCCCGAACAGGTGAGCCTGATCAGGGAAATGGGTGCATGGCTGGCAAAAAATGGCAAAACCATTTACGGCACACGCGGCGGTCCATGGAAACAGGGAAATTTCGGAGTATCCACTAACAGAGGCAAAACAGTCTATTTGCATATCCTCAAACGCAGCGGTGATATTCTGGAGCTGCCTGCCATTCCTGCCAAAATTGTGAGCGCAAACGCTTTCGGCGGGGGTAAGATCGAAGTGGTGCAGAAAGATAACCGTCTGATGATTACACTTCCACCGGCCAATGAGAATGTTAAAGATCAGATCATTGTGATGGAACTGGACCGACTGGTCAGTGAAATTGCACCGATTGATGCAAAATTCCCGACATACGCGGTATCCAACGGTAAAAAGGCTACAGCCTCAAATATTTACCAGGGATTGGCAACTTACAACGCCGGCAAGGTATGCGATGACGATGAAGAAACACGCTGGGCCACTGACAACGGAGTGCACAGCGCATGGCTGGAGGTTGATCTGGGAAAACCGGCAGAGATTGGCCGGACTCTCATCAAACAAGCATTTCCCGAACTCAAACGTATTCGTAAATATTCGATTGAATACTGGTCGGGTTCCCAATGGAAGCCTTGTTTTGAGGGTGAAAACCTTCCTGAAACACTGGATACCACATTCAAACCCTTTACTGCTCAACGGGTACGTCTTAATATAACTGAAGCCACCGACGGGCCGACCATATGGGAATTTCAGCTGTTTTCACCGGCAAAATAATTACGAATTACTACATTTGGTAAATGAAGAAGTCCCGGCCAGACCATTTAATCCATCTGTTTTTAACGTTTTTAAAGATAGGATCGATCTCTTTTGGCGGGTTCATGGCCTTGGTATCAGCGGTCCAGAAACAGGTTGTGGAAAGAGATAAACTTATCAGCAATGAGGATGTACTCGACGGGATATCCCTGGCATCGGTACTTCCCGGACCACTGGCAGTGAACGTTATTGCTTTTATCGGGTACAAGCTTAGGGGAATAAAAGGGGCACTCGTGAGTATCAGCGGGGTTCTGCTTCCATCGTTTATCCTGATGCTGGGATTGTCGTTCCTTTACTTCAGATACGGGAACATGCCTGAACTGGGCCGGTTTTTTGCCGGGGTTTTGCCCGCGGTTTCGGCCATTATCGTAACTGTTGCCGTTGGAATGATCAAGAAAAACATTTCCGATTGGAAGCAGATTTTAATCGTGGTTGCAGCAGCCTGCGTAACCTATTTTTCTAAATCCTATGTATCTACCCTCCTGCTGATTGCCATCTCCGCGCTGGCCGGATACCTGTTATACCCGCCAAAGCCGGGCGTGCGGGCAGAACCGGTCACTATTGATCCGGCAGGTACGACCATCAAACACGCTGCAGGGTCAACCTCCGCGAAAATCAAGCCCATCAATCAATCTACAGAGCCAACCTCTGCCAAAAAAAAGCCTCACTGGTTGACCAGATCACTGATCATCGGCGGCTCTTTCGTTATGTTATTATTTTTAATTATCAGCATATTACCCTACTTTATCCAAGAAACCGACTCTCCCTTCTGGGAACACCGCAAAATCATGCTCACCTTTTCCGGCATGAGTTTAAGCTTATTCGGAGGAGGATACGTGGCGGTTCCTTCGATGCAGAAAATCATAGTCGAAACCCTTCACTGGCTCACTAATAAGGAGTTCGTTGATGCTATTGCTTTGGGTCAGGTAACACCCGGACCCATATTAATCTCCGCGACCTTCATCGGCTACCGGGTAACCGGCTTTTTAGGGGCATTAAATGCCACGCTATCCATTTTTCTGCCGACAGCCATTCTGATGATTATCTGTACCAGGTTTTTTAACCTGATAAAGGACTCCGCCATTCTGAAAGCCGCCTTCAAAGGACTTCGTCCGGCTATTATCGGAATGATATTGTCTGCTGCTTTTACTATCCTCATGAGCGCCGGAGTCTCGTATAAAACGATTATTTTGTTTTTGGTTATAGCAGCCATTGTTCTCAAGTATAACCCTGATCCTGTTTACATTATCCCTGTTGCCGGTGTGCTGGGATTAATTTTTTTCTAACATGCACGACCAAAAATTCACAGCAGTCCAGATGGTTGGGACTCAACGTTCCGGATCGAATCTGCTACGATTAATGCTTAATCAGCTCGATACTGTTTCGGCACCCCACCCTCCACATATTCTTGAAAGGTTTGTCCCGTTGTTGCCTGCTTACGGGGACCTGAATGAACCAGGAAATTTTGCTGAACTGGCGGGTGATGTCTGCAGGCTGATCGAATATAATCCTGTCCCCTGGGATGGCTTGGAATTAACCCCGGAAAAGGTTGTAAATCAGTGCAATCACAATACCATTGAAGAAATTTTCAGGGTCATTTACGAGTTGCGGGCTCAAAGTCAGCATGCCAGCATCTGGATATGTAAAAGCATGGTCAACATCCAGTTCGTTGATCTTCTTGAACCTGAGATATATCCGCTCTATCTGCACCTTTACCGGGATGGACGGGATGTTGCCCTGTCGTTCATGAAAGCCATTGTCGGGGAAAAGCATATTTACTTTATTGCCAGACAGTGGCGCGATGAGCAGGAAGCTGCTTTAAAATTACAGCAAACTATTGCTAATGAGCGATTTATACAGATTGCATACGAAAAACTATTGGCATCTCCAGAAGCTGAAATCCGGCGTTTGTGCGACTTTATCGGCGCCGAATATGATACATCAGTATTAAATTTCTTCAAATCGGACGAATCGATCAACACTGCCCATTCAGGCGAAATGTGGAAAAATGTTGAGAAGCCCATCCTGAAAAATAATTACAACAAATTCAGCAAAGAGATGTCGGTTTCTGATATTCAGCTATTTGAACAGGTAGCCGGGGAAACTTTAGTCAAGCTGGGGTACAGGCTCCAATTCCCTGCAAACAACAGACCTTTCACCCCTGAACAGATCGAAGATTTTTCGATCATTAACGATCAGCGAAAAAAAGAGGTAAGGGCGACGATCCCACCTGAGGATCTTTTAAAACGAAAGAGGCAGGATGATTTATTAAAGAGCATCAGGAGCAGACTACCACAGAAATAAATTAATCAGAAGGTTATGCAGAAAAACTGTCGTGTTATCTGGCTATATGGCCGCCCCTGTTCCGGAAAAACGACCATAGGGAACAAGCTGATTGAATTGTTATCGGGTGAGTACCACAAAGTATTCTTCATTGATGCCGACTACCTGCGCATCGGCTTGAACCGTGACCTCGGGTTCAGCATGGACGACCGTTTTGAAAATATCCGAAGGGCAGCCGAGATGGCCACTTTTATCGCTTTAAAGGGGGACACAACGGTTATCTGCGCCTTTATTACTCCACTGAAGGCTCTGCGTGAACTGGCAAAATCGATAGCCGACAGGAACGGGGTCCCGTTTTATCCCGTTTATATTGATACTCCTCTTGAGGAATGCATCCACCGTGATGTAAAAGGTCACTATAATTCCGCCAGGCACGGAACCATGGTTCAGTTTACCGGAATTTCCTCGCCTTTTGAAGAGCCGGAGCCTGATGAAATTAGGATTTCAACATTTCAGGTAACTCCGGAGGAATGCGCCCGGATTATACTTTCAGGCGGCTGACCAATTTGCCAATGTGCCAATGTGTCAATGTGTCAATGTGCCAATTTACCAATGGCGGAGGAGGTTAACGGAAAGCCTGAATATAGGGAGCCAACCGCTCGGCTGGAATAAACTCCATCCGGTAGGGCATAAACCCGGTTCTGATTACCCAGAGGTATCTTCCTTCGAGATTGGTTAGAACGGCGATATTTTTTTTAGAACAACTGTTTAAAACAGTCGAATCACTCACGAAATAAGCGCTTCCCATTCTTTCGCTATACAGCTCACCCGGGAGCGGGATATTTAATTCGAGAGTGGCCTTTTTATTCTGTTCATCCAGCCTGAAAGCTAGCGTGCGCGACAGCTGTTTACTGGTGCCGTTATCGAACAACATCAACTGGTTATGAGCATTAATGTGCACAGCATGGCTGTTATCGAAGATGCCGTTAGCGGGCATTTTAAAATCGCCATCCTTCCCGAATTTCCAGAGAACTTTTCCGGTTTTCACATCTATCTTCCAGATCTGCCCGTTATTGTAAAACGAAAGCAGGTAATTCCCATCCGTATCGTAATTCAAACAGTTTGCATGCATCCAGTCGCTCTTGTCCTTGATTATATTCTTGTCGTCGAGCGGATTCAGCGTGTCAAAAACGGTCCACTTCCAGATCTGTTTACCTGTTTTATCCATAACCAGTATCCCATCGCTTTTCACGGTATCGGCCACTTTGCCCCCTTTCGACCGCAGATCCAGGACCCTTTCTTCGCAACAGATTGTAACCACTTGATTCTGATCATTCAACAGCACTTCATGATGGATCGTCTGTTTAAAATCGCCCTGTCCTTTTTTAAGATGAAAAACCGTATCTCCGTTCAGGGTCACCTCCATTATTTCATTACCATAACTGGTTTGATAATCCTCTGTTCCGAGGAGGGCAATAATGGTATTATCCTTAGTAAAATGGGCAACTTTGAAACCTGTGCCATTCACCTGATGATACCATTTCACTTCACCGCCAAAATTCAAAAAAAACAGGATTCCGGGTGTTTCCCGGCGAAACACGAGATTATATCCCTCGTAAAAATTCTTAGGGACAACAGTGGTATCAGGACAAATAACCTTGAACATCCCTTTCAGCCACATTGGAAAATCGAGGGTAGAGAAAGAGTAATCCTTACTTACGGAAGAGCATTTTTCATTACTCGTAACAATGCGGTATCCATATTTGCGCTGAGGCTTCAGGTTGGTTAAAATTATCCGGTGATTTTTTTTGTCGGAGGAAACCGGCGTGGTGGAAATATTCTTCTCGCTGCCTACCTGCCAGTATTTTACTGCAACATCCAACGATTCTGTAGTTTCCACATCTACCTGAATCTTTAAAACATTTCCATCAGGGTTACTAAGATGGATCTCGGAGATTTTGTCGGAGCAACTATTTGAACATCCGTTAAACATCATAACCAAGGCTGCAGCACAGATGAAAAGTGCCGGATGAAATCTTTTGATCTGTAACATACTAGTAAAAATTGCATTTAAAAAACAGGATGAGTCAAAGGTAAAAAACCTTTAACTCATCCTGATTCTGATTAATACTATAAATACCCCTACCTATCAGCGACGGTCAGCGTTGCTGAGGTTCGGGTTCAGGTCGACCTGTTTCTGAGGATATGGAAAATACTTATCCCTCGCGAGATTAATATTCGGCTCCTGCTCGATTGCTGACAGGTACGCGTTCACGATTGATTCATATTTGCCCATGCGGAGAAGGTCCTGACGGCGCTTGCACTCGAAGTAGAACTCGAAGCCTCTTTCCAGCAGGATCGCATCCCGTAAGGATTCCTTGGTGAAACTTGCGGCACTGCCAAGCAAATTGGCATGCGAGCGGCCTTTAACCTGATTGATCAGGTCGATGCTCTCAGTATTCGGTCCGTTCAGCTCGTTCAAAGCCTCAGCTCTGGAAAGCATTACATCGGCATAGCGAAGGATCGGGAACCCGTGGCCGTCATAATAGGTTGTTGAACCCGACGGATCGGCGTACTTTTTGGTGTATGCATAAGGCATGTAGGTAGTTCCCTCGGGAGGGGTATCCTGTCCCTTGATCGGCTGAATATATTTCAGACCATCGGTACCGTCGTAATCAACGAAAAACATGTCGTTTTTGCGATCATCTTCGTTACCAAACTGATCGTAGAAATACCAGGATACTCCAAGCCAGCCCCAGCGGTCGGTCACCTCGGAGTTATTAACCGGACCGAAGTGGTTCATGATTTCCATACCATCGACCAGGTTATTAGCCATGCAATTGAAGATATTTTCCTCGCACCATACGTTAGCTTCCTTAAACAAACCGGCATACGACGGATATAAGGCATATTCGTTCAAAGCCTTGATCTGAGTACTCAGATCAAGCACTTTTTGCCATTGTTTTTCGCGCATGTAAAGTTTCATCAGCAATGTCAGTGCTGCTCCCTTGCTTGCACGGCCTACGTCGGTGGTCGGATAAATCGTATGAGTCTCGTAATTTGCCGGAAGGTTGGCGGCAGCATATTCCAGGTCGGCAATGATCACTTTATTGATCTCCTCCACAGGAGTAGTCATCGGCTTGGATTCATAATCCGGATTGGCGATGTTATTCTCCACCTCCTTATCTGTCATCAGGATAACCGGACCGAAAGCATCGGTAAGGTCAACATACCCCAATGCACGAAGGAACCGGCATTCCGACAGGAACTGTGCTTTTTCGGCATCGGTTATGGAGGTCATTCGCGAAAGGTAATAGATTGCAGTATTGGCATCATAAACCAATTTGTACTGCTGCTGCCAAGAGAAAGAAAGATATTGGTTGCTGCTTCCCCAGAGGCAATTAGTCATAGCTTCCACATCGGTACCGCCGTTTGACTGGCCGATATCAGTGGTCAGGTCGGAAATGATAACCTGGAACCCGGCATAGTACATCCATGCATCGGAGATTCCACTCGGGGCTTTCAATCGGGCGTAAACAGCATTCACCGCGGCGATAGCATCGTTCCGGGATTGAAACGCGTTTGTGCTCATCAGTGAGCTATACACTTTTGGCTCATCTATCTTGTTGCACGATAGCAGGAGTACCAAAACTGCCGGTAAGAATATTCTTATGAGTTTCATAATTCTTAGTGATTAAAGGTTAGAAATTTAACTGAAGGCCAAAAGTCACGATCCGGTAAGCTGGGAAAGCAGTATAGTCTTCGCCGGCGGCCAGGTTAGCGTTTCCACCCCTTGTATTAACCTCAGGGTCAGCTCCCTTGTAACCCGTAAGGGTCAGAAGGTTTTGACCGGTACAGTATAACTTGAGGGTTTTAACCGATTTAAATAACCCTTTACCCACTTTGAAATCGTAGCTCAGGGTAACGACTTTCAATCTCAGGTAGGAAGCATCTTCAACAAAGCGGTCAACCACGCCAAAGCCATAACCGGCTTGCAGGTAACCATCTCTCGGAATGTCGGTATCCTCGTTATTAACGGTCCAGCGGTTGAGAGCATCAACACCAACACCGGTTTCCAGAAGGTAGCGTCCCACGTTAAACAGTTTGTAGCCGGTAGCACCTTGCAGGAACACGTTCAGGGTGAATCCTTTGTATTTAAAGTCGTTGTTCAGACCGAAAATGAAGTGCGGAGTGGCGTTTCCAAGATAGGTACGGTCGGCGGGAGTAATTTTACCGTCGAGATCGGTATCTTCAAATTGAGCATCGCCCACTTTCGAACCGGGCTGTTTCGACCGATCATCACCAGTCTTAAACGGGCCAATATACTTGTAACCCCAGATTTCGCTCAGCTCCCTGCCGACTTCCAGTTTGGTATAATCGATTCCGCGACCGCCGTAAGGTGCAGCAATCTGGGTAATGATATATGGACGTCCTCCCAGATCGAGGCAGGATTGCTTGTTGTAAGCCATGTTCAAAGAACTACTCCACTTGAAGTTCGTTGAGATGATGTTTTCAGAGTTGATGCTCCATTCAACACCATAGTTTTGGATTGCACCAGCATTCACGGTTTGTGAAGCAAATCCCTGCCAGTCACCGATCGGAATATCAAACAATAAATCAGTGGTTTTCTTCCGATAATAATCGATGGTTGAAGTTATGCGGTTATTCAGGAAGCCCATGTCCAAACCAATATCCAGCTGAGCCGTACTTTCCCATTTCAGATCAGGATTCGGAAGACTTCCGGACGTGATCCCCGCGTAACTGTTGTATCCGTCCAAAGTAACCCGGGTAGGTGAAAATGTGGTAAGATACAGATAATCAGGAATCCGGTCGTTACCGGTTACCCCGTAACTGGCACGTAATTTCAGGTTCGACATCACATCTGATTGTCTTAAACCGCTCATGAAATCTTCTTCGAGAATTCTCCAGGCAACTGATCCCGACGGGAAATAACCAGTCCGGTTATTAGGACCGAATCGCGATGAAGCATCAGCCCTCATGGTAAAAGTAGCGAGGTATTTATCAAGGAATGAATAATTTAAACGGCCATAGGCAGAACTCATCTTGGTTTGAATTCTGGAGGTTTGTGTGAATGTTCTTTCTGAAGCTGCCCCTAAATTGTAATACAGGAAAGCATCAGTCGAGAATTTCTGAACTTCTGAATAATGCCTGTCGGAATTATCCGTCTGATGTGATACCCCGATTACAGCATTTATCTTATGCTTACCACCGAATTCCCTGTTGTAGTTGAAATAAGCTTCGACCAGGCTACGTGAGAAAGCAAGGTCAGTAACACTGGCCCTTCCGCCGACATCCTGTCCTGAAACCAAACCGGTAGGAAGATAGGTGCCTTCCTTGGTTGTCTGATACTCTGAACCACCGTTCACGTTGAAAGCAAGATCTTTAAAGATCTTATATTCAGCATTGGCGGCAATAGAAAATTTATCTGTGTACCGGTGATTCGTAGGCAGCATCAGCCATGCCATCGGATTATCGCGGCCTTTAAACCGGGCATAGGTCCCATCGGCATTCAAATAGGGAACAGCCTGTGATTGAGTAATCAGCCCGTACATAACGTTTGAAGGAACGATGGTCCCGTCGTAGTTTTTGAAATTCGAAAAGGTGTGACCATAATAAACGTTCCCACCAACTTTGAATTTCTTACTGAACTGTTTATCAATATTAAGCCTTGAGGTATACCGTGTGTAGTCAGTGTTTTTCAAAACCCCGTCCTGTGAAAAATAGTTACCCGAGAAAGCAATCCGGGTATCCTCATTACCTCCTCCAACGTTCAGGTTATGGCTCTGAACGTTTGCCAGACGGGTTGCCAGCTCAAACCAGTCATTATTATTGCCATTGGCGAGATCAGCAGAGTTATAGGGGTGCACTTTACCCGTTTCATCTGCTTTGGCATTGGCAACCTGCATCGACTCGAGACCCGACATGATTTGATAAGGGTTATGAGTCTGCTGAACACCATAATAACCGTCATACTGAACATCGGTTTTGCCTGCCCTGCCTCGTTTGGTAGTGATCATTACTACACCGTTTGCACCACGGGCACCATAAATAGCAGTAGCCGACGCATCTTTCAGAATCTGAATGTCTTCAATATCATTCGGATTGATATCCATTCCAGTAGAGGATGGGAATCCGTCGACAACATACAAGGGCTCGTTTGTAGACTTGATGGAGTTACCACCGCGGACGCGGATAATGGGTTGACCGCCAGGAGCAAAACTACCCTGACTAACCATAACACCGGCTGCCCGTCCCTGAATTGCCATAGCAGCATTCGCGGTTGTTCCCCCTAGGTTAAGTTTATCACGGGAAACGGAGCTGATCGCGCTGGTCAGGTTGATTTTCTTTTCCGAACCATAACCAACTACTACAACCTCATCAAGCGAAGTCACTTCTTCAACAAGTACGACATCAATAACTGACTGATTGCCAACAGCAATCTCCTGTGTAACATATCCCACGAATCGGAACTCCAGGATAGAATTTGCATCAGGAACATCGATGCTGTATTTTCCTGCTGCATCGGAACTGATCCCGGTGGTGGTACCCTTGACCAGAATATTCACCCCTGGCAGGCCCGCCCCGGTTTTCGAGTCGGTTATCGTTCCGGTAACCCTTTTCATAAGCAGTTCCCCGGCCATCGCCCCGGCGATACTCAGGCTGCCCAGGAACATGAAAAGCACGAGGAGTCTGAAAATCCCGGGTAGGGTTTTTCTACAGACACTTGCATACAAGGCCTGTTTCGAGTTGCTTTCTTTCATAGATTCAATAGGTTTAGTAAATAGATAAAACAATGTTACTACCTGTATACGAAAAATCCAAATCATGTGTAAAAAATTAAAAACAATTCGATTCTTTATGCGTCATATTTATTGTATTATTGATCTATACAGATAGGTGCATTGTTATATTATTAACAATATCAATAAGATACGTTGTCTTTTCGACCTAATTTTTTATTATCTTGATATGATTAAATTATATTTAGGGTCGGCATTTTTTGCTTTTTTCCTCTTTTTTGCACCACCGGATGCCTCCTCACAGGACCTTGCAAATATTGGCAAGCAAAAACCATTTGATCTATCAGGTTCATTATCAATGCGTTTAAATACGTTCAACACCACCACACCCAATTCCTCCCGCGATCCGTTTTATTGGACCATAAGTGGCAATCCGACGGTTTCGATTTACGGGATCACACTTCCTTTCTCTCTGGTTTTCAGCGATAAGCAACGGGACTTCAGGCAACCATTCAACCAGTTCGGAGTCAGTCCATATTATAAGAAGATCCGGTTTCATGCCGGGTACCGGAGTGTATATTTTTCTGATTTTACTTTATCCGACCATATTTTTCTAGGCGGTGGCATTGAAGCAGAACCTTCGATCTTCAGGTTCGGTTTTGTTTACGGCCGGTTCATGAAAGCCATTGAACCTGTAACAGATACAATAAATGGTCAATATTCACAACCTTCCTTCGCCAGAAAGGGATTTGCCGCGAAATTCGGGATGGGCACCTATAACAATTACGTTGACCTGGTGGTGCTGAACATCAGGGATGATACCACATCGGCTGGTTCAACACCTGAAAAAATAGGGCTTCCGGGTGCTGAAAACCTGGTTCTGGGCATCAAGACCCACCAGCAAATCGCCAAAATATTTTCATTGGATGCTGATTTCGGGCTCAGCGGTTATACAACCGATATGCGGTCAGCACAGCTTGATATTGCAGAATACAACGCGATCGGATTTCTTAACAATTTGTATACTCCGCGGGAATCATCAGAATTCAGGCTGGCAGGAAAAGCAAGTTTAGGCATGCATCTGAAACAATTCTCCCTGAAATTGAATTACCGCCGGGTCGAGCCCGACTACCAATCGATGGGCACCTATTATCTTAACACGGATATTGAAAGCCTGACGCTGGCTCCAAGCTGGTCGATGTTCAAGAGCCGGCTGCGCATCTCCGGAAGTATCGGAGTTCAGCGCAATAATCTGCTGAGCAATAAAATAAACAATTCCCTCCGCCAGGCCAACTCTGCTTCCGTATCGACAGGGAAAAAAATCTATGGATCGGTACCCGTTATGACGGATTGTTCATTGTCGCCCCTGAAACCGGAGCTGTTACCAGTCTGCTCAGTTATGATTCAGTTACCGGCAGCCGCAGCAGAATGATCAATTCAATCATTGAAGATCAGTTCGGGTACATCTGGGCTGGCACCAGCACGGGCCTTTTCAAATTCGTCCGGGATATCGGCGACTCAGGTTACAAATCATACAGGTACCTGCCTGAACCGGGAAATCCCGGGTCCATTACCGGGGAATACATCAGCTCGATATTCGAAGATTCGGATTCGAACCTGTGGGTAGGCACCATTGGTGGGGCACTGAACAAAGTAAAGAATGAGGCGGATCATCATACTCCGGTGGAATTCAGCCATTTTGAGGTTCTAAGGGATAATCCCCGTGCTATCAGGAGCAATATCATATATGCCATTCATGAAGACCGGCAAAAACAGCTTTGGATAGGCACCGGGACTGCAGGCCTCGCATTGTTTCATCCTGAAGACGAGAGTTTTACGCATATTGCAGCGGGCTCTTCAATGCCCGGCGATGCAGTATTTGACATTATCGAGGAGGCGGGCAACCTTTGGCTTACCACGAGTAACGGCCTCGTCAGGTTAAGCAGGAAAGGTAACAATGACTACCAAACGGAGGTATTTAGTTCCGATGACGGTCTTCTTGGAAATGTATTCATCGATGGAGCCGCCTATAAATCACCAGATGGCCGAATTTTCGCGGGTGGATATTATGGTTTCAATGCCTTCAGGCCAGGCGATTTGTCGCGGAATACCTTCATTCCGCCGGTGGTTGTCACGGACGTCAGGATTTCGAACGAGCCGGTTAATGTTAACAATTTATCAGATAATGGATTGATCCTGAAACATAATCAGAGCATCAGCATCGAATTTGCCGCACTCTCCTTTTCGCAGCCTAAAAAGAATAACTATTCCTATATACTCGAAGGGCTCGATGAAACCTGGACCCGAGTAAGTTCCGATGGGCGGATGGCTTACTTCTCCCATATACCACCCGGCAGCTATACCCTCAGGCTAAAAGCTTCCAACAGCAGTGATGTATGGAACGATAATCCGGTTTCACTTTCCATTCGGGTGAAACCTCACCCGGCTAAATCATGGTGGGCGATCTTGATCTATTCCTCCGTTTTTTTTTCCATAATGGCCGCAATCTTCTACTTCCTGATAAACAACATCAAGATAAAGCAGGCATATGAGATTGAAAAAATTGAAAGGCAGCGCGAAGAGAATGTAAATCAGTTTAAATTCCGGTTTTTTACCAATATTTCCCATGAATTACTGACACCGCTTTCTGTTCTCTCTTTCACGGTGGAGGACCTCCTCGCCAGAAAGGAAAACAACACCACTCAGCTGGGAATCATGCAAAGTAACGTGAACCGGGTAATGCACCTGATCTCCCAACTGCTTGATTTTAGAAAAGTTGAGAGCGGAAGCATGAAACCATTCGTAACCCCCGGAAGGATTGATACTTTCATTGAACAGATCTGTTCAAGCCTTAAACCCCTTGAAGGAAAGAAGAATATTTCGGTGATCCTCAACGGGAAGATTGATCAGACCATCTTTTTCGATCATGACAAGCTCGACAAAATTACTTGCAACCTGCTGGCCAATGCTTTCAGGTATACGCCAGTAAACGGCAGGATCATGGTGAATTATGAACTATGTGAAAAGAATGGAATGAACTGGCTGAATCTTGAGATAACTGATTCCGGAAAAGGTATTGAGCCGGAAAACATTGAGCATGTTTTTGACCGGTTCTACCAGGTAAAATCGGTTACAGGGAGAACTTTTGGTGCTGGAATCGGCTTGGCGCTCGCGAAGAACCTGGTTGAAAACCTGAAGGGGACCATTTCGGTACAGAATGAAGTGAATATGGGTGCAAAATTCACAGTCAGCCTCCCCGTTTCACCTGAAGTATACGGTAAAGATGAGGTCGGATACGAGGAAATCGGATACCAGTCGGGCAACCTGATTCTTAGTCATGAGGATGCGCTGATGACTGATGACGAGGAGCTTTCGGAACAGACCGCGCACACCTGGAGGAAATCGATCCTTATCGTGGAGGATAATGCTGATTTCAGGAAGCTACTGAGAAAACACCTCTCGAATTTCTACCATACCTATGAAGCTGATAATGGCGAAGCTGCCTGGGAAATTTGCTTGCACAAACAACCCGATCTCATCATCACCGATATGATGATGCCCGTGATGAATGGAATCGACCTATGCAAGAAAATAAAGAGCAACGTGGAAACCAGCCACCAAATCGTAATCCTGGTTACGGCAAAAACCGATGAAGAAACACGGTATGAAAGCTACCTGGCAAACGCCGATTCCTACATTTCGAAGCCGGTCGACATGCGTACTCTGGATATCAGGATAGAATCCCTGCTGGGACAGCGGGAGAAGCTGATCCAGAGATATTCCCAAGAGGGACCAGAGGCTCCGGCAGCCAATGGGTATGCTCCCCTCGACGAGAAATTCCTCACCCAGATCAGGGGTATCATCGAGGAAAAGATCATGAATACCGAAATGAATGTATTGGCGCTCAGTAAGGAGATCGGAATGAGTTCCTCGAACCTGTACCGGAAGATCACCAGCCTCACCGGGATGTCTCCTGTTGAATTCATCAGGTATATCAGGCTGCAGGCAGCTGCCGCGATGATGATCAACGAAGGAGCCAATGTTTCGGAAGCCGCCAGCCGGAGCGGGTTCAACGACCTTAGTTATTTCTGCAAATCATTTAAGAAACAATTCGGCGTCAGCCCCAAAAAGTATCAGAAAAAAGAGCTTTCACCTGGCATCACCGAATAATTGCAGCGACAATATCTGCTCGGGTGTCAGAGTTCCCTTTGGCTCGAAATCCGAGGTGTTCATGTAGTTCAGCAGGCTGTTCCGGAGTTGTCTGGCAACTGGCCGGTTCTTTAGCGCCGTATGAATATCAGTTGAGCAAAAGATCAGCTTTCCGGCCCCCACTTTAGCTTCAAAAATATTCCCAAGCCTGCGATTTTTAAAGAAATTATCAATTACGGTTACGATCGGGTCCACTGGCAGACTGTCGAGAACCAGGGTTTTGGAATTCTTGCACAGATCCCACCATTGCCAGTCGGAATGACTTTCCGTTGGAAAAAGCCTGAGGGCAGGATGTGCCGGATCCATCAGCAGTCCCATGGTACCGGGTTGGTTCGGGAAATGAACAGGGCTCCAGAAAACAGGAACAAACTTTCCGGTGACTCCAATAATATCTTCGGATGCAGGGTTTAGCAGAACCAACTTGCCATCTTTCAATGCCTCAAGGGCTTGAGGGAATGAAGATGTCATCAGAACCCGGGATTCACGCACCTGTAAATCAGGACTATACAACCATATACTCCATTGATTTATATAAGGGGTCCCGGCGATCTGCAAGCTAACGGTGTACCGGGCAGGGACGGGCAATCCTGACAGCGGAAAGGTGAATCGGCCAAAACGGGTTGTGCTGCCTTTCAAAATTCGCTGGTCAGTAACAGAATCACGGTTATAAATCTTGCCGTCGGCACCCTCAATTGTCCAGATAACATTTACACCGGTCAGATCCTCGAAATGGTTGGCAACACCTATCGCGGCGGTAAAA
>Ga0247841_10004558_pt1 | contig 23616 bp, 13 predicted proteins | sample LaCruzMarch2015__2_FD_192410 | JGI IMG/M metagenome (GOLD analysis project Ga0247841, IMG submission 192410) | Freshwater microbial communities from meromictic Lake La Cruz, Castile-La Mancha, Spain - LaCruzMarch2015_18m | ecosystem: Environmental > Aquatic > Freshwater > Lake | place: Spain... | reverse complement strand
TGGCCACCTACCGGAAGTTGACCTGTTAATTTTTTCGCTCCTCGACCGAGACGCTCATGCCAAAATTTGATCGCTATATTGGTATCGACTACTCTGGTGCGGCGACCGCCTCCACAAGCCTGAAAGGCCTCCGAATATACGCTGCCGAACTCATGCAGACTCCGGTGGAAATTCTTCCGCCGCCCGGCCCGCGAAAGTTTTGGACGAGGCATGGCGTGGCGGAGTGGCTCGCCGCCCAGCTCCGCAGCGGGGGGGCGACCCTTGTTGGCATCGACCATGCCTTTTCCTTTCCGCTGCGCTACTTCGAGGCCCATCGCATCCCAGGTGGGTGGCCGGAATTCCTTGATGACTTTCAGAGACACTGGCCCACGGATGTCGAGCAGGTGAGGGTCGAGGACATCCGCCGGGGCCTGCACGGGGACGGTGCCTCTCGCGGTGGAGACGCCCGTTGGAGGCGGCTCACGGAGCAGCGGTGCCGTGCGAAATCGGTCTTCCACTTCGATGTGCAAGGCAGCGTGGCGAAGTCCACCCACGCCGGCCTGCCGTGGCTGAGGTATTTGAAGCGTGAACTCGGGGCGAGTGTTCACTTTTGGCCATTTGACGGATGGAAGCCACCGCGCGGGCGTTCTGTGATCGCTGAGGTTTACCCCTCGCTATCAAGCAAAAGCTCTCCCTCCGAAGGTCGAACGCCCGACCAGCACGATGCCTTCAGCGCCACGCGATGGCTGCAGATGACGGATATCAACGATTTCCTGGATATGTATTTTCAGCCAATGTTGAACCGTGAAGATCGCCCGATTGCCGAGTTGGAAGGTTGGATTTTAGGGGGAGCGTAAACGGGAAAAAGGGCCAGCAGTATCTCCTTGAGCTCACTCCAGGGAGACCTTGAGCCAGATGAAACCCATGTTGCCCAGAATCTCGATTTTTGCCTCCCGCAAAACGAAGCCTTCTGGAATGCCCGATTGGTCTGCGGCGTCTGTGGAAGTGAGCGCGGTCCGAATGGCGTCTGGCTTAAGCGAACTTGTCGATATCGCAACAAGAGATGTGTCCCCCTTTGAGACCCTCTCGCGCCAGCGGAGCACGAGGTAGCCGTTCTCGCTGGCATGCAAAGGTTGTATGGATGCCCCGTCGCTCGTGGCAGGGTCGCCTCCCAGGAGAAATTCCTCAAGCAGTGTAAATCCATCGCTATCGGAATCGCCCAGCAGGTAGGAACTACTCGACAGGCCGTTTTGAAGAAGCCAAGCCTGCAATGGCGTCGAGGACACTGCTGAGGTGCGGTTGAGTTGGATTTGACCTTGCTCACTCGCATACCCATCCACTGAGATCAAATAAGTCGTATGAGCCATGGCTGCGAATGTGACTCGGCTCTTTCTATCCGAGTAATCGTCATTCTGAGCGACGAGTTGCAGATCACCAAGCGATGAGCCCGTGTAGACGGCCAGTGTCGTGTCGTAATCGCTACCCATGGTATCGAGAATAACGGTCTCGTTCTGCTCTGGAGTCCATTCCCACCAGACGGAATGGAGTGGGGCCGAGACCTGGGCGTGATCGGGTTCGCCGCTTTCACCGGTCGCGAGCAGGTTTGTGCCATTCGCTGTTTGCCACGCGGGGTGCAAAACAACTCGGTTCGCCAAGTCATCGTTTGCCGGAGCCTGAGACTGCTCGGGGATAAAATCTGTATTTAGAAGGATCGAGCCAGTTGCGGCGTGGAAACCTGAAACAGCGATTTTGTAAACGGTCCCGGCAGTGACACTGAGAGTCACTTTACTCGTCCGATCTGGTGGGAAGTCGTCATTGCTGCTCTGCAGCAAAAGCGCAGCGAGGGTGTCTCCCGTGTAGATGGCAAGAGTGGTGTCGTAGTCGCTACCAGAGGTATCGACAGTGAGATTGCCGGATTGCGGTGCCGTCCACTTCCACCAAACCGATGGCATTAGATCATTATACAGTGAACTCGCCGCATGATTCGGCTCGGAGTTCTCTTTAATCGCGGCCACATTGGTGCCAACAGAACGGGTGTTCGAGCCAACCAATTCGGTCGCGTCATCAAAGCGGTCATTTCCTGGGCGAACTTGAATCGGCTGCACAGCAACGAAGATGTCGCGGCTGGATGTCGTGCCAGATCCGTTGATGGCATCCACGCGGTAGATGCCGCTTTGGCTCAAGAGCGCATTGGTAATCGTGTAATTCGCCGAAGTGGCTTGTGGGATCGCCGACCCATCAAAAAACCATTGGTGGCTCAAGGCATTTTCAGATTCGACAGTCAGTGTCACATTCCCGCCTTCGAGCAGGGTTTTATCACTCGGTTGGATGGTGATAACTGGAGGAGCCCCGGGCGTGCCGATCGGGGGATAGGCAAGAACAATGTTACCTGTTGCTCCATTGTAGCCATCGACTTGAACGAGGTATTCCGTGCCGGAAACCGCAGAGAAACTCACGGCACTGCTGACGCCGCTATTGTCATCATTTGCCCCGACAAGGTTGAGGCTTCCCAAGGCTGTGCCCGTGTAGATCGCGAGCGTTGTGTCGAAGTTGCTGCCAACTGTGGAAATTGTGACACTGCCGGAGAAGTTGGGTGTCCAACTCCACCACACGGTCTTTCCACCAGCAGCATCGGCGGGGTTGAGAGGTTCTCCCACCTGCGAGGATGAGTTGACATTGGTTCCATCGGTTGTCGAGGTCGAGGCGGCAATAGACTGGCGAGACGCAAAGTTATCATTTGCAGGTGCCTGGTAGATCGGGATCGTAAACTTTAAATTTTGGATTTCTTGTTTGCCCGAAGCAGAAATATCGAGGCTCAGTTCGACTGATGAAAGTCCACTCGGCAGCGTGAACTCCGCTGCATAGACACCATCACCCGCGGTCGTGTCTGGAAAAGCCCCCGTATCGATGAAAGTCAACGGGCCTTGAGCCCCGAGCGTGCCTCTCACGGAAGCTCCTAAGACAGGAGAAAAATCTTTAACTGTGACCAAAACCACCACGCTGGCACCAGGGCGCGGCTGTGCGGGCGATGTCTTGAAACTAATGTCCAGGGTTCCATCCGGAGTGATGCTTAATGCGGCGGCAGCATCCACCGCACCGCCAGTCACACATTTTCCAGCAAGCGAAGCAACCGGACGAGCCGAAAGCAGGAGGCGCTGATTGAGCTCGGCGACGCTGGCCGTTGGGAACCTCGACTTGATGAGCGCGGCAACACCGGAGACATGCGGCGTGGCCATACTTGTGCCGTTGAACTCGGCGTAGGAGGTGTCGGAACCAGCTGTGCAGGAGTAGATTGCTACACCAGGAGCGCCGATGTCCACCGTGTTGGCTCCAAAACAAGAAAAGGAGGCGAGGGCGTCGGAACGATCCAATGCGGCCACAGCAATGACATTGGCATTTTCATAGTTCGATGGGTAGTTGGGGCTCTGATCGTTATTCCCTCGGTGGTTGCCAGCGGCAGCTACGAAGAGGATACCGGCTGTATTTGCGCGCTCGATCGCGTCATAGAGCGCTTGGGAATAGCCTCCGCCGCCCCAGCTATTGCTAAGGATATCCGCGCCCATCAGGACGCCGTAGTCGATTCCGGCTATGGCATCCGAAAGGCTTCCACCGCCGCCAGCATCAAGAAACTTGAGTGCCATAATCTGGACATTCCAGGCCACGCCCACATGAGGACCTCCGCCATTAGCTACGGCACCGATCGTTCCAGCACAATGAGTGCCGTGATCGTTGTCATCCATCGGATCCCCTGTGCGAGTGATCGCGTTGATGCCATAAACATCATCGATGTATCCATTCGAGTCGTCATCAATTCCATTGTTGGCGTCCTCGGCCGTATTCACCCACATGTTTGCCGCTAAATCCTGGTGAGTATAGCGCACTCCACTGTCAATGACGCCTACGATGACACTGCGATTTCCCGTCGTTGTTTGCCAAGCTGTCACTGCATCGATGTCGGCCCCTGAAGTGCCTCCACTCTGTCCGAGGTTGCGGAGGCCCCAGAGCGTGCCATCGGTGAATGCGGCATCAGTCGGCAGGGCGTTCGCATGCACGACATAGTCAGGTTCGACATACTCAAAAAGCCCGCTGGCCTTCAGACTGCGAATGCGTTCGTTGAGCTTACTGGCCTCTGCCTTCTGGGCAGCAAGGCTGGTTTTTGCGACAGCGGCCTTGGGCATGGCGGTGAGGTCTATGATAACAACGCCCGGAATTTTGCTGAAGGTTCGCATTCCCGCCACATTACTGTTTTTGGCCAATGAGGTGGAGGCGATGGACTGCGAAACTTTCGACATCCGCAACTTCGCCAGCACGCGGTCGGTGCGGGCCACTGTGCCGTCCAATTTCACGGTATTCTGAGAAAACGCAATTCCTTGAATCGCAAAGAGCACGAAGATCAAAAGGTTTCCGCAGAGAATTGTTTTTTTCACGCGAGGTTGTGTGTCAGATCAGTAATCGGTCTAAAAGCAAAATCCTTTTGGAATATTTGGAGATGCAGAGGGTCACATTAGAGCGCCAGCCGAGATTTTCAGATTATGCCGCTCAAGAGTAGTCTGGCTGAGATTTCTTCAGCGGTCTTCTTTGAATCACTTGTCCTTGCCCCCAGCGCAGGTCTGCCGCAAATTCGCCTCCTCCAAGATGCCCAGCGTCCACATTAAAACCTACGGTTGCCAGATGAACGAGCGCGACTCCGAGCAAGTTTCCAAAATGCTCGCTGAGCGCGGCTATCAACTCGTCGCCGATGAATCCTTGGCCGATGTGATTTTGCTCAACACCTGCAGCGTGCGGGACATGGCTGAGCAGAAGGCGATTGGCAAGATGGGTATGCTGCGCAAGCTTCGTCGGAGTCGACCTCATCTGGTTCTTGGCTACCTCGGCTGCATGGCCCAGGCGCGCGGAGAGTCGCTTTTGCAGACCTCGCCGCATGTTGATCTCGTGGTGGGCACCCAGAAATTCCACCGCGTGGCGGACTATGTGGACGACCTATTGAAAACCCGCATGCACGCACTCATCGATGACGACCGCCGGGCGATTGTGGATACCGATGAGGAGGCTGGCTCTCAAAGCACGATCCGCGAGCAGGAGGTCGAGGCGGGTCAGGTCACGGCCTTTGTTTCCATCATGCAGGGCTGCAACATGCACTGCGCGTTTTGTATTGTTCCCCAAACGCGCGGCGAGGAGCGTGGGCGCACCATCGAGGAAATAACGAACGAAGTCCGGTCCCTTGCGGAGCGCGGCGTGAAGGAAGTCACACTTCTTGGCCAGATCGTGAACCTCTACGGACGCCATGAGTTTCCGAAACGCGACGGCATTTCCCCATTCGTTCAGTTGCTGGAATCCGTCTGCGCGGTGGATGGCATTGAGCGCGTGCGTTTCACCTCCCCCCACCCGATTGGCTACCGCGATGATCTTATCGAAGCCTTTGTGCGCCTGCCCGAACTCGTCGAGCATGTGCATCTCCCGCTCCAGAGCGGATCCGACCGCATCCTGAAAGTCATGCGCCGTGGCTACACGGCGGAGAAATTCCAGAAACTCGCTGAGCGCATTCGTGCCGCGCGGCCCGGCATGGCGATTACGACGGATGTTATTGTGGGATTCCCCGGCGAGACGGAGGGGGACTATCAGCAAACCCGCGCTCTGTGCGACGCCGTCTCGTTCGACAACGCTTTCATCTTTCGCTACTCCCGGCGCCAGAACACGCCCGCCGCCACGATGGAGGACCAGATTGCCGAGGAGGTGAAAGAGGCCCGCAACCAGGATTTGCTCAACCTGGTGAACCGCCATGTCTCAGACAAGCTCAACGCCCTCGTCGGCACGCAAACCGAAATCCTCTGCGAAGGTGCCAGTCGTCACAACGCTGAGCGCCTCACCGGCCGCACCCGCACCAATAAAATCGTCGTCTTCGAAGGCGCCCCTCGCCATATCGGCCAGATTCTCCCCGTGAAAATAACCCGCGCCAGCGGATCCACGCTTTACGGCGATCCGGCGGTTTTGGATTAACCACAGAGGAGACTGCTGGCCTCCGGCTAATTCTTGCGATTCATCGCGGCGGTGAACCAATCCACCTGCGGTGCGGCTTTGGAGGCGGGTTTGCTCGCGAAGCTGCGTCCGCCCCCGCTCCGGTCATCGCGCGGTCCGCGGGTCTGGGCGCCGATTTCGGGATTGGTCTTGAGCGAAAGGCTGATCCTCTTCCGTCCGAGATCGACCTCCAAAACAGTGGCCATGACTTTCTGGCCCACCTTCAAGACATCCGAGGGGTTTTTTACAAACTCATCGCTGAGTTGGCTAATGTGCGCGAGGCCGTCCTGGTGCACGCCGAGGTCGATGAAGGCGCCAAACGCTGCGACGTTGGTGACGAGACCGGGGAGCTTCATTCCTGGCTTGAGATCCTCGATTTTCATCGCCTCGTCGGAGAAGGCAAAAACCTCAAACTGCTTGCGCGGGTCGCGGCCGGGCTTGGCGAGTTCTTTGAGGATGTCTTGGAGGGTGGGAAGACCGACCTCCGGCGTGATGTATTTTTCCAATTTGATGGCAGCGCGCCGGGCGGGGTTCTGCACCAACTCGGAGACCGAGCAACCAATATCCGCCGCCATGCTGTCCACGAGGGCGTAGCGCTCTGGGTGCACAGAACTCGAGTCGAGCGGATGCCGCCCGTTGCGAATGCGGAGGAAGCCGGCGGCCTGCTCGAAGGCCTTCGGTCCGAGACCTGGGACCTTCAGGAGATCCTCACGGGATTGGAAGGCGCCATTTTCGTTGCGGAATTGCACGAGATTCACAGCCGTGCGGGAATTCAATCCGGAGACATACCCGAGCAGGTTCGCGCTGGCGGTGTTGAGTTCCACGCCGACATGGTTCACGCAGGAAATGACGGTGTCATCGAGCGAACGCTTGAGAGCGCTTTGATCCACATCGTGCTGGTATTGGCCTACGCCGATGGATTTCGGATCGATTTTGACCAGTTCGGCGAGCGGGTCCATGAGGCGGCGACCGATCGAAATGGCTCCGCGCACGGTGAGGTCGAGCGTGGGGAATTCCTCGCGGGCGACATCCGAGGCCGAGTAAATCGAGGCGCCGGACTCGCTCACCACGACAATCACGGTGGATGCCGGCAGACCGAGTGCGCGGATGAAGGTCTCGGTCTCTCGGGAGGCTGTGCCATTGCCGATGGCCACGGCTTCGATTTTATAGCGGTTCACGAGGGACTTGATCACCTCCGCCGCCTCGGTGCGGTCGCGGACACCTTTTTCGGGATACACCACCTCGTGGGTGAGGAGTTTGCCTTGGGCATCGAGCACAGCGAGTTTGCAACCGGTGCGGAAGCCGGGATCGACGGCGAGAACGATTTTCTGGCCGAGTGGCGAGGCCAGGAGGAGTTCGCGAAGGTTTTCCGCAAAGACGCGGATCGCCTCCTCATCAGCTTTCTTTTTGTAGAAAAGCCGGGCCTCGCCCTCCATGGCAAATCCAAGAAGGCGCTTGAAGCAATCCTGGGCCGCCAAGCGCACCTGCGCGGCCGACGGGTATGAACCTTTGACAAAAAGGTAGTCGAGCGCCGCCAGGGCCTCCTCCTCGGGCGGATTGATGCGGGAGAAGAGCATGCCCTCGGTTTCCCCACGGCGGATTGCCAGGAAGCGGTGCGATGGGCACTGGGCGACAGGCTCGCTCCAGTCAAAGTAGTCCTTGAACTTCGCCGCCTCGGCTTCCTTGTCGAAAACGACCTTGGATTTTAAAACGCCCTTGTTGAGATAAATCTCGCGCAGCGCGGAGCGGGCCTCGGCCGAATCATTGATGCGCTCGGCTACGATATCCCTCGCCCCAGCCAGCGCGGCTGCAGCATCGGGCACTTCTTTTTCAGCGGAAACAAACGCCGCCGCTTCTGCCTCGGGGTCGGTCTCAGTGCGCTGCTCCCAAAGTAGATCGGCAAGCAGCTCGAGTCCGCGTTCCTTGGCAATGGTCGCGCGGGTCCGCTTCTTCGGCCGGAAGGGAAGATAAAGATCCTCGAGTGTGGAGAGATTCGGCGCGCTTTCGATTTTGACTTTCAGTTCCTCGGTGAGGAGCTTGCGCTCTTCGAGCGAGCCGAGAATCGACTCTCGGCGCTTGTCGAGTTCCTCAAGCTCCTGCATGCGGTCACGGATGTTGGCGATTTGGACCTCATCAAGTTCACCGGTGCGCTCCTTGCGGTAGCGGGCAATGAAGGGAACCGTGGCGCCCTCCTCGAGGAGAACGGCGGTAGCTGCGACTTGCCGAGCTTGTAAGGAAAGCTCCTGCACGATTTGGACGAGATGTTTTTCGATCATGAATTGGGGAAAATATTCGCGTCAGGCGGCCAGCACAGGCTGTCCTGATGGTAGAAGAGCGCGGAGCTTGAGGATGGCTGCTGGAATGATCTCACATGCACGGTCGATGTCGGCTGCCGTGGTGAAGCGACCCACCGTGAAGCGCAGGCTGGCCCGCGCGCGATCGCTCGAGAGCCCCATGGCTTTGAGCACATGCGAGGGATTCACGGATCCGCTCGTGCAGGCGGAACCGGCCGAGCAGCAGAGGCCCTTCTCATCGAGGAGAATCAATGCCCCCTCGCTCTCGATGCCCTCGAAGGAAATGTTTGTTGTATTCGGAAGGCGGTGCACGCGGTCGCCATTGATGGAGGCTCCGGAGATCGATGCCAGCAGGCGGGATTCCAAGCGGTCGCGCAGCGTGGAGTCCACGCCTTCTGCGAGATGCGATGCCGCCAACTCGGCGGATTTTCCGAAGGCGACGATCGAAGCGACATTCTGCGTCCCGCCGCGCCGTCCCTCCTCCTGGCTGCCGCGCAGAAGCGGAGTGAATTTGACCCTGCGGCTCACATACAAGCCGCCCACGCCCTTCGGCGCATAAATTTTGTGTCCCGAAAAACTCACGAACTGCGCTCCCATGCTCTCCAGAACGAGAGGCAGCTTCCCGAATGCCTGAACGGCATCGATGTGCAGGAGGGTTTTCTTTTTCTGCGTGAGCGCCGCGATTTCCTGCACCGGAAAAAGCACGCCAGTCTCGTTGTTCGCCCAGAGCAGGGAAACGATAGCCGTATCCGGCCGTATCGAAGCCTCCAACTCCGCCATGTCGAGGTGGCCGGTGGCATCCACTGGCAACCAAGTGATCTCATAGCCACGCCGAGCCAGGTATTCGCACAGCTTGATCGTCGCGCTATGCTCGACCGCGCTGGTGACGATGTGGCGTTTGTCGGGATCGAGTGCCAGGGCCGATTGGATGGCGGTATTGATCGATTCTGTGCCGGAGTTTGTGAAAAGAATTTCGCTGCTCTGGCAGCCCGCGAGCGCCGCCACGCTCTCCCTCGCCTCCGCAAGAGCCGAGGCCGCCTCACGGCCGAGACGGTAGGCACTGGAGGGATTCCCATAGCCACCGCGCAGCCAAGGTTCCATAGCGTCAAAAACCTCGGGAGCCACCTGTGTCGTGGCATTGTTATCAAGATAGATCACTGAACTCATGTTTGATGATTTTGAAGTATCTTTTACGCTCTGCCATTGCAACCCATGCGTGAACTCGACCGTGTCATTATTCCCGAGATTTTGGATTCCCTGAATCCGGCCGATCCACGCGCCATACGCAGCCGTCGGGACCTGAGTTGGATCGACCTCTTCCTCTGCAACTCCCGCTGGATTGTGAGGCAACTCAAAAAACAAACGCCGCCCCCCGCCCGAATCATTGAAATCGGCGCCGGCGAGGGCGCCCTCTGCCGCAAAGTCCAAACCTCGCTCCCCTCCACCACCGTGACCGGACTCGACCTGATCCCGCGTCCTGCAAACTTCCCGCGCGGCATCCAGTGGCTCAGCGGAGATTTTTTTCAAACCCTACCAAAGATAGACGCCGATGCCTGCGTTGGCAGCCTCATCCTGCACCACTTTTCCGACGAGGCCCTGCGCGATCTCGGCGCGCGCCTGCAATCATTCGGCACCCTCGCATTCTGCGAGCCCCTCCGCTCCCGCCTGCCGCTTTTCCTCTCCAAATTGTCTTGCCCATTTATGTCCGAAGTAACCCGCCACGACATGCCTGCAAGCATCCGTGCCGGCTTCCGCCTTGGCGAACTCTCAACCCTCCTTGGCTTAAATTCCAAAAAATGGAACACCAGCGAATCCTCCCACTGGCGCGGAGCCCTGAGACTCGTGGCCTCGCGGCGTTGAATTTCCGCCGGCCTTTGCATGTGGGAACGCCGAGGTCCTCCTCGGCTCACCACTCCAACGAAGCCAACGAGTCAAGGTCATGGGTGGTCGTTTGAAAGGCAACCTCATAGCGATGACACTGCAGAAACTCCAGTAAACCCAATGCGTCAAAATGCGAGGCCAATTCTTGCGCTTGCTGGATTCAAATGCGTGCTTAAGGCAATTAAATATCAATTATTTATGCTGACCCATTAGACGAACTCTATTTTGCTTATGGCTCGAATATGCTTGAGCAACGCCTGAAGGATCGCTTGGGATCAGCATTGCCTACCAGGCCCTTCTCCGGCCTCCAGCTCATGTGCCTCATGTATGCTGGATTCAAACGCATCGCTCCCGATCAAGATACCGGCACGGATTTGAACGAGCCTTGGATCACAGCTTTGGAGTTGTTTAATGCGGGCAAGAGTTCTGAAGGCTATTAAATGATTTCAATAATTTATGCCTGACCCTTCTGACTATAAAGGACCATAATATTCCCCAAATTTTCTCAGAGGGTCATAAAAGGGCTTGGGCATGGGACCCCGCTCAGAGAGGACACAGAGATCACAGAGGATGAGTAGTTTATGCTTCGATGTGGTGGAATTTTTTTTGCGATATCAAACAACAGCTACGGCTTTTTCTGTGAATCCTTTCCATCCTGTCCTCCTGTCGAAAATCCGTTTTGAGGTTCAAAATGAAATATAATGTCGCTTGCCGCAATTTTGGGGTTCCAGTTCATAATTCGATTGAAATGGTCATTTCAATCGGTCATGTTGATCACATGAAAGTCATGTCCGCTGAATTGAAGACGCATCTTGGAAAATATTTGAGAGAGGTGGAACAAAACCGGGTCACGCTGGAGGTTTGCCTGAGAGATCGAACTGTGGCTTACTTAGTCCCGGCCATTGGCCCCTTACCTGTGGGAGCATCTCATTCGCCACGCGAGGTGCTCAGTCTTGCGGGAATCAGGTTGGACTCATCTTCGCCTCGGCGCGCCAAGGCACAGATTTCTCCACCAGTGCTCGCCGGGGATGGGCGAGAAGACCTGTCAAGTGTGGCGGCGATGAGAGGGGACCGAGATTGGTGACAGCCTTTTTCGATACCAGTGCGATTGTTCCTCTGATCCTTCGCGAGCCACACTCGCAAGCTGCTCGGACGGCTTGGGAGACTGCTGAAGAATGCTTTGCCTGGAAATGGCTAAAAGTTGAAACCGAAGCGGCACTGGTCCGCCGCAAAGCCCCTGCGGCCGCTTGGCAGCTTTGGCGAACGATTGAGGCGAGTATGAGTTGGGTCGAACCCGAAGGGGATTGGATAGAACCACTGAAGACCTTCAATCGAGGAGTGGGACTGCGCGCCGCAGATGCAGGTCACCTTTTTGTGATGGAGCATTGTGCCGCAGGCTTGGAGAATCTGGTTCTCGTTACCTTCGACTCCGAAATGATAATGGCAGCCCAGCGGCGGGGACTCGCACTCTTCACACAATAGGCGAAGCGTTCTGTTGGATTTCTCCGATTTTTCGCGAGTCCGGTTTAAGCAAACATTGCTGATCTGACTATTCGATTGGATCAAGTTGCACGGTGTAATACCGATTTTTTTTAAAAACTTTAAAAAGAAGAGCTTTATTTAACCACAGATTTCACTGATTAACACGGATAGACGGAGGCATGGGTGCATTCGCCGCCAGTTCGCAAGACACCTTGAAATACGCCAGCATGGGAAGCGTTCTTAAAGAGTTTAAATGTCAATAATTAATTCCTGACCCTTCTGACAACCCCATCCTCAAAGCCCTTTACCAACGACTGCTTGCCGCAGGAAAACCAAAAAAACTCGCTCTCACCGCCCTCATGCGAAAACTCATTATCCTCGCCAACCGCCTCCTAAAAAATCCTAACTTTTCCCTTGCAAACTAAGACAGTTGCTGACCCTTCTGATCACTGACCCTTCTGATCAAAATGCGGAGCAAATTCGTGCTTTTGCCTGATTCAAACGCTTGATTAGCGTGATCAAATATCAAGAATTAATGCCCGACCCCTTTGACTGATTAACACGGATAGACGGAGGCATGGGTGCATTCGCCGCCAGTTCGCAAGACACCTTGAAATACGCCAGCATGGGAAGCGTTCTTAAAGAGTTTAAATGTCAATAATTAATTCCTGACCCTTCTGATCACTGACCCTTCTGATCAAAATGCGGAGCAAATTCGTGCTTTTGCCTGATTCAAACGCTTGATTAGCGTGATCAAATATCAAGAATTAATGCCCGACCCCTTTGACTAAAAAGGCGAGCCGGTCTGCAGGCAAACCGACCGAGGGCCAATAATCCATCAGTGCAACGACCGCTTACGCGGGGCGGGTATCCGGTTCACGGCCGGATGCCCGTTTTTTTGCTGCAGACCAGCTTCCTTAAGAATTTAGTGTGAATCGCAGGGATTTCAATCTTTCAATTTTATGACGGCTCGGTGATCATCACGCCACGGCGACTCCTCTGGAAAAAAGTCAAATCACCGGAATTTTTTCATTCCGGACATTCTGTTCATTGCCTCGCTCCACTTTCCCGAGGGGCAAACGGCGTTTGTCTTTTGTCGCCATGCTACGGTTTTGCAAAAAATCTAACCCCTTCGCTTTCTTTCAAAAACCGCCCTCCTGTCGGCCGCTCCTCCTTTCTGCTGCAATGCCCCTCTTTTTAAATAAAAACGCGTTGAGCGCCATTTTAGAGGCCCTTTTTTGGTTTAAACTCCCAAAAATTACCCCGCCGTGTATTCAGGTGTTCCACGTGGAACAGTTCCTTGAAAATCTTCATGCTATGGATTCTCAAATTTCAGGTGTCCATAAAAAGTTGGGCCATCTGTTCAAGTCCGGCGGCATGCATTTTCTCCTCGAGCGAGTAGCTTGAAAAACCATGGCAAATCATGGCGAGCGATCGAAGTTCAAGCATATCAAGGTGAGTTTCTACGACAGTCTGCCACCTCAGGCACATTCCGGCAGAGATGTGCCGATGAAAAAACGGCCAACTAATCGGCGCTATGTTCAGCGTGAAATTTCGGCACTGACTGCCAAAATTGAAGGGTGGAGGAATTTTCTCTTTTGAACCCGAAAACGGATTTTAGACAGAATTAACAAAATGAACAGAATTGCACCAAAAGGACATGCAGCCAACAGCGGGGACATTTTCAGGGCCGTCTGATTGTATATAAGTCATTCTTTTAATTCGGCTAATTTTGTCAAAACTACTCCATCGCCGAATCCGGGTTGAATCAAGCTTACGAAATTTCAAACCAGTCACGCACGAGACTCAAATCGCAGCGGCAATCTGCCGCTTGGCCTCATAGAGGGCGATGCCGACCGATGTGGACAGATTCAAGCTGCGCGCCTCGGCGTGCATGGGAACTTTCAAACAAGCTTCTGCATGTTCGTGAAGCAGAGACTCCGGTAGGCCGCGGGACTCGCGTCCGAAGACCAAAAAATCACCGTCGCGGAAGGACTCGTCCCAATAGACCTTGGAGGCTTTCGTGGTGAAATAAAAAAATCGCCCATTCGGTTCGGCGGCTTGGAGTTGTTGCAGGGAAGCCCACTTCTTCACATCGCAGAGATGCCAGTAATCCATCCCGGCGCGACGGAGGGCTTTTTCGTCCAGCGAAAACCCGAGCGGTTCAACCAAGTGCAGCCGTGCTCCCGCCGCCAGGCACAGGCGCGCGATATTTCCCGTATTTGGTGGAATCTCCGGCTCGACAAGCACGACATGAAGCATGGGAGATGACTACGGGCTTTTGAATCTGTGGGCAAACTCATTCGGGCCGGTGTTCCACGTGGAACATTTGCAAGGCGAATTCCTCTGTGTCGACCCAGCGGACCACGCAGCAACAGGGAGTCGGGGCCCCATCGGTCGGAAAAAGGAGGATATCGGAATTCAAGCGCAGATGGAGCTTATGGTTTGACCTCAAAAAAACTTAGCACCTTATTGGGATAATACCTCCTCATTGGGACGAAGTAGGAATATATGTCGTGGACTGATGAATACTTTTGCTGAATTCGGCCTACTGCACACCTTACAGGAAACTTTGCTGGAAAAGGGCATCATGCGTCCGACAGAGATTCAAGTTCGGGCGTTACCAGCGCTTCTGAGCGGACGCTCGATTGTGGGCATTGCGGAGACTGGGAGTGGAAAGACGCTGGCATATGCGCTTCCGGCGATGCACCACATTAAAAACCTGGAAATCGCGGGTGATGCGATCACGCTTTGTGCTCGGCCGAGGGCTATTGTGGTTGTTCCCACTCGGGAACTCGGTGAACAGGTCACGAAGGCCCTCAAGCCATTCACGCACACGACGCGTCTCCGCGTTCGATCGGTGCTCGGCGGCACGACCACGGAAGTTGCGAAGCGAGGGCTTGCTGGGCCGTTTGAGATTCTCGTCGCCACACCGGGACGGCTTGTGCAAATGCTCGAGAGGCGCCTCGTGGAATTGGAGGATGTGCGAATGCTGATCCTCGATGAAGCCGACCAGATGCTCGATCACGGATTCATGCCTGATGTCACAAAAATCATCCAAGCCTGTCCGCAAAAGCCTCAACTCGCCTTGTTCTCGGCGACCGTTTCGCCAGCGGTGGAAAAACTCATTGCCGATTTATTTTCGGGAGCAGAAGTGATTCGGAGCGCGGGGAGCCATCGAGTCGTCCCGACACTCACGACAATGCAGCAGGTCGTCATTGGAGGTCAGCGGTTCCCGCTGCTGGAGCGTTTGCTCAAAAAGAAAGTGGAGGGCGGAACGATCCTGTTTACGAACACGAGAGAGCAATGCGACAAGGTCGCCGCCGAACTCGCTGCCGCGAACATTGCTCATGTGATTTATCGTGGAGAAATGGATAAAGTGGAGCGTCGGCAAAATCTGAAACTCTTTCGCGAGGGGGCTGTAGATCTGCTTGTTTCGACCGATCTGGCCTCGCGTGGGCTTGATGTCGACCATGTCGGGCGAGTGATCAACTATCATTTGCCGCAGCAGATCGAAAATTACCTTCATCGGGTCGGACGCACCGCCCGTGCGGGCCGTCCGGGGCTTGTGGTAAACTTCGTCACCGAGCGAGACGCCCCACTTGCGAGCCAACTGGAAAGCGTCCGCGCCCTGCCGACGCCTCAAACTTACCCTCCTCGACACAGCTCGACCAAGGCCCAGCCGCTCCGAACCCGGATTCGCAGGCGTTAGGAATAATCCAGACGGTCAGCAAACTACTGGTCACTAAGTTTTTCTGAGATACTTGGGGTCACGCACACGGAGCCGAGCGGGCTGGCGGTGAGTTGCCTAAAAATGAATATGCTGAGGGATGGATTGCGCCCTGTCATTGCAGGGCGATCTTGTGCCATGCGTTTGCTATAGCGGAGACCACGCTGATACGCTCATTCACACCGTCGCGGGTTTGGAATTATTTTTCTCTCCCAGCGGATGTCTAACTTCACCAAACGGGTTGGCACGCTTTTGCCGACCCAAGCTGTGGGCGCGAACGAGCTTTCAATATGGCAGGCTTCGCCAAAAAAAGCGGATGGTCTCACCGAGCTGCAAAAAATAATTAAAATTCCGGCTAACAAATTTTCGCATTCTGCGTTGTCCTATTGAACCCACCCATGTCTGCGGAAAATATCATCCCACTTGCCATCGAGCGTTTCGAACGAACGCTTATCAGCTACGCGAAAGAGATCACAGGAGACATCGAATCGGCGCGTGATGCTGTGCAGGAGACCTTTCTTCGATTGAGCAAACAGGATTTGGTGGCGATCGAGCCTCGCCTTGCGCCGTGGTTGTTTTGTGTTTGCCGGAATTGCGCTCTCGACCATCGCCGCAAAGTCGTTCGCTTTTCCACCGAGGCACTCGATGAGGAGCACGAGGCGGAGGAGGATTGCCCGGCAAAGGCTCTCATGGCCACCGAGGATGCCGAGCGCCTGCGTGGTCTTGTTTCGAAACTCCCCGAACGCCAACGCGAACTTCTGAAGCTCAAATTCGAAGGTGACCTCTCTTACAAGGAAATGGGCGAGGTCATGAAAATGAGCATTTCCAATGTGGGAGTGCAACTCCATGAGGCGATCCAAACTCTACGCCGTCTTTGGAGTAGCGAACACAAACCCGTTTCCACACTATGAGTGATACCCGCTTTACAGACTATGCACTTGGAGAGTTGACTGGCAGCGCCCGCGAAAAATTCGAGCGCGAGTTGGCGAAATCTGACTCTCTGCAAGCCGAGTTGAACGACATCATCGCGATGGCCTCGGAGTTAGATCGTTTGCCCAAATCGGCCGAGGGGCTCGATCCGAAAGCGCGCATCGATCTCTTGCACGCTTGCGCAAGGAACCAAGCGGAGCTTCAGAGAAATAAAAAGCTCCTGCGCTGGTTCATTCCGTTAGGGTTGGCGGCAGCGGCAAGCGTGACCTTTTTAGCTGGCATGCTTTATCGACCCTCTGCTGTGACGGAATTAGGATTTATGGCCCGGAATGTGGGGGCGCCCGCCGCATTGCATGAGGAACCCCAAACGCTGGAGACCGATCCCGCCGCGAATCCAGAAATGGAGCCGACAGGGAAGTCGAAAACACACCTCGACCCAAGCAATGATGGCTTGGCACAAAACACCACATCGCCTCTCGAAGACATCCCATCGCGATCAAAATCCAAATCCGTCAGATGCCCCACAGAACATGATTTCGCGGAGCAGGGTTTGATCACCGGAGAGTCCGTATCTGATTCAAACCTTGCATTTCAGCTGGAGACGCCGGGGCAAGCAATCCCCCTCAAGGAAAAGCAAAAGGGCGTTCGCAATGCCACTTTTGGCGGGCGCCTGGTTGACACCAAAATCCAGCGCACTTCCGAATATTCCTTGGATGTGGATTCTTCCGGCTATGCCAAAATCCGTGCTCGGATTCTTGCAAGCGAACCTCCTCCGCCCGACTCCGTCCATATCGAGGAATTGATCAATGCTTTCACCTACAACCACACGGAGCAGGCCGGGAGCGCGGCTCTATCTGCGGATATCGAGAGCGGCATGGCTCCTTGGAATGAGGAACACTTGTTGATTCGCGTGGGCATTCGTTCGCAAGCCGTTGCCGAAAATGTCAAAGTCGAGGCCCAGTTCAATCCCGCCCAGGCCGCCTATTTCCGCTTGATCGGGTATGAAAGCCAGCGGGACACCGAGAAATCGATCCGCTTTACAACAAAGATCACCCCTCCCTTTGAGCACACGGCGCTTTATGAGGTCATCCCGGTCGGGAAATCGCAGCCAAAGACCGCTCCTAAGGATTTTCAAAGAACCCAGGCGCTCGTCGAGTATCAACCGGTTGATACCGGGGATTTATTGACACTGAAAATTCATCATCGCCCCCCGGGGTCCAATCAGTGCCAGCTCGCAGTTTTTCGTTTCGAAACGAGTTCGGCAAAATCCTTCAACCAAAATTCGGTCGACTTTCGTTTTGCTGCCGCCGTTGCCGCTTTCGGCATGAAACTCCGTCATTCTCCAGACTCTGCGAATATCGCGTGGTCGAAAATCGAGCAAATCGCCCAGGGCAGCCTCGGTCCCGATCCCGATGGCCAGCGCGCGGATTTCACCAATCTGGTGGCCAAAGCATCCCGCTTGGAAGGAAGAGGCATTTCAAAAAACCTCTTTAAGACCCCATTTTTGGCCATCCAACTCATTCCCTGAAAGCCCCCCGTCTTACCCAAAAAGCCATGCCCGGAAAAAACCTCATATCTTTAGGAATTTGTGGCTTTTTTTTGATCGCCAATGCGCTTGCTGAAGTTCAACTCAAGCGGAAATGGGGACCCGAACAGGCTACTGGAGCGCCCGATACGATGGAAGCAGGTGGCCTGGCCTCAGCCTGGGCTTCCCTCAAGCCGGATGCCGGACCGGAGTGGTTGGAGGTCTCCTTTGCCAAGGAAGTGGAGATCGACGAAGTCCGAATCCGCGAAACATTCAACCCCGGAGCCATTTGCAAAATCGCAGCTATTTCAAAAGATAAGATGGAGATCGTCTTGTGGGAGGGCGATGGAAACCCCATGCCGGCTCCCGTGGATATGGTTATGAGGCCCGTGCCGGGCATAAAATCCGACCAGATCAAAATTCACCTCGATAGCAAGCGCATTGCCGGATGGAATGAAATTGATGCTGTGGAGTTGGTTGGCGTCGATGGAAGTCGCCAATGGGGCACGAGCGCTACCGCGAGTTCGTTTTATGGAGAAAATGAAAATACCCCCCAAGCGACGCCAACCCAATCCAACTTGAGCCAGATGGTTGAGGTTCAGGGAGGGATATTACCGCAAGGCAGCAATTTGGAGGGGCAGGCCGTGGATAGTTTCCAGATTGGAAAATACGAAGTGACTTGGGGATTATGGAAAGAGGTGCGGGATTGGGCTGTAGAAAATGGCAAGGGGTATGACTTTGTGGAATTTGGCAATACCTACCCAGAAGGAAGTGGCGATAATTTTCCCGTAGCCTGGGTAAGTTGGTATGACGCCATAAAATGGTGCAACGCACGGAGCGAGAAAGAGGGTCTCAATCCAGTTTACCAAGTGAATTGGGAAACCTACAAAACCGGGCAAATTGTTCCCGTGGTGAATAATGCTGCCAACGGCTATCGATTGCCCGAAGAAAAAGAATGGGAGTGGGCGGCGCAAGGGGGAGTAACCAGCAAAGGATACACTTACAGCGGCAGTAATGACGCCGATGCTGTGGCTTGGACTCAGGAAAACTCAAAGAAAGAGTCGAAAATCGTAGGCACCAAAGAACCGAACGAACTCGGAATCCATGACATGAGCGGAAACATCTTCGAGTGGTGCTGGGATAAATTCAACGGAAACAGGAGCCTTCGCGGCGGCGGTTGGTATTTTCCTGTCGAGAAAAACACTGTGGCTCGTCGAAGTAGTCTTCCCCCCGACCGTCGTCACCGCCCCTTCGGTTTCCGAGTCGCAAGGAATGTCGGTAAGTAATTTTTAAAACACCAAACCAATAAAATCCATGAAAAAACAAATCATCATCTACTGCTCTGCTTTACTTGCCCTTAGGGTAGGTTTGACATACGCGCAAACACCACAACCTACTCCTCCACAACGATTCAACCTGCAGGAATTGATTGGCAGCTCGCTCATGGATGCGCAGGGAAACCCTGTGAATCCTGCAACCCTCAAAGGCAAAGTCTTAGGCATCTATTTTTCCGCCAATTGGTGTCCACCCTGCCGCCAGTTTACACCCAAACTCATAGAGTTTCGAAATGCACACGCGGATCAGCTTGAAGTCGTCTTTGTGAGTTCAGACCGGAATGCCGATGATCAGCAAAAATACATGCAGGAGACCGGAATGCCCTGGCCGGCGATTCCCTACGCTTCGGAACAAGTTCAGCTTCTAAAGGAAAGGTTCGCTATTACTGGCATTCCCTCGCTTGTTGTCGTGGACGGAAAGGGCACTCTGATCTCCACCCAAGGGAGCGCGGATATCGATTCCGATCCTTCGAACGCATTGATAAAATGGCAGTATGTTTCAGAAGTTAATAAAGCGATCTCAGCGGGTCGTGGAAATGCTCCATCGCAGAGACAAGTCGTTGTGTGTAAGCCTCCAGAGGATATGACTATTGATCCAGGAAAAAGCATATTCGGCTGTCCTATAGGATCCTCTAAAGATGATGTCATCTTGAAATTGGGTAAACCACTTGGAGAGATCGAATCAGGTAATGGCAGATCTTCACTCATTTATGGAAAAGATTGTATTATAACATTCTCTAATAATAAGTTGAGTGGAATTAGAATATCTCGAAATTTTCTCGAATATAGTTTTTCTATCGGAGATTTCGCTTTTGGAAAAAATGCCAAATGGATTTTATCAAACGGTATTACGCAAGAAATGAACTTGAGTGAGGTTCAAAAAATACTTGGTGATAAATTTATAGAAAACGCGATAGATAAATTTTCTCCAATAGTTTATCATGAGAACGGATCGCAAATAACGCTGAACATACAGAGAAAGGAGAACCCAAAGAGTTTGGCTGATTATAGTGTCTGCGGTTTAAGCATAGACAACAGCGCTCAGAAAAATCTTGATTTCATCATCGATCCAGCCAAAAGCATTTTCGGCTGCGAACTCGGTTCTTCATCCGAAAAGGTGATCTCGATCCTCGGAAAACCCAGCGGCAAGTATGATTTAGGCGATGGAACGACGGTCCTTTTTTATGAAAAATATGCACCATCTTGCGCTATTTTCTTCTCGAACGATTCATTGGTTGGCATCGATGTTAGTTTTTACGGTCAAGGCAGCGATATCCGGGCATGCCGGTTGAAAAACGGACTGAGGTTAGGCATGGCGGTGGATCAGGCCAAAGCCATACTGGGAGAAAAAGCCGCCCAAAGTCCCGATAATCAATTGAGCTACACAGATGGTCAATCAAAGGTCAGTTTTAGAGTTTATGATAAAAAACTCTCTTCATTATCTATTAGGCCTATCAGGCTTGAAGGCTATAACGATACGGAAATCAAGCTTTCCATTGACATCGGCAAGAGCATTTTTGGCTGTAAAATGGGTGCCAGCCCGGAACAGGTTATTGAGCTCCTCGGCCAACCCACCAGCAAGCTTGATCTTCAAAAAGGGAAATCGGCCTTAATCTATGTAGAAAGTTTCGCACTTATATTTGAGGAGGGCAAACTCTGCGGTCTTTTAAGTAGTCAGAACATTAGATATGCCTTAGCTCATTCATTTGGAGAAGCTAAAAGCTCTGGTTTTTTTATTAATGATCCGATTCTTGAAAATTATACCAGTTGGTCATTTACCAACGGAGTCAAACCTGGAATATCGCTGGCTGAGGCTGAAAAACGGATTGGAAAGAAATTCAAACTTGAAAAGACGGAAGAGAGCTTGAATTTTCAAACCGCCTCATTCGAGGATCATCTGTCGGATTCCAAGGTAACTCTCCTTTTATCAGATAAAAACACCCTATGTGACTATCTTCGTATCGAAGCCATAACTGCGCCCTTGGCACAATTTGTCGAAGATCACAGTAAGCCCGCACGCGAGCCTGGCATTCAAGCAACCTTGAAAGACAATGTTATTGTTCCAGGAAAAAGCATATTTGGTTTGCCGATAGGAGCAACCGAGGATGAAGTTATTCAAAAATTGGGTGTCCCGGACGCAAAACGCGAATACGGCAAAGGTATGTTCTCACTTATTTATGGGTTTAAGGATGTTCTGGAATTCTGGGATGGAAAATTAGGCGGAGTCTCTCTTCTTTCATTCGACCTCTCTCTGGAAAGAGATTTAGTAGGTAAAAAAGCAGACCCATATATTATTGGAAACTGGAAGTTAGAAAACGGCATTTGCCCAGGGATGAAGATTAGCGAGGTCGAAAAATTGCTCGGAAACAAATTGCATAGGGGTTTGTCTATGGGATTTTACTTTGAGGAAGGGGGTTCCTTGGTTCGGCTTACCGAAATGTATCCTGGGGAGGAGACACACATAGTAACAGGCTCAGGCGAAGTAGATGGTATAGCTATCGAGCCCATAACAAAGCCCGCGGCTATCATCGATCCGGATAAAAGCATCTTCGGATGTGAACTGGGATCAACACCAGAGCAGGTCATTTCTCACTTTGGCAAGCCGCTTGGAGAACTGGATTTAGGGAGTAAATGCAAAGGTATGACGGCGCTTGTTTATGGAGAAGACTGCAAGTTCTTGTTCTGGAACGGACATTTGGGAGGTGTTGAATTGGATGGCGTCATCGATCATCTTGAATATCAAGATAGGTATAAAAACTATGCCATCGAAAGCCCATCCTCAATAGGTGTCCCCTCTCGAAACTCGTATGGAAATAAACCAGAAGAATATGATGTGTGGCGGTTGAAAGATGGTCTTCAATCTGGCATGACCTTAGATCAAGCCAAAGGCATACTGGGAGATAAGTTTCCCGAAAAAGTCGATCATGAACTCAGCTACAAACAAGGTCCTTCAAGGGTCACTTTCCTTGTATTCGATAAAATGCTCGTGAGCCTATCCATTAAACCTGAAAATCCTCACTTCTTGACAGACCTTACGATCGATCCAGCCAAAAGTATTTTTGGTCTCCCCCTGGGTTCGACTCAAGATGAAGTGATCGCACGCCTCGGTCAGCCGGCATGCAAGCTGGATCTCAGAAAAGGTGCAACAGCACTTATTTACGGGCGTGATTTGGTGCTCTCATTCTGGGACGGCTTGCTCGGTGGAGCGGTCGTTAAAGAGGGGTTATTTTATGACCCTGATTTCGCGTTGGGGACAGATTCCAAGAATGTCATACAAAGGAACGCATGGTCATTCACGAACGGAATGCGATACGGCATGACTGTGGCCGAATTCAAGAAGTTGGCGGGGAAAAATTTGCTGCATGATGACAGCTACGGAACATATGTAAGTGGCCCTTCAAAGGTTACAATAATTTCCTGTAGCGCGGCAAATGACAACGACGAATCCGATGAGTCAAAGTTCCTTCATGGGATTTCTATCGAACCTCTAAAAGCCTTTTTAAATCAATAAGTGCTAATTCCAGGAGTTACGTATTCCTGTTTAATCAAAAATGCTTCTCCTAACACCGCCCCGCGATACAGAAAGCTAAAACTCCGGTGGTTGTCTCGCTGGCGCAGGGCGCCCTTGCGCCGTGCGGATGCGCTCATTCTCACCATCGCGGGCGCTGGCAACGGGGAAGTTTGGGATCGTAAGAAAAATGATTTCGCAGAGCTGAATTTTTTCCCTCTCCCAGCAACTGTCCGACCGGGGCTGATAACATCTTCCTCGAAATGATCACCAAAATCCAATTCGCCGTCCAAGCATCCGCGCCCTGCCGACGCCTCAAACTCCCCCTCCTCGCCACAGCCCAACCAAGGCCCAACCGCTCCGAAACCGGATCCGTAGGCGTTAGGAATAACCCAGGCGGTCAGCAAACGACTGGTCACCAGTTTTTCTGAGATACTTGGGATCGCGCACGCGGAGCCGAGGATGGGGCAAGAATTTTACCCTTGGTGGCTGCTAATTCTAATTCGCTTTCAAGATGAGATGTATTATGCTTTCTTTTCGGGATGCCACGAAAACCCACCATCGATCCGACACTCGTCAATAAAGCCCAAGAAATCGCCAACGATACCAAGTGCGCCAGCACCCTCCGCCTATGCCAGTCTGTTTTGCTTCCCTCGCGGATCGGAGCCACGCTGGAACAAGTCGCATCCATCCTTGGCGTGAGCCGCGCCACCGTTCCACGTATGCAAAAGACTTTTCGCACTCAATTCGGCGCAGCCACCCCTGCACCGCCTCAAAACTGGGGCGGACGCCGTCGCCAACTCATGAGTCTGGAAGAAGAAAAAGCCTTCCTTCAACCCTGGCTTGATCAGGCAGCTTCGGGCGGCATGGTCGTCGTCTCTCCCATTCGCGCCGCGCTCGCCCAGCACCTGAAAAAACCCGTCGCCGCCTCTGTCGTC
>Ga0247841_10004557_pt1 | contig 23617 bp, 19 predicted proteins | sample LaCruzMarch2015__2_FD_192410 | JGI IMG/M metagenome (GOLD analysis project Ga0247841, IMG submission 192410) | Freshwater microbial communities from meromictic Lake La Cruz, Castile-La Mancha, Spain - LaCruzMarch2015_18m | ecosystem: Environmental > Aquatic > Freshwater > Lake | place: Spain... | reverse complement strand
GTTTCCGATGAAGAGATGCGTGGAGTTCACATCGAACGGCATAAGTTTCATGGAGAATGGAACTATGCAATCATGCCTCAGCCTAAACCATGACTTGCTACCTTTATTTATTGACGCCGCCTTACCTGACAGGGCGCGGGTTTGTTTTGCTTGCGCAGATGGTGGTGGGCACATTTCTTCCCCTCTATTTCAAGGATCAACTGGGTCTTTCAACCGCCCAAGTCATCCAGTTACAGGTTTGGGTAATCGTCGGGCGGTTTGCCAGCTATCCATTAGGATGGCTTGCGGACCGGATTGGTGGCAAATCGGTTATGTTGATCGGCCAAGCTGCCATTATGGTTCTGTCCCTGGCGTGGGTGATGCTCCCCCATCATCAGGGAACAACAACCTATATTCTGACGGCGGCAGCCTTATTACTGAACGGCATCGCAGCAATGGCTTATGCTCTGGGGGATCAGCGGATGTTTTACGGGAGTGTCCTGCCTGTCGGGCGCAACATGAATTACATCATGGTTTATTATCCTGTCTGCCAAGTGATATCAGGCGCAGGCAACCTCTCCAGTGGTTTTCTCCTTGATGGTTTGAAGGGCTTCCATTTGAGCATCGGCCCGGTTCATCTGGGTCAATTTGCTCCCTTGTTCGCACTGGGAGCTGTTTTGGCCGGTGTAGGCGCATGGATTTTAACTTTCGTGCGCAAGGATCCTCCCTCGATAAAAACTGAAAAAACCACCAGCGGTCCCGATTTGGAGCAAACAAGCCCGGGGCAAGCCTGATAGGGCTACCCATCGAGGTGCACGACGCGGCCGGAACGCCTCGCTTCTTCCGCGGCAAAGACGATCCGGTGTGTATCAAGAGAGGTTTTTGCGGAGGTCAGCGGGATGCTTCCCGGTGAGCGGAGAAAATCGGACAATGCCGCAATGATGAGTTTGTCAGCCCCCCCGTGGCCTGCGACCACAGTTGGCAGCTCGAACCGCTCGTAAGCGTTGGATCGAAAGGTCCTCACCTCGATCCAGTTGCCCTTGTAGTCACATGTGATGACTCCATCTGTTCCGTGAATGCGGGTGACGCGTTGGTTGATGCGGGCGTTGAAAGCGGTGACGGTGAAGGTCGCCACGATTCCCCGGTCGAACTCCATGGCAACGACCTGGCGATCGACAGCCGTGTTGTCGCAGCGAAACACGCACCGTCCGTAGGGCCCGCGGTCGAGGGCCTCCAATATTTCCTCCTCCGAGTCGCCGCATCCAAGGCTGGAATTGTAGACACGGCTCAGGTCCACATCCGACCCGGAATCGGCGTATTGGATCGCCGGATTCAAATCGGGCATTCCTTCCAAATGAATCTTCCGGGCTGAGAACGGGCACCCGGGTTCCGCGAGACAGCCGCGCGTGCATCGGTCTGCAGCGCCTGGCGGTTCGGAAGCCCGGGTGAAGTAGGCCAGCGAGCCGAAGGAGGAAACCCTGCGGCAAGTCTCGCCGGCAAACCACGCGATCAGGTCAATGTCGTGGCAGCACTTTGCCATCAGGAAGAACGTCGAAGTCATCTCGTTCCGCCATTGGCCGCGGACAAACATCGAGGCGAAAAAGACCGGGTCCAGCGCCTCCACATGGTCGATGTTGACAATTTCCCCGATCGCTCCCGCGTCGAGAAGGGCTTTGACCTTTTGGTTGACGTGGTGGTAGCGGAGGACATGGCAGACCATGACGATTCTTCCCGTCTCCCTCTGCACCCGCTCAATGAGTTCGCAGTCCGCCAAGGTTGTCGCCATCGGCTTTTCCAGCAGGACGTGGTAGCCTTTGCGCAGCGCGGCAACGGCAGCTTTCACATGATCCTTATCCATCAACGCCACGACGATCAATTCGGAGAGCTTCGGGGCCGCCAGGAGCTCATCAGACGTGGCGAAAACATGGTCGGGGTTGATCCGGTGCTGACAGGCGAACGCCTCCCGGCGCCCAGCATCGCTCTCTGCGACCGCCGTAACGTGGAAGCCCCCGGGGGATAGGGCCATTTGTTCGGCATAGGCACGGCCTCGATGGCCGGCACCGAGCACAGCGACGGTGATGGGACTTTGCGCGGGCATAGTTTTCAGGTCAAAGTCCTGACATGTCAGATTCTTCTTGTCACGCTTTTTATTGCCCTGTCGCGGGAACTGCTCCTAGCATCAGGCCGAAATGTCCAAGCAACAGAATACCAAAGGCCAGAATGGCGACTCCTCCTTGACCGAGATCTGCGTGAGCGCGATTCTCAAGCTGATCAGGACAGGCCAGATTGCGATTGGCAGTCGGGTCGGAGAAGTCGCCTTGGCCCGTCGGCTAAATCTCGGACGTGCCCCCGTTCGGGCGGCTCTGGACCGCCTTGCAAACATGGGTGTTGTCGAGAGAATCGCCCGGTCTGGAACGTTCGTGCGTGAGGTCAACATCACCGACTACTGTGAGATTATTGACGTTCGGGCCGGACTCGAGGGCATGGCCGGCTATCTCGCAGCCCGACGGATCACCGACGAGCAACTTGCTCAGCTCGAGGCGATAGCCAAGGAGTTGGACGCGCTGGATTCTGAGGGAATCTCTGAACGAATGTCCCGGGAAGCGCAGCTCAAGCACTTCGATCACCTCTTTGCTCTCGACTTCCGGTTTCATATGGGCATTGCGCAAATCTGCGGAAATCGAAGGATCATCGCCTTGCTGGAGCAGCAGCACTTGCTGGAGCGCTCGTTCATCATCGGAATTGGTTTGCCGGCGCGCCGTGGGAAATCTTCGTCCAACGCCCCAACGCATCTCGACATTGTCAAGGCGTTCCACAAAGGCGACCCGAAAAATGTCCGCGATACAATTCAGGCCGGACTCAACGGAACAAAAGAGGGAGTGATCCGCCTCTTCAGCGGACTCTGATCTACAACTCGTATTCCGGGCGGCTCGGGGAAAATACCTCAATGCCCTCCGACTCTTCGAGGGCAAGCGACCCATGCCGCTCCTTGCTCTCAAACAGATACGAATCTCCGGTCCCGCACCGTCCGGAAACCTGGCAACATTGGGCTGTGCCGAGTCGGGCACGTGCAACTTTTCTTGGCCGTGACATCCCGCACGGTCGCTCTCGTGCAGCAACAGATCGGACTCAAAGATAAACATGATGATTTCCTTGATCCGCACGGGCGCACAGTATTAACTGCTGACATGTCAACAAACCGCCTGCCTGCGCTCGCTCGAATTTTGGTTCTGCCGCCGGTCCTGCGCACAGTGTTTAAGACGGGAATGGCCGCAGTGGTGTTTCTATCTGCGGGTTCCACGGGCTGGTGTCTCGAAAGTTCGACGGCTCCCGCCGAAAACGTCGAGCGCTGGGCTGTGCCGAGTTGGGGCGATATTGTTTGCCTGTATGGTCCGGGGACAGATGCGTCCATGGATACGCCCGAGGCTCTCGAGCGGACGATCAAGCGCTGGAAGGCACGGGGAATGAATGGGGTGACGCTGCGTTCGGATCTGGCGGACTACGAGCCGATGATCGCGCGGAACAAGAGCGTCCAGCAAAATCCGCGCCTGCAACTGCTGCTCGACTACGTGGACCGCGTGGCGGAGAAGTTCAATGTCCTCGCCACGGCGGAGAAGATTTCCTCCCCGCTGGATTTTAAGATGTGGGTCTGGCACCCGCATCTTTACAGCGACGGAGCGCCGGGGCACATCGGCACGCCGGGCTGGGGCCGGATGATTCCATGGTCCTATTCTTCGCAATACTTTCTCGATCATCCTGAGGGAATCACGGTGGACCGCAAGGGAAACAAGCTGTGGATGGTGCGCGAGTATGCCTACCCCGAGGCGCGGGCGACCAAGGTCTCGGAGTTTGTCCACATGGCAAAAGCCCTCGGCGTGAAACGCTTCCTGGCCTGCATGCGCAGCGAGGTCAATCAATTGGTGGATCCTCCCGACAAGGGGGATCAATACGGTTTCAATCAGTTGGTCGCGGACGAAATGAAGCAGAAGTTCAACGTGGACATCCTCACCGATCCGCGCTTCGACGCCTTCAGTCCGGATTTCAAGCTGGACGATCCGATGGTGGAAAACTGGCGCAAAGTGCGGGGCGAACATGTGACGCAATTCTATCGGGATTTGCGGAAGGCCATGGATGAGGTGGATCCCAAGATTGAAATTGCCTGTTCCTTATCCGGTGAATACGCGGGCCCCCCTTTGGGCAATCAGCGGATGGACTGGCGGACCTGGGTGGATGAGGGCTTGATTGACGCCATCATTGCTCCGGTCACCTTCGAAGCGACTTACGATTCGGACGCGGCCAAGAAGAGTTATCTGACACATTCACGGGAGGGTCTTGGTGTGCCCACCTTTCTCCAGATGCGCGACTATATCGCGCAGAGCAAGCATCCCGAGGTCAAATTGATCTCCGGAGGAGCCATGGCCTATTTTAAAGAGCCGCCTTTGCCCGGAACCAATGGATGGCGGGTTGACGTGTGGTATGAAGTGTACAACTCGGCTTGGTATCAACGCTGGAGCCAATGGATGGGCGACGTGAAAAAGCTGGGAGCCATCAATTTCCTCCTGCAGAACTTCGATGCTTTTCCGACCGATCCGGCCAAGCTTCCCCCGGCGGGATCCCTCGGGTTGATGAATCACGATCCGGCGATCCATGCCTGTCCGGGCGGATGGTATCCGTTTGGCAACGACGCCAGCGGGAAGGCCGTCATCCAGGACAAGATCCGGCGGGGGGAAAAGGGCAACGCCGTCCGGCTGACCAGCAACGGGGCGGACGGACCGACTTTCACCGGATGGCACAACTCGGAGGTTGATCGCAGCAATATTTCCGCCCGGCTTGACACCGCGGTCAGCAGCGGAATCTGCAATTATTCGTTCTGGATTCAGCGGGAAAGCGCCGACAGCGGATTGATTGCTTATTTGGAACACAAGGGCGGCGAGTTGGACGTGGGTGTAAAAATTGAACCCCGGACCGGTTTGATTTCCTACACCACCGGGCGGGGACCGGGCGGAACGGGAACCTGGCAGCCGACCACGAGCTCTGTCCCGGTCGGCCAGTGGCAGCGCTTGGAAATCGAGGTGGATTTTCCGAAGCAGAGCTATTCGGTCCGCCTGGGCGAAAAAGAGGGAACCGTGCTGGCGGCAAACATTCCCTACTCGCCGCCACCACCCCGCAAAGTCGAACTTAACGGGATGAACGAGCAATTTGACGTCCCCACCTACAAGGGTTTCAGCCAGGTTCTTTTCCAGCCGCTTGGTCCGGCGGGCAGCAAGAACTACTTGGACGATCTGGCGGTGCTTTGGAAACCTGAACGGGTTTTTACCGAGGCGAAAGACATCAAGTTTACGGACGACTTCGAACAGGATCAATGCGGCGCGGACCTCAACGGGCTGAAGGCCCGGAAGGGTGGAACTTGGACGACAGAACCGCCCGCGACCGGACCGTTTCAGATTATTTCGAGCACCTCCTACCGGGAGGGAGTGAAATCGGCCCTGACCACCCGCCGTGGCGATATCCGGCCCACCCCATCCAAACCGGTCGTCGCACCAGCGGACGGCGCGGTCACTTTTGATGCGGATCTGTTCATTCGTTCGGAATTGCCCTATCCGTATATCATGCCGGCCCGGACACATGCCTCGCCCAATGAAGTGCGGCTCATCATCGAACAGGCCGATGGCAAGGCCGTGGCCACCGCCGCCGCGGTCAAGGGCAAGTGGTCCTTGCTGGAAAACGGCCAGCCCAAGGAGAGCGCCGTCCCCGTGCCCTATGATTGCTGGATGCAGGTGCAGGTGGCCGTGGATTTGCGCGCGCGCACGTGCATGCTGGCCCAGCAGCAGGTCGGACAGGTTGCGCAGAAGCTGGTCACGGTCTCGCTGCCGGCGGATTTCAAGCCAGGCCAGCCGCTGTCTTTTCGGATCAACATGGGACGTGCCAACAACCTTGTCGTGCTCGACAATGTCAAAATCGCCACGGGCCAACCGCAGGGAACCCGATGAAGACCAGCGAGCTTTTTTCTCTCAAGGGACGAACGGCGGTGGTCAGCGCGGGAGCCCGCAACTTCGGCTACTATTTCGCGCAGGCCCTGGCGGAAGCCGGCGCCAGAATTCACCTCACCTCCCGCTCGCCGGAGCAGGCCGCCGCCGCCGCGGAAAAACTTGGTGCCGAAACCGGGGCGGAGGTATTCGGTCATGGCGTGGACCCCGTGGACGAGGCGGACGTCGCGGCGTTTTTTGCCCGGCTTGCGGATGAGGGGGGCTCCTGCGACATCCTGGTCAACAATGCGGGAGGCCGTCCGCCTTTTCCCGTGCCGTCGAATGACTACGCCTATGCCATGGAGCGTCATCCGCTGGAGATATGGAGGCAAGCGATAGATGCCTACCTGACCAGTTCGTTCGTGATGACAAAACATGCGCTGCCTCTGATGAAACGCGGCGGGGCGGGGTCCATCATTTTTATCGGTTCGGTCTCCGGCTTGGTGGGCCGGGACCGCAGCCTCTACCGGCCGTTTGCCGATCAGAATGCGAACTGCGTGGATTACAGCGCGGCCAAAGCGGGCATGATCGGGCTGATGCAGGACCTGGCCGCCCAGGTTGGACCGGAGGGAATCCGGGTCAATGCCATTTCGCCCGGAGGCTTCGAGCGCGGGCATCCAAAAGAATTTGTGGCCGAATACGCCAAGCGCACCATGCTGGGCCGGATGGGGGAGGATGCCGTGGACTTGAAAGGTGCCGTGGTGTTTCTGGCTTCGGACGCTTCCCGTTATGTCACCGGTCACAATCTTGTCGTCGATGGGGGATTCGTCTCCTATCGGTAGGTTTATCCGCTGGGCCCTGCCAGGTGTTCTGGCGGGTGTCCTGTCCATGCCGGGGAGGGCGGAAACGGCCCATCCGTCGGCGCTGTATATCAGCCCCGCCGGCCATAATTTCCGAGCCGATGCCATGCCGCTGCAGACGGCTGAAACGGTCAAAGCGTCGCTGGAAATCGCAGCAAAGCTCGGCATCCGCCGGGTTTACTGGCGCGGGTTCCAGGAAACCTACCTCCTGGCTCATGCCCGCTTCCGGAAAGAGAATTTCCTCATCGGTTCCTACTGGGATTGGCTTCGTGAACTCGACGAAAAGCGGGGTATTCATCAAGCCGCCCTCCGGGCCTCTGGCAGCCTCGGGATCGAGATCTGGGGCGTCTGGGGGCTTTTCGATCTCGGCTCGGACCCGCGCGAAGATGCGTATTGTGGTGCGGCTGCCGGCATGGGGCCCATGGTCTTCGAGGACACGATTCGGATCGACCATCCGGAGGCGGTTCCCAAGGACCGGCAGGGCATTCGAACCCAATGCGGAAGCATTCGATTCCAGGATCCGGAGATCCGGCGGACACTCATCAGCCGGCTGGTTGCGATCATGGACAAGGGATATGACGGCTTGCTTCTCTACACCTATGCGGAGACGCTGAGCCTGTGGTTTTCCGGCGAGTTCGACCGGGGAGCGGAGGGGCCGTTGTCGTCCGGCGAGGTCACGGCATTTGTCCGCGAACTGCGGGCCGGGCTGCTTGCGAAGAACAAGCGGCTCGCGCTGCAAATCGATCCGCGCCCCGTATTCCGCGACACCGCGTCCCCATGGCTCGGTCTGACCCCGGATGTGAACACCGTGGGACAGGTTGTGATCGCATGGAAGGACTGGCTGCGCGAAGGCCTGCTGGACGAGATTGTTGTGGCGGTGCCGGAAGGATCGCAGGAGGATGCGGCACGACTTGCGGAGGAAATCATGCGGGATTTCCCCGGAACGCCGGTTGTTTTGCTTTCGCGTCGCGGCAAGGTCCCATCGTCCCGTGCGATGATTGCGGTTGACGCGCGTTCGCCGGACTTTCGGGCGCGATTTCTCGAACGCGCCCTGACCGCCGACCCGCTTCGTCTTTGGGCGCAAACCACCTCCGCGCCGCTCATCAGCCCCGGGCTTCTCAAATCCGCTGACAGCGCGGCGGTCGTCGCGGCAATTGGCTCGCTCAAGGACAAGCCAATGATCCCGTGGGCTCCGGAACTGCTGCGGATCATCCGGAGTCACCCCGGGTTTCCGGTCAGGCAACAGGCAGCGGAAACCCTTGGCTCATGGGGAGTCGCTGCGGCGGAAATGTTTGACTCCCTGGCCGCCGACACAGACGCGTCGGTGCGCCGTGTGGCTTTTCAGGCGGCAGCGACACTGCCCGTGGAGAACCGAAGCCGGTGGCTTGCTCCTGCCCTCCGCGACGCGGATCCATACAATCGATGGATCGCGGTCCGCGGACTTTCGGTGACTCCCCGTTCCTCCGACAGTGCCCGCGTCATTTCCGGGATTCTTCAACAGGACCCGGATCCCACGGTGCGGAGTGCGGCGGCCTGGATGGTTCGACCCGGCATGGAGGTCGGCCCCGGGCTTTTCGCCGCCCTCAAGGAGCGCTTTATTGCCTTGCATCAGGAGCCTGCCTGGCGATGGGAGTTCCGAACTGTGGGCGCCGCCCTTCTTCGTTCGGGACCGGATGGCCTCGAGTTCCTTCAGGCGTGCCTCTCCAGGACGAAGCCACCCGGAATCGCCGACTCGGCCTGGCGTGTGATATATGTCCCGCAAGATGGCGCTGCGCTCAACCTGGTCGATTCTTCGCAGGCTGCCGAGGCTTGTCGTGCCTACCCAAGGACTCCTCCCGCCCCGCAGCACCCCGGCCATCAGCCTCCACCAAAGTGAAGGGCGAACCCATGAGGTTTCTTGAAAAAAAGCCTTGTGTCTGACATGTCAGTGCTCTTAAGGTGCCGGGAGTTATGAAAAAAGCCAAAGCGTTAGTGGTGACTGGGGTGGGTGAGGTGGAGCTTCGGGATCTGCCTGTGCCAGAGATTGGGCCCGGCGAGGTCCGCATCCGGGCCATGTATTCTTTGCTCAGCATCGGCACGGAGATGTCGATTGCGAACGGTCACCGGATGGAGAATGCCAAGTTTCCGTATGTTCCCGGCTACCAGGGTGTGGGACGGATCGAAGAAGTTGGCGGTGAGGTGAAACTCTTTAAGCCCGGGGACGTTGTTGTTTATCTCGGAGGGCGGACGGAGGCTCCCGTGAACGGGGTTTGGGGGGCGCACCAGGAGGTGATCGTTTGCGGCACGGACGGTTTGATCCCTGTTCCCAAGGGGCTCACCCCTGAGCAGGGGGCGCTGGCCCCGCTTTTCGCCGTGGGGCTGCACGGAGTGAATCTCGCGCAGGTGAATCCCTCCGATGTGGTGGTCGTGCTCGGACATGGGCTCATCGGTGCCGGCGCGGCGCAGGCGGCGCGGGCCCGGGGGGCGACGGTGGTTGTGAGCGAACCGGATGCTTCGCGGCGGGAGCTGGCGGCACGCTATGCCGCGCATGTGGTGGTCGATCCATCCGGCACGTCTCTTGCGGATGCCGTCCAGTCCGTGCTGACTCCCGGTGCGCGGGGTGCAGACGTCGTGATCGAGTCGAGCGGGCATGCCCCCTTGATTGAAACCGGAATCGAGCTGTGCCGGTTCGGTGCGCGATTTGTGCTCCAGGGTTGGTATTCCGGCGATATTCGCTTCACCTACATGGCGGCGCACCGCCGGCAGATTTCGATGCACTTCCCGACCGGGTGGGGGCCCGCCGGCACGAAGGAAGCGGCGCTGAGATTGGCCGACGAGGGGATTTTCCAGACTTTGCCGTATATCTCCCACCGGGTGGGGATTTCCGGTGCTGTGGAGGCCTATCGCATGGCGATGGGCCCCGGACGCAACGCCATCCTCGGCCTGCTCTTTGATTGGAACTTATGAAAGCTGCGATCATTGAATCACCGGGGAAAATAGTCATCCGGGACCTGCCGGTTCCGAAACCCAATCCTTATCAGGCACTGGTCCGAATGGAAGTCACCGGCGTGTGCAGCGCGACCGACCGGAAGCTTTCACTTGGCCAGAAGCCATTCGCTCCCGCTTACCCGGCGTTGCTCGGCCACGAGGGCGTGGGAACAGTTGTCGAGACCGGGGCACGAGTCGTCAATTTCGCGGTTGGGGATCGCGTTCTCCGTCCCTGTGGAATCTGCCCCGGACATGAAATGGAGGGCGTCTCCTCGGCGTGGGGAAGCTTCTGCGAATTTGGGCTTGTCACCGATATTGAAGCTTGGAAGGAGGAGGAACCGGATGGCGGGCACTCGCGGTTCGGGTATGCGCGACTGCAAAAGAAGGTGCCGGCACACTGGAGCACGGACGCCGCCTGCCTGCTGATCACATGGAAAGAGACGTTCAGTTCCCTCCAGCAGGGCGGCGATGTGGATGGCCGCGCGGTTGCTGTTCTCGGGGATGGAGCCGTGGGACTGAGCTTTGTCGCGTGGAGCCATGCGCTTGGCGCTGCCTCGGTGGAGGTCGTCGGGCACCGGGCGTTTCGGCTCGAGCGGGCCCGGAGTCTTGGAGCCTCCGTCACCAGAAACCTCCGAGCCGGCGAGGTTTTTGAGGGTGGCCGGGATTTCGACATCATTGTCGACACGCTGGGCACCAACGAGGCTGTCGCCTCCTCGCTTCCGCGACTCAGGAATGACGGGAAGTTTCTTGTCTACGGGATGGACAGCACATTTGAAACGCACTTCGACCGCTCCTTCGGTCCGCAACGTTGGGCTTACGTGCAGGCGAATCCCGACGAGGCCGGCGTTCACGACGGGGTGGTTGCCCGGCTTGAGGGGCGGGCGTTCGACCCCGCGGCATGGATCACATTTCGCGGAAGTCTCGAAGATCTTCCCAAGGCATTCGAGCATCTCGAATCACCCGAATCGGTCAAATCGATCATCACATTCGATGAGTAAAAACGCAGGAAACTACATCGAGACATTCGATCAGGGTGCGGGCGGGTGGTGGGGATGGAAGGGGAACCACCTCGGTCTGCAGGCGTTGACGAACCGCGAGAGTTCTGTCGAAACCATCAGCCCGTGGTGGATTGACTATAATCACGCCCCCCCGGGTGCGGGATACCTGCACATGCTGTATTGCCTCACCACCAAGGGACCGCTCGGCGAACAGATGCGTGAAGCCGGCGGGCCGAACCAATTCATCGAGGGAGGCTATTCGCGCAATCTTGAGAACGCCAGGGTGGGTGTTCGAATCCGCGGGGAATTAAAGGCGAACGGGGCCCATGTCGTTCTCCTGATTCAGGCGAATGTGGAGGGGCTGGTCGCGCCGTGGGCGCTGACATCGCAGCCGATTCCGGTGCGGCCGGCATGGACGGAGCAGACGCTCGAGCTCACGCCGGACGAGAAGGCTTGGACTTGCCTTGGCGGCCGGCATGATCGCGGAGACTATTACGGGCGGCGCCCGCTTGTTCCCTGCCTGCGTGATGTGAACGTGAATCTGATGCTGATTCTGTTTCCCCTCGACATCCAGCCGATGGGAGATCCCGGCGGTGATCCGCATTTGCTCCGGCCGGAGAGGGATTATCCCGTCTGGAGGTCTGCCCTGCCTGAGGGACGTTTGCAGCTTGATACATTCGAAATCCATTACCCATGAGTTCCTACGCCACACACACCAAATCACCCCAGGCAGCGGCCTTTGTTCCGAGATTGTGCGAGCACGAGCAAGAGGCGGTCCGCCGAATTTGTGACGGTTTCGTGCCGCAGGAACTTTTCGATCTGCATGCGCATCTTATTCTCCCGGCCCATTTCCCCGGCCCGGGACTTCCCTCCTACGTGAGTCGTGACGACGTCCTGGGGGCGCAATCCTACGAGGCGGCGATGGGCGGCTTTTTCGGCGAACGAAAGTGGCAGGGCCTCTACTTCGGCTTTCCGGCCAAAGGGAACGATTTGGATGGGGTCAACCAGTGGATACACGACGAAGTGAAGTCACTGTCCAATGGCTCCGAAGCGCTCGTGCTTTGCGCGCCGCACTCCGACCAGTCGGCCGTCGTGCGGGATCTCGGTGAGCGACGGTTCTCCGGCATCAAGCCATACCATGTTTACTCGCCTTTGGCTGCAACCGAACAAGCATCCATCGAAAGGTTTGCACCGGAGTGGATGTGGGAGGCCTGCCATGCAACGAAGTCCGTTCTCATGCTCCACATCATGCGGGACGGTGGAATTTCCGATTCCGAAAACCAGTCAACCATTCGTCGCCTGCTGACGAAATATCCGGACGTCCATCTCGTGCTGGCCCATATTGCACGGTCGTTCAACTACCGCTGCGCCCGCGGCCACCTGCGCTGGCTCGACGAGTTCCCGAATGTCTGGCTCGATACGTCCGCCATCACGGAGACCGAGACCTTTCGAATCGCGCTGCAGGAATTGGGTGTCTCCCGGATGTGCTATGGGAGCGATTTTCCGATCAGTCATATCCGGGGCAAATCCATGACGGTGAGCGGTCCGCCCCACTGGTATTACGGATACGAGACGGCGTATTCGCCGACCGGGATGCCGCTGGTTGGAGCCGAGTCGCTCCGGTGTCTCCGCGAGGCCTGCGACGATGCCGGTCTCGGGGAGGAGGATCTCAGGTGTCTTTTCGAAACGAACGCCAGCCGGGTGCTGCGCCACCCGATCGGGGATCCGGCGACCGGGGACGGACCCGGGCGCTGGAGCCATGCCAAATCGGTTATTTCGTGCGGAACCGGACTGCGCTCCAAATGGGCCGAGCTTTATGATCCCGCGACGTGGCCATCGTATTTTTCGCGATGCAAAGGATCCCGCATCTGGGATTTCAGCGGACGGGAGTTTACGGACTTTGCGGCTGGAGCAGGCGCGATTGTCCTCGGGTATTCTGATCCCGTTGTTGATCAGGCCGTTCACCAAAGGGTGTCGCGCGGCACGTATTGCACGTTGCTCTCTCCTCAGGAAGTCGAATTGGCGGAAATGCTGCTCGAACTCCATCCCTGGGCCGGACGCGTGCGCTTCGGGCGGGGCGGGGGAGAAGCGATGGGCATAGCGGTCCGCATCGCCCGTGCGGCGACCGGCCGCAGCGGAGTCGCTTTCTGCGGATACCATGGGTGGCAGGACTGGTATCTGGCGGCGAATCTCGGCGACGCAGCCAGCCTCGACGGGCACCTTCTTCCGGGTCTTTTGCCGCTGGGGGTTCCCCGCGAACTGAAGGGCACCGCGACAACATTCAAATACAATGATCTCGCGTCGTTTGAGGCCGCGCTGGCCGCGCTGCATGGTCAGCCTGCAGCAGTCGTCATGGAGCCCATGCGGACCCAGTGGCCGGAACCGGGATTTTTGGAAGCCATCAAGCGGCGGGCAGCCGAGGTCGGAGCCGTCTTGATCATGGATGAAATCACCAGCGGTTGGAGATTTGGTTTTCCCGGTGCCAGCGGTCGGTTCGGGATCGAGCCGGATATTGCCGTGTATGCCAAGGCGATGAGCAACGGATTTCCCTGCGCGGCAATCATCGGGCGCAAGGAGGTGATGGATGGTGCGAATCCCAGCTTCATATCAAGCAGCTACTGGACGGACGCGGTTGGGCCGGCGGCGGCCCTGGCGTCGGTGCGCCGGATGCGCGATCTGGGAGTTCAGGAGGCGATCTGGCAAAGGGGCGGGGATTTTCAGGCAAGACTCAAGAAAGTCGCAGGAGGACACAGCGACTGTCGTGTTCAGATCAGCGGCATGCCCGCCAACCCTTACATCACGTTCGATCTCGGCCCGCTTGCCAACAAGGCGAAAATCGCATTTATCCGCACAATGGTCGCGCAGGGATTCCTTGTGGCCGGCGTGAACTACATCATGTTCACGCACACGGATCGCATGTTCGAGGGGTTCCTGGCAGCTGCGTCCGTGGCCTTTGACAAAGTGGATGCCTTGGTCAGGGCGGGCACGCTTGACGAATTTGTCGGGGAGAATTCCGGCATCGGAAATTTTGCGCGACTGACCTAGCGGCCGCAACCTGGCATGAAGCTCCACTGGATTTTTGATTTCCACACCCCGCGTTTTGTGCGTGTGGGCGAGCGGTGCGACGGCGAGAGCGTAGCGCAGGCGCTGGCTGATGCGGGAGTAGAGAGCGTGATCTTCGTGGCGAAGTGCCACTTTGGGCATTCCTATTATCCGACGCGCGTGGGGACGCCGCATCCGCGCCTGGCAGCGGATGTTTTCGGCACTATGCTTGGGGCCGTGCGGGCAAAAGGATTAGGCGTCGCGTCCTACGTGAGTTTGGGGATTGATGGTGCGGCCGGGGAGAAGCACCCGGAGTGGCGCAGGGTTTATGCCGACGGTACCAGCGACCCCGTCGGATGGTTCATCAATGTGTGCCCGTTCACCGCGTATTTGGAAAAATGGGTTCTTCCGCAGATCGAGGAGTTGTTCCAACTGTATCGGCCGAACGGCTATTGGTTCGACACGATGAGCGCGCTTTCACCCTGCTACTGTGCGAGTTGTCGGGCTGCGTTTATCGAGCATTCCGGCAATGAGCTTCCGACACACGCGGATGATCCCCGGCAAGGAGTGGCCGGAACGTGGCGGCATAAGCGGGGTTTCGCCCTGGTGGAACGCGTGGGAAATTTTATCCGCAGCCTCGATCCGGCAGCGTCGGTGGGGTTCAACCAACTCGGCAGTCTGCCGTATCCGGAGCCGATGCCTTCGGGCGTCACCGTGCTCACGCTCGATCCTGAAACGGCGGGGCCACAGTCGATTCCTTTCAGTCTCAATGCCGCCTACGGTTCCCATGCTTCGCAACCCTGTGAAATCATGCCCACGATTTTTCATGGTGGCTGGGGGGATTGGTCTCCTGCGCCGGAGCTGCGGCTTCAAACCACGGCGCTCACGTGTTGGATGCGCGGGACGATCTTTGTGGCAGGTGATCGGCTGCATCCCGAAGGTCGACTGACCAAACATTCCCGTGCGGCGATGCAATTGCTCTCAAGCACGCGTGCGCAATGGGCTGAATGCGCGCCTTCCGACGGCCGCCTTGTCGCCGACGCAGTTGTTTTGCACAGCCCCTCGCTCACAAACGGACCGGAACGCCGCTTGTTTGCCGTGGACGATCCGCGTGCCCGGCTGACGCCGATCAATGGCATCCACCGTTTGCTGCTGGATGCCGGGGTCGTAGCCACGGTGGCGGCTGAGTGGCAATTGGAGCAGGCGCTTGTTGGGGCGCGATTGGTTGTGGTGCCGGAGATTCCCGCATTGAGCAAGGAAACGGAAACGCGGTTGCGAGAGTTTGCCGAACAGGGAGGGACATTACTTTTTGTGGGGCGGATTCCGCAGGTGGGCGACCGTCCGTTTGATGGAACAGGCATCCAGCTCGGCGAAGCGGTGTGGCAGGACCACGCCTATCTTCCCTGCTTTGGTGATGCGAAGGACGAGGTGCTCGTTCGGGGGGCCATCTATGAGGCCGCGCTGATGGAAGCCACGGCGGAAATGTTTCTCATCCCCGGCTACGACGCCCAGCCCGGGAAACGCTACGGATGGGGGATCGGCCCTGTTTCGGACGAGCCTTCCACCAATCCAGCACTCACAAGGTGCCCGGTGGGAGACGGGGCGATTTGGTTTTTGAACGCGCCGTTGGCCAGCGATTACGCACGCATGGGCAACTGGCCACAAGTGCCTTGGTGGCAGGCCCTGATCGAACACATGGACGTGCCGCTGCGTGCCAGGCTCATCGAGGGCGACGGTAATCTGGAAATCATCCTCTGGGAAAGCAACAGAAGCTCATGGCTCTATCTGCTCAGTCATGATGCGGAGCAGATGGTGGGAGATGGACGGCAATGGGCGCGAAGCACCGGGACGAGTGGCCTTCGCGCAGCCCGTATTCAGCTTGCCCGGCGCAATGAAGAGCCCGCAGCGCATAGTTTGCGCGGGCATAGCTCGCCGATGACGTCCTCCGAAACGCACCACACATTGGATGTGAGTTTTGAGCGGCCTTACGCGGCTGTTCGCATCGATTGGAAATAAATCACTCTCAAACACATGAAATCCGCACAAATCCTCAAAGCAAAAATCAACAGCCCCGAAGTCACAACCGGCGTCATCATCACCTTCCATCTCTGGCCGGGGCTGATCGAGCTGATGATCCGGGCCGGGCTCGACTACGCCATCATTGATCTCGAGCATCTCACCCACTCGCACGAGATGGTGGCCGATTGCTGCGCCATCGCCCGCCGGGAAAATTTTCCCGTTCTCATCCGCCCGCCGCAGGCGGAATTCACCCCGATGCGGCTCGCCATGGATCTCGGTCCCTGCGGGTTGCTTGTGCCGTATGTCTCCTCGATTGAAACCATGGATACGATCCGCGATGCGGTTTACATGGCCCCGCGCGGAAAACGCCGTCCGGGTGGACACGGAAATTTTTGGGTGAGCGGATACAATTATGAAAATTTCCGCACGGAAGTGGAGGACGACCTGATCATCCTTCCCCAGATCGAAAACCGCGAAGGCCTGGCCTGCGTGAGCCAGATCGCCGCGCATCCTCTGACAACCGCTCTGGCCATCGGGCCGTATGATATGTCGGCCGCGCTCGGCTGTTGCTGGAAACCCGACGCTCCCGAGTTGCTCGCCGCGCTCGATCAGATCCTGGCCGCTGGCAAGGCCGAAGGGAAAAACACCTGGATCATCGGCGACCCCGCGTTGCTTCGTCCACGTGGCTTCACCTTTCTCGGAATCTCCGAGCCGACCATGTTGATGGAAGGTGCCCTGCGCGACTTGAGTCACCGCGTGAAACACGGCCAGACCGCCTCGGCAGGTCCGGAACTTTTGCCCTGAGAAAAGCCAATGCCTATGTTGCACCACGGGCTCCGGCTGATTCTTGGCGGACTCGTCGTTTCTGCGGTCCACGTTCGCGCCGAAAGCACGTCGCCCCAATCGAACTGGCCGCGCGAGGTCACCGTGACCGTGGGCGACATCCGCACGCGCATTGACGGGCCCAAGCTGTGGACCATGAGCGGGATTGATTTTCAAAACACCGTCATGGCCACTGAAGAAAGCGCCTATGGCTCGGTGATTACAATCCGAGGGGTCGGGCATCTGGGCTCGGCCCATTTCCTCAATGTTCCGGGCAAGCCGGGTGAGATCGAGAAGGAGATCGTCACCAGCCTGCAACTGTTTGTGGACGACAAGCCGGTCACGGAATTCACGCCGGAGATGAGTTTGAGCGGCACGTCGTTCCGCATGGAGCGGACATCAAAAATCCGGGACCTGGATTTGGAGTCCTCCGTTTCCATCCGCGATGGCGTGCTGATCGAGACGGCGCACATGCGCACGAACAAAGCGATTGATCTGCAGATCACCTACCCGTTGATGTATGCTTGGACGCCCAAGGCCACGCTCTATGCCTTTGGCGACGACAGCGGCATTCAAAAGCGCGGCGTTTTCCGCAAGGAGGGCCAATCCGACGAACCGCCGGAAAAGACCTCGCGCTGGATGGCCGTCTTCAATCCGGCCACCGGCAAGGGCAGTGTCTGCTACCTGCTCAAGCATCCCGCCGATGCCGACGGGTGGCTGCAATGGACCGATGCCCCCGCCGCTTATCGCAAGCTGCGCATCATGAGCTTCGTCGAAAAAGTGATGCCGGAAGGGTTCGACGGCACCTATCAGGCGGCCGTGGGGTTTTTCTCCGCCACGGAACAAGATTGGGAGCAACAGGCGCTGCAACGGCTGGATGACTTGAAACGCAGGGCGGAACAATGACGGCGACCTTCTTCAAGGCGGCTACGGATGTCGCGATTCTTTATCCGCTAAACAAAGATCGAACAGGTTATGATGACATTGAACTCAACCATTGAAGAGCTCCGGGATTTTGACACCGCGCTCCTGGCCAACACCATCGGCTATATTGATCCGATTCCCGCTCATGAATATTACATGGCGGGGGAGATTCAATCGGTGACTCCGGGGCTTGGTCCGACGGTGGGCGTGGCGGTCACGTGCGAGATGGATTCCAGTTCGCCCGGCGGCACGGCCGATACCGACGGATTCTGGCGTCAGGTCGGGGAAATTTCCGCGATGGACGTGCCGGTGATCTGGGTGGTGAAGGCGGTGGGTTCGCGGCCCGGGCACGAATGCATTCTCGGCGACGGCATGGCCAAGACACTCTTTGCGGCCGGCTGTGTGGGAGCGGTCACGGATGGTGGCGTGCGGGACGCGACCGGCATGGCCAGCGTGCCCTTCGCGGCTTATTGCCGGGGGCTGACCATTCACCACACCGCCTTGCGGGTGACATCCATCAATCAGCCGGTTGAAGTCGGTGGGATTACGATTGCGCCGGGAGACCTGGTGCATGCCAACTGTGAGGGAGTGATCAAAATTCCCCGGAGTTGCCTGCACACGCTCGCGCAGAAAGCCACGCAAATGCGCGCATTTGAGCACGAGGCCCATTGCGTGATGCGCCGCACCGATGTGACTCCGGCGGAAAAGCGGAAGCAGGTTGGGGAACTGACCGAGAAATACGGATTTTCCCAGTGCGTTTGATTTCGGACAATGTTATGAGGATCGGCGCGGATGAAAAATGAAAGCGCCCCGCACATTTCTGGCCGGACTGCTATGCGCGATTCTCGTTCCCGCCAGCGGGGCCAGGGATTTGTTTGTCAACCATGAGCAGGGGAGCGATGCAAAGGGAGGATTGTCGGCGGACGCTCCATTTCAGACCATCAAGGCCGCGCTGAAGATCTGCGCCCCCGGCGATGTGATTCACCTCGCCAAGACGGCGACGCCTTATCACGAGGGGATTGAAATCGCGGACAATCAATCCGGGCTCCCCGGGCAGCCCATCACCATTGATGGGCACGGGGCGACATTGTCCGGCTGCACCCCGCTGCGGGTGGAGGAGTGGACGGCACTGGGCGACGGGCTTTACCGGAATAGCCGGCTGCTGCCCGACATTTTTCCCTCCGGTCAGCCGGTCAACGAGGCCCTGATGCGGCGGTTCTTTTTCTTGTTCAACGGCAGGATGGTTCGGATGGGACGCAACGGGAAGGGGGATTGCCCGCCATTGCCCAAACCGGCAGACTTGAAGGCGGGCGAATGGACGCATGACCAGGACGGGTTTTGCCTCAAAATCGACCCCTCGAAGGAACTGGCGGGCGAGCGGGTGGAATATCCCGATCTGGGCAATGGCCTGCGCACCTCGGATGGCCGCTGCGAGCATTTGCTGATACGCAATCTCACCGTCACCCACTTTTATGCCGACGGATTCAACATCAATGGTTCGACACTGCACACCCGGTTCGAAAATATTGAGGCCATCGAATGTGGCGACGACGGCATGAGTGCGCACACAACCAGCCGGATCGAAGTCGACGGCTTTGTCTCGCGCGGAAATACGACGGGGATTTGCCATGTGCAGGGTAGCCACAGTTCCAGTCGGCGGCTGAAGTTGGAGAACAACTGCGCCTTCGAAGTGCTGCTGTCGGGTTCCGGGGCCCACGAGATTTCGGACAGTGTGATTTTGCCGAGCCGGCGCCTGACCCGGGTTGTGCGCCTCAGCAGCGAGCAGGCGGGGGAGGGGAAAGGATGCCGCTTGCACATGGAAAATGTGCTGGTGGACGGAGATCACGCCAATGAGGCATTTGATGAGGAGAAATCCCGGCGGTTGGATCACGAATTTGCAGTGGAGATTTTGGGGAGATGCCAGTGGAGTGGACGGAGGGTAACCCTGCGCTCAGTCGGACTCACCAGCAAGTGGCCCGCTCCCGGCGTGTCCGAGGTCGGTCTCTTTCAATCTGTCATGGACGGACAAGTGAAGCCGAAAATTGATCTTCTTGACCAAACAATCTGGCAGGCCAACGACAACAGCTACGATCTCGCCGGGATCGCCGTGGGGGGAGTCCTCTTCTCGCCGACGCAATGGGAAGAGTATCGCAAAGCCACCGGTCAGGATCTGGACTCCAGTTGGGGAGTTCCCAACGCTGGCAAATCGCGGGGAGTGGATTTTTCCAAGCTGCCGGTGATCCTCGTAAAATAAGCATGCCAAGGATGGGAAAAAATGCATGGCATGGTTTTTGCTTTCAGAATAAAACTTGATGACATGTCACAATAATGTTAGGAAAAGGACCGTGAGTTCCCCCCCCGCCAGTCCCCGCTGCCCTCTCCGCCTTCTCCGCGGCTTCACCCTGATCGAATTGATGGTCGTGATTGGGATTGTGATCAGCCTGGCAGCGCTGCTCTACCCAGCCGTCGAGCGGGTGAGGCGGGATTCTCACACTCCCAAATGCATGAACAACCAGCGGCAGATCTTGACGGCCATCCTGGCCTGTGCGGCGGATAATCAGGGTCGGCTGCCGGATATTGCGGTGGAAGGAGGAGGGGGCGATTCCGATCGCTGGGATGTCAAAATCGCCGGGTATTTGGATATTCCGCACGCAAAGTTTTATGGGGCGAACGCCAACAGCCTGCGCTGCCCTTCAGCCAAAAAGGGAACGTGGTCTACATACGGCCTCCCCTACGCGGGCGGCGACAGGCGGGTCTTTGCCAGGCTCGGTCAGCCGCCTGCAGGCAATTCCAACAACAAAGGCTCGGCGCGGTTGGTGAATTTGCCAGCCTCCACAATCCTGATCGCCGATGCCTACGATCCCAACAACATCACTTCCGACCTTTTTTACTCGCCCTGGGGCAACTACCCCTTGACCACCGACCAGGACGGCGATGGCGTGAAAGATTCCTCGGGCAACCTCGCCCCCCCCCGAAAATTCAATTGCATTGACCCCCGCCACGGCAACGGCAAGACATTCGTCGCTACTGCCGTTGACGGGTCGGCCAAACTCCTGACCATCCGCGAATGGGCGGAGAATCCGAAATACTGGGGGCCGCCGCAATGAGCGCCTGTTCGCCCCCATCATTGCGACCCTCCGGAAGACGTGGCTCCTGGGGTGAGTTTGGAAAAGCTTCCGGCTTGGCACGAAAGGCGCTTGTTTTTTGAGAAAAACTCATGAAAATTCATGTTGGCTACTGACATGTTAAACGCGAACATCCCATCAGGTATAAAAATCAATCGCCCCATCGTAAAACCATGAAAACTACAAAATCTATCCTGCGTGCCATCTGCCTCGCTGTCGTGCCGCTGGCAATTACATCGCTTCCGCAGTCTGCACAGGCGCAGTTGAGTTGGGGTACGAACGGAACCGGTGGTTCCTCAACGTGGAATGCGACGAACACCAACTGGTATAACGGTGCCAGCAATGTCGTGTGGGATTCGACCAGTGCGACGTTCGCGGGGACTGCGGGGGCGGTGACCGTGTCTGGAACACAGAACGCGACGGGGCTCACTTTCTCCACAAGTGGCTACACTCTCGGGGGAAGCGGGGCCATCAATTTGACGGGCGCGCCCGTTATCAGTGGACTGGCGACGATTAATACGGTTCTCAGCGGCACGTCTGGGATGACGCTTCAGACAGGAAGTAAAACTCTTGGGGGGGACAATACCGGCCTGAGTGGTCTCGTTACGCTTAATGGCACTTCCTCATTTGTGGCCGCTCGCATTGCCAACAGCAACGCTCTCGGTAGTTCTAGCGCACTTGCAGACCGTGTGAATATCGTCAATGGGGGAAGTGGTGCGACGCTCCAACTAAATTCCGGAATCATTTTACCGAAATACATCACAACAGTTGGTACGACCACTATCGAAACCATTACAGGAAACACGAGTTTGACGGGCAATTTGGTCCCCGGGGGAACACTGGTGTTCAGCTTGGCAGCGAGCACCAATTTGACGTTGAGCGGATCTGCTGGATTAGGGCAGTCGGGCTCCAGCATTCAAACGACAGGCACTGGTCGGCTCATCGTTGATGCGGCGGCAGGTGTCACCGCTTACGGTCTACAAATTCGGAATTCCGCTAGCGTACAAGTCAATAGCGGCGCCACCCTCGGCTCGGCCAACGTCTTTTTTGACGGAGCTGCAGGTGCCCCGATTCTTTCTCTCAATGGCTCAACGGTCTCAAACAGTGTCTATGTGGGATCAACTCCGACACCAGTCATTGAGAACATGGCTGCGGGATCGTCCACGTTCAACGGACAGATTCTCAACAACGGAGGGAACTTCACAACGACACTTCGCTCGACGACTTCCGGAACTCTAAACGTCAGCGGCTTAATCAATGACAGCACTCGGACGGCTTCCGTGAGCATCGGCAGCACTTCATTCAGCAACTCGGGCGTGGTGAACCTTTCTCGTGCGACCGGCAACACGTATGATGGGGGAACAACCGTCCATTCAGGAACTCTGCTGGTCAGCAACACCTCCAACAGCGCGACGGGCACCGGCGCGGTGACGGTGGCGAGCGGGGCGATTCTGGGAGGCAGCGGCTTCATTACCGGTGCGGTGACGGTCAACGGCACACTGGCACCGGGCACCAGTGCGGGCATCATTAACACAGGTGCTCTCAGCCTCTCTTCCGGCTCGCTTCTTGCGGTGGAGATCAATGGGATCACCGCCGGAACCTTATACGATCAGGTGAAGGTGACCGGATCGGTGACCCTTGGAGGAAACTTGGATGTCGTCTTGGGCTACACCCCCGTGGAAACCACCAACTTCTTCATCATCGACAATGACGGTGCAGAGGCCGTCACAGGCTTGCTCAATGGCTATGCTCAGGGAGACTTCTTCACTCTTCACGGATCTTCCTGGCTGATCAGCTACGAGGGCAACATTGGGACCAATGCCTTTCTGGGCGGCAACGATGTGGTCATCCAGGCTATTCCCGAGCCCAGCACCACTCTGCTAGTGGGGCTCGGGCTTGCAGCTGGCTTGTTCGGGTTGCGGCGCCGGACCTCACTGCGGGCTTAGAAGTGACATGCGCTTTTTCGCTGTAGCCGCCCCAGTCCCATCGGGCGCGGGAAGGAGGGGTTCATTACCATGGACGGCAACAGAGTGCCGCAATTCGCTCTTTGCGTTCATGTCACGCTTCAGCCATCGGCCATGCGACTGATTACTCTGACATCTCTGGCGTTCGTTTTGGCTCTCTCCGCCCCTTCCGGGCTTTCGGAGACCGTCGTTCTCCGCCAGGGGTTCGACGATTTTGAAGTGGGCGTGATCGGGGCCGTGGGCGCGGAGAACGTTGAGGGGGGGATCTGGAGGGAGTTCGGAAAAGGTGAGAGTTCCCCGAAAGTCAGCACGCAGGAATTTTTCTCCGCCACCGGAGCTGGATCGGGGAAGTCGGTGGCGATCATCCGTGACAACGCGTCGGTGCATACCACAGACTTTTGGTTGATCGCCCGATGGGAGTCGGCACTCGACAGCGGAATCGTCCGGATCTCTTTTTCAGCCTTTCGCGATTCTGAGCAGAGCGGGTTCAGCGTCCACCTTGGGACAGCGGAAAAGAATCTCGGCGAGAACACGATCGCAGTGACTGTTCCCAACAAGTCGAGTTTCGGCACCAAGCTCGCGGTGATGGATAAAGCCGGGGCATGGAAAGCCACGCCATTGGAGATTCCTGTCGGAACATGGACGCGTATTCTTATGGAGATCGACTTCTCCGCGAAGACGTATCGGGTTTCTGCCAATGGAGAATTCTTCGGCGAAGCGATTCCGTTCGAGGCGAACGGGCCCCTCCGTCAGATCGCGTTCATTCCGACCTATCCGGACGGGAATTTGAGCTGCGTTGACGAGGTCGAAGTCGTGGCGCTCGACTGAGTAGAGTAGGGAGATCCTGACGGGATGAGAGGCACGAGGCCAATGACCGCCAAGGGGGACTCCCCCTCATCGAACCGGACGTGCGGGTTTCCCGCATCCGGCTCTCGGAGTGCCGTTCTTCGG
>Ga0247841_10004555_pt1 | contig 23621 bp, 25 predicted proteins | sample LaCruzMarch2015__2_FD_192410 | JGI IMG/M metagenome (GOLD analysis project Ga0247841, IMG submission 192410) | Freshwater microbial communities from meromictic Lake La Cruz, Castile-La Mancha, Spain - LaCruzMarch2015_18m | ecosystem: Environmental > Aquatic > Freshwater > Lake | place: Spain... | reverse complement strand
TCGGGCGGAGCACCAAAGATCCCATCCTCAACAATGACAAGGCGAAGACCTCGAAGCTTCTCCAGTTGGGAGAGCCGGCAAGTCATTCCTTCCATGTTTCGGATCGAAGAGATGATCGTACTGGCAATAGGGTGAATGCGACCCAGGCCGAGTGGGTCATGGATGTGCGGGATCAGAACCTTTGTTTCCTCATCCTGGTCACGTAGCTCTAGATGCGCAGCGAAAGATAACCGCCTGTTATCATTCAATGCGCTTGCTACATCGTGGCCATGGTCCATGATCATTTGCACTGGTGCATCCCGCCAAAACCCACAACGTGAGTGGGTTATGATCGGGATGATAGCATCGTCCTTGATTGCTTTGACGTTGCAGTATTCCACGTACTCTTGCGGACGACCACTAGTCCCCGCGATTGGCGCTCGGGCCGCTAAGGCACCTTCACTGATGACCGGCATCATAGCCTGACGCCATATGGCGTTCCAGAACTCCGTCTTATCGATACAGAGTCCAAACAATGCATCAGCTTCTGATAGCTGATGGAGTAGAGGCTCACCGCTCCAGATGATCGTGTGGTTGCGCCCTTTTTCCATAAACCCTCCATGCGCGATAGCTCACTCACTATTCTGTTGTACGGCTGAATCAGACCTCACTGAAGATTCAATGAAGTCAGAACAGACGATTAGTATTTTACTAATAAATGGGGAGACGCCGGCGAACCCCGAGGGGGGCTCGCCGGCATTACATAAACACGGTTATCCGAGTCAGCCTGCCGCGATTGCGGTATTGTACTGGATAACACAGAGATCTTCGGAATGGTTGAAGAAGGGCTGGCGCTTGCCAAATTCCTCGATCATCTCCTGGATCTCCGGTGCGACTTCTCCGGAAAAGATCAGTTCCGGACGTCTGGAAGCTGGCATACCTTTCATCTGCTTCCAGAGCGACTGTAGAACGCGCTCGTTGATCAGGGCGGCGGTCAGGGGCAGGTCGTCATCGGCTACCCGACTAGTCCAGTCGCCTTTGACCACGATCCTTGAAGGGAGGACTTCGGCGGGGATGCCCAGCTCATACTGCTCCCTCGCGAGGGCGAGGGCGTGGCGGATGGCTGGGTCAGAGATATCACTCCGCCCTAACCACGGGTGGTAGGGGCCATCATGGCCCAGGTGTATATGGATGATTTCGATACCTTGTTCGGACAGCGCTTCCGCGTTACTGTGCGCGAACAGCGCAATCTTGCGATCGTTCGGCAGCCCGATCATCCGTGCGAAGCTGCAGTTGTGGTGGGTAAACCCGACCACATGGTGACCCGGCGATGCCACGATTTGGCGATGGTACCGGATCAAATCGTCAGTCGGCTGAAGCAGGCCACTGCCTGGGACATAGATGTTGACGATGCCGGAATCCAGCGTGCCCCGGGATGCGACCTGGGAGCAGGTGTCGAGAAGGCTATGCTTCCCAATTACCATAGGACGACCTCCAAAGAATGTGATTCGCTGATGACCTCGTTCTTTGATCCTTATTATATTCGGAGAACGAAACCGGTCAGCAGGAATTACATAACGCCACTCGTCACAGGTCTTCGATTGGATTTGAATAAAATATATAATACCAGAATAAGTAAATATACGCAACATAGGTCCCCTCTTTATAAATAAGTTTATTTGCGCTTACTTGTATAGCGGTCAGGATGCAAAAGAAATTATTGATTTCTCCCTCAACAAGTAGTATATTGCCAAGGTAAAATCACAAATTAACCTGAAAAAAATGCCCAACCTATTTTCCAAAATCTTATCAACCTCAAAGACCGTTATAGAAGTAAAAGATCTGAAACCAAATGCAGAGGTCATGAAAATCGGAAAAAAGATAAACGCAAAGGTTAAAAAATTATTTGGAGGCTCTCTCGCCATCCGTGAAGTCGATGCCGGCTCAACCAACGCTTGTGAACATGAACTCACCGCACTCTCAAATTGTTTTTATGATGTTGAAAGATTTGGCATCCACTTTGTCGCATCTCCCAGACATGCCGATATGCTGATCGTCACCGGACCGGTCTCAAGAAACATGAAAGAGGCTTTAGTTCGAACTTACGATGCCACGCCTGACCCAAAGATTGTCGTTGCTGTTGGCGATGATGCGATAGACGGCGGTATTTTCAAAGGTTCTTATGCAGTTCTCGACGGTGTCGACAAGGTCATCCCGGTTGATTATTATATTGCCGGCGATCCTCCTACGCCGACAGATATACTTGTCTCATTGCTTGAGATTCTTGAAAAAATTGACGTAAATAAGACAAAATTAGCAAAAGATTAAATATGAATTCAGCTCAAAACATTTTTTTTCTTGCCCTATCCCTATTCTCTGCCGGAGTTGTTTTTTCAATCTTGTCATACAACAAAGAACGCTTGGCTAATATATTTAGCAGCACCTTTGCGATATTGGGCTCGATTACCGGGATAATATCTGCCGTCCTGGTCCTGATCTATAATCAAAGTTTCTCTATCAATACCCCATCATCGTTTCCTATCTTATCTTATACTTTTAAGGTGGATTACCTTTCAGCCTTCTTCGTTCTGATAATCTCGGTTATTGCCCTCTTTGCCTCTATATATGGATACGGCTATGTCAAACAATATTTTGGCAAATACAATATAGGCAGCCTCGGTTTCTTTTACAACCTATTTATTGCTGGGATGCTCTTGGTTGTAACTGCAAATAACGCTCTCTTCTTCCTGATTGCATGGGAGGTAATGTCGCTCGCTTCGTTCTTCTTAGTCATTTTTGAAAAAGACAAAGAGAAAAATATTAAAGCCGGCGGACTTTATTTTTATATGACCCATGCAGGTACCGCTTTCATCATCTTAGCTTTTTTGCTCCTTTACCGATCGGTTGGCTCACTGGACTTTGACATAATCAGAAATAATATCGCACTAGTTCCAGCTTTTACTAAATCGCTGATCTTTGTTCTTGCTCTGATCGGGTTTGGCACGAAGGCTGGTATTATTCCCTTGCATATCTGGCTTCCAAGCGCCCATCCCGCCGCTCCATCTCATGTTTCAGCCCTCATGTCAGGCGTGATGATTAAAACGGGAATTTTTATGCTCATCCGGATCTCCCTCGATTTTTTCGCCGGCGGACCGCTCTGGTGGGGCATTCTTATCTTGACCATCGGTGCAATCTCTTCTGTCCTTGGAGTGCTTTACGCCCTCGCTGAACATGATATTAAAAAGTTGCTAGCCTACCACAGTATTGAAAATATCGGCATCATCTTGCTCGGCCTCGGCAGCGCGCTCATTTTCAATACACTTGGATTTCAATCTATGGCTACCTTGGGCCTGGTTGCTGCTCTGTTTCACACTATGAACCATGCCATCTTTAAAGCACTATTGTTTATGGGAGCCGGCTCGGTCATCTCCAAGACTCACACTCGCAATATCGAAAAATATGGCGGAATTATCAGATATATGCCCCTAACCGCCTTCTTCTTCCTGATCGGATCTCTGGCGATCTCAGCGCTACCGCCTTTCAACGGTTTTGCTAGTGAATGGATCACCTTTCAAGCTCTTTTTGCTGGTATACGGCTAGTAAGTGACTCAACAACTTGGGCATTTGTGCTTGCATCAGGCGCTTTGGCGCTGACGGGTGGACTTGCAGCAGCCTGCTTTGTGAAGGTTTTTGGCATCACCTTCTTAGCTCGCCCCAGAGATGAGAAGATCAAACAGATCTCCGAATCATCGTTTTCTCTGACATTTAGCATGGCCGTTCTTGCCGCGCTGACATTGGTTCTCGGCCTCTTTTCCGGATCAGTAACCTCGATCTTATCAAAGGTCGCGGGCAATGTGACCGCTCTGAAAAACAGCGGCATCAGTCCCGGCGCCGATCCTCTTGCCATTCAATCAGGCGACAGCTTCGCCTCTGTCTCTTTGCCCTATGTTTTTCTAATCCTTGGGTCAGCGATCTTGATAGTATTCATCTGGGTGAAACTTGTTTCGAGGAAACAAAGCCAGAGAAGGACTATCACCTGGGATTGCGGCACGGATTTGACTCCGAGAATGGAGATCACCGCCACTGGTTTTAGCCGCTCGATTATCACGATATTTGCCAACATTCTGAAGCCATCCAAGGAAGTTGAGATCGTGTATCACGCTGAAAATCCCAAATACTTTCCAAAAACTAATGTAGTCAATCTTGGCACAAAAGAGGTTTATCAAACTTACCTTTACGAACCGATACACCGCCTGATCACAAGAATTTCAGAGCTAGCCAAGATCTGGCAAAATGGCAATGTAAATGCGTATATAATGTATATTTTTGTAGTTTTGATTGTCTTATTAATCGCAGGAGCATTGAAATAATGTCAACAATCCTAATATTCCTTCTTCAATTCTCATTGATTCCGCTTCTTTCACCCCTTTTTGTCGGAATCATTAGAAAAATAAAGGCAAGACTGCAAAACCGCCGCGGCGCAAGCATCTTTCAACCATATAGCGATCTATCGAAACTCTTTCATAAGAACGAAGTGATAAGCCATGATTCTTCATGGATTTTCAAGGCAATGCCGTATATTCTTTTTGCCTCAACGCTCGTTATTTGCGTAGGCCTTCCACTCATTACGACCGGTTTTAGAAACAGCTTCTCTGGAGATTTCTTGGTTATAATCTACATCCTAGCTTTGGGAACTTTCTTCTTAGCCTTGGCAGGGATCGATACAGGCGGGGGTTTTGGCGGTTTTGGCTCAAGTCGTGAGATGACATTGGCAGCTCTGGCTGAAGGTGGATTTATCTTCTCAATGCTTGTTCTTTCGGTTATTGCTCACTCGACAAATCTGACTGATATTATCGGATCAGTCTCTTCACTCCCGCTCATCTCTTATTTGCCGGTTTTACTTGCATTCATCGGATTTTTTATCATCTTGCTCGCAGAAACCGGACGTTTTCCATTTGATAATCCAGCCACCCATCTTGAACTGACGATGATCCATGAAGCCATGATCTTGGAGTATTCCGGCAAACGTCTTGCTCTGATCGAATGGGCTGCCGCCAATAAGCTTTTGATCTTTTTGGCGATCGGAGCGAATTTGTTTTTTCCTTGGGGTATCGCAACCTCCCTCTCTATTCCAGCAATTTTGGGTTCCCTTGGCATTTTCTTGGCAAAGTTGTTGATTTTATCTGTTGCGGTTGCCGTCCTAGAGTCAAGCATTGCAAAGTCTCGTTTTTTCCGCTTACCCGACCTGCTCTTAACTTCATTTATCCTTAGCATGATAGCGATTGGGCTAATCTTTTAAATATATGGAAAATATCATCTCCTCACAAATTTTATTTTTGGCGGACCTCATCATCTTCACTACTGTTGTCCTTATTCACCTGACCAAGAAAAATGTCTATTTCATCTATCTCTATGCTGTCCAATCACTAGTAGTCACATTTTTGATGGCCTACTCTGCGTTTATCGACCACTCTTTGATGATTGGTCTATTGGCGGTATTGATCTTCGTTATCAAAGTTATAGTTGCTCCAATTTTCTTCCTGAAACTTATCAAGGCACACACGCTGAACATTACGAGCAGCAACTATCTCAACCTTCCCTTTACGCTTGTAGTCATCGCTATCATCACGACAATGGCGCATTCTAAGTTCTTTCAGCCCCTAGCCTCGCTCGCTCCAGCCAATGAGAACGCCCTCCTCATCTCTATTGCTGCAATGTTTATCTCGCTATTCATCATCATCAACAGAAAAGGTGCACTCTCACAGATGATCGGGATTTTATCTATAGAAAATGCGATCGTCTCGTTTGCGCTTGCTGCCGGTTTGGAACAGGGATTTGGCTTAGAACTTGGCATCACCTTCGATATCTTTGCCTGGATTGTCATCGCCAGTGTTTTTGTTTCGATGATTTATAAAAAGTTCAATACTCTTGATGTATCAGTAATGACTAAGTTGAAAGGATAAGGGATGATTTTTACCACAATTCTGATTGCACCTTTATTGGCGGCGACCCTTTCAGCGATGATGCAAAAAGGGGCAAAATTTTTGGAAGCATTCACACTTCTCTCATCTACAATTATTTTTATTTGCTCCTTGTTTATTGCAAGAACAGTCCTTGCCGATCAAACTTGCGGTTTTCCACCCTATTTTGAGGTCAACTCTCTCGGAGCGATCTTGCTCCTAGTAACTTCTTTTATCAGTCTTATCGCTTCATTTTATTCGATCGGCTACCTTAGAGCCGAGGTCAAAAAAGAGGTGATCGGATTTAGCCGCGTCAGACAGTATTACGTTTTGCTCAATCTTTTCATCATGACAATGATTCTGGCGATCACCGTAAACAGCCCTATTGCAACTTGGATCGCGATCGAAGCGACAACGCTATCGACCGCTTTCCTGATCAGCTTCTACAATAAATCATCTTCCATGGAAGCGGCTTGGAAATATCTGATTATCAACTCCGTTGGCTTACTGCTTGCTTTCTTTGGCACTCTTCTATTTATGGCCGGCTCGACCGCACTCGTCAATAATCATGGGCTAATCAGTTGGAATGATATCCTTGCGAACGCTAAATCTCTGAACCCAGTCATTATCAAAATTTCATTTATCTTTATTCTGATTGGGTATGGCACAAAAATGGGTCTCTTCCCTATGCACACCTGGTTACCCGATGCTCACAGTAAAGCGCCGGTTCCGATCAGTAGTCTCCTCTCGGGCGTTCTTCTAAATGTCGCTTTCTTTGCGATTCTGCGCTTTAAGCTGATTGCCGATACTGCCGTTGGCGCCGCCTTTTCGCAAAACCTGCTTATTTATTTTGGTCTTTTCTCGATTATTCTCTCGGCGCTGCTTATTTACCTCCAGATCAATTACAAACGCCTCCTTGCCTATTCAACGATAGAGCACATGGGCATCATCGCTCTCGGCATTGGCTTCGGTGGGATCGGGCTTTTTGCCTCCATTCTCCATCTGATCTACCATTCTCTGGCAAAGCCTTTACTTTTTCTGACCTCGGGCAATATCTTTCTCAAATTTAGCTCGACCAAAATCGCGAAAGTAAGCGGTGCATTCGAGGTTATTCCTGTTACAAGTGTTTTATTTATAATCGGAATCCTGGCAATCACCGGCGTCCCTCCTTTTGGTATTTTTATGACCGAGCTGTCCATTTTGACCGCAGGGATCCAATCCCATCCCGTGATTACGTCGATCACGCTTCTAGCATTGGTTTTAATATTTATTGGCTTCCTCAAACATACCATCTCCATGATCTTTGGCGAGAAGCCAAAGGAGATTGAGGCGGGCGAAGTTAGCAAATTGAACCTTATTCCACTGATCATCTTGGCATCAACCCTGATCTTTCTGAGTATTTATTTGCCGAATCCTTTAAAACTATTAATCGAGCGAGCCGCTCAGATCTACACCTTATGAGAGAAGATATCCAAAATTTAATCCCCAAAGACTCGAATGCTAAAATTGTAGGCAATCTTGCTATCTACGAAGTGCAGAAGGAAAATATTGTGTCCATCTGCAAAGAGCTTTACTACAATCAAAAGTTCCAGCTTAAAACAGTTACCGCGATAGATAATGAAGATGGCAGCTTCAAAATAATGTATGTATTTGGCATTCCAGAGAAAAACATCTTCTTAATTCCTTATATTGAGCTCCGTGATTCTTTAGACTTTCCCTCCTTGGCCAATGAAATCCATGAAATTACGAACTACGAAAGGAAGATAAGAACTTTCTTTGGGCTTTCACCGATCGGACACATCGACCAGCGGCCTGTTATTTTGCATGAAAATTGGCCGAAAAACCAATTGCCTCTTTTAAAATCTTATAAATGGAATCGCCGTCCGGATCAAGCGAACGGGAATTATGAATTTGCTCAGGTTCAGGGCGAAGGCATTTATGAAATACCGGTTGGTCCTGTCCATGCAGGTATTATTGAGCCAGGCCATTTTAGATTTAGTGTTGCCGGCGAAGAGATTGTTCTCCTAGAAGCAAAGCTCGGCTATGTTCACAAAGGGTCAGAAAAGCTTTTTGAAGTTCTGCCTCTGGATAAAAAGATTCAATTATCAGAAAAAATATCAGGCGATAGCGCCTTTAGCCACTCATTGGCTTTCATTCAATCACTCGAATCGCTTGGCAATATCAAGGTACCGAAGAAAGCCAAATGGCTAAGAGTTATATTCGGCGAACTTGAACGACTTGCCAATCATTTCGGTGACCTCGGCTTTATCATGTTTGATACCGGTTTTAGCTTTGGCGGAAGTAACGGAACAAGGCTTAGGGAGATGATCATGCAATGGAATGAGAAGCTTACCGGAAGTCGGTTCCTCCGCGGCGTAAACACGATCGGTGGAGTCACTAAAGATATCTCTCCCACCGACATCGATAAACTCCGCTTGGACTTGAGTAAAATCAAGGAAGATTTCAGCCAGGTTTTGGCGATAGCAAACGGAAGCGCCTCATTACAAAACAGATTGGAAAAGACTGGCACTCTTGATCGCGCAATTGCCAAAGATCATGGCGTGGTTGGAGTCGCAGGAAGAGCGGTCGGCATAAAAGTCGATGCAAGATTCGACCATCCATACGCTGCATATGAAGAGATCAAGTTTCAAATTGCTGAGGAAAAAGAAGGTGATGTCAACGCCCGATTCAAGGTCAGAGTCAAAGAGGTTTTTTCCTCGATTTCCATTTTATCCCAGGCGTTGGAAAAAATAACTGAAAAAGGTGAAATTCAATCCAAAAACAACATTAGCTTTGATAAGGATTGCTTTGCAATCGGTATTACTGAAGGATGGCGCGGCGATATTGTTTACTTCGTTGCAACGGACAGCAAGGGCAATATCACAAGAGTTGATGTCCGGGATCCGTCTTTCCTAAACTGGACTGTCTTAGGCTATGCTGGAAAAGGTAATATTGTTCCAGACTTCCCGCTCATAAATAAGAGCTTCAATCTTTCTTACTCTGGCAACGACCTGTAAATTCACGCTGATTCGTCCAGTATGAGGGAAACATCTACCAGAAAGGCTGTTTTCTGTCAATATCCCCCTTGCTTGACGCAAAAGCATTCTTGTTATATTAATTGGTTAGTGGCTTATATTTAAGGAGAGAAAAGAGCGTGAAGGAAAGCCTATTTTTTTCATTTTCCCTGATCGGACAGATCGGTTTTGCTACTGCCGTTCCTTTGGTAGTTTTCGGACTAATTGGAAGGTATTTCGATCATCGTTTTGGAACTTCTCCTTATCTCTTTCTTTTAGGGCTGACCATTGCCACGGTTGTTGTCTTTTTCACTCTAAAAAAACTGGTCAAAGAAGCAATCGCCAAATTTAATAAACTAAGCAAAGAAGAAACAAATACCAAGAAACAATAAACAAACAATATTCAAATTCAAATACTCAATTCAGTAATTGAATACTTGAAAATTGGTTATTTGGGATTTATTTGTAACTTGTATCTTGGTTATTGGAAATTCACAAAAAATGGAAATTAGCCTTGCCGCAGAAAAAATTGGGCACATCGGATCATTTCCGATCACAAACTCGGTCCTGACTAGCTGGATTGGAGCTATTATTTTGATTGTCATTTCACTCTTAGCCAGCAGAAAGATGAAACTTATCCCCTCAGGTTGGCAGAATATCTTTGAAATGGTAATCGAATTCCTCTACAACACAGCAAATTCTGTCATCGGCGACGAGAAACAGACCAGAAGATATTTTCCCCTTGTCGCAACAATCTTCCTGTTTATCATCTCCAACAACTGGCTCGGCCTTGTCCCTGGAGTCGGGACTATCGGCCTTCATGAGTCAATTCATGGCAAGGAAGTGCTCGTTCCTCTTTTTCGGTCTGCCAATGCTGATCTAAATATGACCTTGGCCCTTGCCGTCATCGCCGTACTTTCCATCCAAATATTCGGCATCGCAGCAATCGGAATATTCAGGTATGGCAAGAAGTTCATCAATTTTTCGAGCCCTATCCTCTTCGTTGTCGGTTTGCTGGAGCTTGTCGGTGAGATTTCTCGTATCATCTCCTTTTCATTCCGGCTTTTTGGCAATGTCTTTGCCGGCGAGGTTCTCCTGACAGTTATTGCCTTTATCGTCCCATTCATTGCCCCACTTCCCTTCTACGGCCTCGAACTTTTTGTCGGTTTTATTCAAGCACTTGTTTTTACCATGCTTACACTTGTCTTCATCAAATCAGCCATTACTGATCATAGCGAGCATGAAACGGAACACGCGGGAGCACATTAAAAATCAAGGAACAAGAAACAACAGCCAAACAATATTCAAATTCGAATATTCAATTACAAATTGAATATTTAAAAATTGGTTATTGAGATCTGTTTGGAACTTGTATCTTGGTTATTGTTTTTTTATTAATAATTGAAAATTAAGTTAACGGAGTAAAATTATGGAAGCAGAAGCAGTTTCAAGCTTAGCAACCGCTGCAGCTATCGCAATCGGTGCTATCGGTCCAGCTATTGCCATTGGTATGATCGGTTCAAAAGGACTTGAAGCAATCGGCCGCAATCCTGAAGCAGCAGGCAAAGTACAGGGTCCAATGATTTTAGCTATCGCTTTTGCCGAAGCTATCTCAATTTACGCTTTGGTTGTCGCTTTGATTATCAAGTTTGTCTAATTTGAATTTGACTATGTAGCTAGCGGTATCCTCCGCTACTACTAGGCGAATTCAAAAATTATTAATTTTTACTTCTTAATTTTTATTAAATTCTTAATTTAAAAATTTAAAATTAGAATTTGATTAGAAATTAGAAATTAGAAATTGAAAATTAACCCAAGGGGTTGTTATGGAAGCTTTAGGAATCGATTTAAAATTACTTATCGCTCAGGCAGTCAATTTTATTATTGTGATGCTGGTTCTCTGGAAGTTTGCCTACAATCCGATATTGGCAATGCTGGATGAGCGCAGAAAAAAGGTTGAACAGGGCATAACGGATAGCGAGAAGGCAAGCAAAAGTCTGGGCAAGGCTGAGATCGAGGCAGGAAAAATTCGCGAGAAAGCCTATCAGGAAGCAAACGAAATTCTGAAAAATGCTAAAGATGAAGCCAACATGGAGGCTGCTCAACTCATCAAAAAGTCGAGCGAGCAAGCAGATCGGATCATCGCCAATGCCAAAGAGGAAGCAACCCTGACTAAAAATAACGCCCTTAAAGAAGCGCGCAAGGAGATCACTCAGGTTGTTGCGATTGCACTTGATAAAATTGTTGAGGAAAACCTGACATCCGACGAAAAAGCCAAATTAACCAAAAGCTCGTTAGCTGAGCTATAGAATCAAAAAGCAAAAGTCATAAGTCAAAAATATAACTTAAAACTTATAACTTGCACTTCTGACTTATGAATTAAGACTTTTGAATTAAGGATATATGAAGATTAAGCCCCAAATTTACGCACAAGCCCTGATCGAATCAGCGAACAAAAACAATCTCAAAGAGATTGCCGCTTTGATCTGGCGTAAAATTCAGAAGAACAATCAATCCAAAGAGATACCACAAATTATTGAAGCGCTTGATACGCAGTACGCTAAAGCAAATAATCTGATCTTGGCGAAGATTTACTCCGGAACAGAACTTTCACCGGTAGAACTTGAGGAGCTGGAGAAGAAATTGATCAAACGTTATGGGAAAAAGGTTTTGATAAAAACGATTATCAAAGGTAATTTGATAGGTTATACCATCAAGGTCAATGACCGGATTATCGACCTTTCAGTCAACAATAAAATCAATAGATTAAAAAAGATAATAGGGAGTTAATTTTTAAAGGTTAATTCTTAATTTTTATTCAATTCTTAATTTAAAAATTTAAAATTAGAGTTTGATTAGAAATTAGAAATTAGAAATTAGAAATTTGAGGAATGATATGGCCGATTACAACATAATCGAAGAACTTAAAAAAGAAATTTTGAATTTCGATGCTTCAGTCAAAGAACAATCAGATGGAGAAGTAGCAGAGATTGGCGACGGTATCGCCAAAATCTACGGATTGAAAGACGCTCAAAGCGGTGAACTTCTCTCGATTGAAACAAAAAACGGCAGCGTCACAGCAATGGCTCTTAACCTTGAAGAATCATCAATCGGCGCCATTGTTCTTGGCGACTACAAGTCAATCGAGGCCGGAGACAAGGTTAAAACAACCGGGAAAATTGCGACTGTGCCTGTCAGTGATGAGATCATTGGTAGAGTCGTCAACCCTCTTGGGAACCCTATTGATGGCAAAAACCCGATTAAAAAATCAAAGGATATGCCGATCGAAAAGATTGCTCCTGGTGTTATCACCCGCCAGAGCGTTACCGTCCCTCTCCAAACAGGTATTAAGGCAATCGATGCTCTAATCCCGATTGGCCGAGGTCAGCGCGAACTTATCATTGGAGATCGTGGCACCGGCAAAACAGCCATCGCAGTTGATACTATTTTAAACCAAAAAGACCTACCAAAAGATAAACGTCCGATCTGTATTTATGTCGCTGTCGGTCAAAAAAGTTCAAGAGTTGCCCGCATCGTTGCCAAGCTTGAAGAAGCTGGCGCCATGGATTATACCATTGTAGTTCTTGCCGGCGCTTCTGACCCTGCTCCCCTCTCATTTATTGCCCCTTACTCAGGCTGTGCAATCGGTGAATATTTCATGGAACAAGGCAAAGATGTTTTGATCATATACGATGATCTGACTAAACATGCTTGGGCTTACCGCCAAGTCTCCCTTCTTCTCCGCCGGCCGCCAGGTCGTGAAGCCTATCCTGGAGATGTCTTCTACCTTCATTCCCGTCTTCTGGAACGATCTGCGAGATTAAACAAAGACTTTGGTGGAGGTTCTATCACTGCCCTCCCCATCATTGAGACGCAAGCAGGAGATGTCTCAGCCTATATCCCAACCAATGTTATCTCTATCACCGACGGTCAGATCTTCCTCGAATCAGATCTCTTTTATCAGGGCATCAGACCGGCTCTGAACATCGGTATCTCTGTTTCCCGTGTTGGTGGCGCTGCTCAGGTCAAAGCCATGAAAAAGGTAGCCGGTAAGCTGAAGCTGATGATGGCCCAATACCGTGAGCTTGCTGCTTTCGCCCAATTTGCCTCCGATCTTGACCCCGAGACTAAAAAGACGATTGAGCGCGGCAAAAGGATACAAGAGGTCATAAAACAGCCTCAATACCAGCCGATGCCGATCGAAGAACAGGTTGTTATCCTCTACGCTGTAAATAATGGGTATTTGGATGGCTATGAGGTAGAAGAAATTACCAGAGTTGAGAAAGAGATCCTTACTAAAGCCAAGACGGGACTAAAAGAAGTTCTTTCGGCAATCAAAGAAAAGGGCGAGATCTCTGAAGCTGATGAAAAGAAATTGGCCGATTTCTTGAGCAAGAACACAAAGAAGATTGAGGAAGCCGTCAAAGAGAAAAAATAAGTTGATATTCCATACGTTCCCCCCGACAAGTCGGGGAGGAACTATGGGCGATCAAAGCCCCGTACAGTTATTAAAAACGTCAATAACAGCTGCTACCCTGGATTATCGGGGTTGCACACTGAGATTGAAAGAAGAGATAAAAAAAAGGGCCAGAGTTCGCATAAAGCGGAACTCCGACCCAACAGTCGAGTGATGGCAGGTTATGGCAGCAGAAGCTGCGGCCAGAACCTTGCTATCAAGCCGAATGCAATTACTGCGAAGAGTATCGCAAACGGCCAGGGGTTGATGGTCGCTGCCACCCGGGCTACCGCCCGTGGCGCATAACGACAATTATGCCGACGGCACATCTTTCCCCTCCTTGTGCCAGGGTAACGGTGCGCCGCACTCGCCGCACTTCTTATCCGTCGGGGCAATCTCACGATTGCCGCAGCACGGGTAGCGCAGCACACGTCCGCACGCCGTACAATAATTCCACCTGCCATCAACTGCGTTGCCGCAGTCGGGGCATTCGTGGTCCAGGTTCTCAGGTTCTTCATTCTCAGACATCGCGGTATCCTCCCATGGTAAACATATTATATAATAATTATTATGATAAGTCAATATAGATTCAGCGCAGATCGATTTAAAAAGTAAATTAATCAAAAAAAATATATGCCAAGCACACAGGAATTTAGAAGACGCATAAAATCGGTCAACAACACAAAGCAGATCACCAAAGCGATGGAGATGATCGCTTCTATCAAGATGCAAAAATCCGTCAAAACAGCTGCCGGAGCTCGAAAATATGTTCAAAACTCCTGGAATATGCTGGTGACATTGGCGAAGCTGACCTCCCCGGAGAAGCACCCCCTTCTCAATGCTCGAGAATTTCGAAAAACAGCTGTAATCCTGATTACCTCCGATCGAGGCCTGTGCGGCTCTTACAATTCCGAGGTGTTAAAAAAGTTCGTTAATTTCGAAAGAACAGAATGTTCCTGCGGCGGCAAATCATGCGATGAGTATACCGGCAGCTGCGATGTGATAGCATTGGGCAAAAAGGGCGCCGAATTCGTCAAACGATATAAAACAGGCAGGATGATCGCCGAATTCCCGGCAATCGAGAGCAACATCCAATTTGAAGATATCCGCCCTGTGTCAAAACTTACTATCGACGAATACCTCAACGAAAACTATGACCGAGTTGTGGTTATCTACTCCCATTTTGAATCTTCCATCAAACAAACTCCTGTTGTAAAACAAATACTTCCGATCACACAGGAACATATCGATATCCCGGAGCTTTGGGAAAAGTCAGACCAATCGGCTGAGACTGAATTCAAATTTGAGCCGGACCCCGATACAGTCCTTGACGTCCTTCTACCGCAGTTCGTAAGGCTTCAGATCTTCGGCGCAATCCTTGAAGCAAACGCCTCCGAACACTCCGCTCGTATGGTTGCAATGAAAAATGCTACTGACAATGCCACAGATTTGGTTGATGAATTGAGGCTGGTTTATAATACCATCCGCCAGGGCAATATCACCCGTGAGATTGCCGAGATCAGCGGCGCTGCTGAGGCGATGAAATGATGTGCGACATCATTTCAATGACCAAGTGACAATGATCAATAATCAAGTAAATTTATAAAAGTAAAAATTAGTGATACTTAATTGACACTTAATAATTGACCTTTGATCATGCGCTATGGATAAAGCAAGATACAATTTACAAGAAAGAACGACAGAATTTGGAAGAGGGATAATCAGACTATGCAAGGCAATCAAATTCAGTCCTATCTCTTCTAGAATAATTGACCAGCTAGTCAGATCAGGCACGAGCGTTGGTGCAAATTACATGGAAGCGGTAAACGCTTCATCGAAAAAAGATTTTAAGAACAAGTTATTTATCTGTAAAAAAGAAGCACAGGAAACAAGATATTGGCTTACAATGTTAAAAGAATGCGGATCGACAGATAAGGAAATTGACAGCATGGCTCAAGAATGCCAGGAATTGAATCTGATTTTTCAAAAATCAATAAATACTTTAGAAAATAATTTAAAACTTGATAATTAATTGATCATTGATATTTAACACTTGATCATTGGAGAAAATATGAACAAAGGAACTATAGCTCAAATCATCGGTGCAGTTATCGACGCCAAATTCACCGAAAAGATGCCGGAAATCTACGATGCGCTAGAGTGCAAACTAAACGGCGAAAGGCTTGTATTCGAAGTTCAGCAGCATCTTGATGATGTGACCGTCCGAGCTGTTGCCATGGGTTCAACCGACGGCTTGAGCCGCGGCACCGAGATCGAAAATACCGGCTCCCCTATCTCTGTCCCGGTGGGCAATGAATCTCTCGGCCGGATGTACAATGTTATCGGCGAACCGATTGATGGCAAGGGCGAACCAAAAGGCAAAACACGCTACCCGATCCATCGCCCAGCCCCGACATTCGCTGAGCAAAACACCAAAACTGAGATCTTCGAAACCGGTATTAAAGTTATTGATCTTATCGCCCCGATCACAAAAGGCGGCAAAGTCGGACTCTTCGGCGGTGCCGGCGTGGGCAAAACGGTTCTTATCACTGAGTTGATTCGTAATATCGCCTCAGAACATTCAGGACTTTCTGTTTTTGCCGGCGTTGGCGAGAGGACTCGTGAAGGTAACGACCTATATAACGAGATGAAAGAATCGGGCGTTCTCGAAAAAACCGCCCTTGTTTTTGGGCAGATGAATGAACCGCCTGGAGCCCGTATGCGCGTTGCTCTCTCCGGTCTCGCTCAGGCAGAGTATTTCCGCGATGAAGGCAAAGACGTGCTTCTATTTATTGATAACATCTTCCGCTTCACTCAAGCCGGTTCAGAGGTTTCTACCCTGCTGGGACGGATGCCATCCGCTGTTGGTTACCAGCCTACTCTTGCTGAAGAGATGGGCAATCTTCAGGAAAGAATTACTTCAACGAAAAAGGGCTCAATCACTTCGGTTCAGGCTGTTTATGTCCCGGCTGACGACCTGACCGACCCAGCTCCTGCGACAACTTTTGCCCATCTTGATTCAACTATTGTTCTAGACCGGTCCTTGGCCGAACTTGGTATTTATCCTGCGGTTGATCCACTTTCCTCAACTTCCACCATTCTGGATCCAAACGTTGTCGGTGAAGAGCACTACAAAATTGCCCGCGAAGTCCAAAGAATCCTCCAACGCTATAAAGATCTTCAGGATATCATCGCCATTCTCGGCATGGAAGAATTATCAGATGACGATAAACGCCTTGTTTCCCGTGCTAGAAAAATCCAAAGATTTCTTTCTCAACCATTTCACGTCGCCGAAGTCTTCTCCGGCATTCCTGGAGTCTATGTCTCACTGAAAGATACAATCAAAGGCTTCTCTGAGATCATCGAGGGCAAACATGACGACAAGGCCGAGCAAGACTTCTACATGAAAGGCGCGATCGAAGAAGTAGGAAAGAAGTAGAATTCCCAAATTAAGAATTTCTAATGCCCGAATCAATACCCAATTCAGAAATTTAGAAATTAACTAATTAGGATTTGATTAGAAATTATTAATTAGAAATTTGGTAATTAAAAATATGACTAAATTTAAACTTAAGTTGATTGCTCCGGATGGGGTTAAATTCGAAACAGAAGCCTCCTCTGCCAGCCTACCGACCAGAGATGGCCAAATTACTATCTTGCCTAACCACATGCCTCTTATCGCCCTCCTGAAGGCCGGAGAGATCATTTTAACTGTAGATAGCAAAGAACATGCCATGGCGACCGAAGGCGGTGTTGTTGAGATTAATAATAATGAGGTTCGCATTCTTGCCGATACAGCCGAAGATGTCAATTCTCTTGACGAACTGAAAATTACTGAAGCGAAAAAAGCAGCTGAGCACCGTATCGCCAATGCTAAAAATGATGCCGAATTTGTTGAAGCATCAGCCATGTTGGAGAAACAACTGACCAAGCTAAGCATTCTCACCAAACGCAAGAAAAAATACCAAAGATAGCACCTGTAGGAGTTCTTTTTCAATCTCAATGCGATCTCCAAGCCTTAACTTTTTGATCTATTTGGAATATTCTTAAAGAAGTAATTTTTAAAAAAATAAGTTGAGGAGGAAGATGGGTTTTAGTTTACGTGGATTATTCCATCATGGAGAGCCAAGCCAAGATCCGGCAGGAGATCCTGAAAAAGTTACAACAACGGGTGTCGAGCAACCTTTAGCAGAGATCCCGCCTACCGTACCAGGCCCTATTGCCCCAGAAACAGGCGGCCCTGTTCAACCACAAGTTACCGCTCCTGATGCAACTCCAGCTCCGGCTACTGATGCTATCCCGGAAATTCCAACCGAGGTTAAGCCGGCTTCTCCCGAAGCTATGCCAGGCGTAGCACCAGCTCCTCAGAGCGAGCCGGAAACAAAAGAACCGCCAATCAACGGTCTTTTATAATCAGACCACAAAAGTTCTATATTGTGAAAGCACCCCGACATGTCGGGGTGCTTTTTGATCAGGCGACGCTCAATCGCCATCGGATATTTTCACCACTTTGCATCCAGCCTTTCGCTCGTCCAGTTCACGGTGAGCTGGGTCAGCATAATCACTATTACACCAAGGCAACCTAAAGATAATGGTCCTGGCACCAGATGTTTTAAGCAGAGGAACACTACTCCTGTCGTGCCAGCACCAAATGTTGCAAGCGCCGCCAAAACTACAGTGATCTTGCCGACCGTATTTTTGTATTTAGGCTTCCACTCTCTACCTTCTGTATTATCTGTGAATGGCAGTACCACGAGAAGTGCCAGGACGAATACTCCGAACGAGCCAACCGCTATCCAACCCCTTCCGCTTCCCACCCCGATGGGAATACCGAACATCATGGCAAGATATGCCAAAACCAAAATAGACTCTGGTTTCATATCCTCTCCCCCTTTGATCGACCTGGGCTTTGCCTCAGGCTGATCAATCTACCATTTTAATTGGATACAATAAATAAATGTCATAATTATTGATCTTTAAATATTAATTTATTCGCATTATATAATCTTGATTTATGATATAAATTTTGGTATAAAATGGATGTCATTATTATCGTCTAATATATGTCAATCATTGATATCAAAAAGTCCCTCCAGATCTATGGTTTGGAGGAAAAAGAAATTAAAGTTTACCTGGCTGTTCTTCGCCTTGGCAACGCAACGGTCAAAGAGATTGCGGAAGTTTCTAAAGTCAAAAGAACAACTGTCTATTTGGTTGCTGAGAAATTAACCAGGAAAGGCATCTTCGGCCAGTTCAAAGCCAAATACGGAACTCACTATGTCGCCTCTTCCCCCAGATCACTGATCAACCGGCTTGATAATATTAAAAGCGAGGTTAATGCAATCATCCCTCAATTGGAAGCGATTGAAAACAAAGGGATGGATGAGCCATCAGTTAGATATTATAAGGGCAAGGAAGGCTATCTTCAGATTTTGGACGACAGTTTGAATAGTCACTCTGATGAGATTCTCTATCTTGGCTCGGAAACATTGCTCTCAAACATTTTGTCAGAAGACTATATCACTAAAAAATATATTCCTGAGAGGATAAAAAAATCTATCAGCTTCCGTGAAATTATCATGAGGGATCAATTCTCAATCAAGCTCGAACGAAACGCTTTCAAGGAGTTGCGCCAGATCAAGTTTTTGCCCGACAATGCTGTCTTTCGGGCAAACACGCTTATTTTTCGCAATAAAGTGGCTTATCTTTCATCCAAAAAAGAACTGACAGCTGTTTTGATCGAAAGCCAGGACATAGCCGACGCTGAGAGACAAAAATTTGAGCTGCTTTGGATAATAGATAGGAAATAATTAAGATGGAATGGCCCGCCTCTGACTTAGTGCGTGCCAATCAGAGGCGAGCTGAACTCTTGGAGTGGCAACATCGCTGTTGCTCTCCTTAGTTGCCCCATTTTGGGAGGAAATCGAAGAAAACCAGTCCGAGCACCACCAAGAAGGCGATCCCTATTGGTATCAACGACCACGCCCCAAGATTGAGCTTGGCAGCCATCACAAAGGTAGCGACAAACGCTGCCAGGATGACCCCGAGGGGAATCCAGAACTTAATGACATCGGTGCTCATGACGAGCCTCCTATGCGATCAGGATCTTATTAATTTTTATACCACCAAAGGATTGTCAGTTCAATAAATTAATTTTGCAGTCTATGCTCTGACGTTCAAACTTTTTATCTCTTCCTCAATTTTACTGATATGACCTTCAGTTTCTTTTTCCAGTTTTTTCAGAACGCTAATCAGCTGGTCTGAATCAGACCTGAATATATCGAAATACTCGCGCTCGACCATTGACTTCTCGTACATCAGAGCAATTGAAAGCGCCTCCTCCGAGGTCTTCTTGTCGGCCGATCTTAGATCTTCCTCGATCGAATCAAGGATCAGCTTCAATGACTCGACCGGAAACAGATGATCTTTCATCTCCTTTACATCTCGACTTTCATAGAGAGCTTTCAGCCACTCTGCATGCACGACCTCCTCCTTTGCCAGCTGAAGCCAAAAATCTTTATTAGGGAAAAGTTGTGAATACTTTTTATAGAGCAAAGAGAAAGAAAGCTCGCTTTTTATCATCAATCTTATTATTTCTTGGCATTCTAATTTTCGTTTCATAATGTCCGATCTTGGATTATTTTTTAAAAAATTTGCCTCTTTGTTTTAGGTCTATTTAACCGTCACACTCTTGGCCAGATTTCGCGGTTTATCCGGATCTAGCTTCTTGGAAAGGGCAATATAATAAGCCATGATCTGACCATAAATGATGGCGGAGATCGGCGAATAAATCCCGTTTCCGGCTGTTGGAAGATAAACATCAAAGGCTTGATTGTTCTCAAAAGAAATTCCCATCACTCTTGCGCCTCGCGATTTTACCTCCATTGCGTTCGACACGATCTCCCGTTCGGAACCATCATTTGCAACAAAAGCCAGGACAGGAACGTTTTTTTCGATCAGAGCAATCGGACCATGTTTGAGATCTCCGCCGGCAAAACCTTCGGCATGGATATAGGAAACCTCTTTAATCTTTAGGCAGGCTTCCAATGCAATAGCATAATTAAACCCCCTGCCGATAGCATAAATATTCTCTGCTTTAGCTAGGGAAACTGACAAGTCTTTTATTTTTTCAAGAGATGATTTTGAGGTGATCTTCTCAATGTCCTTTTTAGCCAGAGATAGAACCTTTTTGCCCTCGTTTATATCGCCGATCAGGGCAAAAGAGAGCATTACAAACATCGCCACCTGCGAGGTAAAGGCCTTGGTAGAAAGGACACATATCTCCGGACCTGCCTTGGTCAGGATTGAAAAATCGGAGATTCTCATCAAAGTTGAGCCCATGACATTAACAAGCGCCAGAACCTTGGCGCCGGCATTTTTGGCTGTTTTTACCGACTCTAGGACATCGGCAGTCTCGCCGCTTTGAGAGACCGCGATGACAAGATCATTTTTGTTCACCAAGTGAGCGAAATAAGGAAATTCACCCGCGGAGATCGGGCGTAAGTTGAGTTTGTTATTCCTGCCAAGAAGATAGCTACCGTATATACCAGCATGAAGAGCAGTGCCGCATGCAACAACATAAATGTTTTCAGCCCGATTGATCAGTCTTGCAGCTTTTTCAAGCTCGTCTTGGCTTGTAAGAATTGTCTTATCTATCACGCCTGGCTGTTCTAGCATCTCTTTGATCATAAAGTTGGGATGCCCCCCTTTTTCCGCCTCTTCAAACGACCAATCAATCCGTGTTGGCTTTCTGATCGAATCTTTCCCGGTATTGAGATTTGTTATCTTGTAGCCAGTCTGATCAATCTCCAGAAGATCATGATCATCCAAAAAAACAACTCGATCGGTATATTTCAGGAAGGCCGGCACATCAGACGCAACAAAATACTCGCCTTTGCCGATCCCAAAAACTAATGGACTACCGTTTCTGGTACAGATCATCTCATCGCTTTCACGGTCAATCACTGCTATGGCATAATTTCCCTCGATCATAGAAATAGTATTCTTGACCGCCTCTGTGAGGGTCAGGCCTTTATTGATAAATATTGAGATCAGGTGAGGTAAAACCTCAGTATCAGTCTCGGAGTTGAACTTGATACCCCTTTTTTCAAGACTTTTTCTTAGCTCCTGATAGTTCTCGATAATGCCGTTGTGAACTACATGTATTCTTTTATCATTTGAAAAATGAGGGTGAGCGTTATTTTTTGTCACTCCGCCATGTGTTGCCCAGCGGGTATGGCCTATCGCAATATCAGCCCGAAGCTTGGGTTTTTCTTTCGCCAGGTCGAATTGACCAATCTTGCCGGTCTGTTTAAATAGTTCAACGTTCTGCCCACTTTTGCAGGCAATTCCCCATGAGTCATAGCCCCTGTACTCAAGCTTCTTCAGACCCTCGACAACAACATCTGCTCCCTTTTCTTTACCAAAATATCCGACTATTCCGCACATGAATCTCCTTTATAGTTAGAAATTATCCTTAATATACCAAAAATGAATTTTTTGATAACTATTGACAAAAAAACTTTATAATTGTACAATAAAGAAAATCTTCAACTACGAGGTGATTATGTTGAGACTACGACCGAAGTCCACTCGTTTAGCCGTTCGCACCAGCAGAAGGAATCCTTATCTGCACCTCGTCTCTCCGGCGCCCAAAAAATCGCTGCCATCCGACCCTCGCTGTCCCTTTCTGGGCAAGAAAAGAAATCATTACGGTCTGGTCGGATCAGTGGACGCTGAACACTGCGCCTATCTCAATACCGGAGGATGCCCTATGGAGCACGGCGCAGACTGGGAGAGCTGTCGGCACAACTGCGACGAGAATCGCAGTTTCATCAACCGCCTCCTTGGTTTCAAGAGGCAGAAGACTAGCTAAAGAAGTCTTCAGTTACTCAGCCACGGGCTTTCTGCCCGTGGCTGATGTGTTTATTGAAGAATATTTTTCTTGCTCTACAAGACGTAGCAGCGCCCTCATCACGGAGCGCCCCCTGTTGCATAAGCACAGGGGGCGCGAATTTGTTAGAGAACTATGACTATTTGTTTATAAACTTACTTACCGCTATCCTGATATCACTATCATTATTCAGCCATTTTATTTCTGGAAACCGCCGGAACCAGGTTAGCTGCCGCCGTGCAAATTGATGAATGGCGAATTTGAGCTGTTGCTTCATCAGCTCAAATTCTGTATGCGGTTTGCGGTTAGCGGTTTGCGGCTGTTCTGCCAACTGCCCGCCGCTGACCGCTAACAAGTAACTTGTGATTTCTCTATACTCGAGTCCGAGGCTCTGAAGCCACTCTGGGCTGACATCTGATTTGATCAGACCAATGACTTCGTCAAGCATTCCTTGCTCAAACCTCTCATCAACCCTCCGGTCAATCCGTTGATGCAGCTCCTCTCTTGGTAGATCTAAACCGATCTGCAAAACCTCAAAATCAGGTTTTATCTTGGTTGTTTTCTCGCCACTCTGAGCTTTTTCTATAGCTCTGATCAATCGTCGGGGATTCTTCTGGTCGATCGTCGAATGACTTTCTGGGTCAAGCTCTGATAGAATGTCGTTTAATTCTTCTGTGGTTAAATTGTTTAGTCGCTCCCTAGTCAGTGTCTGCGGTTTGCGGTTTGCGGATTGCAAATTTACCACCGCCGACTGCTGGCTGCTGGCTGCTGACCGTTCAAGCTTAAAACCTTCGGTTAAAGCTTGAACATACAATCCTGTCCCACCGACAATGATAGGAACTTTGCCTCGGCTAAAAATATCCTCAATCGCAAGTCTGGCTAGATCCAGATAATCAAATAATGTAAATCTTTCTTCGGGAGCCACGATATCGATCATCCACTGTGGAACACCGTCGATACACCGAAGGCACGATCGTAAAGCTTGGAGTTTGCTGTTTGCTGTTTGCTGAAAAACTGCTGACTGCTGACTGCTGACTGCTGACTTGCGCCCTCCACCGCAGGACTCGCCTTCTTTGCCAGTCCCTATGTCTAATCCACGATAAATTTGCCTCGAGTCCGCCGAGATGATCTCGCCATTGAACTGTTTGGCAAGCAAAAATCCCGCTCCAGTTTTGCCTGCAGCGGTCGGACCAACTATCGCTATAATTCTTCTTTTTCTTTCCATCAATAGACCAGAGGGGGGATGGCGAGGCCCCCCAGGGTGTGTTTGAAAAAATGCCTTACAGGCTTGCCTTCAGCGCCGCTGAGGCATTCGCTTG